>Ga0210397_10002380_pt1 | contig 11879 bp, 12 predicted proteins | sample IncBWH2OmetaG_FD_160126 | JGI IMG/M metagenome (GOLD analysis project Ga0210397, IMG submission 160126) | Forest soil microbial communities from Barre Woods Harvard Forest LTER site, Petersham, Massachusetts, United States - Inc-BW-H-2-O ...
TAATATATAATTTAGAATTAATTTCTGAGTTTACGAAAGAAATCGAGCAATAGCTTTTCGCTTTCTTCAGAAAAAGGTCCTTGTATCACTTCTGTTTTAGGATGCATTTTCAAGCCTTGTATTATGCTGTATCCTCTACGCGCATCTTTAGCACCATAAACCACTTTACCTATCTGTGACCAAGTGAGTGCTCCGGCACACATGACGCAGGGCTCGAGTGTCACGTAAAGCGAACAATCAATTAAATACTTTCCACCTAAGTGATTGGAAGCAGCAGTAATAGCAAGCATTTCGGCATGAGCGGTAACATCTGACAATAACTCTGTCTGGTTGTGTGCCCTGGAAATGATTTGATTGTTACTTACAACGATTGCGCCAACCGGTATTTCGCCTTTCTCATAAGCTTTTTGTGCTTCTTTTAATGCTTCACGCATAAAGTGCTCGTCGCTATGAATAGAAAGCATATTATTTATTTTTAGTGCCGCGTTTTTTCTGATCTTTCAATACCTCCTGCGGACTAACAAGTCCTTTGGGTGTGGGCTGTTCAGCCGAAGGAATTGCATTGCAGGCTTGTTTAGTATTTACATGAATACTTTGCATCATAGCACGGGCAACAGTCTGGTATTTTTCCTGATATGGTTTAGCACAATAGAAATTGAAAATCAACAAGTGATTTGCATTGCTCGGTGCAAGTTTTTCTTTGTCAACTTCCGCTTCGCCAACAGTTTTGGCTAAAATAGAAATCAGCAAATAGTGATATCCTTCTGTTTTATCAAACAAGGAATTATACTCGTAACGTACATAAGGCCTGCCATTAATAGAAACAATATCTTCTTGTATGAATATTACTGAATCATATGACTCAACAATAGTAGCATGAAAAATATCTTTCAGTATGTTCAAATCCAATCCTCCCCAACGCGATTTACTTATGTTCAAACCAAAATCAATGGTACGGTCTATGTTGGTATACATAGAGACTGGCTTTTTTGTAGAAGGGTATTTATTTGCAATATCTTCATCAGACATTTGAGTAAAATCTTTGGGCATGCCTACTGTAATGCCCTCAACCATTTTTTGGCTTACCAATTTAGGGCCGGTTGCAGATAATAGAAGAGATGCAAGGCAAACAAATACGATATTTTTCATAAAATTTGAATTAGGGCAACAAGGTACAAAAATAGCGACTTTGAGAATAATCTGAGGCAAATTAAAAACTGGTTTTTGGTTTATTTGAGATGCGGTTTGTATGTCCGATGGGCGTAAGCAATTGACAAATAGTGTTTTTTACATGCATTTTGCCTTAGATAAGCGAATAATTAAAAGAAGGTTTAAATTCGAAATATCCATGAAATTTTATAAAAAACGCCTAAATTGTAGGTCTGTTTAAAATACTAAATTTAGAGAAGCTATGTTACGTTCTCAAACGTGTGGTGAATTAAGAATATCGGATGTAAATAAAGAAGTAACTCTTTGCGGATGGGTTGCGCGGGTACGTGATAAAGGTGGTATGATATGGGTTGATTTGCGCGATCGTTACGGTATGACGCAATTGATTCTGGAAGAAGGAAAATCATCGGCAGTAGTTTTGGAAACATCGCGCAAACTAGGGCGTGAGTTTGTGATTAAAGCGACAGGTACGGTGATTGAACGTGTGGCGAAAAACCCTAAAATGCCAACGGGCGATATTGAAGTGAAAATTTCTGCGCTGGATATATTAAATGAATCTAAAACGCCTCCATTCTTAATCGAAGATGAAACAGACGGTGGAGATGAGACGCGTATGAAATACCGTTATTTAGATTTAAGAAGAGATGCTGTACGCAAGAATTTAGAATTACGCCATAAAGTTTCAAGAGAAACAAGAACATATTTAGATGCGAACAATTTCCTTGAAGTTGAAACACCGGTATTGATCAAGTCTACACCGGAAGGTGCCAGAGACTTTGTGGTTCCTTCAAGAATGAATCCCGGTCAGTTTTACGCATTGCCACAGTCACCGCAAACATTTAAACAATTGTTGATGGTTGCCGGTTTCGATAGATATTTTCAGATTGTAAAATGCTTCCGTGATGAAGATTTGCGTGCAGATCGTCAACCCGAATTTACACAGATCGATTGCGAAATGTCTTTTGTAGAACAGGAAGATATTTTGAATATGTTCGAAGGCCTGGTTCGTCATTTGTTCAAAACGGTCAAACAATTTGACTTACCTGAAGTACCACGTATGTTGTTTGCTGATGCCATGAAATATTATGGCAGCGACAAACCGGACATTCGTTTCGGAATGAAGTTTGTTGAAATTACTGATCTTGTACAATCTCAGGGCTTCCAGATTTTCAATGAAGCGAACCTTGTAGTCGGCATTAATGCGGAAGGTTGTGCAGGTTATACACGTAAAGAGATCGATGAATTGACAGACTTTGTTAAGCGTCCGCAGGTTGGTGCAAAAGGTTTGGTTTGGATTCGTTATGCTGCAGATGGCACATTAAAATCTTCAGCTGACAAATTTTATACAATAGAAGACTTACAGAAAATAGCAGAACGCTTTAATGCGAAGCCGGGTGATTTACTGTTGGTGCTTTCCGGAAATGGAAACAAAGTACGCGGTCAATTAAATGACTTGCGTCTTGAGATGGGAAGCCGTTTAGGTTTACGTCCGAAAGATCAATTTGCTGCGCTATGGGTGATTGATTTTCCATTATTGGAGTTTGGAGAAGAAGAGCAACGCTGGTTCGCCATGCACCATCCATTCACTTCACCGAAAGATATTGACGCGTTTATGAAATTGCCATTTGATCAATTAGGCTCTGTAAATGCAAATGCGTATGACCTCGTTATTAATGGTGTTGAAGTAGGAGGCGGTTCAATTCGAATCTACGATAGAACGGTGCAGAATAAAATGTTTGAAGTATTAGGCTTTACTGAAGAAGAAGCAAAAGCACAATTTGGTTTCTTATTAGAAGCCTTTGAATATGGTGCGCCGCCACATGCAGGTTTGGCCTTCGGCTTCGACCGTTTATGCTCTATCTTTGGTGGTGTGGATTCTATCCGTGATTTCATTGCTTTCCCGAAAAACAATTCAGGCAGAGATGTCATGATTGATTCTCCATCTGTAATTGACGAGAAGCAATTGAAAGAGTTAAGCATTGATGTTAAGATTGCCGTGAAAGCATAATATTCAATATGATATAAATACAGAAAGCCTCGTGATAACCGGGCTTTCTGTATTTATGGGGGAATTATAATTTAGCGATACACAGTCTTTTTCGCTTTTAATAAAAAATTGGCAGAAATAAAAAGCCCATTAGTTGTATTGTTTTTTGGCGAAAGTCGGGGAGAATAATTAAGCATAATTTTAGCACAAGACAATTGAACACCTCCTGTAATGCCTGTATATATACCATTATACATTGTCCAATCAGCAAAAGTGCCAAATAAGATTTTTTTGTATCGGAAATCTAGATTCAGGCACATAAAACTACTTGAGTTTTGTTGGTATAAGTGGCCCCAATACGGATGATAATGGTTGCTTAATTGATATATCGGCAATGCAATGTAAAATTGCGGATTAAAAGAAAAATTGGGATCCGTAACCTTCTTATTGAAATAAGATCGGGCAACGACTAAACTTATATCATGAAGAAAGAGGTAATTATTGTATTGATTAAAATTACACTTAAGTCCCCAATAGCTTTTCGGTGTGCTATATAAAAGCCCGAGTGATATATAATCCAGACTTATGGAAGAACTGCGCATTCCATTTTTATATATAGTATCCGTATTTGGTATAAAATAAATAATATCATCACCTGAATAATTAAATTGAGTGGCTTTAAATCCTATACCTATAGCTGGGGATAAGGTGCGACCAGGTTTTTCTGTTTTAGTAGAATGAATATAAAATTTGGGCGCAATCATTAAACCCATATAGATATTTGAATAGTTAAAACAATTTGTAATGGTATGATAAGATTGTAGGCTATCATAAAACGAAGTAGTATATTTCTTTTGATAGTATTCATTCTTTAAATAAGCACCAATACCGATTTTGTTTTTCAAAATCAATCCATCTATGCTTCCCAATCCACTATATATATGATTGGTTGTTGAATATCCGTTAGTAAATGGTGTGGCACGGGCATAATAATTATTATTAGCCGCCCCCATTGTTGTGCCAATTCTTGTCTGCCCTTTAGAACCAGCCAATCCAGGATTTGCGAAAATCGCATTTTGATTGATTTGCGGTGATTGCAATTCCTGACTGAAAGCAGAAAAGCAACCGCAACCGCAGCCCAAAAACAGAAGTGATAAAAATTTATAAATCATTGTTGATAGGTATTAATCGTGAGCCGGTTTTGTTAAATCTTTTTAATTTCTTTTTTGCTTTCGTAGAGTCAGATGAGCTTTTATAAATATCGCCTGGTTTCTTTGTGACCACACTTGTTTCTGATATAGAATCTTGGGCAGGTATATATGTATATGTGGTGTCAGGAATCGTTTGCCGAATGTGATCTATATGCTGTTTAATTATTTCAGGCTGCACACGTTTATTTACAAAAACACTATCAACCACTAACACGTTTCCCTTTTGAAGAGAATAAATATTTTTCTGAGAAATAGTTACATCTTTACTAACAACAGTACGATCTTCTTTTACAGTAGAATGTATGGTCTTATGATTAACGTTTCCTGATGCAGACTTAGGCGATGATAGTAATAAGTAGGTTGCTGTTGCACTGATCAATAAAAATTCTGTCAATAAGAATAAGAATTGATTTTTATATCGAAATAATGAGGTGCTTCCGGAAAAATTGCCCGCGTCAATGTCAATATTCGACTTTGTTATATAGGATTTTCTCCAGGCATTCAATTCTCCAGGTAAAATCGGATTGATTTTTAATTCATTTTCAAAAAAAGCACACTCCATTGTATTGAGATCTTTTTCAAGATATCTGAAGCACCACTCTCCGATATTGTCTGTAGTTATGTTCATGAATCAGATCTCATTTTTTTCAATTAAAACTTTTAATTTCTGTCTGGCACGAAATAAATAAACTTTAACCTGACTTTCGGATAGTGATAAAATACTGCCAATTTCTTCGTAGGAATATCCCTCCAGATCACGCAATAAGATAACAGATTTGAATACCGGAGATAGCTGATCCAGATACAGATGAATCATGTCTGTAGTATCTGTATTGTTGCTGTGCGTATTTTCAATAAGATCTTCATTTATATCAAATGCAGGTTTTTGCTTTCGGATAAAATCAATCATTGTCCGGTATGCTGTTGTCAGCAGCCAGGAAAGAACTTTTTCTGACTGGATAAGATCTTTATGAGTCCATAATTTGACATAGGTTTCCTGCACCACGTCCTTTGTATCAGCGTCGTTTTTTAGATTTTTGAAAACAAACCTATATACACGTTGCGAGGTTTGTTTTACAACTACATTAAACGCCTTTTCCTTCAATTGCTGGAATTTTACGTGAGACGCTAGCCGAATTCAAAAAGTTACAGGCTGAAAATATTTATTTAAATGAATCAAAAAAAGGCCTCTCCATTTTTCAATAGAGAGGCCTTTTCACTATATATACCTTACTGATTACAGTTTATTATTAGCAAGAATCTTATCATCTAATTCTTTTTCAGATTTAGATCTCAGATCCAGTAACATTGGTACTGCAATAAAGATGGTAGAGTAAGAACCGAATATAACCCCGATCAATAAAGCGAAAGAGAAACCTCTTAATGTTTCACCGCCGAAGATGAATAGGATCAATACAGAAACCAAAACAATAAACGTAGTCATAATAGTACGGCTAAGTGTGCTGTTGATCGCCTGGTTCAACATGGTAGCCATATCTATTTTAGAAGATTCTTTATCAAATTCACGAACACGGTCAAAGATAACAACCGTATCGTTGATAGAGAAACCAATAATTGTCAGTAACGCCGCTACAATAACCTGATCTATTTCAAAATCAATATTGAACACACGTAAGATCGCGAAGATTGCAAGTACCATTAATGTATCGTGGAACAATGCTACAACACCACCTAATGATAACTGCCATTTCTTAAATCGTAAGAAGATATACAAGAAAATACCGATTAAAGAAACGACCATAGATTTCCATGAAGCATTCTTGATATCATCCGCTACTGTAGCTCCAACTTTAGAAGAACTTAAAATTTCGAACGAGTTATCTTTTAATGTAGCTGTTAAACCTTTAGATAAGGTAGCTTCAACTAATTGATCCGCATCAGCAGATTCGTCGTCTACTAAATAACTGGTAGTGATTTTAACTTTTGTGTCAGAACCATACGTTTTAACTTCTGTACCAGCTTCAACAAAATAGTTGCCAAGATCTGATCTGATATCCGAAGCTACAACCGGATTTTTAAATGCCACAATATAAGAACGACCACCTTTAAAGTCTACACCAAGATTTAGTCCGCCTTGCATAATTACCAGTACCAAACCAATAACCAGGATACTTGAAGAGAATAGGTAAGCAATCTTACGTTTAGAGATGAAGTCGAAGTTTAAGTTTTTAAACGCATTCTTAGAAATGAATGTATCAAATGAAACGGCTTTGTCATTCTTGCCTTTTGCCATCCATAAAATAATTACTTTAGTAATATATACTGCGGTAAAGAACGAACAAAGGACCCCGATGATAAGAGTGGTTGCGAAACCTTTTACCGGACCTTCTCCTAATAAATACAGAATAACACCTGTAAGAATTGTAGTAATATTCGAGTCAAAGATAGAACTGAATGCTTTGTCATAACCAAGTTCAATTGCTGTTAACAATGATTTTCCGTTTGCAAGTTCTTCTTTGATACGTTCCATGATCAGGACGTTCGCATCTACAGACATACCAATAGTCAATACAATACCGGCAATACCAGGAAGTGTAAGCACAGAGTTAAGAGATGCAAGGAAACCTAATGTAAATATGATGTTGAATACAAGAGCAATATCCGCTATCAAGCCACCTTTGTTGTAATACATGATAAGTAGCAATACTACAATTACAATACCTGCAATCATAGATACCAAACCATCCATAATAGCTTCCTGGCCAAGTGTAGGTCCAACAATTACTTCTTCAACAATACGAACGGGTGCAGGTAATTTACCCGCCTTTAGTATGTTCGCCAAATCTTTTGATTCTTCCAGAGTGAAATTACCCGTGATAGAAGAATTTCCATTTGGAATCTCCACTTGTACCGTTGGCGCTGAATAAACAGCGTTGTCCAATACAATTGCAATACGTCTTTTTACATTCGGATCCTGAGAAGCCTCTTTTGTAAGTTTTCTCCATGTTTTAGCACCTGAAGGATTCATTTGCATAGATACTTCATAGCCTTTCCCATCCGGAGACAAACCTGCATTAACGTTCGTAACAACATCACCCGCAAGTGCAGCTTTGCCATCACGGCCTACTTTTACAGGTACTAATTCAATGATTGAAACACCATTGTCAGCATTCATAGCTTTTCTTTCCCAAACAAAACGCAGGTCGTTGCCGATAATGCTTTTTACTCTGTCTAAACTTAAGATTCTGTTGATTGTAGCAGTATCTTTTGTTTCATATACTAAAGCACCTTGTGCACGTAGTAAACGATAGAAATCAGATACTTTAGAAGTGTCTTTCGCCGCCGCCGTGGTATCTTTAACAGCAGCAACAGTAGTAGTGTCAGCAGAGTTGTCTACAAGTAAAGAAGAATTGTCAGAAGTAGTTGCAGCAGTATCTGCAGTCTGTTGATTTGCTTTCTTCTCTTCGTCAACACTGATCAGGTATTCATTGATGCGATTTGTCTTATCAAAGATTTCATAGATCTGATATACTTCCATGAATTCAAGTTTTGCCGTACCTTGTAACAGGTTACGTACACGCTGAGGGTTTTCAACACCTGGCAACTCAACCAAAATACGGCCTGTTCCACGAATACGCTGAATATTTGGTTGAATAGCACCAAATTTATCAATACGGTTACGAAGAATGTTGAAAGAACGCTCAACAGATAAATCAATTTCTTCATTAATTACTTTTTCAACTTCCTTATCTGTTGAACGGATGTCAATTTTACCTTTGTTGTTTGCGTTAGCAAAAACTTTACTCAGGTTATTGTCGCCCATGATAGAACGATATGCATCAAAGAAAGACTGTTGGAATGTACTCTGGCTGCTGCGTTGTTTTTGCTGAGCCAATTCAAGTGCTTGTCTGAAATTTGCATCACTCGCGTTTGAACCTGCCATTGCCTGTAAAATTTCTACCGGAGAAACTTCAAGTACAACATGCATCCCGCCTTGTAAGTCAAGACCTAAAGCCAATTCAAGTGATTTAACTTCTTTGTAGGTATATTTTGCACCTAAGAAATTATAGACAGGCTCGTTGTAAATAGAGTCTATGTAATCTTGTTTTTTCAAAAGATCTACTTTGCCATTCGGTAACGTCGCCGATTCAACAGCATCTTTCTCAACACCTCTGGCAACAAAGGTGAATGAGATGTAAAAGAAACACAGTGCGGTTACTATCACTGTGAGTGCGATAATTAAATTCTTATTTCTCATTGGTTGTTATAAATATAAATTTGTTGGGTATATACGTATTTGACTCAAGGCTCCTTTTAAAAGAGAAGCCTGTTAAATGTGTCTATCAGATTGCAGACAATAAATTTTTATGGAGCTTGGGCCGATATGGCAAAAGGGAAAATATTTTCCAGATAAGAATTCTGGAAGCTTGCCGATAAAATGCGGTGTATTACTTCAAATGGCAAACCAAAGTGCACGTATTCAAAAGCGCCCGGTATCAGATCGGAATTGCTCTCAAATGAAAATGAAATCGTACTTAATACATGTTGAGCAATGGTTAATATTTGCTCATGATTTTTTTTAGAATCACTATCTTGTTTATCAGTTGCAGCAATAGTTTGCGTCTCCGCTTTTAGAACCGGAGAATAACATACTGCTCCCAGCATTGTAAAGATCAATGCAAAAAGAAATGCGAAACGATATACAGAGAATGATTTTTTCATTTTTATAGCCTGCAAAGCTAAATAAATCAACGAAGAACACAAACTTTAATGAGAGACTATCTGATTTAACAGGTAGGAATAAACCGAATCAAAGGATTCCTCATTTTCGATAATATGGTCAGCTTCGTTTTTAAACGGCAAAACATGAGTATTGTAGGAATCCTGGGCATGATTATCAAATCGATAATATATTTCCGGCAATTCATAGCCCCGCTCTCTAACATCCCTTTCAATCCTTCTTTGGCGTTTGATTTCAAAAGGAGCATCAATAAATACCTTTTCATGCAGCCGTGTACGCATTTCCTTATAATAAAAAAGAAAAATTCCCTCAGCTATAATAACCGGCGCCGGTTCAATGATCTTAAAATCAATGGATGGAGGATATATATTGTATTTGTAAACAGGTTGTTCAATAGAGAATCCGGAAGTCAGATCAATGAAATCATAGATCATTTTTTTGGTGTTCAGTGCCTCCGGCAGATCGAAATTTAAATAACCATTGGTGTCCGCTTTCTGCCACTCCCGGGGCAGATAATAGCTGTCCAGCATAAATGCTTTAACTTTCCCTTCCGGACTGTTTGCAAGAAGCTTATCCTTCAGATACGTTTTACCTGAAGCGCTGCCTCCACAAATGCCGATTACCAATGGGTCTTTCATAAAGATTTCAAATAGGAAATGAGTTTTGCAACAGCAATACCACGATGACTGATGATATTTTTCTCTTCCATACTCATTTCTGCAAATGAAATCGAGTATCCTGCCGGTTGAAAAACAGGATCGTAGCCAAAGCCTTTTTCACCCTGTCTTTCAGTTAAAACAGATCCTCTTATTTCACCGAAAAAAGTTTTTTCCTGACCACCTAATATTAATGTTATACAAGTTTTAAAGCCTGCTGAACGGTTTTTAATACCTTTCATTTCCTTCAGAAGCTTCTGTGTATTAGCTTCCGGAGAAGAAGGCAGGCCGGCATAACGGGCAGAATATACGCCCGGCGCACCATCTAAGGCATCTACTTCCAGGCCAGTATCGTCTGCAAAGCAGTCAACATTATATTTTTCAGCGACATAACGGGCTTTTTGGGCAGAATTCCCTTCAATCGTAGGCTGGGTTTCCGGCAATTCTTCAAAACAGCCGATATCTTCCAGACTTAAAATAGTAAATTCAGACCCTGTTTTTGAACGAACCTCTTCAAGTTTATTTTTATTGTTGGTGGCAAAGCAAATAGAAATCATGATGCGAATTGTTGATTCAGATGCTAAATTCAACATTTCAGCGTCAAAATCCGATTAATTAAAGGCATTTATCAGACAATCTCTTGGCTGTTGATAATTTTATCCGTAAGTTTGCGGTTCGTTAAAAATCAGATGGACGGGATCCATCGACATGTTTCACATCAAAAACATAATTGTTCTATGGCAGTTAGAATTCGTTTAAGCAAAAGAGGTAGAAAAAAATTAGCTCTTTATGACATCGTGGTATCAGATTCAAGATCTCCACGTGATGGTAAATTCATCCAGAAGTTGGGTACTTACAACCCTAATACCAACCCTGCCACTGTGGTATTAAATGATGAATTAACATTTGATTGGGTAATGAAAGGCGCTTTACCAACAGATACAGCTCGTACAATCTTGTCTGAGCGTGGTGTTATGTTGAAAAAACACTTACAGGTAGGTGTTGACAAAGGTGCAATTACTCAAGCAGTAGCAGACCAAAAATTCTCAGCATGGGTAAACCAGAAAGATGCATCTAAAACTTCCAGTGCAAATGCATTGGTAAGCAAAAAAGAAGCTGACAAAAAAGCTCGTTTAGCAGCTGAGGTTAAGATTAAAGAAGCAAAAGCTGAACAAGTACGTGCTAAGAAAATTGTAGCAGAAAATCCTGTTGCAGCAGCTGATTTAGCAGCTGAAGCACCTGCAGAAGAAGCAGCTGAGTAATTTTAATTAAACATTTAACTATGAATCCGGACGATAACATCCTTTGGGGAAATATTATCAAGGTTCATGGTGTAAAAGGTGAGGTATTGGTTCAGGTATTTTCTGACGATCTTACTGATTACGAAACATTGGAATCTGTTTTTGTTGAAATAAAACAAAAACAGATTCCTTTTTTTTTAAGCTCGTTCAATTTCGCCACACAAAAACGGTGTATCCTTTCTTTCGAAGACGTCACAACAGTTGAACAGGCAAAACCATTGGTGGGTTCGGATATTTATATTCCTGTTTCGAAAATGGCAGAAGCCGATGAAAGCCGCTTATCATACCAGGCGATCATAGGTTTTGAAGTTATGGATACCATTCAGGGAAAGCTGGGTATCATTTCAAACTTCTTTCAGAAGACCGGTCAGGATTTGTTAATGATGGATTATCAGAATGCAGAAATCTTAATTCCGGTAACGGAGGAAATCGTACATTCCGTTGACATTAAAACAAAGCAAGTAATCACAACCTTGCCCGATGGCTTAATTGAAATATATTTGAACGAAGACGCTTCAGAAACCGATGCGGATTGATATCATCACATTATTGCCCAAGCTGCTTGACAGTTTCTTTGCTCATTCCATCTTAAAAAGAGCGCAGGAAAAAGGAATTGCTGAAGTTGTCGTGCACGACCTGAGAGATTATACGGTATTCAAGCACAAACAAGTGGATGACTATTCGTATGGCGGAAGTGCCGGAATGGTCATTATGATTGAGCCGATAGACAGATGTATAACAGCTTTAAAGGCAGAACGAAATTACGACGCAGTTATTTACATGACTCCGGATGGGAAAACGTTCGATCAACAAACAGCAAACCGCTTTTCATTATTAGGAAATATCATCATT
>Ga0210397_10002381_pt1 | contig 11879 bp, 10 predicted proteins | sample IncBWH2OmetaG_FD_160126 | JGI IMG/M metagenome (GOLD analysis project Ga0210397, IMG submission 160126) | Forest soil microbial communities from Barre Woods Harvard Forest LTER site, Petersham, Massachusetts, United States - Inc-BW-H-2-O ...
GAGGAGCTAACCGTCCGCCGCGCGCAGTGGCAGCCGCTCGCGCCGCATGCCAGCCGGGGCTGGACCCGTCTGTACACCGAACATGTCCTGCAGGCTGACGCGGGCGCCGACCTGGACTTCCTCGTCGGCGCCAGCGGGCATGAGGTGCCGCGCGAGTCGCATTGAACACCGGGTAGTGTTCACACCTGCCCCGTCTCCCAATACCCTCAGGCAGGAGCACGTGGAAAGCGTCGTCCTTGTGGATGAAGCCGGCTACGCCAGCGGCACGGCGGACAAGATGGCCGTGCATCACACCCAGACGCCACTGCACCTGGCGTTTTCCTGCTACCTGTTCAACGAGGCCGGCCAGTTCCTGCTGACCAGGCGGGCCGAGTCGAAGCGAACCTGGCCCGGCGTGTGGACCAACACCTGCTGCGGGCATCCGCTGCCCGGCGAGCCGATGTCCGGCAGCGTACGCCGACGGCTGGCCGAAGAACTCGGGATCGGCACGGCCAAGCTGGCGCTCGCCCTGCCCAGGTTCCGCTATCAGGCGCGGATGGCCAACGGAGTGCTGGAAAACGAGATCTGCCCGGTCTACGCGGCGTACTCCGACGTTGCGCCTGATCCCGACCCGGCGGAGGTGGCGGAGGTCAGGTGGGTGGACTGGGATGAGTTCTGCGCGGCGGTGCGCACCGGCCGGCAGTCCATCTCGCCCTGGTGCGCCATGCAGCTAGCCCAGCTCACCGCCCTCGGCCCGCGCCCGCTGAACTGGATCCCCGGCGACGCGGCCGACCTGCCCTCCGCGGCCCTCGGCTGAGATCTCCGCACGTCCCCGCCAGCGAATTCCCCCAGGGACATACCAGCATCGTCAACACGCCCTCCACAGGGTTGTCCACACCAGTGGGTTTACCGGGCGGGTCGGCCCCTGAGCGACGACAGAACACAAACCGGTGATCGGCCAGCACGGGAAGCCGCCTACATCTTCGACAGGAAGTAAAGTTATTGCTCGCGGTTTGCGCGCGGGTCAGCCGGCGATAACGGCCTCGATCAGTTCTGCGATCTCCTGGGCGAACATCCCCCGGCCAAGCGCCCGCACGGACCGCTCGCCCGCGCAGGCGGCGGTGATCGCCGTCTCAAGCAGCGAGAGGAGCGCGACGGCGAGCACGGCGGCCTCCGCGGCCGAGGGCCCGCCGGGAGCATGGAGCGTGACGTCATGCAAGACGGTCACCGCCTGGACGCGGTGCTCGTGCAACAGCGCGGCAATCGGCGGAGTGAGGTTGGGCCCGGCGATGAAGTAGGCACGGATGTGCGGTGTGTCGGCGGCCCACCCGAGCAACTCAACGGCGATCTGCCCGGGCCGCGCGGAGCGGCGTGCGGCCTCGGTCGCGCGAGCGAGGGCGTCGAGGTACGCACTGCCCAGGTCCCGCAGACCCTCGAGGAGGACGGCGTCTTTGGACGGGTAGTGGTAGTAGACGGCTGGCGGCGTCAGGCCGGCAGCGGCTGCGATGGCGCTGATGGTCAGCGCCTCGGGCCCGCCCTGTGCCGCGAGCTCCAGCGCCGTCGCCTTGATCTTCTCCCGGCGCGATGGGCGACCTACGCGCCGTCCGGCCGCAGGCGCGCCGCCTGGCGCGGCTGGCCCTGCATCCACTGGCATGATGCTATAAAACAGCAACGGCCGCAGTAGCGGGATCAGGCGCAGGAGGCGGTGTGTGCGAGACGAGCTCAGTGCCTTCGGCGGACGCCCGGCGGTCGCGCCGGGACGCCGTCGTCCGCGCGGCCGTGGACGTGTTCGCGCGACGCGGTTTTCCCGACGCCGGCATGCAGGAGATCGCAGATCAGGCCGGAGTGGCCCGTACGGTGCTGTACCAGGAATTCGCCAGCAAAGAGCAGCTGTTCGAAGCCGCCCTCGCGAGTGTGCTCGACACGGTGGATGAGGTCGTTGCGGCCAGCCGCCCAACCGGGACGGCGGGCCCTGAGGCGCTGGCGCCGGTCATCGCCGCGGTGTGGGACTGGACCGACGGACACCCGCAGGAAGCCCGGCTGCTCTACCACCAGACGCCGGGCGTGACGCCGGAGTCCTTGCGGCTGCGGCAGGACTTCGAAGACCGCCACATCGCCGCGGCGTTCGTGTACATCCCGGGCCGGGACGTGGTCCCGGCGACTGCGGCCAAGCGCTGGTCGCTCACCTCGCTCGTGGTTCGCAGCGTCATCACCATGGGTCTGTCCGTCCACGCCCTGCGAGCCGACGCCGCACCGCTGCGGAATCCTCCGGCGCGCGAGCTGCGCCAAGCCGCCATGGACGTCAGCGTGCGCATGATGCGCGCCGCAGCCAGCGAATGAGGCCTTGACGCACTATAAAGAAATTAGTTACGGTTTGGTCAGACTGGCGGCCGCAGACGGCCGCCGATCGAGCCGCCGAGCGGGCCGGGAGTTCCGCCGCACCGGGATGGATCACCATGACACAGTCAGCGGCGCTGCCACGTATCGACCCTTATGCAGACGAGTTCCAACAGGACCCGTTTCCGGCGTACGAGGCCTTGCGCCGGGCCGCTCCGGTCCATGAGGTGGCGGGTCACGGCTTCTACCTCGTCACGACCATGACACTGGTGCGGGAGGTACTGCGCGACCCCGAGACGTACGCGAACTCGGTGACGTCGGTGCGGCGCACCGAACCGCCGCCCGAGATCGCCGCCGAAGTGGACCGGATCCGCGCGCAGGGCTTTCCCTATCGGCCGGCGCTGGGCCTCAGCGACCCGCCCCGGCATACCCGCAATCGTGCACTGGTCCAGCGGGCGTTCACCCCGCGGGCATTGGCCTGGATGGATCCGGTGGTCACGCAGATCAGCCGTGAGCTGGTGGCCGCGCTGCCGGCCGGCGGTGTGGTCGACATCGTCCCGGCGGTGGCCCGGCCGCTGCCGATCTACGCCATCTGCCGCATCCTGGGCCTTCCGGACGCCTGGCGCGACGACATCAAGCGCTGGTCGGACGCCGCGACCGCTTCGCTGGGCGCCAAGCCGCCGGACGCCGAGCGGTGGCTGACGGTAGAACACGACATGATCGACTACCAGCGGCGGCTGGTAGCAGAACTCGACCTGCGGCGCGCCACCCCTCACGATGACCTGCTCAGCGCACTGGTACAACCCGATCCGGAGCACGGCGCCCTTACCAACAACGACCTAGTCTGGTTCGTCCGAGAACTCATAGTCGCCGGCAATGAGACGACCACCAAGCTGATCACGGACATGGTGCTGCGGTTGAGCGAGGCGCCCGAGCGGTGGCGCCAGCTGCGGGATGACCCGCGCCGGGCGGCCGCCCTGGTCGAGGAAGGCCTGCGCCTGGCCAGCCCGGTGCAGGGCATGTTCCGGCGCGTGACCCGGGCCGCGACGCTGGGCGGCGTGCCGCTCCCGGAGGGAGCCATCGTCTTCCTGTCCTTCATCTCCGCGAACCGGGACCGGACGGTCTTCGACTCGCCGGATGACTTCAACCCCGACCGGCCCAACGCCCGCAGGCACGTCAGCTTCGGCCAGGGCATCCACAGCTGCCTAGGCAATGTCCTGGCCCGCATGGAGGCCGCCGCCGTGCTTCGCGACCTCGCCGAGCACGTCGACCGGCTCGAAGTCATCGACCCCGGCGCGGTCCGGTACCTGCCCTCCTTCATGCTGCGCGGCATCCTCGCGCTTCCGGTCAGGGTGCACCCGCACAGCGGCGCGTGATGCACGCAAACGGGGCGTTGGCATACAAGATCACATGATCGGCGCGTGCCACGGTTGACGATCCTGACGCCTGCTGGTCCCTCGTCGTGGCCGATCCTGACAGGCGCTCCGTTGTACTCGCGAAGATGAGGCCCGCAGCATCACCGAAGGACCCGGGTGGCCGTCCTTTATAGCGGTACTAAATTAGACCGCCACAGCCCGCGAAACCCCGCAGCTGCGAGGACGGCCAGACACCAGAACTCCACCGGTGACGCTTGCTGAATAGCTACGGCTAGTCGATCGGCTTACCTCTTACGAAAGCCTGTAAGGACGCCCGTTCCGGCCAGCGCAAGCAGCAGGTCGAGGGTCGCCCGGCGATGGCCTTCTCGCCCGATCAGGTGGCGCGGCAAGACGCACGCTAAATAGCGTAGTCGACCGCGGAAAGGTAATGATCGTGGAAGAGCTTGGCCGTGAGTTCGGGGCGGCTCCCGACGCCGAGCTTGGCGAAAATCGCCTTGGTGTAGTCGCGGACCGTATATCGCGAGATCCAAAGCGCCGCGGCGATCTCGTCGATCGGGAGCCCGCGTAGCAGCAATTCGGTGACTTGCCGTTCCCGGGCCGAAAGCTCGTACAGCTCGACAATAATCGGCGCGAGCTCGGCCGCACGGGCAGGCTCGAGGATGACCGCAGTCCGCTCCGCCCCGCTGCCCGAGTTCCGTAGCTGCGAGGCCCGGACGAGCAGCCAGCGGCCGGAAGTGAGCCGGATCCGGGCTAGTGCCAACGTGGTGGGGAGGCCGGCCGCAACTGCCCTGGCTTTCCAGGCGGCGATGTGAATGACCGCTGGCAGTGCGAAGTTCGCGCCTTCGTCCCGGGGTATCTGGGCGAGCCACTCTTCGGCTTCCGGGGTGATCGACTCCACTGTGTCGTCAGCGTGCATGATGATGACACCCGGGACGTCGCGCCCTCCGGCGCGCGTGGCAGTTTCGAGGAGCAGGGCGAGGCGCAGGCCATTCCCGATGTGCTGACTGACGTCCGCCATGAAGCTTTTCTCGGCTTCCGAGAAGTCGGGCTGACCCTGGTTGCGGCAGATGGCAGCGGCCCCCCAGGTTGACTCGCCGGTGCGGAAGACCGCGCGCAGCTCGTGCGCAATGCCGAGGTCGGCGTGGATCGTCCGGTGCCGCGTGCTGCGCGAGAGGTTTCCGTCGGTCGCATCGCTCAAAGTGATGACCGGACGCGAGAGCCGCGCTACGTCGGTCATCTTCGTGAAGTCAGGCGTAGAGAGTTCGTTGTCGATATAGCGGAGGTGGACGTCTCCCGAGTCGTGGCCAGGCCCTTGAATGAACGCTCTGGTCTGGATAAGCGTGGCCGGATCGAGAGTGAGCCAGGCTCCAGCGTCGTAGCGCATGACTGATCCGACCCGCATGGCGACCTCTTTGAGGAAGTCGAGCGGGGCGAGGCCGCTGACGCTCAGGCGATGGATCGCCTCATGCGCGATCACCGCGTTTGTTTCGAGCAGTTTGGCCATGACACGAGCGTAAGCAGCTGCCGGAAGGCTCACAACCCCGCAGCTGCGGGGGGTGCGAAGACCGCGCAGTTGCGGGATCGACCCGCGGTCGCGGTGCCTGCACGATTCCTCTCGTTCGCAACCAAGACAGAACGGAGGGGAATCAGATGTTCAACAGACGTGGGACGCTTGCGGTTGCCTGCCTCGGGACCGCGATGCTCATGCTCGACGTCGCGGTCGTCAACACGGCGCTACCGCGCATCGCCGGCCAACTCCACTCGGGCCTGGTGGGCCTGCAGTGGATCATCGACGCTTACGCGCTTACACTCGCGACGGTCGTGCTGACGGTCGGGTCGCTCGCCGACCGGTTCGGGCGGCGCCGCGTGTTCGCCGCCGGGACGGTCATTTTCACGGCGGCCTCGTTGGCCTGCGCGCTCGCGGGCAGCATCACCGTCCTTGACGCCGCCCGCGCGGTACAGGGGCTAGGCGCGGCGATGCTTTTCGCGACTTCGCTCGCCCTGATCGCCGACGCCTATCCGGATAAGGACGGCCGGGCCGGGGCCTTCGCCGCCTATGGCGCCACGATCGGCGCCTCATTCGCGCTTGGCCCGCTCGTCGGCGGATGCCTCACCAGCGCGCTGGGCTGGCGGTCGGTCTTCTACCTCAACCTGCCGCTCGGCGCGGCGGCCCTGATCGCAACCGCCGCATGGGTTCGTGAGTCCCGCGACCCATCGGCCAGGCCCATCGACTGGGCGGGTCAGGCGACGCTCACGACCGGGTTGTTCCTCCTCGTCCTGGCGCTGCTACGAGGCAACGGCGACGGCTGGACCAGCGCAGCCATTATGGCCGAGCTGGCCAGCGCGGCTGCCCTGCTCGCGTTGTTCGTTCTTATCGAGCGGAATAGCCGCGCGCCGATGCTGCCGCTCAGGTTGTTCCGGGTCCGAGCGTTCAGCGGCGCCCAGCTCGCGGCCTTTGCGATCTCCGCCTCGTTCTTCGCGATCTTCGTCTACTCGACGCTCTACCTGCAGGGAATCCTCCACCTGTCACCGATCCAGGCCGGCCTGGTCTACCTGCCCGCCACCGGGAGCCTGTTCCTCGCCTCGGCCGCCACCGCCCAGCTACTGCACCGCGTGACGCCAGGCTTCCTTGTTGCAGCCGGTCTCGTGCTGGTCAGCGCAGGCCTCGCCTTGATGCTGCTCGCGAATGCGCACAGCTCGTGGACAGTCCTGCTGCCGAACCTGCTACTCACAGGGATCGGTACCGGCCTGTTCAACCCGGCCGTGAGCGCCGTCGCCCTCAGCTCGGCGCCACCCCAGCAGAGCGGGCTCGCTGCAGGCGTGAACGACACCTTCCGCCAAGCCGGGATCGCGGTCGGGGTCGCGGCTTTCGGCGCGCTGATTCCGGCGGGAGGCGCGCTCGGACACGGCTCCGCCGAGGCCTTCGTGCACGGGCTGCACCACGCGATCATCGCCGGCAGCGTGCTCGCCGCCGCTGGCGGCCTGTTCTCGGCGCTGCTCATCGGGCTACGCCGCACCGACCCCATCACTACATCCGCTCCTGCCGTGCTCCACGAGCCGGTCTGAAAACACGCGTCCTACCCAGAAGGAGATACCGAGATGAACCACAGCCAGACTGTTCACGCGTCATTCAATTCGGTTCCCAGCCCGTTCGGCGGCCTGATTGTCAGGCCCGGAGACGACGGCTGGGACAAGGCCCGGCAAGCCTGGAACCTCGCCGTCGATCAGCAGCCGGCCGCGGTCGCCCTGCCCAGATCCGCCGATGACGTGATCAGCGTCGTTAACTGGGCCCGCACTGCGGGCCTGCGCATCGCGGCGCAAGGTACCGGGCATGCAGCGGCCAGCATCGCCACGCTCGAAAACACGGTGCTCACCAGGACCGGCCGCCTCGACGATGTACAGATCGACCCTGAGCTCCTGCGCGCCCGGGTAGGTGCCGGGTGTCAATGGGCTGACGTCAGCGCCGCCGCCGCCGAATTCGGGCTCGCCGCGCTGGCCGGCTCCGCACCCGACGTGGGCGTCGTCGGATACACGCTAGGAGGCGGCATCAGCTGGCTCGGCCGCCGTTACGGCCTGGCCGCCAACAGCGTCCTCGCGGTCGAACTCGTCTTGGCGGACGGCCGCCTCGTGCGCGCCGACCACTATCACGAGCCTGACCTGTTCTGGGCTGTGCGCGGCGGCGGGGGCGCCTTCGGAGTCGTGACCGCACTGGAGTTCGAGCTCTTCCCCGTCGCCGAAGTCTACGCCGGGACGCTGCTCTGGCCCATAGAGCAGGCCGAGACGGTACTCAACACATGGCGTACCTGGTCCGGCACCAGCCCCGCAGATCTGACCTCGTGCAGCCGCCTCCTAAACCTGCCGCCTCTGCCCGACATCCCGGAGCCGCTTCGCGGCCGGTCGTTCGTGGCGATTGAAGTCGCCTACCTGAGCAGCGAAGCAGACGCGGCCACACATCTGCGTACGCTCCGAACGCTGGGACCCGAGATCGACACGGTCGCGACCATCCCAGCCGCGCAGTTGGCGAGGCTCCACATGGATCCTGAGGGTCCAGTACCAGGATCCGGGCATGGCATGCTACTCAACGACCTGCCAGCGGCGGCGATCACCGCGCTCCTCGCCACGGCCGGCCCCAAGACCAGCTCGCCGCTGCTCTCCGTCGAGTTCCGCCATCTCGGCGCCGCGCTCAGCGAAGCCACACCACGAGCAGGCGCGCTCGCCTCCATCGACGCCGCCTACGCCATGTATGCCGTCGGCATGGCCATCAGCCCTGAGGTGAAACAGGCTATCAATCATCGCATCGACCTCCTATGCGAGGCTCTCGCACCGTGGCGGTCGAATCACGGCTACTTCAACTTCGACGACCGCCCAGGAGACGCCGAAGGAATCTTTCCGCCCGGCACCTACCAGCGGCTCCAGGACATCAAAGCGGAATACGACCCTTACGACCTCTTTGTGTCTAACCACCCCATCACCCTGACTGCCTGAGGGATCCGCCAGGGCGTGTGCGGAAACCGGCTGATCGTCGCACGCCCTCTCGGACCCCGACCCGCGATGCTGGTCACACTTCACAGCTGGCTGCTGGGCTCGCCCGGGCGGGCATCGTGGTGGCGAGCCCAGCTACATACAAATATTCGCGTAGATCTGGCGGTTCCACCCAGCGGCCGGGTCCGCCGCGGGTTGGCAAACATCCGGACACGTCAGCCGGCGGGGAGAAGGTTAAAACCTAAGCTCAAGGCCCGGCGTGATCAGGCCGGAAACACCGTTGCGCCATCTGCGTGGAGCTCACGCTCCCTCACCCGACGGCGCTAGCGATCACCGTTCAAGATCATCGGTAGCGCCAACGGTTGCATGGTTCCTCCCCGGACCCAAAGTAAGTGATGGCGGCTGGCCGGGGCCGGCGCCCAAATGGCCTCTGGTGACAGCGTTCTTACCGGCTCGTCCGCCGTGAGTTCAGCGAGACTGAAGGTTCTCCGCGGCGAACTCACGGCAGTAGCGGCCTTCAGGGCCGGAATCCCGGCGTGTTCGCTAGTCGAGAGTGCGCGGTGAAAGCAGGAATGCGCCGTGGCTGATGATCAGCCCGGTTCCGGCCTGGTCGGGGTGGATGCCCGCGGCTGTGGCGCGTAGCGCGGGCGCTGAGCTGGCTGGTCACTCGCGTTCTCCTTGGTCGTTGTCGTGCGGGGTTCCTGGCTCCTGGCCTGGCGGCTCGGCCAGGAGGTCGCAGGCGATGAGCGTGTACTTGCTGGCGGTAGTCTGGGAGATGCCGAACATTAGGGACAGATGCAGCGGGTCAGGCCGGCCGGTCAGTGCCTCGTGCAGCACGCGGTCGCGGCGGATGCGCTCGACGCTGACGCTGTGGGGCTTCAGGTGGAAGTTGACGTAGCCCCTGGTGACAGGGCCGTCCCCGAGGACGGTCTTCTCCGAGACCAGGACGTGCCGGTTGGGGGTGTGCGGCCAGGTGGCGCGGCGGTGGTCAAGCCACGCCCGCAGCGCCTCGTGGCTGAGGTCGCCGAGGCGCTGGGGGTGGCCGGCGATGGTGATGCGCCGGCTGGGCAGGTCCAGGTCGTCCAGGGTGAGATCGCGGATGGCTTCCCAGCGTGCGGCGTGGACGGCGGCCAAGGCGACGATCAGCCGCTGCCCCGGGAGGGTGATCGCCTGCTCGACGGCACGGATCTCGTCCTCGGTCATCGGCAGCAGGCTGGGTCCAGGGACGCCGGCCTTCAGCCGCTGGGCGGGGTTGGCGAAGATCAGCCCGCGCGTCCTGGCGAACCGGAACAGCGACCGGACCGCCGAGATCGTTGTGTGGAGCCGGTGCCCGCGAAGGTTGTCCAGCCCGGCCCTGATGTCCTGGGTAGTGACCTCCCGGAGGTGGCCGCGGTCGGCTGGCCAGCGGCTGATGAGCGGGTGGACGGCTGTGAAGTAGACGTAGATGGTGGTGGCGGACCTGGGCCGGGACCGGGGGGCGCCGTCGAGCAGCACCAGCAGCCAGTCCCTGACCACCGTGTCGAAGCCCGGCGGCAGGTCCCCGGTGCGGCGGCCGATCCAGGAGCGGACTGCCGGGATAGTGTCGTCCTCGAGCAGGCCGAGACCGGCGAGGACCTCGGCGACGCGCGGGACGGAGGCATGGCGCGGTGACCTGGCCCGGATCTCGGTGAGCGTAACGCGCTCGCCATCAGCACGGCCGTCCAGCAGCACCGTCAGGCCGTCCATCGCGCACCGGATGGTGGACCGGGACCAGTCGTGGGCCTCGCCGAGTTGCCGGGCCCGCTCGGCGGCCGCGCGCAGTAGCGGGCTGTCCGACGTGAGAGCCGGGTGCTGCCAGCGAGGCGGCGGCGGGGCTCCGTTCTTGCGCCGGTAGTAGGAGGCCAGCGCGCTGCAGTTGTTGTTGCAGTAGGAGCGGTCACGGCGGCTCCCCGCGGGGAGCCGCGAGCCGCAGTGCAAGCAGTTCACCGGGGCGGCAGCGACCTTCCCCCGCGCGGCCGGGGAGTGACCGGCCGGGCTGCGGCGACGGCGGCCGGCTGGCCGGCGTCTTCTGGCGCTGGCTGCGGGACTTTCCCTGGCTCGGGCAGCAGCAGCTCGTCGACCCCGCAGCCGAGGACGGCGCAGATGACGTCCAGCTCGTCGAGCCTGATCGTGTTCGGCTGGCCGGACCACAGGCCTGACATCTTCCCCGCACTGATCACCATGCCGCGGGCGGCGAGCATCCGCTGCAGCTCGCTGGCCTTCCAGATGCCGCGGTTGGCGGCGGCCAGCCGGAGGTTCCATTTCATGGGCCAAGTCCTTTCCATCGGTCGGCGGCGCGCTGCTGGCCAGCCACCCAGGCGTCCTCAACGTGGGTGCCGTGCACGTGGACGTACCTGGCCGTCGTCCCCGTCCAGGAATGTCCTAGCAGCTCCTGGATGGCGAACAGGCTCATCCCGGACTGGTAGAGCTGGGACGCGCAGAAATGCCGCAGGACATGCGGGGTTAGCCTGCCCGCCCAGGCGGGCAGGTGCCGCTCGGCGGCCTCGGCCAGCGACCGGCGGAACACATCCGCGGTCGCCCGCGAGCACGAGCCGTCCTGGCACTTGCGCTCGGACGGGAACAGCGGCGCGCCAGGCCGGTCGTGGTCGCCGTCGAACTGGCCCCAGACGTCCTCGATGAACCAGCGCAGGCCGCGGTCGGCGCCGTTGATCAGTGGGACCAGCCGGGGCTTCGGCCCCTTGCGGCGGGATCCCTTGCCGTGGCGAACGTTCAGCTTGCCGAACCGGCCCAGCTCCCAGCGCACGTCGTCCAGGTCCAGCATGCGGACCTCGTTGACCCGCAGGCCGACGTCGGCCTCCAGCCGGGCGGCGGCGTAGTTCCGGGCGGCCGGGGCGAACTTCCTGCAGGTGGCCAGCTCCTCCCGCCACCCTGAGAACAGGCGCTCGATCTCCTCCCCGGTCGGGGGAACGCGCAACTGCGGGTCAACCGAGGCACGCGGCCGGCTCATCTCGTCCAGCGGGCACTCCGCCACGCGGCCCGTCAGGTTGTAGATCTCGATCTTGTCCCGCAGCTCCAGGAACTGGAAGTACACCGTCAGCGCGGCCGCCCGCCCGGTGCGCGTCGACGGCCTCGCGTCCCGCAGCACCCGGCCGAAGTACGCATCGGCGTCCGCGGGCTGCATCTCCCACAACGGCCGGCCGAACCAGCCCCGGATCAGCTCCAGGTGGCCGGTGTCGTTGCGGATCGTGCTGTCGGCCAGCCCTGCCGAGGCCCGTGCCAGCACGAACCCGGCCAGCACATCGGTCTCGAACCCGGCGAGCTCTTCCGCGCTCGCCGGCACGCGGTGCTCACGCAGGTCACGCACCAGCGCCAGAGTCAACCCGCACCCCTTCGACTTCACCCACGACGGCAGACACTCATCTCAGGCGAGATCATTTCACGGAGACTGAGGGAAGATCACGACGACTCGCCGGCAGCGGGGAAGCCTCACAAGTCCTGGTCCAGGCCCGATTGGGGTTAGCAGGCAGTCACCGGTGAGCTCACGAACTCGGCGACTGTTGCTCACCCCAAGCGCGAGAGTGATGCGATGAAGGAGCGGGCCTCCGCTCCTGGCGGTGCAGGCCCGGGCGGCGGGTTGGTGCACCGCGCGGTGGCCGCCCATGGCACGCACAGGGATCAAGACGGGTTCCGCGACGACCTCGCCGAGGCCGGGCTGCCATTCGTACT
>Ga0210397_10002383_pt1 | contig 11864 bp, 14 predicted proteins | sample IncBWH2OmetaG_FD_160126 | JGI IMG/M metagenome (GOLD analysis project Ga0210397, IMG submission 160126) | Forest soil microbial communities from Barre Woods Harvard Forest LTER site, Petersham, Massachusetts, United States - Inc-BW-H-2-O ...
GCAGGTCGACATGTGGGAGCACGCCTTCTACCTGCAGTACAAGAACGTCAAGGCGGACTATGTCAAGGCATTCTGGAACGTCGTCAACTGGGCGGATGTTCAGTCCCGCTATGCGGCGGCAACCTCCAAAACCCCAGGGCTGATATTCGGCTGACTCCAGCTCTGCCAGCTTGGGCGCCGCGCACAACGCACATTGCGCGGCGCCCTTGCGTTTTGCCGGACCATCATTGAGAACCCCTTGTGAACGTGCGCACTACCAGCCGTGTCGAGTTGCCAGGCGCCTAAACCGCAGTCATGCTTAGTTATTCGACTACCGGCGTGGTTATTCGGACGGAGGCTCGGGAGGGTAGGGCGGAGGGCGAGATGGAAACTGGGTCAGGTCGGCCTATTGGGGTTGCTCCCTTCCATTCTCGTGGTGCCCTGAAAGGGTTTGTGATCTCTGGGCGTTGGCCTGATTCGACGAAAGAATGGGCCCAGCTGCTGATGGTGGCGGTGCGGGTTGCGTCATTGCCGGGATTGCTTTCCACCACAACCGTGTTCGGCGCCCGCGAGGAGTTGCCCGACGAACCCGAGCCCGGCACCGTTGGCCTGGTGCTGGCCGAGGGCACGGTGTTCGGTGAATCAGCCATCCAGCCAGGATATTTCGCTGATCATCAGCCCCCCGCCCTACTGATGCTGCATCCGCCCTGTGAAACCATGCCATCATTGCCGGAATGCACCGGGGCGGCGTCGGGATGCGTACTGCTGCCGGGATTGCCGTATCTGGGGCTCGAGCACCGGGCGGCTTGGGTGGAGGCAGAAGCCGACGGCACCATCACATCGATGGTGAGCCGCGTCGGTGTTGATCCGATCAGTCATCCCGACACCGCGATTCTGGCGATGCTGCTTGCAGCATAAGGGAATTCAAACCCTATTATTCGGGCGGCGAATCGAGGAATACGGGCGTCCGAACTTCGTCGTCTTCCTGGCGCACACCGGATTTGCCCGCTAGCCTAGGACCGTTAGCGAAGGGGAGTAGCCCCGAATCGTCGAGTCGACATACTGGCGCACAGCCCGGCTGGCGAACCGGTCCGAGCGATCGGTGGGCGAGACCTTCGACCGATGTTGGGTGGACCGGATGGTCCCAGACGGCCACCGACGACGTGTCGAAAGGTCGCCCTCATGCTCGCCGCCACGCTACTGAGTCTCGGGGTGGTCTTCCTCGCCGAACTCGGCGACAGATCCCAGCTCATCACCATGACCTACGCGCTGCGCTACCGATGGTGGGTGGTACTCCCAGGAGTAGCGATCGCCGCGTTCGTGGTGCACGGAATCTCGGTGTCGATCGGCCATTTCTTGGGTACCTCGCTCCCGACACGCCCCATGGCCTTCGCGTCCGCGATCGCCTTCCTCGTTTTCGCTGTGTGGGCCTGGCGCGAGGGCACCACCGAAGGCAACGTCTCGACCACCAATGAATCCCGGTTCGCTCTGCTCACCGTCGTGTCGTCATTCGTGCTCGCCGAGATGAGCGACAAGACGACATTGGCAACGTTGACGTTGGCCAGCGATCACGATTGGGCCGGTGTGTGGATCGGCAGCACCCTCGGCATGATTTTGGCCGATGGCCTGGCGATTGGTGTCGGCACACTCCTGCATCAGCGGCTTCCCGCGCAGCTCTTGCACGTCTTGGCAAGCCTGTTATTCCTTCTGTTCGGATTGTGGATACTGTTCGACAGCGCGCTGGGGTGGCGGTCGGTGGCCATCACGGTTGCCACAGCGGTCGCGCTGGTGGCGGGAATTGTGGCTGTGATTCATCGGGCGCAAACTCAGCGCCGGCGCCGGACTGAGGCCGCAATCGTCGGGAGGTCACCGGACGTCGTCTAGGGTGCCGACGGCACCCCACCCCCTCACCCGCCTGTCTGGCACCCGCCCCCAGAGAGGTATCTCCGCGGGCTGCCGAGTGCAACCTGGGTCGGCTTCGCACGGGCCGCAAGCAGCCAGACAGCAAAGGTGGCTCGCAACGAATCCCCGATGTCTGCTGGTTGCCCGGGATCAGGCATTTCGCGCCGACACGCTCTGCTCGCTCCGTTTGTTAACCACGATGAAGCTGAAACGCCACCAACCCTAATTAGACGATTTCTGCGGATACGCTGTGAATTTCGTTCAATTTGTAGACATCTGTGCTGGCGGGTTGCAGGCTCTGGAGGGGAGGTGTCGCTTACCGCTTCGAACGCCAGTACCAAAATAACTGGGGTTTGCACTTGGTTGTGGACAGAACTGTCGCTACCATGATCAGCAAATACCCATAGATAAACAGTTCCCTCTTCAGCCTCGTGGAGGTCACATCGATGAGCACGACGTTTTCCGCCCGCCTGAACCGCTTGTTCGACACGGTCTATCCACCCGGGCGCGGGCCGCACACCTCCGCGGAGGTCATCGCGGCGCTCAAGGCGGAGGGCATCACGATGTCGGCTCCCTACCTGTCACAGCTACGCTCAGGCAACCGGACGAATCCGTCGTCAGCGACGATGGCCGCCCTTGCCAACTTCTTCCGCATCAAGTCGGCCTACTTCACCGACGACGAGTACTACGAAAAGCTCGACAGGGAATTGTCGTGGCTGTCCACGATGCGTGATGAGGGTGTGCGTCAAATCGCGGTGCGGACCATCGGGTTGTCTTCGCAGTCCCAGCAGAACCTCGTGGAACGAGTCGACGAGCTGCGCCGCGCTGAGAAGCTCGACGCTTAGGCCCGCTGGCCGCCGCGCGTGGCTAGCGCCGGCCCGGTAACCAATCTGACGTTGTGTTCAGCCCGACCTTGCGGGCTGCGGTCGACCTCTGCCGATTAGGGTTGGCTCACCGATCGCGCACACGCGAGAGCGTTAGTCACGAGATACCGGGAGGCGGCCGGGTATGGGCCTGTTCCGCAAGCGAAAGAGCCGCGCGACGCGTCGCGCAGAAGCCCGCGCGATCAAGGCCCGCGCCAAGCTTGAGGCCCGGCTGACCGCGAAAAACGAGGCGCGCCGGATCAAGGGCGCCCAGCGGGCCGCGGACAAGGCCCTCAAGGCGCAGTTCAAAGCGCAGCAGGACAGCGACCGGTCGGCGCTAAAAGTCGCCGAGGCCGAGCTCAAGGCGGTGCGGGAGGGCAGGTTGTTGTCGCCGACACGGATCCGCCGGGTGCTGACGGTGTCTCGGCTGCTCGCCCCGATCCTGACGCCGCTGATCTACCGGGCGGCAATGGCCACCCGCGCGCTGATCGATCGGCGCCGCGCCGACCAGCTGGGGATTCCGTTGGCTCAGATCGGCCAGTTCTCCGGTAGCGGCGCGCGACTGTCGGCGCGCATCGCCGGGTCGGAGCAATCGTTGCGGACGGTGCAAGAAAAGAAGCCCAAGGACGCCGAAACCAGGCAGTTCGTGTCCGCGATCACCGAACGGCTCAGCGAGCTCTCGGCGGCCGTCACCGCCGCGGAGCATATGCCGGCCGCGCGCCGGCGGGCCGCCCACTCCGCGATCTCGTCGCAGCTCGACGGCATCGAGGCGGACCTGATGGCCCGGCTCGGGTTGACCTGACGGGCGACGGACATGTCACCCCACGGTAGGTGGATTTCGCGCGTCCTGATCGCAGGCGCCGCGACGGTCACGCTCTATCTCCCCGCGGGCACCGCGCTGGCGTGGGGCCATGTCCATGCCAGCAGCGACAACACCGTGCGCGGCGGCACCGCGATCATCACCTTTCAGGTACCCAACGAATCCAACACCGGAGCCGCCACCACCGCGCTGACCGTCACCCTTCCCGATGTGAAGTCGGCGAGCACCGAATCCATGCCTGGGTGGACGGCCAAGCTCGACCGCGATGCGGCATCCGGGACCGTTCGCTCGGTGACGTGGACGGCTGCGCCCAACGGCGGGATTCAGGCGGATCAGTTCGCACTGTTCCGGATATCGGTGCAGCTGCCGGACGCCGACACCGTCAGCTTTCCGGCTACGCAGACCTACTCCGACGGCTCGACCGTGAAGTGGGATCAGCCGCCGCTGCCCGGCGGCGGCGAACCGGAACGTCCAGCGCCCATGCTGACACTCGCCGCGGGGCCGGCCGGGCCTCATGAACACCATCCACCGCCCGGCGCGCCGGCGGACCGCAGCGCTCCATCCGAGCAGTCGAAAGCACCGGCGGACAACACCGCCCGCGTGTTGGGCGGGGCAGCCCTGATAGTTGGCGCCCTGGGTATCTGTTTTGCGTTGGTCCGCCGGCGGACATGAGACGCCTGGTACACATCGCGTGGTTGAGCCTGCTGCTGGCCGCCATGACGTTGGCTTCGACCGTGAATGCCCAGGTCGCGTCCGCGCATGCCACGCGCGTGTCGTCCCAGCCCGCCGACAACGCGGTGCTGACGGCCGGTCCCGATCAGGTGACCGCGACCTTCAACGAGCAATTGCAAACCACGTTCGCGGCGATGGCTGTCGTCGGTCCCGATGGCAATGTGTGGTCCAGCGGACAGCCCACGGTGCAGGGCGCTGTCGTCAGCATCGGCATGCGACCGCTTGGACCGGCCGGCACCTACACGGTGAACTACCGGGTGACATCTGCCGATGGCCATGTGGTGTCCGGGTCCTGGTCGTTTCGGCTGACGGCGCCCGGCACCGGTACGCCCGGACCCGCACCCGCCGCCACCGGTGCGGGCGGCAACATCCCAATCTGGCCGTTTGTGGTGGTTACCGTCGCGCTGGTCGCCGCTGGAGCATTGTGGGTAGTGCGGCACAGACCGTGACCGGGCCCTGGTACCCGAGACGCCGCAGGACGTCCTGGCATGATGGGACCCGAGTAACCAGTGCGCTAGAACAAAGTGCGAGAAAGCTGTAAAGGAGCCGCCGCATGGCAGACCCGCAGGATCGACCCGACAGCGAATCTGACGACGCATCGGCACCTCCGGCCAAGCAGCCTCCCGCCAAGGCCGTCAAGAAGACCGCAAAAGCGCCGGCTAAAAAAGCACCTGCGAAGAAGGCGCCAGCCAAGAAAGCGCCAGCCAAGAAGGCACCCGCTAAAAAAGCACCCGCCAAGAGCCCTGAGCCTTCGCCACCGAAGGCCGCCGCCCAGCCCCTCGGCCTACAGCAGCGGATCGAAACCAACGGCCAACTTGATGCTGCCAAAGTTGTGGCGGCACAAGCGAAATCAACTGTCGAGGCTGCCAACAATCCGGTCTCCGGCGACGAGTCTGTGCCAGCACCGCGTACCTCGCCGGTGCCCCTGGCGGTGGCGCTGGCGCTCAGCCTGTTGGCCATCTTGCTGATCCGCCAGCTGCGTCGCCGCTGACGGCCGCCTCGCATGTCAGATGTGACCGTACCTTTTCGGCCAACCGCCGACCTCGTCGATGAGATCGGGCCCGACGTACGCAGCTGCGACGTCCAATTCCGCCAGTTCGGCGGCCGCCCGGAATTCGCCGGACCGATCAGTACCGTGCGTTGCTTCCAGGACAACGCGCTGCTGAAATCTGTGCTGTCGCAGCCGGGTACGGGCGGGGTGCTGGTGATCGACGGCGCCGGCTCCCTGCACACCGCGCTGGTCGGTGACGTCATCGCCGAGTTGGCCCGCTCCAACGGCTGGGCCGGGCTGGTTGTACACGGCGCGGTGCGTGACGCAGCCACGTTGCGCGGCATCGACATCGGCATCAAGGCGCTGGGCACCAACCCCCGCAAGAGCACCAAGACCGGCGCCGGAGAGCGCGATGTCGAGGTCAGCCTGGGCGGTGTGATGTTCGTGCCAGGCGAAATCGCCTACAGCGACGACGACGGCATTGTCGTCGTCTAGCTGCAGGTGACCCTAGACCGCTACTAAACCGCCACTGCGGCAGGCATTTTGGCGAACCGAAGTCCCTCGTCGTCGATCTTGCCGCGCCGGATCAGCCGGATGTCGCGCAGATAGTTCTGGTTCAGCCGCCACGGCGTGCGGGAACCCTGTTTGGGCAACTCGTCGAGTGAGCGCAGCACGTAGCCCGGGGTGAAGTCCATGAATGGCCGTTCGTCGACATCTGAACCCGGATGCTCGACCACCACGTTGTCAAAACCGTTGTCATCCATGTAATTCAGCAGCCGGCAGGCGAATTCCGAGACCAGGTCGGCCTTCAGCGTCCACGATGCGTTGGTGTAACCAACCGTGTAGACCATGTTGGGCAAGCCGGAGAGCATCATGCCCTTGTAGGCATCGTCTTGGTGAGGTCCACCGGCTGCCCGTCGACGGTTACCGTCGCGCCGCCGAACAGCTGCAGGTTCAATCCCGTTGCCGTGATGATGATGTCGGCCGGTAACTCGCGTCCCGAGTTGAGCCGGATGCCGGTCGCGGTGAACCGGTCGACGGTGTCGGTGACCACGTCGGCCTTCCCCTTGCGGATGGCCCTGAACAAGTCGCCGTTCGGTACCAGGCACAGCCGCTGCTCCCACGGGTTGTAGTGGGGACCGAAATGCTTCTCGACGTCATAGCCCTCGGGAAGCTGGCGCTCAACGTAGCGCAGGAAGATGCTTCGCATCCGGTGCGGCCACTTCTGACATGCCCCGTACACCGCCGACTGCCGCAGGACGTTCTTCCACCGAACAGCGGCGTACGCGTACTTGTCGGGTAGCCAGCGGTTGAGCCTGTCGGCCATCTTGTCCGTGGCCGGCTGAGTGACGATGTAGGTGGGTGAGCGCTGCAGCATCGTGACGTGCCTGGCGCCCGAATTCGCAAGCGCCGGAATCAAAGTGACGGCGGTCGCGCCGCTGCCGATCACGACGATGTTCTTGTCGGCGTAGTCGAGGTCCTCCGCCCAGTGCTGCGGATGGATGATCGGGCCGGTGAAGTCCTCCGTTCCGGTGAACGTCGGCGCGTAGCCCTGCTCGTAGTTGTAGTAGCCGCTGCACAGGAACAGAAACGAGCAGGTGATCGCGCTCAGTTTGCCGTTGTTTTCGATCTGCACGGTCCAGCGGTTCTCGGCGCTCGACCAGTCGGCGTTGATGACCTTGGTGTTGAGCCGAATGTGCTTGTCGATGCCGTACATGGCCGCGGTGCTCTTGACGTAGTCAAGGATGGGCCCGCCGTCGGCAATGGCCTGGTGCTCGGTCCACGGACGGAACCGGAAGCCCAGTGTGTACATGTCGGAGTCGGAACGAATGCCGGGGTAGCGGAACAGGTCCCAGGTGCCGCCCATGGCTGCGCGCTTTTCCAGGATGGCGTAGCTCTTGGTCGGGCAGCGGTCCTGCAGGTGCCAGGCCGCGCTCACACCTGAGATGCCGGCGCCGACGATGACGACGTCGAGGTGCTCAGTCATGGGGCCACGCTATCAACGCTGTGTCGAATTCGTCAACGGTATGTCGAAATTCTCAACAGCGTGTAAAGTAACGTGGGTGACCTCGCCGAGTGCGACCCGCGCCCCGCGGGGCCGGCGTTCCAAGCGCCCGTCGGGCGACGACCGCGAGCAGGCGATCCTGGCGACCGCCGAAAGGCTGCTCGAACAGCGCGCGTTCGCCGACGTCTCCGTCGATGACCTGGCCAAAGGCGCCGGCCTTTCGAGGCCGACGTTCTACTTCTATTTCAAGTCCAAGGAGGCGGTGCTGCTCTCGCTGCTCGAGCCGATGATCGCCCGCGCCGACGCGGAGATCGACGGCGCGGCGCAGCGGCTGCCTGCGGATCCGAGCCGAGTATGGCGAAACGGCATCAATGCGTTTTTCACCGCGTTCAGCTCGCACCGCGCGGTGGCCCTGGCCGGGGCGGAGGCGCTGGCCACCAGCACTGAGATCCGGGCCTTGTGGTCGGGCTTCATGCAGAAATGGATCGACCAGACCGCAGCCATGATCAGCGCCGAACGAGCGCGCGGCGCGGCACCGGAGACCATCCCGGCGGCAGACCTCGCGACGTCACTGAATCAGATGAACGAGCGCACCATGAGGGCAACCCTGTCTGCCGAACAGCCGGCGGTCAGCGAGGACGAGGTCGTCGACACCCTCACCCACATCTGGGTCAGCAGCATCTACGGCGAGGGCCTCAAGCCTTAGGGATTGTCGCACCGCCATGCGAACATATGTTCGTGCGGAGTGAGGCGTCCATCCTGCACGCGGACCTCGATTCGTTCTACGCGTCCGTCGAACAGCGCGACGACCCCACCTTGCGCGACCGCCCGGTGATCGTTGGCGGCGGGGTCGTGCTGGCGGCCAGCTATGAGGCCAAGGCCTACGGCGTGCGCACCGCGATGGGTGGGGCGCAGGCGCGGCGCCTTTGTCCCCACGCCGTGGTGGTGCCGCCGCGGATGAGCGCGTATTCACGGGCCAGTGACGACGTGTTCGAGGTGTTTCGGAACTGCACCCCGATCGTGGAGCCGCTCTCGGTGGACGAGGCGTTTCTGGACGTCGGCGGCCTTGGCCGGGTCTCGGGTACACCGGTCGAGATCGCGGCACGGTTGCGCGCGGACGTGCGCGACCAGGTCCGTCTGCCTATCACAGTGGGGATTGCCCGGACGAAGTTCCTCGCGAAGGTCGCCAGCCAGGAAGCCAAGCCCGATGGATTGTTGCTGGTGCCGCCCGGTCAGGAGCTGACCTTCCTGCACCCGTTACCGGTGCGCCGGTTGTGGGGCGTGGGCGCTAAGACCGCTGACAGACTGCACGCCCATGGCATCGAGATCGTGGCCGACGTGGCGGAGCTCAGCGAGTCGACGCTGGCCTCGCTGCTGGGTGCGGCGATGGGCCGCCAACTGTATGCGCTGTCCCGCAACATCGACCGCCGTCGGGTGATTACCGGTGTGCGTCGCCGGTCTGTGGGTGCCCAGCGGGCGCTGGGCCGCGCCGGCAATCGCATGACACCCGTCGAGATCGACGCGGTAGTGGTCAACCTGATCGACCGAATCACCGCCCGGATGCGCGCCGCGGGCCGCACCGGACGGACGGTGGTGCTGCGCCTGCGGTTCGACGACTTCAGCCGGGCAACCCGCTCGCGCACTTTGCCGTGGGCGACCTCGTCGACGCAGCCCATCCTGGCCGCCGCCCGGCGGTTGGTCGGATCGGCCGCGCCACTGATCGCGCAGCGTGGCTTGACATTGGTCGGTTTCGCGGTGTCGGGTATCGACCGCAGCGGTGCCCAGCAGTTGGTGCTGCCATTCAGCGAGGGATCGCGGGCATGGGAAGACGTTGACGAGGCGGTCGACCGGGTGCGTCGTCGCTACGGCAAGTCCGCGCTGACCCGCGCGGTGCTGGTCGGCCGTGACCCGGGCCTCGAGATGCCGCACCTACCGGACTGACGGGATTGCGCGGACCAACCGCCCACATTGCGTCCGCAGCGCTGACGCCAGGGCGCCACGCCGCGCAGGCAGTCACTGTCATTATTAGCACCCAAACCCGCGCGGCTCAGCCGTTCCGGCGGTGAAGCGGCTGGATTGTGGACTGTAGCGAGGCTCCAGGGCGATCGTTCCGGTTAAAAGCGTGTTCCGCTGCCAACGGAAAGCGTATATATCCAGAACATCCAGCTCAGGTAGGCTGTCCCGGCAGCAGCGCTGGGGTCCGAAGCGTGCTGTTCGGCTTAATGCACTGTTCTGTTGGCAGCGGAACATCTATATTTTCCGAACAGGTGGAAATTATGACCACGCCAACGACAGAACCACCTAGCTCAGAAGTCGAAATCTTGCGTGAGTGCACCGACCTGCTGCGGAACCGCCTACCCGACGACTGGCGCGTCAGCGTCAGCGTTCAGCAAGAGCCGGTGGACCGTGGGATCGATGCAGTGCTCACCGTCACCGCCCCTTCGGGAGAAAAGGTTCGTTACCTCGTGGAGGCCAAGCGCTTGCTGGTTCGCCGAGACGTACCGATTGTGTCCGAGCGCCTGCGGAGGGCACCCACGCTCGAGCTCGACGACGCCGAGGCCATGGTTATGTCTCGCTACCTCGCTCCACCAATCCGTGAAGCGTTGATGAAAGAGAAGATGTCATTCATCGATGCCACCAGCAACATGTTGGTTCAGTCGTCACGCCCCGCGTTCTTTGTCCGCGACCGCGGCGCCGATAAAGATCCCTGGCGCGGCCCTGGTCGGCCTCGCGGAACCCTGGCAGGTGAGCCGCCGGCACGTGTGGTGCGAGCACTCGTCAGTGGGCGAGGGCCATGGTCGGCGCGCGATCTTGTCAAGGCGTCCGGGGCGTCCACCGGCGCGACGTACCGCGTGCTGGAGTTCCTCCAAGAGGAAGGACTCGTGAAAAGAACAGGCACGAGCTATGTCGTAACGGACTGGCCTAACCTGTTGCGGCGATGGAGCCGTGACTATGGCTTCTTCCGCAACAACCGGACTTCCACCTACATCGAACCACGCGGCGTAGAAGCATTACTCAGCAAGGTAGCCAACTCGCAGTACTCACCGTACGCAATGACTGGCTCCATCGCGGTGGCGCAGTGGGCGCCGTACGCGCCGACGCGGGCGGCAATGGTCTATGTCGATGATGCCGCGCGGGCGGCGAATGAATGGCGGCTACGGCCAGTAGACAAAGGCGCGAATGTGATTCTCGCAGAGCCAAAATACGACGTGGTCTTCAGTGAGACCACCATCAACGACCTGGGTAATGTGATTGTGGCGCCCGCGCAGGCAGCGGTCGATCTCTTGACGGGCCCAGGCCGCAACCCTTCCGAAGGAGAAGAGCTCATCTCGTGGATGGAACTCAACGAACCGGAGTGGCGTCATGGATGACGTTCTCGTCAAGGCCCGGTCAGCGCTACTCGACGCGCTCGAAGCCCTCAATCAACAACGCAACGCTGTTGTCGTGGTTGGAGCCCAGGCCATCTATCTCCGCAGCGGCCAGGCGCATGGTGCCGGTTCCGCTCTGCGGTAAGAGGACTGGGAAACGCGCAGCCGCGCTGGCGAGCCGATGAGGGCTCCCAGTGCTACCGCCAGTGTCCCGACGCGATCGATGTACTTTGCGCTACCCATCTCGGGGCTTCCGTCGCTGTCATGGCGGAACGATGGCCGCCGCATCGGGCGTCGAATTCAGTGATGGAAATCGTCGCTTGCGTTGGCTTCGGTGAGCCCAGTAACGCGCTACTGCAATTTCGCGCGGTTTCGGTGCTGCACTACTGAGTCGCAACATTCCCTTCCACGCTCGGGACAGACCCACAAGGTGGCGGCGGCAACCGCCAGGGCGGTTGGGTACGGCAACGTGCTAGTGATCACGACGGTGAGGCGATTCGCGCTGGATGCGCTGCGGGAGTTGCATCACGTGATGGTGTGGGCGGCGTTTCACCATTCGGAGAAACCACAGGCAGCACCGCTGAAGGCGGCCTTCGACCCGGGGGCGGGCACAGCGACCTTACCTTCGTCGGCGCAGCCCGCCTCAAGAGGCTGCCCACTCCAGCAGCCGCTCCGCGGGCCAGGTGTTGACTATCCGATCGACCGGAACACCCGCGTCCAGCGCGCGCTGCGCCCCGTAGCCGAGGAAGTCGAGCTGGCCCGGCGCGTGCGCGTCGGTGTCGATGCTGAACACGCAGCCGATCTCCAGCGCCAGGTTCAGCAGGCGCGTCGGCGGGTCACGACGCTCGGGACGAGAGTTGATCTCCACCGCGGTGCCGTGGTCACGACAGGCCGTAAACACCGCCTCGGCATCGAATTTCGATTCGGGCCGGATGCCACGGTTGCCGGCGACCAACCGGCCGGTGCAGTGGCCCAGCACGTCGGCGTGTTCGTTGCAGACCGCACGCACCATGCGGCGCGTCATCGCGGCGGAATCCATCGACAGCTTCGAATGCACGCTGGCCACCACGACATCGAGGCGCTCGAGTAGCTCTGGTTCTTGGTCCAGGCTGCCGTCGTCGAGGATGTCGACCTCGATCCCGGTGAGAATGCGCATCGGCGCGAACGCGTCGCGCAACCCATCGATCACGTCGAGCTGTTTGCG
>Ga0210397_10002384_pt1 | contig 11861 bp, 8 predicted proteins | sample IncBWH2OmetaG_FD_160126 | JGI IMG/M metagenome (GOLD analysis project Ga0210397, IMG submission 160126) | Forest soil microbial communities from Barre Woods Harvard Forest LTER site, Petersham, Massachusetts, United States - Inc-BW-H-2-O ...
ACCCCGCCGAACCTGCGCCGGTCGCCGGCCTCGCCCTGGAAGAACCGGTCGAAGATCCGCTCGTGGTCGCCGTCGGCGATGCCGATGCCCTCGTCCTCCACCGTGACCTCGATCCACTCCCCGGCCGTTCGCGCCCGGACGTGCACCGTGCCGCCGTCCGGCGAGTACTTGAAGGCGTTCTCGAGGAGCTGGCCGACGATGATGTCGGTGGCCATCGTGTCGCCGCTGGCCCGGGGCAGGCCGGCCGGGACGTCGGTCACCACCGCGTGCTTATCCGACAGCGGCTGGAACGCGGCGGCCGCCCCGTGCAGGACGGCGGCCAGGTCGAACGGGCCGTTGCTGACCGGCAGCTGGTCCGCCCCGGCCCGCGAGCCCAGCAGCAGCTGCTCCACCAGGCGGCCGAGCGACCCGGCCCGTTCGGCGATGATCCGCACCGCGGCCCGCCGTTCGGTATCGGGCAGCTGATCCCAGCGGCTGGCCAGCGTGCTGGCGAAGCCCTGCACCACGGTGATGGGCGTGCGCAGCTCGTGGCTGGTGGTAGCCAGGAACAAGTCCTTGGCCTCCTCGAGCTCCTTAGCCGCGGTGACGTCGCGGAAGTCGATGACCAGCTCCCCACCGCCGTCGGCGAGCGAGGTACACAGGACATCGAGCCAGCGCCCGTTGGGCAGCTTGCAGTTCAGCGTGGAGCCCGGCTCGGGCAGCGGGAACGACGGCGGCTTCCCGATCGCGTCCGCGGCGGCTGTTCCGGTGATACGGTGCGCGGCGGGATTCCACTGCCGGACCAGGCCGGCCTCGTCGAGCACCGCGATGCCGTCCGCGCTGCCGTCGATGACCGCCCGTTCATGCGCGCGCTGCCTGACCACTTCCTCGAAGGCCATCGCGTTGGTGAGGGCCACGCCGGCGTGGCCGGCCAGCAACTCGAGCAACTCCAGCTCGACGTGGCTGAGCGTGCGCCGGCTGTACAGCGCGTACAGCGCACCGTAGGGCTTGCCCGCCACGTGCGAGAGACCGAGCGCAATCGTGTGCAGGCCGGGGAGCGCCGACCAGATCAGGTCGTCGAAACCGCCCGATTCGCCGGTCGCCATCATGACCGTCTTGCCCGAACCCATCAGCTCGCCGACCAGGCTGGTCGACAGCGTCGCGGTTCTCCCGCGGAGCCGGGCCGGCAGGCCGGCCGTGCTGACTAGCCGGAGCGTGTCGTCCTCGATGAGCACGAAGCCGCCTGCGTCGGCGCTGGTCAGCTCGCGCAGGCTGGCCGCGATGCGGTCGAGCACCGCCTCCAGGTCGCGCTGCGCGTTCATGTCGGCGACGACATCGCCGAGACGGCGTACCACCCGGGCCCGTTCGGCCATATAGTGCCTGGCCACGTCGTCTTCCCCGGTCTGGTGGCAGACGTTGACCCAGCCGGTCACCTCGCCCGCCCCGTCGGTCAGCGCGCTGGTGTCGATCCGTACGTCGATGACCGTGCTGTCCTTGCGGATCCTGCGGGTCGCGAAGGAGATCTGGCCGCCGCCCCTGACCCGCTCCAGCACCGCGTTGTGCTCGGCCTTCAGCTCCTCCGGGATGATCTGCGGCTCCAGGCCGACGACCTCGGCCGCGGCCCAGCCGAACATCCGCTCCGCCGCGGGATTCCAGAGCATCACGGTGCGATCGGTGCTGAAAGCGACGATCGCATCGGCCGCACACTCGATCACGGCGCGGGCCGTGGCATCCGTCCGGCTGCCGATCGTCCCCGCTTGCCCCTCGGTCACCTCAACATCGTGCCATGTGACCGCCGGTGAGTACTCACATATGGCCGCGCGCTGATCTATAGTGCTTTTCAAATAACGAGTAAGGCCGTCCATCCGGGGCAATCATCAGGGTATGGCTGTCGAGGAAACGGTCTTCCGCTAGGACGCGGATTATGGACCAGGCAGAGTCACGCCCGTCACCGGGCCAACCCGGCCCGGACCGGCCCGGACCGGATCAGAAGAGACCGGACCGGCCGGACCGCAAGGGCCAGTCTTCCCGCACGCCACCTCCCGAGGTGGCGGCCGGAACCGGCGCCAGCGTTCCTGGCCCGGCTCCGCAGGCCGAACCGCAGTCATCCGCCCTCCGGCTCGAGCATCCGGTGATCGCGGGCTACGACGGTTCGGCCTCCAGCCGCAACGCCCTCGCCTACGCGGCCGGCGTGTCCCAGCGGCTCGGCCGGCCGCTGCTGGTCGTGTACGTGTGCTCGTCAGGGGTTTACTGCGAGCCGCTGACCGGCCAGGTCGTGGGGGTGCCCCGCGACGCCGAGGCACTGGAGCGGTGGCTGCTGGCCGAACTGGACCAGGTCACCGGGCCCTGCGACATAGAGGTGCACGTCCGCACCAGGCGGGGCAGCCCGGCCAGGGAACTCGCCGCGGCCGCCGAGGAATTCAACGCGGACGCGCTCGTGATCGGGGCGCCGAAGCATATCTGGCATCGTGTCGCGGGCTCCGTCTCCGGATGGCTGGCCCGGCACGCCCGTTGCCCCGTCATCGTCGTTCCATAATCAATATGTGGGCGAGGAGGGATTTGAACCCTCACGTCCTTTCGGACACACGGACCTGAACCGTGCGCGTCTGCCGTTCCGCCACCCGCCCCGGGCAACGAGTAGGTTAGCACGACCGCGAGCGCTCCCGCGCCCCGGATACCATCGGGGGCGAGGGACGTGAAGGGAGGTGGCACGTTGGGAGTTCTGCAGCGCTTCGAGCGTCGTCTTGAAGGCATGGTAGAGGGTGCCTTCGCGCGCGCCTTCAGGTCCGAGCTGCAGCCGGTCGAGGTGGCGAGCGCGGTCCAGCGTGAGATGGACGACCGGGCCGCCATCGTGGCCAAGGGGCGCACGCTGGTGCCGAACGACTTCGTCGTCGAGCTGTCCGAGACCGACCACGAGCGCCTCGACGTGTACGCCGAGAGCCTCGGCGTCGAGCTTGCCAACCTGGCCAGGGACTACGCCAAGGAGCAGGGCTACTCGTTCGTGGGCCCGGTACGGATGCGGTTCGAGGGGGTGCCCGACATGACCACGGGCACGTTCCGGATCCGGTCCGGCGTCATCCGGGGCTCCACCATCGAGGGCGGCGAGATCCGGATGCCGGCCAGCGACCTGCCCCGGACGTCCGGGCGCGGCTTCCCCGGCCACCCGCGGCTCCTGGTCTCCGGCCCCGGGGCTCCCGGCGGCCCGGCAGGCGGCGACCAGCACACGTACGAACTGCAGACCCCGGTGACGCTGCTCGGCCGGGGCACGGACTGTGACCTGCGGCTGGTGGATCCGGGCGTGTCCAGACACCATGCGGAGCTAAGGGTGGAAAACGGCCAGGTCGTTCTGGTGGACCTGAGTTCCACCAACGGCACCTTCGTCAACGGCCAGCCGGTCCGCCGGGTGGCGCTCACCGACGGGACGCACGTCTCGCTGGGCCGGACCACGCTGGTCTTCCAACAGGACGGCCAGGACGAAGGCCAGGGCACCGCTTACTCGCGCACCACCTACTAGGGTCCAAGGGCGTAGCCGTACATGAACGAGCTGTCTCTCACTATCATCAGGGTGGCGTTCCTGGCCGTGCTGTGGCTTTTCGTCATAGCGGCCATCGGAGTCGTCCGCACTGATCTGCTCGGCGGCCCGTCAACGACGGCTAGGCGGAGCAAGGCGCGCCAGGCCCAGGCCCCGCGCCAGAGCCGCCCGGCCCGGTCCCCGCGGCCAGGCCGCGGGTCACCGCGGATCCTGGTGGTGACGGCGGGCGCGCTGAAGGGAACCAGCTTGGATCTCGCCCAGCAGCAGATCACGCTCGGCCGGGCCAATGATGCCACGCTGGTGCTCAACGACGACTACGCTTCAAGCCGACATGCCCGGATTTTCCCGCAGGACGGTCAGTGGATCGTCGAGGATCTCGGTTCGACCAATGGCACCTATCTGGACCGGCAGAAGGTGACACGGCCGATGCCCGTGCCCGTGGGCGTGCCGATCCGCATCGGTAAGACCGTTCTGGAACTGCGCAGATGACACTTGTACTCCGCTACGCGGTACGTTCCGACGTCGGGCTCCTCCGTGAAGGTAACGAGGACTCGGCGTATGCGGGACCTCGCCTGCTCGCGGTCGCGGACGGGATGGGCGGGCATGCCGCGGGTGAGGTGGCCAGCTCGCTGACCATCGCCTCGATGACGAAACTCGACTCCGAGCCGCCGGGCGGCGACATGATGGTCGAGCTGGCCGCGGCGGTCGCCGCGGCCAACACCAGGCTGCAAGAGATGATCATCGCCAACCCGGCAGTCGAGGGCATGGGCACCACGCTGACCGCGCTGTTCTGGTCGGACGGGCACGCGGCCGTGTGCCACATCGGCGACTCGCGCGGCTACCTGCTCCGGGAGGGTGAGCTCTACCAGATCACCCACGATCACACGCTGGTGCAGTCGCTGGTCGACGAGGGCCGGATCAGCGCCGACGACGTCTCGACCCACCCGCAGCGCTCGCTCCTGCTCCGGGCGCTGGACGGCCGGTCGGTCGCCGAGCCGGATCTGTCCGTGCACGACGCCCAGCCGGGCGACCGGTACCTGCTCTGCTCGGACGGGCTGTCCGGGGTAGTCAGCGACGAGACGCTGCGCGAGACGCTGGCGACCATCGAGGACCCCGAGGTCGTCACCCGGCAGCTCATCGACCTCGCGCTGCACGGTGGCGGCCCGGACAACATCACCTGCATCGTGGCGGATGTCGTGGACACGGCTGCCTCCCGGGTATCCCCGACTGGGACGCCGGTGCTGGCCGGCGCGGCCGCTAATGTCCACGACTCGCGGCTGAGCACCGACGGCACCGGGCCGTTCGGTACGGACGGAGACCACCAGGGCAATCACTACACCGGTTCGTACGACGAAGACGGGCACCCGTCGATGACGGTCGCGCGGCCCATAGTGGCACTGGACGACCTGGATCCCGACGAGCTGGCGCTCGCGCTGGCGAACGAGAACGGCACGGACATGACCGCCGTCCGGGCCCGGCGTAGCCACCGGGCCCAGCCTAGACGGGCCCGGCGGCGGCGCTGGCCGATCGTGACCACCTCGCTGGTGGTGCTGCTGGCCGTCGTCATCGGCGGCGGCTACGCCGCCTGGCGGTGGAGCCAGAACCAGTACTACGTCGGCGCCGACAGCAAGGGCCAGGAGGTGCTCATCTACCGCGGCGTCAACCAGCACGTCGCCGGGATCAGCCTGTCCCATCGCTTCCACGGGACCGGGATCAAGCTCGCCCAGGTGCCCCCGTCCTACCAGCAGACGGTCAAGGCCACCGACGCGGCCAGCAACCTGAGCGGCGCCCAGGCGATCGTCGCCAACATCCGCTCCGCGGTCGCCACGTGCCAGGCAGGGTACACCGCGCTCCAGCAGTGGGTGACCAAGGACAACGTCTATCAGGCCGCGCTGGCGCGGGCCAGGAAGCAGCACAAGCCGGCCAAGGACATCGCCAAGGACATCAAGGCCATCCCGGGGCCGGGCCAGAAGCCGATCAGGCCGCCGATGTGCCAGCCTTCCACCGCCTTCGGCATCGCGCCTGATGTCCTCGTCCCGTCCCCTGGGGCCTCGTGAGCAGCATCACCGCCCCGTCGCCGGCCGTTGACCCGACGGGTCCGCTGCCCCCGGCGTCCCGCAGCAGGCGGCGCACCGAACTGATCATGCTCGTATTCGCCTTCGCCCTGGTCGCGTTCGCGCTGGCGAACGTCGGCTTCACGCTCAAGGGCGGCCTGCCCGCGGGCGCGGCCCTCTACCTAGCCGTCTACCTGGCCATCGTCCTGCTGGCCCACCTGGCGGTGCGGAGGTTCGCCCCGTGGGCTGACCCGCTGCTGCTCCCGCTCGCGGCCCTGCTGAACGGCCTGTCCATCGTGATGATGGACCGCCTGTCGGCACAGGTGAACCCGGCCAGGGGGGCTCCCGCGATCAGCGCCTCGCAGGCCAACCTGCAGATCGCCTTCTCGGCCATCGGCATCGGCTGCTTCGTCGCCGTGCTCGTCCTGATCCGCGAGCCGCGCGTGCTGCAGCGTTACACCTACACCCTTGGCGCCGTCGGAATCCTGCTGGTGGCACTGCCCGCGCTGCTCCCGGCGTCGATCAGCGAAGTGTACGGCGCCAAGATCCAGATCCGGTTCGGCTCGTTCACCACGATCCAGCCGGAAGAGTTCGCCAAGCTGGCGCTGGCTGCCTCCTTCGCCGGGTACCTGGTGGCCAAGCGGGACGTGCTGGCGCTGGCCGGCCGCCGCGTGCTCGGCATCGACCTGCCGCGGGCCCGCGACCTCGGTCCGATCCTGCTGGCCTGGGCGGCCAGCCTGCTGCTGCTCATCTTCGAGAGCGACATCGGCACCAGCGCGGTGTTCATGGGGCTGTTCGTCGCGATGCTGTACATCGCGACTTCCCGCACCTCATGGCTGCTGCTCGGCTTCCTCATGTTCGTGGTCGGCGCGTTCGCCGCGAGCAGGCTGGTCGGCCACGTCCACGAACGGTTCGACATCTGGCTGCACCCGTTCACCCCAGCCAACGTGAACGGCAATTCCTTTCAGCTGGTTCAGGGCCTGTACGGGATGGCCAGCGGCGGCCTGCTCGGCAAGGGCCTGGGCGGCGGCCAACCGTACATCACCCCGCTGGTGCAGAGCGACCTGGTGTTCACTGCGTTCGGCGAGGAGATCGGGCTGGCCGGGCTGATGGCCATCCTGCTGATCTACGGGCTGATCGTGCAGCGCGGGCTGCGCACCGCGATATCGGTCAAGGACCCGTTCTCCAAGCTGCTGGCCGGCGGCCTCTCCTTCATGCTGGCCCTGCAGGTGTTCGTCATCGTCGGCGGCGTCACCAGGCTGATCCCGCTGACCGGCATCACCACTCCCTTCTTGTCGCAAGGCGGGTCCTCGCTGGTGGGCAGCTGGATCCTTATCGCGCTGCTGGTCCGGGTGAGCGACACCGCCCGGCGGCCGCCGCCGCGGCCGATACAGGAGGAGGGACTGACTCAGGTGGTGACGCTGAATTGAACCGTGCGCTGCGCCGGATCTCGATCGCGGTCCTCGTGATGTTCGTGCTGCTCATCGTCAACGTCAACTACCTGCAGGGCTTCGACACCGCCAGCCTCGCGAGCAAGCCGGGCAACTCCCGCGCCTTCTACGCGGCCCAGAACCAGTACCAGCGCGGCAGCATCGTCACCTCGGACGGCAAGGTCATCGCGGCCTCCAGGCTGAGCAGCGGCAACGACTCCATCAAGTACCAGCGGTATTACCCTTCGGGCCCGGAGTACGCCCCGGTGACCGGCTACTACACGATCTTCGGCGCGACCGGCATCGAGGCGGCGAAGAACTCGCTGCTGTCCGGCAACGACTCCTCGCTCGATGTCAGGAAGATCATCGACCTGATCACGGGCAAGACGACCAAGGGCGCCACCGTTCAGGTCACGGTCAACTCCAAGGCGCAGGACGCAGCCTGGAACGCGCTCAAGTCCCTCGGCAAGCCGGGCGCGGTGGTGGCGCTCAACCCGAAGACCGGCGCGGTCCTGGCCTTGGCCTCCTACCCCAGCTTCGACCCCAACGTGCTGGCCATCCACGACGGCGCCAAGCTCAACAAGATCGACCAGAAGCTGCTCAAGGACCCGGCGCAGCCGCTGCTGAACCGGGCCCTGCAGGGGACGTACCCGCCCGGTTCGACGTTCAAGATCGTGACGAGCTCGGCGCTGCTGACCCAGAGCCCCAGTACCACGATCAACACCAACGTCGCCTCGCCGACCACCCTCACCCTGCCGCAGACCCAGCACATCCTGCACAACGACCAGGGCGAGGCGTGCGGCGACGGGAGCGGCCAGGCCCCGCTGATCACGGCGTTCGCCCAGTCCTGCGACACGACCTTCGCCAAGATCGGCATCCAGGTCGGCGCCAACGGCCTGAACGACATGGCGCAGAACTTCGGCATGAACGACGCCAACCTGACCATCCCGCTGCCCGTGGCCAGGAGCAACTACGTGATACCGGCCAGCCAGGCGCTGACCGCCTTCTCGGCCATCGGCCAGTTCAGCGACACCGTCACCCCGCTACAGGAGGCCATGTTCGCCGCGGCCGTCGCCAACGGCGGCGAGCTGATGAAGCCCGACCTGGTGCAGCAGGTCACCGCGAGCGACCTGAGCACAGTGCAGGGCATGTCGCCGTCGGTGCTCAGCCACTCGATTTCATCCTCCGTGTCCGACAGCATGAAGCAGATGATGCTCGCCGTGGTCCAGCAGCCCGAGGGTACGGCCTACGCCTTCCGGCAGGGCGTCACCGGCGTGGAGATCGCCGGCAAGACCGGAACGGCCGAGACAGGCACGGTCACGAGCCTGAACGACGCCGCCTTCACCTGCTTTGCTCCGTTCGCCAACCCGAATATCGCCGTCGGCGTCATAATTCAGGGAGGCGGTTACGGTGCCTCGGCGGCCGCACCCATCGCTGTGCAGGTCATCCAGGCATACCAGCGAGCCGTGGGGAATCAGTGAGCGATTATCTGCTGGCCGGCCGCTACCGGCTGACCGACCGCATCGCGGCCGGCGGCATGGGCGAGGTCTGGCGTGGCGAGGATGACCTGCTCACCAGGTCCGTCGCGGTCAAGCTGCTGCCGACCGGGCGGGCCGGCGACGAGGCGTTCCTGGCCAGGTTCAGGGCCGAGGCACGGTATGCGGCCAGCTTGTCCCATCCGGGCATCGCCCGGGTCTACGACTACGGCGAATCCTCCGAGTTCGGCGGCGCGTACCTGGTGATGGAGCTGGTCAACGGCGAACCGCTGTCGGCGATCCTGGCCCGGGCGGGCCGGCTCTCGCCGGACGCCACGCTGGACATCGTCAGCCAGGCGGCGCGCGCGCTCGACGCCGCCCACCAGGCCGGCATCGTGCACCGCGACATCAAGCCGGGCAACCTCCTGGTCGCCGCGGGCGGCACCACGAAGATCACCGACTTCGGCATCGCCACCGCGGTGGCCGCGGCCCAGGCGTCGCACCTGACCGAGACCGGCATGGTGATGGGCACGGCGATGTACGTGTCGCCCGAGCAGGCCACCGGTGCCCAGGTGACCGAGGCCTCCGACATCTACTCGCTCGGCGTGGTCGCGTACGAGTGCCTGGCCGGGCGCCCGCCGTTCACGGCCAGCGAGCCGCTGGCGATCGCGTTCGCGCACAAGCACGAGCCGGTGCCCGATCTGCCGCCGGACGTGCCGGAACCGGTCAGCGACCTGGTTTACCACATGCTGGCCAAGACGCCGCAGGAGCGGCCGGGCAGCGTCCGGCTGGTGGCCGACCGTGCCGACATGCTGCGCGACGCGCTGGCTCTGGGCGAGTCCGCGGAGCCCGGATACCCCGGCGCGACCCGCGCCGACCTGCCGGCGGCGGCCACCGGCGCGCTGTCCGGCCCGGGAGATCACGGCACCGGGCCGTTCCCCGGCCCATGGGGTATCAGGATTCGGGGCCGCGCCAGCCGGCGCCGCCGGCTGGTCATGGCCGGCTCGGCCGCGGCCCTGTGTGCGGCCGCGGCCGCGGCCGGGTTGTACCTCACCGGTCACATCTCCGGCCGTAACAGCGGGAACGTCGACCTCAACTCGGCGCAGCACCTGAGCTCGTCAGCCGCTCCGCCGGGCCAGCAGGCCAGCCAGCCCTCGTCGAGTACGCTGGCGCCGACGCCCAGCCAGACCGCGAGGGCCTCGGTCCCGGAGCCGAATCCCAGCGGCAACCCGAAGCCGGTCAAGTCCGTTAAACCGACAAAGTCCTCCGGGAGCTCATCGCCGGCCAGTCCGTCCTCCTCGGCGAGCAGCTCATCGAGCCCGACGGCCACGGGATCGCCGTCCGTGACCCCGCCGTCATCTTCGCCTCCGTCGACATCTCAGTGAGACACTAGAAAAAACGCAGGGTGGTTTGGCACAGTGCGAGATATGACACAGCCCCGTCTACTCGGTGGCCGCTACGAGCTTGATGGCGTGGTGGGCCGTGGCGGCATGGCCGAGGTGTACCGGGCCCGTGACATCAGGCTCGACCGGATCGTCGCGATCAAGACGCTGCGCACCGACCTGGCCAGGGACCAGATATTCCAGGCGAGGTTCCGCCGCGAGGCGCAGTCCGCGGCCTCGCTCAACCATCCGTCCATCGTGGCGGTCTACGACACCGGCGAGGACATGACCTCGGGCGTTCCGGTGCCGTACATCGTGATGGAGTACGTGGACGGCCGCACGGTGCGGGACCTGCTGCAGGAGGGGCACCGGCTGCTGCCGGAACGGTCGCTGGAGATCATCGACGGGGTGCTGCGCGCGCTGGACTACAGCCATCAGGCCGGTATCGTGCACCGCGACATCAAGCCGGGCAACGTGATGGTGACCCGTAACGGCGACGTCAAGGTCATGGACTTCGGCATCGCCCGGGCGATGAGTGACGCCCAGGCCACGATGACCCAGACGGCCCAGGTGATCGGCACCGCGCAGTACCTGTCGCCCGAGCAGGCCCGGGGCGAGCGGGTCGACTCGCGCAGCGACCTGTACTCGACCGGGTGCCTGCTGTACGAGCTGCTGACCGGGCGGCCGCCGTTCACCGGCGACTCGCCGGTGGCCATCGCCTACCAGCATGTGCGGGAGAACCCGGTGCCGCCGTCCCGGGTGGACCCGGACGTCCCGCCGTGGGCGGACGGGATCGTGCTGAAGGCGATGGCCAAATCCCCGGCCGACCGGTACCAGACCGCCGCGGACATGCGCGCCGACCTGCAGCGTGCCGCCTCCGGCATGCCGGTGGCCGCGGCCCCGCCGACCCGGTTCGACATGTACCCGCAGACCCAGCGGATGGGCACGGGCGCGATGATGGCCGGGGCGACCTCGCAGATCCCGCCGGTCGAGGACTACGACTATGACTACGCGGGCTCTGGGGGCCGCGGCGGCGCAGGCGGCGGCACGAACCGGCGCTGGATCCCGTGGGTCCTGGGCGTGGTGCTGGTGATCGCCGTCGTGGGCGGCGTGGCCTACTACCTGCTGGCCGGCGCGGGTAAGACGTACGCGGTGCCGCTGGTGAACGGCGAGCCGGTGGCCAGGGCGCAGGCGCAGATCCAGGCCCAGCACCTGCGCTCGACGCTGGTTTACCGGAATTCCGACAGCGTCAAGGCAAACACGGTCATCAACTCCAACCCGGCCGAAGGAAACAACGTACCGGCGAACACCCTGGTGACGCTGTTTGTCTCCAAGGGACAGGCACCGGTCGCCGTGCCGAACGTGGTGGGCCAGCAGCAGGATCAGGCCGCGGCCACCCTGCAGTCCAAGGGCTTCAAGGTCGATACCAAGACCGACGCCACCTCGTCTTCCCCGGCCGGTCAGGTGATCAGCCAGAACCCGAGCGGAGGCACGGCCGCGCCCGGCGCCACCATCACCATCACCGTGTCCGGCGGAGCGGTCTCGGTTCCGTCGGTCGTCGGCGATTCTCAGGCGACCGCGAGTCAGGTCCTGACCACGGCCGGCTTCCAGGTCAGCGTGCAGCAGGGGTCGGGCCCGGCGCAGTACGCCAACGGCACGGTCTTCAGCCAGCAGCCGGCTAACGGCAGCGCGTCGAAGGGCTCCACGGTCACCATCTTCGTGCAGAACGGGCAGTCGCCGAGCGCGCCGCCGACGGACACGACCACGCCCACCCAGACCCCGACCAGCCCGACCCCCGCCACCGGGACCTTAAACCTCAGCCGGTGAAGCCGGAGGAGTCGATCGGCAGGTGCAGCGAGGCCCAGGGAAGACGTAGAACCACAGGGCCGCCGCGACGGCGAGGATGATCAGGGCCATGACCCCGCCCGGGCGGGGGTGCGGCCGGGCAGCCGGTGCCAGAGCCAGGCGTACATGCGCCGGTAAACACCGATCGCGCCGGCCATCGCGAG
>Ga0210397_10002389_pt1 | contig 11840 bp, 10 predicted proteins | sample IncBWH2OmetaG_FD_160126 | JGI IMG/M metagenome (GOLD analysis project Ga0210397, IMG submission 160126) | Forest soil microbial communities from Barre Woods Harvard Forest LTER site, Petersham, Massachusetts, United States - Inc-BW-H-2-O ...
ATCCTCCTCGACGTCCCGGCCGCCCCGGTGGTGGATACCGTGGGCGCCGGGGACGCCTTCGGCGGTGCCTTCCTCACCTGGTGGCTCGGCAACGGCCTGGGCCGCTCCGACCTGGGCGACCCGGAACCGGTGCGCCAGGCGACCCAGGCCGCCATCCACGCCGCGGTGGTGACCACCACGCGCCCCGGCGCCGAACCCCCGTGGGCCTACGAGCTGGCCGGACACGACGGCTGGCGGTGGCTGCCCCCTGGCGACCCGCCTGGTTGACTGGGCCGGTGACCATCCCGACTGTCCTCAGCTTCATCCTGGGCGCGACGGTCGACGTCGCGCTGCTCGCCTACGGCGCCCGCCGGCTGCTGGCCGAGCGCCGGTTCTCGCTGTCACGGACGATCGTCGCGGGCCTGGCCGGCCAGGCCCTGACCAGTGCGATCTTCACCGCCATGGCCAGCGGGTGGCACCTCGGAGCCCACGGGCCCTCACCCGCTTACGGCGTGGTGCTCGGCTTCGCCGCGCTCAGCTGGGCCTGCGGCCTGCTGCTGGCGATGGCGATCCTCGTCACCTGGCAGGCCTTCATCCCGGCCGGGACCATACCGCCGCCGGCCAGCTGGCCGCGCAGCCTGCGCTCGCGCGCGGGCCGCAGCCGCCGCTACTGGCAGATCGTGCGTATCTTCACCCGCTGCGGGGTCCGGCCGCTGGGCCGGGCACCCCAGGGGGCCAGGTCGGTCGCGCTGGCCCGGTCGCTGACCGAGGCGCTGGACCAAAGCGGCGTGGTGTTCGTGAAGTTCGGCCAGGCCCTGTCCACCCGCCGGGACTTGCTGCCGCCGGAATTCATCAGCGAGCTCGGCCGGCTGCAGGACCGGGTCAGCCCGCTGCCCTGGGCCCAGATCGAGCGGGTGCTCGGCGAGGAACTCGGCGGCACCGGCGTGTTCACCGAGATCGACACCGATCCGCTGGCCTCGGCCTCCATCGCCCAGGTGCACGCGGCCACGCTGCACACCGGCGAGCGGGTGGTGGTCAAGGTTCTCCGCCCCGGCGTGACCAGCCTGGTCGAACGCGATCTGGACATCATCGCCCGGCTGGCCCGCCGCGCCGAGGTGCGGATGGGGTGGGCCCGGGCGATCGGAGTGGCGAAGCTGGCCGAGGGCTTCGCCGCCGCGCTGCGCGAGGAACTGGACTTCCGGGTCGAGGCGGGGAACCTCGCCGCCGTTGGCGCGGCCGCCAACTCGGACGGGATAGTGATCCCGCGCGCCTACCACGACCTGAGCACCCGGCGGGTGCTCGTCATGGAGCTGCTCGACGGGCAGGCGCTGAGCAAGGCCACGCCGGCCGACTGCGACCGTGAGCGGCTGGCCCGTGAGCTGCTCGACAGCCTGCTGCGGCAGATCGTCGTCGAGGGCGTCTTCCACGCCGACCCGCATCCGGGCAACATCTTGCTACTCGCCGACGGACGGCTGGCGCTGATCGACTTCGGCTCGGTCGGCCGCCTGGACTCGGGGCTGCGCGCCGCCCTGCAGCGACTGATGCTGGCCATCGACCGGCGTGACCCGGTGGCGATGACCGACGCCCTGCTCGAGGTAACCGCCCGTCCCGACGACCTGGACGAGCAGGCGCTGGAACGGTCGGTCGGCGCACTGCTCGTCCGGCACCTTGCCTCCGGGCGCGCGCCCGACGCCACCATGTTCGCCGACCTGTTCCGCCTGGTGACCCGGCACGAGCTGGCCGTCCCGCCGGAGTTCTTGGCCACCTTCCGGGCGCTGTCCACGCTGGAGGGCGGCCTCACCCTGCTCGCCCCGGGGTTCGACATCGTCGCGGAGGCCGAACGGTTCGGCCAGGCGCAGCTGGCCGGGCGCCTGGATCCGGCCTCGCTGAAGGACGCGGCCGCCGACGAGGTCGTCGCGCTGCTGCCGATGCTGCGCCGGCTGCCCCGCCGGGTGGACCGGATCGCGGCCGCGGTCGAGGGTGGCCGGCTCAGCGTGAACGTCCGGGTGCTGGCCGACGAGCGGGACCGCAAGGTCATCACCGGGTGGGTCCAGCTGGGCGTGCTAGCCGTGCTTGCGGCCACCGCGGGGGGCATGGCGGTAGCGCTGCTGGCGCTGAAGGGCGGCCCGGCCATGACCGCGACGATCAGCCTGTACCAGTTCCTTGGCTACTGCCTGCTGGTCATCTGCGCGCTGCTGGCGCTCCGCGTGCTGGCCGCGGTGTTCCGGACCGGGCCGTAGCGCGCGGGCCCCTAACGCCGCAGCAGGATGCCCTGGATGAACGCGGCCTGGCCGACGTGCTGCGCGCAGTCGTCGATCACGCTGACCAGCCGTACGCCCAGCGTCACCGGCGGGTCCCAGGCCTCGTCTACGATCCGGTCCAGGTCCGGATCGGTGATGCCGGAGACCAGCCGGACGGTCTGCTCGTGCACCGCGTCCTGGTACCCCGTGAGCAGGTCCGCGGACGGGACCGTGACCCGCGCAACCTGGTCGGGGGTGTGCCCGTAGCCGGTGTCGTACGGCTCGAGCGGCAGCTCGAACCGCTTGCCGTACTCGGTCCACACCTGCGGCACCCCGAACGCGTCCGCCACGTGGTCGTCCTGCACCCGGGTCAGGTGCCACACGAGCCAGGCGATCGAGTTCGCGTCCGGTGCGAGGCGCTCCGCCAGCTGGCTGCTGGTCAGCCCCCGCACCGCCTCGTGCACGGTTTCCTGGACGCGGCCGAACGCGTCCACCAGGATCTCCGCACTCGTCATTAGCGACCCCTTTCGATCAGAGACCGAATCTAGCCGAACGGGCCGGGTGACACGCCGCCGCACCTGGTCTCGCGCCCGGCCGGGTCGTCGCTGACAGTGGCGCGAGGTACCGTTCCGGGGTGCCCCCAGCTACGCCAGACGTCGTCGAGCTGCTCGCCGCCGCCGTCCGCGATATCGGCGGCGCCGAACGTCCCGGCCAGGTCGCGATGGCCGAGGCGGTGCGGCATGCCATCGAAACCAGCGAGCACCTAGCCGTCCAGGCCGGCACCGGCACCGGCAAGTCGCTGGCCTACCTCGTCCCGGCGGTGCGGCACGCGGTGACCACGGGCAGCACGATCGTGGTCGCCACGGCCACCATCGCGCTGCAGCGCCAGCTCATCGACCGTGACCTGCCCCGCCTGGTCGCGGCGCTCAAGCCGCTGCTCGACCGGGAACCCGTCTTCGCCATCCTGAAGGGCAGGCGCAACTACCTGTGCCTGCACCGGCAGAAGGGCGGCGTTGCGGACGACCCGCAGGACGCCCTGTTCGACCCGGCCGCTGTGTTTGATTCAACAGGGGGTCCCACGTCGCCATTGGGACGCCAGGTCATGCGGCTGCACGAGTGGGCCGACCAGACCACCACCGGTGACCGGGACGAGCTGGTGCCCGGCGTGCCCGAGGCCGCCTGGCGCCAGGTCTCGGTGAGCGCCCAGGAGTGCATCGGCGCGCAGCGCTGCCCGTTCGGCTCCCGCTGTTTCGCCGAGAAGGCCAGGGACGCGGCGGGCCGGGCGGACATCGTGGTGACCAACCACGCGCTGCTGGCCATCGACGCGACGTCCGAGATCGACGTGCTGCCCGATCACGAGGTGGTGATCATCGACGAGGCCCACGACCTGGTGGACCGGGTCACCTCGGCCACCACCGGGGAGCTGTCCGGGCCGGCGGTGGACACGGCCGCCCGCCGGGCTGGGCGGCTGACCGAGTCCGCCGCGATGGAAGGCAACGCCACGGCCGTGGCCGACCGGCTGCGCGAGGCCGCCGCGGCGCTCGCCATCGACCTGGGTGACGCGCCCGCGGGCCGGCTGGACGAGCTGTCCGGCACGCTGGCCGCCACCCTGACTTCGGTGCAGGACGCGGCCGGAGCGTGCCTGGAAGCGATCCAGGCCAGCGCGGCCACCGAGGACGAGGACCCGCAGAAGATGGCGACGGCCCGGGTGACGCTGGCCTCCCTGGACGACCTGCAGCGCACCGCCAGCCGGATCCTGGACGCGTTCGGCGAAGAGATCACCGAGCGGGCCGAGGTGGTCTGGCTGGACCGTCCGTTCGCCGAGGACACCCGCCGCCCGCCGACCCTGCGGGTGGCGCCGCTCGAGGTCGGCCGGGTGCTGCGGAACCGGCTGTTCGCCCAGCGCACGGTGACACTGACCTCGGCCACGCTCGCCCTCGGCGGCTCGTTCGCCCCCCTGGCCATCCAGTGGGGCCTGCCGCCGCAAGGCGGCTGGCCGTCCTCCGATGGCAGCGAGGAACCGACGACATGGCTGGGCCTCGACGTCGGCTCGCCGTTCGACCACCCGCGCAGCGGCATCCTGTACGTGGCCAGGCACCTGCCGCCGCCGGGCCGGGACCAGCTGCCCGAGGCGTACCTGACCGAACTGGAGGAGCTCATCGCCGCGGCCGGCGGGCGCACTCTGGGCCTGTTCTCCTCCATGCGGGCGGCCAAGCAGGCGGCCGGGGCGCTGCGCGAGCGGATCAGCCAGCCGCTGCTCTGCCAGGGCGACGACCTCACCGCCCAGCTGGTCAGGCAGTTCGCCAAGGACGAGCCGACCTGCCTGTTCGGCACGCTGTCGCTGTGGCAGGGCGTGGACGTCCCGGGCAACTCGCTGCAGCTGGTCGTCATCGACCGGATCCCGTTCCCGCGGCCCGATGACCCGCTCGCCTCGGCCCGGCAGCGCGCGGTGGCCGCCCACGGCGGCAACGGGTTCATGACCGTGGCGGCGTCGCACGCCGCCCTGCTGCTGGCCCAGGGCGCGGGCCGGCTGCTGCGGACGATGACCGACCGCGGGGTGGTGGCGGTCCTTGACCCGCGGCTGGTGACCGCGCGCTACGGCGACTTCCTCCGCGCCTCGCTGCCCCCGTTCTGGACCACCACCGACCCTGCTCTGGTGCGCGCCGCGCTGCGGCGGCTGGCCGCCGCCTCGCCGGCCGCTTCGTCCGCTGATACCGCAGCTCAGGCCTGAAACCGTAGCTCGTCTTACGGGCTGCTTAACCTGCACGAGCCGATACGGATGAAACCTGGGATGCTGGGTAACATTTTGGGAACTACTGACACCGAATATCCGTTCTGCTAAGGACTGGCCACCCCAGTCGCAGCGGGAGGTTACGCATGCGGAGCCAGCCGCGGAGCGGCAAGCGGCGCCACGTGCTCCGCTGGGTTGCCGTCGCGGCGGTCGTTGTCGTGGCCGGGGGCACGCTGGTTGCCTACCTGAAGTACCGCGCCGTCTACGACAGCATCACCCGGGTAACGGTGCCGTCGACCGCTCTCGGCCACCGCCCGCCGGTGTACAGCACAGACTCAGAGAACATCCTGGTCTACGGCGACGACACCCGGTCCGGCCTGACCCCGCACCAGCAGTTCATCCTGCACGCCGGCCACGATCAGACCAACAACACCGACACGATCATGCTGGTCCATATCTCGCCCGGGCATCACGGAGTCACGGCGGTCAGCATCCCGCGCGACACCATGGTGCCGGAGTACGAGTGCGACAGCGGCCCCGGCTACACCGGCCAGCAGGCCAACCCGGCCGGCGCCGTGCAGATCAACTCGCTGCTCCAGATCGGCGGCCCGACCTGCCTGTGGAAGACGGTCGAGCAGATGTCCGGCGTCCACATCGACCACTTCATCGGGATCGGCTTGCTCGGCTTCGTCACGGTCGTCAACGACCTCGGCCGCGTCAAGGTCTGCGTGCCGTTCACCGTCAAGGACCAGCTGTCCGGCCTGAACCTCAAGGCGGGCGAGCAGCACATCACCGGCATCCAGGCGCTGGCCTTCTGGCGGACCCGGGAGGACGTCGGCGACGGCTCCGACCTGCAGCGGATCCAGCGGGACCAGTTCATGTCCGCTCAGGTAGTCAAGGGCGTGCTGCACAGCGGGCTGCTGTCCAACCCGATCAGGCTGCTGAGGATCGTCAGCGACGCGGCCGCCTCGATGACCACGGACGACGGTATGACGGTGACGGACCTGGTGCAGATCGCGCAGAGCTTCCGCAACCTGGCGGGCCAGAACGTGCAGTTCATCACGATGCCGAACGGTCCGTGGATAGGTAACGGCAACCGGGTCCAGCCGGCGCAGCCGCAGGCAGGGGAGGTGTTCAGCGCCATCGCCAGGGACAAGACCGTGCCGAAGATCTTGACCAACCCGGCGGCTTCCGCCACCGGCGGTGCGCAGGTGCTCACCACCAGCCCGGGCAACGTCAAGGTCGAGGTGCTGAACGGTTCCGGGCTCACGCGCGTCGCCAGGCAGGCGGCCGCCGGGCTGACCAGCCGCGGCTTCAATGTGACCGGTACCGGCGACGCGCCGAACTTCGCTTACCGCAAGTCGGTCATCGAGTACTCCACGGCCGCCGACATGCCCGCGGTGAACACGCTCATGAAGCAGCTCACCAACGTCACCTCGCTGCAGGTGTCCAGCCTCACCCCGGGCACGGTCGACCTGATCCTCGGCTCCGATTTCAGCGGTCTGGCGCCGCAGGCCCCGCACCCGACCGCAACGCCCGCCACCGGGTCCCCGCGGGCGTCCGCGGACGCGAGCCCGTCCGCCTCGGCCTCCGCGTCCGGGGTGGCCGACCTGGCCCAGTCCCACGGCGGGATCACCGCCGCCGCGGCGTGCACCGCCGACGGCTCCGCCTTCTCCGGCCCGCTCAGTCACTAATTCACTGGCCCTAATTCACGGGCCCGAGGCGGAATGGCGTTCACGTCCCCGACCGCCTCGGGCAGCCTGCGCATGCTGGTGATCCGCCGGTCCGCGAGCTTGGCCGGGTGCCCGGTGAGGTCCCGGTCCACCCACACGCAGCGCAGCCCCATCCGCGCCGAGGGCAGGATGTCGAGCACCCAGCTGTTGGCCACGTGGATCCAGTCCGCCCTGGTCACTCCGGTCTTCTCGGCGAACCTGCGGAAGTGCGCCAGTTCCGGCTTGTAGCTGCGTACCTCCTCCGCGGTGACCCACGCGTCGACCGGAACGGGCAGCCGGTTCCTGGTGGTGGCGAACAGGTCCTCGTCGCAGTTGGTCAGGAACGCCAGCCGCCAGCCGCGCTCCTTCAGCGTGGCCAGGGCCGGCCCGGCGTCGTCGAACACCGGTATGTTCGGCCACGCCCGGACGAACGCTTCCTCGCCGCCACGCGGCAGCCGCACCCCTTCCCGCTCCGCCGCCCGGGCCAGCCCGGCGGTGAGCACCTCCCGGTAGGGCCGCCACTGCGGATCGGCCTCGATCTCCAGCTCGGCCTGGTGGTAGGAGGTGAGCAGCCGCCCCGCGTCCGCCCGGGACACCCCGGCCAGACCCGCCAGCGCACCGCTCATGCCGCTGTTCCAGTCCGCGACCGTCCCGTAGCAATCGAACGTCAGCCACTTGTCCGCCATCGCTAACCTCCGTAAGGACCCACCCCCAGCATCCCACCTCCCACCCCCATCAAACCCGTCCCACTCTCCCCAAATCCCGCATCCCGCCCACCCTCCTGCCTGTAACCGCGCCCGCCGTCCGCGCCGCCCCTCGGCCCTGGCCGCGGGCACTGTCTCGCAACCCCATTGGCCTCGACTTTCACAGCTGCATCGACGTGCCCGCCGAACGATGGGGTGTGGGGGCCCCCGCCCCCAATAGACGGGGGCGGTGGGCCCCTCACCCCAAACGCCCCGGTCGGCCAAGGCCCCAGTAATCCCCAGCCTGCAGCCCCGTCACACCAGCACCATCCCCAGGACCGCAAGCTGATCATTGGCGGCGGTACCAGAGTCAGTGAAGCGGCTGCTGTGATCCGCGTGCCGTTCTGCCGCGCGAGCAGGCAGTCAGGCAGTCGGGCAGTCAGGCGGTCAGGGGAGGAGGCGGCTGGCGTGCCGAGCGTAGATGTCGCGCATCCGCTCCGGGTCGGGCGGGACATCCGGGGACAGGGCCGCGCCGATCTCGCGCATGAAGGCCAGGGCCGGTTCCGGCGGTGCCCAGATCCCCAGCACCAGGGCACCCTCGGCGGACGGGTTGCTGAAGCCGTGCCGGTGCCCGCGCGGAGCCACGAACAGCGACCCGGGCACCGCTTCGGCCGGCTCGTCGTCACCGTGTACGAGCAGCCGGCCGCTGAGCACGTAGATCGCCTCGTCGAACTCATCGTGCGCGTGCGGGATAGGTCCGGCGAAATGCGGGGGGACGGTGAGCTCCATGGCGGCGAAGCCCGACGGCAGGCCGTCCTGGCCTGCGAGGATGTGCGTCGGCTGGCCAGCGTAGGGGAACGTGGCCCCGTGGCCGCGATGAGTAAGCAAGATCATGGCTGCATTCTTACCCAGCGCCCGGCTGGCGTGCCCAGGGGCAGCGGCGAAGCGTGATTTCATGGGGGAGTAGCAAGGAGGCTCAGATGACCGACGTCGACGCCCGCCCGCACCAGGCCAGCGGCCAGGACACGGGCGAGTACGCGTACCAGCGGGGGTTCGGGAACGAGTTCGCCAGCGAGGCCGTCGCCGGGGCGCTGCCCGCGGGCCGCAACTCGCCGCAGCGCGCCCCGCTCGGCCTGTTCGCCGAGCAGCTCAGCGGGACCGCGTTCACCCAGCCGCGCGCGGTCAACCGGCGGACCTGGGTCTACCGGATCATGCCGTCGGCGGCGCACCCGAGGTTCGCCCGCATCGGCAACGGCACCCTGCGCGCCACCCCGTTCGACGAGATCGAGCCCGACCCGAACCGGCTTCGCTGGAACGCGCTGCCCGTCCCCGACGCCGAGACCGACTTTATCGACGGGCTCTACACCATGGCCGGCAACGGCGACCTGCGGACGCGCAACGGGATAGCCGTGCACGTGTACGCCGCGAACCGGTCGATGACCGACCGGTACTTCGTCGATTCCGACGGCGAGCTGCTCTTCGTGCCCGAACGCGGCGCGATCACGCTACGCACCGAGCTCGGGCCGCTGGCGGTGGCGCCTGGCGAGATCGCGGTGGTGCCGCGCGGGATCAGGTTCGCCGTGGAACTTCCGGGCGGCGATAAGGGAGGCGATAAGGGACTAGCCCGCGGCTACCTGTGCGAGAACTTCGGCGCCGCGTTCACCCTGCCCGAACGCGGCCCGATCGGGGCCAACGGCCTGGCCAACGAGCGCGACTTCCTGGCCCCGTCAGCGGCTTACCAGGACCGGACAGGGACCGTGCAGGTGGTGCAGAAGTTCGGCGGGAACCTGTGGGCCGCCGACTACGACCACTCGCCGCTCGACGTGGTGGGCTGGCACGGGAACTACGCGCCGTACAAGTACGACACGGCCAGCTTCATGGTGATCGGCTCGATCAGCTTCGACCACCCGGACCCGTCGATCTTCACCGTGCTCACCTCGCCGAGCGAGCTGCCCGGCCTGGCCAACGCGGACTTCGTGATCTTCCCGCCGCGCTGGCTGGTGGGTGAGGACACCTTCCGGCCGCCCTGGTACCACCGCAACATCATGTCCGAGTTCATGGGCCTGGTCCGCGGCGTCTACGACGCCAAGGCCGAAGGGTTCGAGCCCGGCGGGGCGAGCCTGCACAACACCTTCGCCTCGCACGGGCCGGACGCCGAGACCTACCTGCGGGCCAGTACCGTCGAGCTGCGGCCGCAGAAGATCGACGACACCCTGGCGTTCATGTTCGAGAGCCGCTGGATGCTCGTGCCGACCCGGCAGGCCATGGAGGCGGCCCACCGCCAGCGCGACTACGACGCCGTGTGGGCCGGCCTGACCCGCTCCTTCCGCGGCTAGCCTGGGAGGCGTTATGTACATTCCCGCCCATTTCGCCGCCGACGACGCCACCGTGCACGAACTGCTGACCCGGCACGGTGCCGCCGACCTGATCACGCTCACCGCGGACGGCCTGCTGGCCACCATGCTCCCGTTCGCGTACGAGCCGGCCGCCGGCCAGCGCGGCGTCCTGCTCGGTCACGTCGCCCGCAACAACGACCAGTGGCGCAAGCCCGCCCAGGGCGAGTCGCTGGCCATCGTCCGCGGCCCGGACGCCTACGTGTCCCCGTCCTGGTACGCGGCCAAGGCCGAGCACGGCCGGGTGGTCCCGACCTGGAACTACGTCACGGCGCACGTCTACGGCCGGCTGGTCGTGCACGACGACCCGGCCTGGGTCGAGGACGTCGTCCGGCGGCTGACGGCCAAGCACGAGGCGGCGCGGCTGGCCTCACCCGGCCAGCCGCCCGCGTGGTCGGTAGACGACGCGCCGCGCAAGTTCATCGAGGGCCAGCTCCGCGCCATCGTCGGCTTGGAGCTGCAGATCACCCGGATCGAGGCCAAGGCCAAGCTGAGCCAGAACCGCCCGGAGACCGACGTCCCGGGCATCGTGGCCGGCCTGACCGCGCGAGGCGATGAACGCAGCGCGCAAGCTGTCGAGCAGGCCCGTTCGGGATCCTAGAGACCGGCTACGGCGGGGATGACGTCTGCTGCGATCACCTCGCGCGGGGTGACCTGCCAGACGTTGGCCACCGCGCCGATCGCGACGTCGAAGCCGAGCTCGGCCAGCTGGCCGAGCCGGTCGATCATCTCGCCGGTTTTCTCGCCTTTCTCCCCGACGTCGAAGATGAAGTAGCAGGTCTTGGTGATCTCGTCGTAGTCGCGGCCCTCGGCCTCGCAGTGCGCGCGCAGCACATCCAGCTTGCGCGCCAGGTCCGGGCTCGGGAACAGGTTGCACGCGTCGGCGTACCTGGCCACGAGGCGCAGCGTCTTCTTCTCCCCGCCGCCGCCGATCATGATCGGGGGATGCGGCCTGGTCAGGGCCTGCGGCGAGTTCAGCAGCCGGTCCAGCTGGTAGTGCTCGCCCCGGTACGGGCTCTCGTCGCCGCGCCACATCTGCAGGCAGATCTGCAGGGTCTCCTCGAGCCTCTCGAACCGCTCGGCGACCGGCGGGAACGGGATGCCAAGCCCGCGCGACTCCTCCTCGTTCCAGGCCGCGCCGATGCCGAGCCAGGCCCGGCCGGCGGACAGCACGTCCAGCGTGGTGACGATCTTGGCCAGGACGCCCGGGTAGCGGTAGACCGCCCCGGTGACCAGGGTGAGGAGCTTGACCCGGGACGTGCACGCGGCCAGGTAGCCGAGCGTGGTGTAGGCCTCGAGCATCTCGCGTTCGGTCGGCCCGACCCCGCGGATCTGGAAGAAGTGGTCCATCACGGCGATGAACTCGAAGCCGCCCTCGTCCGCGGTGCGGGCGACCGTAGCCAGGTCCGCGCCGAGCCGCGGCGGGCCATCCGGCGAGGTGAAGTCCGGGATCTGCAGGCCAATCTTCACAAGCGTTACCTCCCGGGCTTACCTTCTCATGCCGCTCCTTCTCATGACGCGGGTACCCGGTAGCGCTCGCACAGGGATTTCAGTGACCGCAGGAACGCCTCGCGGTCCCCGGTCGGCAAGGTAGCGAGAACCTCCTCCTCGCTGCGCCGGATCGCGGCCTCCACGGACCGCCGCAGCCGGTCACCCGCCGGGGTGAGCGAGAGCAGATGCACGCGCCGGTCGGCGGCGTCGGGCTGGCGCTTGATCAGCTCGCGTTGCTGCAGGTCATCCAGGACGCCGATGATGCGGCTCTTGTCCGCGTTGATGGCCTGCGCCAGCGCCGCCTGGGTCCGCACCGGCTGCTCGGCCAGCGCGGTCAGCACGACGTAGCCCCACATCGAGATGTCGTGCGCCAGCAAGGCCGGCTCCTCGCGCGCGACCAGCGCCCGGGCCAGCGGCACGAACATCGAAGCCAGGTCGCGTCGGTCGTCGGGGAACGCAGTCATCGTTGCGGAATGATAGCAGTCACCGATAATAAGTTGAAACAAATCATAAGCGTACACATATAATATGCACAGGAGGTGCGTTTCGATGACGACTGAGAGCATGACCGGCCACGACATCGTGGACCTGGACGCCCGGGTGGTCCGGGG
>Ga0210397_10002390_pt1 | contig 11836 bp, 8 predicted proteins | sample IncBWH2OmetaG_FD_160126 | JGI IMG/M metagenome (GOLD analysis project Ga0210397, IMG submission 160126) | Forest soil microbial communities from Barre Woods Harvard Forest LTER site, Petersham, Massachusetts, United States - Inc-BW-H-2-O ...
CGCCGACAATATCTCCGCCATGCACTCGTTGCGCTGGCTGGTGTAGCGGTCGAGCGCCGCCTTGAGCAGCCCTTCCTTGCTGCCGAAAGCGGCATAGAGGCTCGGCGGGTTGATGCCCATGGCGCCGGTCAATTCGGCGATGGTGGCGCCCTCATAGCCACGGCGCCAGAATACCTCCATGGCCTCGTCCAGGGCCGCGTCCAAGTCGAATTCGCGGGGCCGGCCCATTGGAATCGCTTTGGGAATCGCCGGTGGAATCGCAGCTGTCGGGCTCTGTCCCTGGACCACATGACGGCCCTGATCGGCGCGCATAGAAGGTTTCATTGCCTCCGCCTCCCGAATTTTCTTAATGTCTACTACAGAAGTCTCCTTGACGGCTCCGGGTTGCCTCCTACATCTGTAGTACTCGCTACATATGTGGAGCGCTGCCGTGGGTCAAGGATCGGACGTCTCTCTTCCCTCAGGTTCTTCTGCCAACCCTAGTGACAAGGCTGGTCTTAAGCGCCCGCGCCGGCTGCTGACCGGCTTGGCGATCGCGGCTGTCGTGATCGCGGGCGGCGCTGCGCTCCTGGCCACACGCTATACCCGCGAGGCGCGGGCGAATGCGAACGCCATGGCGCAAAGCGCCGGCGTTCCGGTTTCTGTCGGGATGGTCAAGCCGCAGAGCGTTCATCCCTTCGCCGAGTTCTCCGGCCGCATCACTGCGGTCGACTTTGCCGAGATCAGGCCGCAGGTGTCCGGTCGCATCACCGAAATCCGCTTCCGCGACGGCCAGCGCGTCAATGCCGGCGATGTGCTGCTGGTGATCGATCCGCGCCCCTATCAGGCCGTGGTCGACAAGGCGGAAGCCGATCTCGCGACCGCGACGGCCAATGTCACATACACCAAGGCCGAGCGCGAGCGCGGCAGCCAGCTGATCAAGAACAACACCCTGTCGCTGGAGACGTTCGATCAGCGGGTCAATGCCGAAGCGGCCGCGCAGGCATCAGTGCAATCGGCGCAGGCCGCGCTCGAAACGGCCAAGCTCAATCTCGATTATGCCTATGTCAAAGCGCCGATCTCCGGCCGCATCAGCCGGGCCGAGATCACGCTGGGCAATCTGGTCGGTTCGACCACGACAGCGCCGCAGCTGCTCACATCGGTCGTTTCCGATAACGGCGTCTATGCCGATTTCGAGGTCGACGAGCAGACCTATCTCAATGCGGTGCGCGATTACGGCCAGACCCAGGAACAAGAGCAGAAGATTCCGGTCGACGTCGTCGCCCGCGGCGACGAGGCGCATGTCACGCACGGTCATATTCTCAGCTTCGACAATCGCATCGATACCGGCTCGGGCACGATCCGTGCCCGAGCCCGCTTTGAAAATGCCGACGGCCGCCTGATCCCGGGCATGTATGTGTCGGTGCGCATGGGCGGCGGCGCGATCGACGAAGCGCTGCTGGTGCCGGAAAGCGCCATCGGCAACGACCAGAGCAAGCGCTTCGTCTTTGTCGTCGGCGCGGGCGAGAAGGCCGAGTACCGGAGCGTGCAGCTCGGCCCGCAGATCGAGGGCAACCGCGTCGTTCTCTCCGGCCTCAAAGCCGGCGACCGCGTCATTCTCGATCACCTGCAGCGGCTCGCGCCCGGCGCAACCGTGGTGCCGCAGGCCGACGACCACACCGCAAGCAATTAACACGCATCAACAACAACGCCCGCGGCAGCCGCGGGCGTGTGAGACAGCACCGGCTAAAAAGAAGAACAACAATGTTGTCGCGTTTCTTCATCGACCGGCCGATCTTTGCCGGCGTCATCTCGGTCGCCATCTTCCTGGCCGGCCTGATCGCCATGACGCGGCTGCCGATTTCGGAATATCCCGAAGTCGTGCCGCCGTCGGTCCAGGTGACGGCGCAATTCCCCGGCGCCAATCCGGAAACCGTCGCCGATACGGTGGCGACGCCGCTCGAGGAGCAGATCAACGGCGTCGAGAACATGCTCTATATGCAGTCGCAGGCGGCAAGCGACGGCACGCTGACGCTGACCGTTACGTTCAAGCTCGGCACCGATCCCAATCTGGCGACGCAACTGGTGCAGAACCGCGTCAACCAGGCGCTGCCGCGGCTGCCTGACGTCACCCGCAATCTCGGCGTCACCACGGTCAAGAGCTCGCCCGACCTCACCATGGTCGTGCACTTGCTGTCGCCCGACGATCGCTACGACATGCTCTATCTGCGCAATTACGCGACGCTGAACGTCAAGGATCAGCTCGCCAAGATCGAGGGCATCGGCAGCGTGCAGCTGTTCGGCTCGGGCGATTACGCGATGCGGATCTGGCTCAATCCGCAGAAGATCGCCGAGCTCGGCTTGAGCGCTGACGACGTGGTCAGTGCGGTGCGGCGGCAGAACGTGCAGGTCGCCGCCGGCGTGGTCAACGGCCCGCCCTATAGCGCCAAGGGCGAGCTGCAGTTGCCGATCAATGTCGAGGGCCGGCTGTCCGATCCGGAGGAATTCGGCCAGATCGTCATCAAGAATCAGAACGGCGTGGTCACGCGCCTGCGCGACGTGGCGCGCATCGAGATCGACGCCTCGCAATACAGCCTACGCTCGCTGCTCGACAACAAGCAGGCGGTGGCGATCCCGATCTTCCAGGCGCCGGGCTCGAACGCCATCGAAATCTCCAATCGCGTGCGCGCGACCATGGAGGACCTGAAAAAGAATTTTCCGGCCGGGCTCGATTACAGCATCGTCTACGACCCGACGGTGTTCGTGCGCGATTCGATCAAGGCGGTGGTGCACACGCTGCTCGAAGCGGTGGCGCTTGTCGTCATCGTCGTGATCCTGTTCCTGCAGACTTGGCGGGCCTCGATCATTCCGCTCTTGGCAGTGCCGACCTCGATCGTCGGTACGTTCGCGGTCATGTATCTGTTCGGCTTCTCGATCAACGCGCTGTCGCTGTTCGGCCTGGTGCTCGCCATCGGCATCGTGGTCGACGACGCCATCGTCGTGGTCGAGAATGTCGAGCGCAATATCGAAGCAGGCCTGCATCCGCGCGAAGCGACGATGCAGGCGATGAGCGAAGTCACCGGTCCGATCATCGCCATTGCGCTCGTGCTGTGCGCGGTGTTCGTGCCGATCGCTTTCATCTCCGGCCTGACCGGCGAGTTCTATCGCCAGTTCGCGCTCACCATCGCGTTCTCGACCGTGATTTCGGCGTTCAATTCGCTGACGCTGTCGCCGGCTCTATCGGCGCTGTTGCTCAAGGGGCACGACGCTCCGAAAGACTTCCTGGCGCGCGGCATGGATAAAGTGCTTGGGCCCTTCTTCCGCCGCTTCAACCGCGTCTTTTCCGCTAGCTCGAACGGCTATAGCCGCGGCGTGCGCAGCATCCTTTCACGTAAGACAATAGCCGTCGGCATCTATGCGGTGCTGCTCGGGGCGACAGTTTTCGTCTTCCGCGCCGTGCCGCCGGGCTTCGTGCCGCTGCAGGACAAGCAATATCTGGTCAGCTTTGCACAATTGCCGCAGGGCGCGACGCTCGAGCGCACCGAGAAGGTGATCCGCGATATGTCGGATATCGCGATGAAGGAGCCGGGCGTGCAGAGCGCCGTCTCGTTCCCGGGCCTGTCGATCAACGGCTTCATCAACAGCCCGTCGGCCGGCATCGTGTTCGTGACGCTCAAGCCGTTCGAGGAGCGCACCACGCCCGATCTGTCGGGCTTTGCCATTTCGCAGAAATTGCAGGCCAAATATGCCGGTATCCGCGATGCGACGATCGCCATCTTCCCGCCGCCGCCGGTCAATGGGCTCGGTCAAATCGCCGGCTTCAAGCTGCAGGTCGAGGATCGCACCGACCAGGGCAATGCGGTGCTCGCCCGCGTCATGGGCGAGATCCAGGGCAAGGCCGCGAAAACGCCCGGCCTGTTCGCGGTGTTCTCCAATTTCAATATCGGCGTGCCGCAGCTCTACGCCCATGTCGACCGCACCAAGGCGATGCAATTAGGTGTCGAAGTGCAGGATATCTTCGACACCATGCAGACCTATCTTGGCTCGATCTATGTCAACGACTTCAACCGTTTCGGCCGCACTTACGAGGTGATCGCGCAAGCCGATACGCCGTTTCGCACCAGGGTCGACGATATTCTGCGGCTGCAAGTGCGTAATTCATCGGGCCGCATGGTGCCGCTCGGCGCCGTCGTGAATATCGAGCAAACCACCGGGCCGGACAGTTCGGTACGCTACAACGGCTTCCGCAGTGCCGATCTCAACGGTGCCCCCGCGCCCGGCTATTCGTCCGGCCAAGCGCAGGCGGCGATCACCCAAATTCTCGACCAGACCCTGCCCAGGGGCATGCAATACGAATGGACCGACCTGACCTATCAGGAGGTTCTTGCCGGCAATACCGCGATCCTGGTGTTCCCGATCTGCGTGCTGCTCGTCTTCCTCGTGCTCGCTGCGCAATATGAGAGCCTGTTCCTGCCGCTCGCCATTATTCTCATCGTGCCGATGTGCTTGTTCTCGGCGATCACCGGTGTCTGGCTCACCGGCGGCGACAATAATGTCTTCACTCAGATCGGGCTGTTCGTCCTGGGCGGGCTCGCATGCAAGAACGCCATTCTGATCGTCGAGTTCGCCCGCGAGCTCGAATTCCAGGGCAGGAAGCCGCTGGAGGCGGCGATCGAAGCGGCGCGGCTGCGGCTGCGGCCGATTTTGATGACGAGCTTTGCCTTCATCATGGGCGTGGTGCCGCTCGTGCTGTCGTCGGGCGCCGGCGCCGAGATGCGTCACGCCATGGGCATTGCCGTGTTCTTCGGCATGCTCGGCGTCACCTTCTTCGGTCTGTTCCTGACGCCGGTCTTCTACCTGTTGTTGCGCATGCTCGGCGGCATGAAGCCGCTCAAGCAGCATGGTGACAAGCACGTGATCGCGACGCAGACACACGGCGCATGATTGGCGCGTGATTGCCGCCTGATTGACGCGGTAGCGGGCCTCGGGCAGATATTCGCCGAGACGGTTGTTTTTCATTTGAGCATGATCTTTTCCGAAAACCGGTTCCCACTTTTCGGGATCATGCTCTAGGAACGGCGAGCGCATGACCAAGGCGGCCTGGTTTCGTCCTGCCATTTTTTCGGTCAATTGCTATATCGCGACCATTCTCACCATGTTCATCGCCTTCAGCCTGGACTTGAAAAGTGCAGGCTGGGCCATGACGACGGTCTATCTCACCAGCCAGCCGATTTCCGGCGCGATGCGGGCCAAGGCGTTCTATCGCGTCATCGGCACATTTGTCGGCGGTGCGATGATGGTCGCCATCGTGCCCAATCTGATCGACGCGCCGGAACTGACGACGGCCGCGATCATCCTGTGGGTCACGCTCTGCCTGTTCGTTGCGCTGCATGATCGCACGCCGCGCTCCTACATGTTCGTGCTGTCCGGCTATACCGCGGCCCTGATCGGCTTTCCGAGCGTGCTCGCACCCGCCACGGTGTTCGACACCGCAGTGTCGCGCGTCGAGGAGATCACGGTCGGCGTCCTCTGCGCCGCGCTGGTGCACAGCCTGATCTTTCCGAGAAGCGCGCTGTCGGCCTTCCAAGACAAGCTCACCTCGGCGCTCGCCGATGCGCGCCGGTGGATCGCCGACGGACTGACCAAGACGGCGACGCCGGAAGCGGAGATGAAGCGGCGAAGCATCGCCGGCGACATCACCGAACTCTATACCATCGCCACCAGCCTGCGCTTCGATACCTCGCCGGTTCATCCCGATATCGGCATCATCCGCGCTTTCGATCGCAAGATCGTGGCGCTGCTGCCGCTGCTCACCGCCATCGAGGACCGGCTCGGCGTGCTGCGCGGCATCGGGCCGCTTCCGGCCAAGATCGCGCGCGTCGTGCAGGACGTTCACGATTGGGTGCAGACGGCGGTGCCGAGCGATCCGCCCCGCGCCGACGAGCTGCGGCAGGCCAGCCTCGCAGCGACGCCCCCGATCGGCGAGCGCAATAGCTGGGCCGATCTGGTTGCGGCCAATCTCACCGAGCGCCTGGCGGAACTGATCGATTGCTGGCAGGCAAGCCTCGATCTCGCCGCCTATCTGGCCGATCCATCGCGGCAACCGAACGCTGAAATCCGCGCGCTCGGCGCGCAGCTCGGCGAAAAGCCGCTGCATACCGATTGGGGAATCGCGCTGCTCTCGGCGCTTGCCGCCACCGTGGCCATGGGGATCTGCGTCTTCTTCTGGATCGTCACCGCCTGGCCGGAGGGCGCTAACGCCGTGGCAATCGCTGCGGTCTCCTGCACTTTGTTCGCGTCGCTCGACGATCCGACGGCGGTCTTGAAGCCGTTCGCGGCGATGATCGCGCTCGCCATTCCGATCGTGCTCGTCTATCAGTTCTTCATCCTGCCGGCGATCACCGGGTTCGAGCTCCTGAGCCTGTCGCTGGCGTTCGTGTTGATTCCGGCCGGCATCTTAATGACGATCCCGCGTTATGCTGTCGTCGGCTTGGCGCTGGCGCTGGGCTTCACCGTCGAGATGAGCTTGCAGACCAATTACACCGCCGACTTCGCGCAGATCGTCAATTCCAGCAGCGCCTTTGTGGTCGGTGCGCTGGCGGGGCTGATCACGACACAGGTCATGCGCGTCATCGGCGTGCAGACCGCGGCGCGGCGGCTGTTGCACGCGAGCTATCGCGATCTCGCCGGCATTGCCGACGGCAGTGCGCCGATGACGCGTGACGAATGGGCAAGCCGCATGCTCGATAGGGTCGGCCTGCTGCTGTTCCGGCGGCCGCGTTTCGAGGCCCGGCCGAGGCACGAATTCGCCGACGCGCTCGGCGATCTGCGTCTCGGCGTCAACATCATCGAGACCCGCAGCATGGCGCAGCAAGCCAGCGCCGAGCGGCAGGCGAGAATGGCGGGCATGTTCAACGGCATCGCCGCACATTTTCGCGCGCTTGCCCACGGCCGCGTCGCCCCGCTCGGGCGCGACTTGCTCGCCGAGATCGATGCCGCGATCGGCGAAGTTCTCGACTGCGGCTCCGCAACCCATGCCTGCGTAGCCGCGATTGTCGGCCTGCGCCGGACGCTCTACCCTGATGCCGAGCCTTATGAAGCCGCAAAATCCATGGTGCCGGCGCAATGAGGATGGTCTCGTGATCGGCGAATTCGACATCTACGGCGTCTATTTTCCGATTTTCATCGTCTTTGCCGGCGTTGCGTTCCTGCTGCAGCTTGCGCTGAAGCGGCTGTTAGATCGGCTCAACGTCTATCGCTTCGTCTGGCATCGGCCGCTATTCGATCTTGCGGTCTATGTCATCCTGCTCGGCGTGGTGACGGCGCTGGGCGCAACCCTTCTTCCCTCGGTATGAACCGTCGGTGGTGAATCGATGAAAGATTCTGCTTCGTTCGTTCGTGTGCTGGTCACTCTGGCCGTGGTCGTGGTCGCGATCGCCGTCGGCTGGCAGCTGTGGAGCTACTACATGCTGCAGCCGTGGACGCGCGACGGCCGCGTGCGCGCCGACGTCGTCACCGTGTCAGCCGATGTCTCCGGCCTCGTCAGCAAGGTCTTCGTCCACGACAACGAGAAGGTGACCAAGGGCCAGCCGCTGTTCGAGATCGACCAGCGCCGTTTCCAATATGCGCTCGCGCAGGCTAAGGCCAGCGCCGCCAGCCGCCAGGTCAATCTCGATCAGGCCAAGCGCGATCTGACCCGCGCCCATACGCTGACCAGTGTCGCCGTCACCGTGCAGCAGGTCGAACAAGCCCAGCAGGCGGTCGACGTTGCGCAGTCCAATCTCGACGATGCCAATGCTTCGCTCGACGTCGCCAAGCTCAATCTCGAGCGCTCGACAGTGGTGGCGCCGGTCAACGGCATCGTCACCAATTTCGATCTGTTGCCGGGCCGCTACGTCAATGCCGGCGCGCCCGTCTTTGCGCTGATCGATTCCGATTCATTCCGCATCGAAGGTTATTTCGAGGAAACCAAATTGCGCCGCATCGGTATCGGCGAAGACGCCACCGTCAAGCTGATCGGCGATTCCCGCGTGCTCTCGGGGCATGTCGAAAGCATCGCGTCGGGCATCGAGGATCAGAACCGCAGCACCAGCAGCGAGCTGTTGGCCGCCGTCAATCCGACTTTCAGCTGGGTCAGATTGGCGCAGCGTATCCCGGTCCGCATCAAGCTCGACAACGTACCGCCGGACCTTCTTCTGGTGTCCGGCCGCACCGCCACCGTCTCAATCGGCAAAATCTCGTGGTGGTGAAAGCCGGGTACGCCGCGGCGGCGCCATAGCCTTGGCGTCGCGCGCTTAGGCGCACGCGCGGACGTCCGAATTCATGACGTCAGCTTGACAATTCCGCGACCGATTCAGCCGGGAACCCAAACGCTTGGCACCGGCAAACCGCCATGATAGCCTTTTTGGGTCCATCCAGATCGCGCCATTTTTGCCGTTCGCGCCACCGCGTTCGGAGGGCCGCCCCGGGGAAAGAGGAACCGCTATGGCAACCAAATCGAGTGCGTCCGCAAGCCCAGAGAAAGACGAAGCCACAGCAGCGGCTCCAGAAAGTCGCGCCGAAGTCGCGACCAAGCTCGTCGATCGCTTCGCGATCTGGTCGGGCGTCGCCGGTCTGGTGCCGATCCCCGTCGTCGACCTGCTTTGCGTCGGCGGCCTGCAGGTTCAGATGCTGCGTCGGCTGTCGCAGATCTATGACGTCGAGTTCTCCCAAAATCGCGGCAAGGCGATCATCGCGGCGCTCGCCGGTACCATGATCCCGGCGACCAGCGGCATGGGCGCCGCCAGTGCGCTGAAGACCGTGCCGGTCCTCGGCATGCTCGCGGGCGGCTTCGTCATGCCGGCGCTGTCGGCCGGCGCCAGCTACGCCATCGGCAAGGCGTTCATCCAGCACTTTGAATCGGGCGGCACGCTGCTTGATTTCAATCCGCCGGATTATCGTGAGTTCGTGAAGGCGCAGAAAGAGATGTGGGAATCGCGGACCAAGTCGTCGACGCCGGCGTCTTGAGCGCCGGCTCTGGCCGGTGTGGCGCGTCCTTGCGGTGCGCCTCGCCGTGCGATCCGTGGCAACGCAGAGACCGGCCAGCGACGCCAAGCGAGGCGAATTCGACCGACGTGAATCCAAACGCCACTTAATGTCGACGCGACATCGAGACCCGTTCGAGCCCCAATGGCTATAGCCATTCTCGCCTACATAACCTTGTGCCTGCTCACGGCATTTTGTGGCACGCATCGCCGCATGGGCTATTGGGGAACATTCTTCTTTGCGCTCTTGACTACGCCGCTGGTGACGTTGCCGGTGCTGTTTCTCACCGGCCCGTCGCGGCACGTCGAATGGCGCCCCCGAGAATGAGGCGCTTTTACTGTTCGAGGCCGGCAGGCGCGCTTTCCGCTCTGCCGGCTGCCGTGCCGTGTCGCGGGTATTGAACCTGCTGTGTTGAATCGTAGGTCTGTGGCGTCAGATGTCCTTTATTAGTCTCATCCGCCGCGAAATGCACGGCTCGATGCCGAAGCTCCTGTTCATGTCGGGCTTGGGCGGGGTCAGCAATGCGTCGATCCTCGCCGCCATCAATGCCGGCGTGCAGGATTCCACCAACGGCCAGAAGCCGGGCCTGTGGGCGGCGATGCTGTTTCTGGTCGCGCTGTTCCTGTTCACGAAGTCGCAGGAATTCGTGACCATTACGGCGACTGCCGAGATCGAAGCCATTATTCACAAGCTTCGGGTGCGGATCATGGACATGATCCGCCGCTCCGAGCTTCTGGAAGTCGAGAAGATCGGCCGCGCGCGCATCGTCGCCGCGGTGACCAGCGACACCGCGGTGCTGACGCAGGCGAGCAACATGCTCGCCTTCACGGTCCAGGGCGCGGTGCTGATCTTCTTCGTCGGGATTTATGTGGCTTACCTCTCGATCGTCGCGTTTCTTCTCACTTTCGTCATCGTCGTCGGCGCCGGCACGATCTTTCACCACAAGAACAAGCGGCTCGCCGCGCAGAAGAGCGAATCGGCAGCCTGGGAGCGCCGGCTGTTCGACCGGCTCACCGATTTTCTCGACGGCTTCAAGGAAGTGCGGCTCAACCGCGCGCGAAGCGACGACCTCTATGCCGACGCGTCCGAAGTGTCGATGACGGCCGCCAATATCAAGATCCGCACCCAGGCCGAAACCTTCAAGATGATCGTGACCTCGCAGCTCTCGATGTATGTGCTGCTCGGCGCGGTGGTGTTCGTGGCGCCCAATCTGAGCGATACGCTCGGCGGCACGTCGATCGCCAAGGCGACCACAGCCTTGCTGTTCATCGTCGGCGCCTGTTTCGGGCTGGTGCAGTCGATCCCGATCCTGCTCAATGCCAATGCGGCGGCCGACCGTATCGGCCGTCTCGAGGCCGCCTTGGAAACGGCGCTCTCGGCGGTCGAGCCGCGCGAGCTGACGGAGCGCAAGCGCTTCGAAAAGATCGAGATGCAGAACATCGTGTTCCGCTATACCGACCGCTTCTCCGATACGGTGTTCAAGATCGGGCCGATCGATTTCACCTTGAATGCCGGTGAGCTGGTTTTCATCACCGGCGGCAACGGGTCGGGCAAATCGACCTTTCTGCGGGTGCTGTCCGGCCTCTATCCACCGGATTCCGGCGATATCTTCGTCGACGGCACCCGGATCAATGATAATACCCGCGACGACTATCGCGCGCTGATCTCGGCAATTTTCTTCGATTACCACCTGTTTCAGCGGCTCTACGGCGTCGACGACCCGGATCCCGCCGAACTCGATGCGTTGTTCCGGAAGTTCAAACTGGAGGACAAAACGTCGCTGGTGGACGGTTCTTTCCGCACCCTCGACCTCTCCGGCGGCCAGCGCCGGCGGCTTGCTTTGATCGTGAGCTTGCTGGAAAAGCGGCCGATTATGCTGCTCGACGAGTGGACCGCCGAGCAGGATCCCGAATATCGCCGCAAATTCTACGACGAACTGCTGCCGGACATGCTGCGGGCCGGCGCAACCGTCATCGTGATCACCCACGATGACCGCCTTTTGAATGAGCTGCATCTGCCGGCCCGAAGCATCCGCATGGACGAGGGCCGTATTGTCGAGCAGCACATAATCGGCGGATGATGGGGGCTCTGGAGAACTGTTGATGGCGAAGTATCCGCAGATTGACGATTTGCCCCCGGTGCCGCCGCGCCGGCGCGGCGTTTTCAGTCGCATCTGGCGCCATCTGCCGGGGCTGGCGGTTCTCGTCATGTCTGCGCTTCTGATCACCGTGGTGCTGTGGCCCTATGTCGTGATCACCATCCCGTCCGGCCGCGTCGGCGTGTTGTGGAAGCGCTTCAACGGCATCGACATCTATTGCTGGTGCTGGGTCGGCCGCGGCACCGTGCTCGACCCGCGCGAACTCCGCGAGGAAGGCCTGCACCTGGTCTGGCCGTGGGACAAATTGTTCATCTACGACCTGCGCCTGCAATCGACGACGCAGACCTTCAACGCCATCTCCAAGGACGGCGTGAACGTCAAGGCGCAGATCAGCACGCGCTATCAATTGCTGCACAATCCGATCGCCGTGCTGCATAAATTCATCGGCCCGGATTATCTCAATTCCGTCCTCAACCCGGAAATCGGCAGCCAGGCGCGCGAGATCATTTCGCAATATACCGCGGAGGAGGTTTACACCTCGCGCGAGCAGATTCAGAAGCAGATCCGCGACAGCGCGCAAAAGAGCCTGTCCGCCAATCTCAACAAGCTGGTGCAGCCGGAGGCGATGGAGCAGCCTGATCCCAAGCACTACAACGACTTCCTGCAGGATGCGATCCAGATCCTCGACACGCTGGTTCTGTCGATCGAACTGCCGCCCGAGATCGTCGCCGCGAT
>Ga0210397_10002391_pt1 | contig 11829 bp, 8 predicted proteins | sample IncBWH2OmetaG_FD_160126 | JGI IMG/M metagenome (GOLD analysis project Ga0210397, IMG submission 160126) | Forest soil microbial communities from Barre Woods Harvard Forest LTER site, Petersham, Massachusetts, United States - Inc-BW-H-2-O ...
GCCGCCGCCAGTTTCGCATGCCTACGACGTCCCGATGCCCCCCTCGGTCGCCGAGGGGATCGCGAAGAAGATCGTCACCGACAAGCTCCACCAGGGCGGCGGTTTCCTCCACGGCGTCACCTCGTTCCCGGGCGAGGTCGCTCACGGCGCCAAGGTCGTCGAGCACACCGTCGTCACCGACGCGCCGAAGGTCGCGCGCGCGGTCGCGCACGACACGCCCGAGGTCGCTCACGCGATCGTCAAGGCAACGCCGAAGGTGGTCGTCGGTCGGCACGGCGTGCATGTTGATGCGGGTGTGATCCCTGCCGCCGCCGCTCGAGTCAAGGCTGGAGGCGAGTCGGTCGCCGCTGCCGGCGACGTCGTCGGCTCGGCCGTCGGCAAGGCTGCCGGCAGGCTCGCGATCGGTGGCGCGGTTCAGGCCCAGAGGACGATCGACACGATCCGCTCGATCGCGGGCGGGCACCTCGTGCAGAGCTCGCCCTCGAGCAGCAAGCAGGGGCTCGGGCAGATCGAAGCCTCGCAGATCAAGAGCGAGGGGATCCTCCCGACCGACGTCGTCGAGAAGGCGATCCCCGCCGCCGGCAAGGTGCTGGCCGGCGGGGTCGGCGCCGCCTACGCCTTCCGCCATCCCGGCAGGGCGATCCCAGAAGTGACGACTGCCGCCGTCAAGTCGCTCGTCGGCTTCGGGCTCGCCGCGGGCGGCTCGACGGTGGCGATGACCGACCCGAACACCAGCTTCAAGGAGAAGAAGGCGCAGGTCTCCGAGCCGCTGCACGCGGCGATCCAGCAGCTGGTCGACGCCTACGGTCCGAAGGTCTCCTACGAGGAGGCGTTCAAGAAGGCCCAGAAGGACCCGTTCTTCTACGGCACGAACCTTGCCCTGCTCGCCGACCCCGCAGCGAAGGCGCTCAGCCTCGGCTTCAACCTCGCCAAGGGCGCCACCCTCGCCGACGCACTCGACGCCGTCCGCGTCCCGGCGAGAGAGCGGACGCTCACGCTGCAGGTGAAGGGCGGCGCGCCGAAGGAGGTCGCCACCCAGTGGTCGCAGAGCCCGCTCGTTCGCGTGGGCCAGCGCGGCAACGACCTCACCTCGAAGATCCTGCAGGGCTCGCCCGGCCTGCGCCGGCTCCCGATGGCCGAGACCCCCCGCGCTGCTCGAGCGCTGCGCCGGCAGATGGAACGCCAGCAGCGCCGGCTGCCGATGGAGGCCCGCTCGATCTTCCGGGACGCACACGACTTCCTCGATAAACGCGGCAACGAGCACTACGCCGCCGCACTCTCCCAGCTGCTGCAGAAGCCCGCCGGCTTCACCGACGAGGAGTGGCTGCAGGCCTCGATGGCTGACATCAAGGACATGCTCGAGAACCCCGGTCGCTTCGTCGGGCCCGCCGAGAAGACCTCGCCCGGCGTGCAGCGGCTCCTAAACCGGGTGAAGCGCTACGAGGCGAAGGCCGAAGACGCCTCGACCAAGCGCCGCTCGCGCGCCTCCTACAGGGTCGCTCAAGACCAGCAGCGTCTCTCCGACTCGCTCGAGGAGATCGCGCAGAAGCGCAGCCAGATCCTCGCCGAGCGAAACGCCGTCGCGAAGGACGAGACGAAGACCCCGGAGGAGCGTGACGCCGCCGCCAAGCTCTACGACCAGCAGCTGCGCGCGCTCGACTCCCAAGCCAAGGTCGCGCGCACGAACCTCGACGACCTCAGCGTCGACCAGGAGCCGGTCAGCCATCCGAACCGTGACAAGCTCGCGGGGGTCCTCGAGCAGATCCCCTACTTCAAGGACAACCCCGACGCCGCCGCGGACATGATCCGGATCGGCGATGCTCGAGCTCGCGTCTGGGCCGGCCAGACTGGTCGTTCCCCGGACGAGTGGTGGGCGATGGTCGACCCGCGCTTCGTTCGGCCGGAAGAGATCCCGTCTGACGCCTACAGGCAGATCGCCTTCGACCTGCGCCGGCAGGTCACTCCCGACGTGGCCGAGCAGAACCTTCGCTACGTCGAGGGAGGCGACCTACACAAGCCCGAGCTCGCCGTGCACGGGAACAAGAAGATCTACCGAACGCTGAAGAACGGCGACCGGGTGCAGGTGATCGGTGACATCACCCCCGAGGCCTACGTGAAGCGCATCACCTCGCTCGTCCCCGACCGGGAAGAGCGGGCGAGGCTCGCCGGTTGGTACCCCGAGGTCGCACCGACGATCGAGCGCTTCTTCGGCGAGGACGCACCGGCCATCCTCCGCGGCTTCGCGGTTTCCCAGGCGAACGCCTCACCGACCTTCGGGATCACCGCGACGATGCGCGTGCTCGACAAGGTCAGACGCGGCGAGGAGGTGACCAAGGACGAGATCTCCGCGGTCTCCGAGTCGATCGCGCAGGCGGTCAGGGGGGAGCACGTCTCGAAGGGTCTCGCCGCGAAGCTGCACGACTTCGCCGACGCGATCGAGGGCAAGGACACCCGCACCTGGATGGGCGACGACCCCCGAGGTGGCGCTCCTGCGCCGTCGGACATCCACGCGATCCGCGACCTCGGCTACGTCGACCCGAAGCTCGTCTCGAGGCTGAGGAAGCCCGAGGCCAACGCGCTCTTCAAGAAGGGGCTGAGCGAGTTCGAGGTCGACTCCGGGAGTGTTGCCGGCCGGCACCAGTACGAGGTGATGCGTCAGAAGTACCAGGACATCGCCGACCACATGAACGACATCGGCTTCGACGGTCGCGACAACTGGAAGCCCGCCGAGGTGCAGGCGCTCGGCTGGTCGGCGATCCAGCGTCTTCACGGCGCCCACCCTGAGAACCTCTACGACGCCGTCGCCGCGAACACGCGCACGATCAACCTCGAGGTCACCCGCGGGCACAGTGGGATCGGTGACGACCTCACCCTGAACGAGGCGCGGCACGTCGCGAACGCGATGCAGGAGCCGATCCGAGCGATGATCGACGACACTCCCGGGATCTACTCCGACGGCGAGCTTGAGATCGGCACGAGCGCCTACGAGGGCACACCGAACGCCTCGCTCCACGTCCAGGTGGTCGGCTCGCCCGAGGCCGTGAGCGCGCTCTCGATGAAGCTCGCCGACACCTTCGACCAGTACGACGTCTGGGCGACCCGCGAGAGCTCGAGCACGGGCGCGAAGCCGACGCTGATCATCGATCACCCCGCACTCGCCGACCCCGAGAAGGCACTCGCGCTCTACCAGGAGCTCTACAAGGCTGACCCGAAGAAGTTCGCGGGCTTCACCACGATCGAGGAGGACGGGGTGCCGGCGATCGCCCTCGTCATGCCCGGCAAAGCGGTCTCTGTCGCGAGCCACGACGAGCGGCTCGCCGAGCTCACGCCGACCATCTCCGACGCGATCGACGCTACACTGGGCGAGGACGCTGAGCCCGGAACACGGATCGCGAACACCCAGGTCATCGACAGGAAGTGGAGCGAAAAGCATGGCAAAGATCATCAACAGGGGTTGGAAGGAGCCGGACCCGAACGCACCCTGGACGATCCACTTGCGGCCGAAGCCCGGCAGCGACTCGAGGACTCCGTCGCCGAAGTCCGAGAAGCCCGCGGGCAAAACGCCGCAGGCGCCCCGCTAAACCAGTCACGGCACGACGACATCCTCGGTGCCAGCCACTGGCTGGGCACGCCTGACGGCAAGAGGATCCTCTACTTCACCGAGCACGCCGACGCCTCGACGGTCGTGCACGAGCTCGTCGGTCACGCGACCGACGAGATGCGTGCGCTCTACCCGCAGGAGTTCGCCGAGGTCGAGCGGGTGATCGGCAAGCCCTACGCCGACTGGAACGTCGAGGATCACGAGCGCTTCGCGACCTGGGCCGAGCGCTACTTCGCCGAGGGCCACGCGCCTACCCCCGAGCTCGTCGGTCCCTTCGAGCGGATGAAGACCTGGATGCGTTCGATCTACGGCGGGATGACCCGCCTGCTCGGCGAGCGGATCCCGGTCGCGAGCCGCGTCCTCCTCGACTCCTACTTCGGCGCCTACGACGACGAGAACGTCGCGCGGATCGCGATGAACATGGGCCGCGAGGGCTACGGGCGCGAAGACTTGCAGATCGAGCGCTACGGCGGCGCCAAGGTGATCAGCCAACAGGAGCTCCGCACCGTCAAGAAGAGCATCGAGACCCGGCGCTACAACCGCTCGCTCGATGGGATGGTCACCAAGCTCGACGAGATGACCAAGCAACTCGACGAGCTCTACAAGCAGAAGAAGACCTGGTCGCCCGCCGAGCAGGACGAGTACCAGCAGCTGGCCGCGGACGTGCTCACCCAGCAGGCCCAGATCGTCGTGCGCGCCGACAAGCGCGAGCAGGCGCTGCGCCGCAAGCTCTCCGACCTCGAGAAGTCACTACAGAAGGGGATCGACTCCCGCGGCTTCGAGGGCGCACTTCAGGCGATGAAGTGGCTCTCCGAGGACAGAGAGCGGATCCTGCGCGAGTCGTTCGGCACCAAGTACGACGAGGTGTTCGCCGGCCGGCGCGACCTGATGGCCGACTGGCTCGTGAACCGCGGCCTCCTGAAGTCCGACTACGAGCGCGGCACCGGCCTCTACTTCCCGGTCGAGCTCGAGACCTCGCGACTCCGCAGCGGCGTCAGCGCACCCGCCGCCTCGCTCGTCAGTCGCACGGTCGGCAAGACGAAGACCGACCTACTGAAGCTGCACAAGCGCAACCAGATGATCCTCTGGCAGCGCGGCGACTGGAACGCCGACCCGGCCGTGCTCGTCCAGGCCCACGCCAGAGCACTCAGCTACGCCTGGATGAACAACGTCAAGCAGACCCTCTACGACGTCGGCCGGCCGCTGACCCACGACGAGGCGCAGAACCTCCCGGCAGACGTCTACCTGATCAACCTCGACGGGACACCGCTCGGGCCCGAGCTCCGCGCGCAGCTGAACGGCGCGAGCTCGGTCGAGGACGCCCACCGGATCCACGACGGGCTCGAGGGCGGCGACAACGACACGCTCGAGGGGAACCTGAAGAACTACTGGGACGCGTTCGCGATCGACCCGAACGCGCTCCCGCCCGGCTTCGACCCGCTCTCCTACCCCGGACTCCGCGTCGTCCCCAAGAGCGTCGTGCACACGATCCTGCGCCCGCTCAAGGGCGGCGCGACTGCCGGCGGCACCGCCTGGGACTTCGGCACCAGTGTCGCCCGGCTCGGGCTGATCTACGCGAACGTCCCCGGCTACATGATCACGAACGCCGTCGGCAACCTCGGCTTCCTCCTCGCTCAGCAGGGCTTCAAGCTCCCGGGAGCGCTGCGCGAGAGTAGGAGCCTGCTCCGCAACCGGCGCCTACTCGACATGATCGGAGGCGAGACCGGCGACCTGCCGGCGTTCGCCGCGATCTCCCGCGGGCGCGGCTTCAGCGACATCTACAAGGGCGCCGAGGACAAGCTGCTCAGCTTCGAGAGCGTCGTCGACCGCTACCCGCGCGCGCTCGCCTGGAAGTACGAGGCCCGCAAGCGCGGCTACAAGACCGACGCCCAGCAGATGGAGCTCATCAAGGGACAGACAGCGAAGGCTGCTCGAGACCGCGAGTTCGTCGCCGAGGCCGCGACCAACCACATGATCGACTTCAACCGGCTCTCGCCGTTCGAGCGCCAGACGCTGACACGCGCGCTCTTCATCTGGCCCTACGTCCGCGGCGCCACCGCCTGGCCGTTCTGGTACGCGAAGAACTACCCGGCGCGCGCGGCGCTCGGCGCCGGCCTCGGCACCGCCGAGTACAACCGCCAGCAGCAGCTGCTCGGCCCGACCCCGCCCTGGTACTCAGACCTCTACCCGATCTCCCGCAGCGGCGACCGCGCCCAGGTGATCCGTACCAGCGCCACCTCGCCGACGAGCATGGCCGCAGACGAGCTCCGTCTGGTCGAGGACACCGTCGCCTCCCTGCTCGGGCGCACGCCCGACACCCAGACCTCGAGCCTGATCGACAACTTCTCGCCGATGCTCCGGGACGTGATCGCCGTCGGCACCCAGAAGAACGACTTCGGCCAAGACCAGTCGCTCCGCAAGACGCTCGAGACCGACGGGCTGCAGCTGATCCCGGGCTACCGGCTCGCGGCTGCGCTGCTCGGCTCGAGCGACACGCCGCGGGTGTTCCAGAAGTACGACCGCGGTCAGCGCGACCAGATCATGCGGACGTTCGTCAGGATCGCCCCGGAGACCGTCACCGTCCCCTGGTTGAACGCGCAGGCCCAGGCGCGCGGGACGATGACGACGAGCGAGAAGATCGACGCCGCCGTCAAGGTCGCCAAGAAGCAGTGGCACGAGGTCAACCCGAAGGAGACCTACAACCAGTTCGTCGACAGGGCGACGAGGATGAAGGTCGTCTACGAGGATCGCGTCACCGAGTTCGCCCGCGACAAGGCGAAGGCGCCCGACTTCGTGCCGTCGAAGGAAGAGGGCGGGACCTACAACGTCAAGTACAACCCGACCGAGTACGAGCGCGCCGTGATCGCCCACGCGGTGCTGAAGCAGTACTACCCGAAGGCCGACGTCCCCTCGCCGAACAAGGTGCTCGCCGACGCCCACCTGAGCCCGACCTCGACCGAGGCCCAGCAGTGGATGAAGAAGTACATGAGCCTGACCTGGGATCGGTTCATCAAGCCGGCGAACACGATCAAGAGCCAGGCCTCGAAGGAGTCGACCTACAAGAAGATCCAGTCTGAGGCGAAGGGGAAGAAGGCGGCGTGAGCAACGTCGTCGGGCAGATCGACACCTTCCTCAAGCAGAAGGGCTCGCCGCTTGCAGGGCTCGGCAACGTCTTCGTCGCGGCCGGCAAGAAGTACGGCGTCGACCCGAGGCTGCTCGTCTCGATCTCCGGGATCGAGTCGAGCTTCGGCAAGTACGTCCCCACCGACTCGCACAACGCCTGGGGCTGGGGTCCCGGTCATCCGTTCCCCTCCTGGCAGGCCGGGATCTCCGCGGTCGCCCAGGGGCTGAAGACCGGCTACATCGACCAGGGGCTCGTGACGCCGGCAGAGATCGTCGGCAAGTACTCGCCGGCCTCGGCCGGCAACGACGAGACGACCTGGTCGAACACCGTCTCCGAGTTCATGCACGAGCTCGGCGCAACGCCGGCAGCGGCGGCGGCGAAGACCGTGATCACCCCGGCGATGAGCACCGTCCCGACCACGCCGAAGACGAGAGCTCCGAGCATGCCGACGCTCGACACCTCCGGGATCGAGTCGACGATCACACAGCTACGCCAGCCGGTCTTCACGGGCGTCAGGAACGCCCTGATCGGCTCGCTGGGTGAAGTTGCCTCGACGGGAGGGATGAGCGGCACAGACCTGCTCTCAGGGCTTGTCCAGGGTCGGGCACAGGATCTCTCGCAGGGCTACTCGAACAGCGAGGAGGCTGACCAGCTAGCCGCCGGGCTGAAGACGCTGAAGGTGAGCGCCGTCCCGAAGACGCCGAAGGTCCCGGTGATCCCGACGACGCCGCAGCCGAGCTCGAGCTCGAGCACGACCGCGATCCACGGGGTGAAGCCGGGCAACCCGATCCCGACCAGAGACCTGACCTCGATCGGCCCGCTCCACCCCACCGAGGGTCTGCCGGGCTACCCGGCCCACGACTACATGGCGCCCGCCGGCTCGCCGGTCGTCGCGCCCGTCACCGGCACGGTCGTCCGGCTCTCCGGGCACAACCCGGACGAGGGCCCGACCGAGGGCGCGCACGGCCCCTTCGGCTGGTCGATCTACGTCAAGGGCACGAACGGTCACACCTACTACCTGACCCACCTCGGGACTCGGGACGTCCAGGTCGGCGAGAAGATCCAGGCCGGTCAGAAGATCGCGACGGTCGGCAACTACGCGAAGTGGACAGGCACGCCCGACCACGTCCACATGGGCGTGTCGGAGACCACCAGCTAAAGCGAGGGAGCGAGCCCAAGAGCCCGCTCCCTCTACCAGTTAGGTCACTCACCCAGGTGTGGCTGGGCAGCGCGGGGGATCATGACGAGCGAGGGGCGGGCTGTCAAGGCTCGCCCCTCGCGTCGGCCTGGTCCAAGGCGCGTGCCGGACTCGAACCGGCGTGGCGGGCTTTGCAGGCCCGAACCTAACCACTCGGTCAACGCGCCGTGGGTACTAGCTGGGTACCCAGGATAACGTGAGGGGCCCGTCGGGGCCCCTCTGGCGTTCTGTTCGGCTTCTGTATTTGGCTCAACCATGCGGTGTATGGCATCTCGACGGGCTTTGCAGGCTAGTGACAAGTGCCCCGCTATCCCTGTGGTAGAGCCAAACTGCACTCCGTTTGGGTACTAGCTGGGTACTAAACGGCCATCCAGCGCTCGTTCTGCTCGTTCTCGCGGTCGCTGTCGATCATCAGCGCGTAGCGGGTCCGGCAGACCTCGATCGAGTGCCCGAGCAGGGCGGCGACCCTCTCGATCGGCATCCCGTTCGAGAGCCAGACCGAGGCGGCGGTGTGCCGGAAGCAGTGCGTGCCGGTCGCCTCGTTGCCGACCAGCTGGTGCAGCGCGGTCACCTTTGTGATGACGTGGCCCGAGGAGCGCGGGCGCTGGTAGAGGTTCGGGAAGAGCAGCCCGCCCGGCTTCAGCCAGCCCTCGGCGATCCCGCGGTCGATGTACTCGCCGACGATCCTGTCGGTCTCGGCGGTCAGGGTGACCCGGCGGGTCGCGGAGCCGATCGAGCCCTTGCGGCCCTTCAGGTTCGAGAACCAGGTCGTCGCGTCCTTGGCCTTGAAGCCGAAGGCGATCTGCCGCTCGATGTGCACCTCCTTGAAGCGCCGGTCGGGTCGCTTGCTGTCGAGCTTGAAGTCGGGGAGCGAGAGCCCGAGGAGCTCGTTGATCCGGCAGCCGATCCGCGACTGGAGGCGGACGATCGCGCCCAACTGGATCGCCCCGATGTACTCGTCGCGGCGGTTCGGGTTCGCGACCTCGGCGAGGCCGGCCATCTCCTCGATCTTCTCGAGCGGGATCACGACCACCTCCTCGTCGACCAGGCCGGTCGAGACGACGGGCCTCCAGCGCTTGCCGACTCGGGCGACCGGGTTGTCTGTCCGGTAGTTCGTGTCGCCCTCGGTGCAGGACTTGAAGAACGAGGAGAGGCAGCGGTGGATGTTGTCGTGCGTGCGGCCGGCGGCGACCGCTGCTTTGTAGATCGACGTGATGTCGGCGACCGTGATGTCGGCGACCCGCTTCCTGCCGATCCGGCTCCTGACCCAGGTCTTCCAGATGCTCTCGTACAGGGCGACCGTCGCGTCCCCGAGCGGGTGCTCGGAGATGTAGGTCGACCAGGCCTGCTCGACGGTGATCAGGCCGTTCGCCGGCCGCTCCTCGTTCAGGTTGGCCGAGTCGTACAGCCGACAGGCCTCGTCGTAGTCGCTCGTCTTCAGCGACCACTTGTCACCGGCCGACTTGAAGACGTACCAGGTCGCGCCGCGACGCTGCTTCAGGTACTTCCGGCCCGGGGCGCTCTCGCCCCACTCGGACACGCTCATGTGTTCCTCCTCGTACTCGGCGATCTGACCAGATCGGTCACCAGGTTGATCTGGTAACAGCTTCATGGTACCCACCAGTACCCAGACACCGCCCGAACAGGCATAGCTCAACTCCCCTGGATGGGATGGACGTGCTCGGGCCCGGCGTAGCAGCCCGCTCCCGATCGAGTCCGAGGTCTGGAGGAGCAGCGCCCTGTTCGCATGAGGGGCCCGACTCCCAACTGGTCATCGTGGCGAAGGCTCTCGCTCGATCTGCCACCAGCCACCGCCTCTCGCTCGTCTCGTCCCTTACTGCGGTGCCGAACGGGTCCCCGTGCTCGTCTACTCGACTCTCTCGATCGATGTCGGTCTCAGTCCTCGATCGCGATCCTCCTGTGCTCGCGCATCCAGCGGCGCGCCCAGTTGGCGCGATCCTTCACGGCGGTGATGCCGGCGAGCTCGTGCAGCGCCGTCAAGAGCAGCGCGTGCTCGTCCCGCAGCTGGTCTCGGAGCTCGCGCACCATGCGCTCGTTGCGGTTCGCCCGCGTGCGGAGCTCGGCGTAGCTCTCCTTGTCGAGCACGACGTGGTTTTTGGTTACCGAGATCACACATCCGCCTTTGCTTTTGCGAGGAGCTCGGCCCGCTCGTGCCTCCACGCCTGCTGGCGCAGCCGCCAGTTCTCGAGCCGCTGCCGGCTGACGTAGACGGCCTGGCGCAGCTTCGTGTTCGCGGCCTTGAGCTCGGCGTTCTCGGCCTTCAGCGCGTCGATCTCGGCCTGCAGGCCTTGCACCTGGTGGTAGAGCGCGCTCTGCCACGGCAGGCGCGAGAGCCCGTTGGGTTCGGAGGCGTCTCGAGCCTTCGGGCGGGGGGCCGGCACGGGGTTCATCGCTTCTCCTCCGCGCTCGCGTAGTCGACGGCGACGACCCAGCGGTAGTTCTCTCGGCTGACGCAGTCGAAGAGGTGGTGACCGTGCGACTCGAGCCCGCAGTCGCAGATCGTCATCCAGTCCTCGACCGTCGGTGCGTCGTGGCAGTACTGGCAGGCCTCCTGGCCGCGGAGGCAGCGCCCACAGCAGAGGGTCTCGGTCGCGGTCATGAGGCGACCTCGATGAAGTGCTCGAGCCGCAGCACGACCCGCCAGGGCTGGCGCGACTGCCGGAAGACGACGAGCGGGATCATCCTCGAGTCCGCCTCGGTCTCGGCCTGGCGGATCCAGGTCATGAGCTCGAGCCGCTCCCGACGCTTCGCCTCGACGTGGTAGAGGACGTCGGAGAGCTCGACGAGCAGGTCGCCCTGGCCCTCGAGGTTGTGTAGTCGGGTCGCGCCGGCCTTCTCGAACGCGACCGCGACCGACCGCTCGCCGCGCACGCCCTTCCGTCGAGAGTGGGGGCTCATTCGTGCCGCCCCTCGATCTCGCGGCGCAGCTTTCGGGCGACCGCCTCGAGCTTCCTCAGTGCCACGATCAGCGTCTCGTCGTCGGCGGTGTCTTCAGCCTCGTAGACGAAGCTGACTGCGTTGCCGAGTGGGAGCAGGAACGGCGAGGGCTCGACCGCCCGTGGCGTGCGCTGTCCGGGGGCTCGAGGTTGAAGACCGGCGTCGAGGATCATCGCGTTCCACGATCCGAAGAGTTCGTTCACCGTGCGTCGGGACGGGTAGTCGCCGATGTTGAAGGTGCTCGCTCGGAGCTCCCACTCGCGGGTCTTCTCGCGCTGCTTCTCGACGAGCATCTTGATCCGGGTCGGATCCCAGTCGGAGGAGCGCGGCGGCTCGCTGTACTTCGCGTGCCAGTTGTGGACGCGCTCGAGCACGAGCTCTCGTGTCCAGCGCCGCTGCTTGCCGTTGCCGTAGTGGCGCCGACGGCGACCGAGCCGGTCGACCGCGGTGGCGGTCATGGCGTCTCGACGTAGTCGGGGTGCTGTGAGGCCATGTGCTTCTCGACGTCTGTGAAGTGTCGGTTGCAGCAGGGGCAGACGCCGTTGCCGATCCGCTTCTTCGTCCGCGTCAGGTGGCCGCGGGTGGCGGCGTGCGAGCGCTCCTCGGCGCGGAGGAGATCCTGTGCGGCCCGGCGCCGCCGCTCCTCGTCGGCGCGGGCTGCCTCCTCGGCTGCGAGCTTTCGACGGAGCTTCTTGATCTCGGTGTCCTTGATCACCCAGACGTGGCCGAGCGGGCAGTAGACGTCGACCCCCTCCTCGCTGGCGCGGCGTGAGAGGTTGGCCGGGATCGCGTGGGCGATCCCACACCAGCAGTGGTGGACGTCGAGGGTCTCGGTGTAGTTGAGTGTCGTCATGCAGCTGCCTCCTTCGTTTCGCGGTCCCAGGCGTTCAGTCGGTTGCAGAGCTCTCTGGCGCGCCTCGCGTTCGCCTTCTCCCCGCCCCAGGAGTC
>Ga0210397_10002392_pt1 | contig 11826 bp, 11 predicted proteins | sample IncBWH2OmetaG_FD_160126 | JGI IMG/M metagenome (GOLD analysis project Ga0210397, IMG submission 160126) | Forest soil microbial communities from Barre Woods Harvard Forest LTER site, Petersham, Massachusetts, United States - Inc-BW-H-2-O ...
TCTGGCACATCGCGCGGTATCGTCGGCGCACCGCCAGGAAGAGATCATTCCGAACCCCCCGGCTGGACTCGGATTTGGCGAGGCCGCTAGAGCCGGCGCGTGCGCCTGTAGTATTGCGCGAAAATCAGCTTCCATAGACACTACGAGACGACAGACGAGACAACTGCCCCTTTTCAACGGAGAGAACCATGTTGAAGCAGATCCACAAGGCGCTGGCTTCGAATGCGCAGCTATCTCTTGGCTTCGCCAGCATGCTGATGTTCGGCATTGCCACGGTGACGCCGGCGAGCGCCGACATCAAAATCGGCTTCCAGGCGCCATTGACGGGTCCCTCGGCAACCGACGGCAAGTCCGCACAGATTGCAGCGACGATGGCCGTCGAGGATATCAACGCGGCCGGCGGCGTGCTCGGGCAGAAAATCGAGCTTGTCACCTATGACGACCAGGCCAAGTCCGATCAGGCGATCTTCACGGCCAACAAGTTGATCGGCGAAGACGGCGTCAAGCTGGTGGTGAACGGCAGTTATTCAGCGTCGGGCCGTGCGGCAGCGCCGGTGTTCCAGAAAGCCGGCGTTGTCATGATCTCGGCTTACGGCGTGCATCCAGACATCACCCGCGCCGGCGACTACATGTTCCGCCTAGTTCATCTCGGACCGCCCCAGGGCGCCGCGACTGCGCTGTATGTTGGCAAGACGCTCGGAATCAAAAAAATCTCTACCATCACGATGGACAATGATTACGGACAAGCCACGATGGACGGTTTCCTTGAAACGTCCGCCAAATATGGTATCGAAGTTCTCAACAAATACAGTTATTCACTTAAGGATCGCCAGTTCGGTTCGATCGTCGCAAGTGTGAAGCGCGACAACCCCGATGCGGTCTATGCGACCGGCTATTTCTTCACTGCCGGTCCGCTCGTCGCACAGCTTCGCGCCGCCGGCATCACCGTGCCGATCATCGGTTCGCAGGCATTTGATTCGGAGAAATTTGTCGAAATTGCCGGGCCAGCCGCCGAAGGCACCTACATCATGGACAGTTTTGATCGCGACCGGAAGGACGAAAGCCTTCAGAAGTTCTTTGCCGAATTCAAGAGCCGCGCGGGCTACTCTCCGGAAGGCGTCGCCGCCGTCACCTATTCGGCGGTGAAACTGATGGCGGATGGCATCAAGCGTGCCAACAGCGCCGATCCGGAAAAGGTAAGGGATGCGCTTGCGGCCACCAAGGACTTTCCGATGCTCGAAGGCAATCTAAACGGTTTCAACAGCCTGCATGAGATACTCATGCCGATCAGCGTGAACGTCATCAAGGACTCCAAATTCACTCCCGTCGGCGTGATCACCGATCTCGCTGCCTTCGCGCCGCCCGAGAAATAGCCAGGGATGCGGGCGGAAAGCCGAAGTCGTCTTCCGCTCCCTACCGCAAAGGATCAGTGGGTGTACTACATCGATCTGGCCGTAACCGGCATAGGCTTCGGCTGCATGTACGCGATGATGTCGGTTGGCCTGACGCTCGTCTATGGCCTCTTGCGCATTCTGCATGTGGCGCATGCCGCGGTCTTTGCATTGGGCGCATATGTCACGGTTCTCATCGCCAACGCGACCAGCAGCATCGCTCTCGGCTTTGTTGCCTCCATCATTGTCACGCCATTGTTCGGAATGGCGATCTATCGCCTGCTGTATGAGCCTCTGCTGAAATACCGGCCCGACGTGCCGATGATCGCCTCGGTCGGGCTTCTGGTTCTGATGCAGGACGCCTTCCGCATTATATTCGGCGAGCAAGGTGTTACGTTTCGCAGGAACGCGTTCGCATTCACGACCTTCAATTTCGCGGGCGTCACCGTGAGCGCGGTGCAGATCGCAATCGTGATCACCGCGACGGTAGTGTTCTTAGGACTGCATATCTTCACCACGCGGACCCGCATCGGCATCGGCTGGCGCGCCACGGTATCCAGGCCGCAAATTGCGGCGAGTTTCGGCATCGATCCGATCAAGGTGCGTTATCTCAGTTTTGCGATAGGCTCGGCGCTCGCCGCGGCGGCCGGTGGATTGGTCGCCCTGATGAACAACCTGGTCGATCCCGGGATCGGCTCCGTGGTGAGTTACAAGGCGCTCGCTATCATCGTCCTTGGCGGCCTCGGCAGCGTGCGCGGCACATTCATCGCGAGCCTGGTATTGGGACTCGTCGAAGCCTACGGTACGATTTTCATCGGTGGCTGGCTTGATCGCGACGCGATAGCCTTTCTGGCCCTCATTGTGCTGCTGATGCTGCGCCCGCAAGGGTTTACCGGACCGCGCACAGCATGAGCGCTTATGAAATCAGCATCGTCTCGATCATTGGCATCAATGTCATTCTAGCCGTCAGCCTGAATTTGATCAGCGGCTTCTGCGGGCAGATCAGTCTTGGCCACGGCGCATTTTTCGGCGCGGGCGCCTACGCGTCGGCGTCGGCGATGGTCGGTACCGGAAGCGTCCCGCTTGCCATCCTCGTGGCCCTGGTCACGGGGAGTCTGCTCGGCATCATCGTCGGCTTCGCCTCGCTGCGCGTGCGTGCGGATTTTCTCGCGGTCACCACCATCGGTGTGAATTTCCTGTTCGTCGGTTTCGTGCGAAAGCAGGCGTGGCTGGGCGGCGAGATGGGAATCAGCGGCATCCCCGCGACGGGCCTCGGAGCCTACGGCAACATGATCATGATTTTGCTGTTTGCCAGCGCAACGATTGCCCTGAGCGTCTATGTCAGCCGTTCCTGGATGGGTTTCGCGTTCCGGGCAGTCGGCGAGGATGAGGGAGCCGCCGCCACCCTCGGCATCAATGCCAGCGCCTACAAGCTAGCGGCGTTCGGCATAGGAACGGCGCTCGCCGGCCTTGCCGGTGGTCTCTACACTTTCTTCACCCAGTTCATTACTGTCGATGCGTTCGACTTCATCTTCTCGGTGATGTTGATGGCAATGGTGGTGATCGGGGGAATCGGGTCGACCGGGGGCGTCGTGATCGCAGCCGTTGGGCTTACGCTGTTGCCCGAGGCTATTCGCTTCGTGAACGATTATCGCTTGCTGGTATTCGGCGGCCTTCTCGTGCTTGTGATTCGTCTGGCACCGGGTGGTCTTGCGGCAATGATGCAAAACGTCTTCCTGCGGATGCGGCGATCATGAGCGCGGCGCTTCAACTCGACGGCGTGGCGATCCGGTTCGGTGGCGTGCAGGCCGTCGACGGCGTGTCGTTTGCCGTAGAGCAGGGCGATTTCGTCGGGCTGATCGGGCCGAACGGCGCCGGCAAGACCACGCTGATCCGAATTATCGCAGGCATCCTGCGTCCCGACAGGGGACAGGTCCGGCTATCGGGCATCGATGTCACCGCGGACGCGACCGCGGCACGGGTGCGCCGCGGCCTCGCATTGACGCATCAGATCGTGCGGCCGTTTCGCGAGATGACGGTTCTCGATAATGTTGTGCTGGGCGCGGGCTATCGGCACACCTCAAACCCATTCCGCGCCATGCTGCACACCGACAGGCGCCGCGAAATCGAGCGTGCCGCGCACGTTCTCGCGCAGGTAGGACTGGGCGGGACCGAAAACAAGCTCGCTGGCTCGTTGCCGCTCGGCCAGATGAAACGGCTCGAAGTCGCGCGTGCGCTCGCTGTCGATCCCCGAGTGATCCTGCTCGATGAGCCGTTGGCTGGACTGAACCATGCCGAGGCATCGAAGCAGGTCGAGACAATTGCCAAGGTTCACGGTGGAGGTATCACTGTGGTGCTTGTCGAGCACAATTTGGAAGAAGTAATGCGGATATGCCGCCGCTTGATCGTGTTGGACAACGGGAAAGTCATCGGCGACGGCGAGCCGCGCGAGGTTATGGCCGATCCGGCCGTGCACGACGCCTATGTCGGGGGCGGGAAGGTGGCGCATGCTGAAGCTTGACAACCTTGGTTGCGGCTATGGTTCGGTCGAGGCCGTGCACAATATCACCTTTGACGTCCCCACCGGTTCGGTGTTCGCGTTGCTCGGCCCCAATGGCGCCGGCAAGACCTCGACCATCATGGCGATCATGGGGCACGTCGACATTCACGGTGGCCGCATTATCCTTGATGGCTACGACATCACACGCCGCCGCGCCATCGACCGCGCTCGTCTCGGGATTTCGCTGGTTCCGGAAGGACGTCAACTATTTTCCGATCTCACGGTGGATGAGAATCTGACGGCCGGCGGTTACGCGCGCCCGATCAGCCGCGACGCCGCCAAGCGCGACCGCGTGTTCGGCTATTTTCCGCGGCTGCATGAGCGACGCGCCCAGTTGGCGGGATCGTTGTCCGGTGGCGAGCAACAGATGCTGGCGATCGGCCGCGCGCTCATGGCCGAGCCGCGCCTGTTGCTGGTCGATGAATTGTCGCTCGGTCTGATGCCGAAGATGGTCGATCTCTGCCTCGACGCGCTGCTTCGGCTGAAGCGCGAAGGCCTGACCATAGTTCTGGTCGAGCAAAACACCGCGCGCGCGCTCGATGTGGCGGATCAGGTCTGCGTTCTGTCGTCAGGCGCGCAGGTTTACCAAGGCACGGCCTCGGAAGCCAAAGCGGCCGGATCGATGTTCGCAACCTTCCTCGGCATGGACGAACCTGTTCAGTCGTGAATTTGAAAGGTGCCGCGTGGCGGTCGAAAGGATAGGCAATGGCGCGAATGCTGACAGCGGACGATGTGGAAGCAGGACTGGTCGGCGGATTGTTTCTGTCGGCGGGGGGTAGCGGCAGGAATGCGGTCGAAAAGAATCGCGGGCTGGGGCGCATGGCGCTGGATTATGGCGGTGTTCGTCTGGTCGGGCTTGACGAACTCGATCTCGACGCGACGGTCATCACCGCCACCGCGGTGGGAGCGCCGGGCTTCGCCAATTGGACGATCAAGCCGCGAGACTCCATCAACGCCGCACGACGGCTCATCCAAAAGCTCGACAAGCCGCCGATCGGTGTCATCTGCGGCCATGTGCCGGGCTTCAATGCATGGCTGGTGGCCGCCGCCCTCGGGCTGGACTATATCGACGCTGCTTCGAACGGCCGCGGCCATCCGACCGTGAAGATGGGCGGCATGGGGCTCGCTTCGCGGCTCGACCTATCGATTACCCAGATTGCGAGCAGCGGCAGCAAAGCCGAGAAATCGGAATTCGCGATCGCCGTGGAAGGCGACATCGTCCGTACCTCGAACGTGATGCGGCAGGCGGCGGTAATCAATGGCGGGCTGATCTATGCCGCGCGCGGTCCGCTGACGGCAGGCTTTATCCGGGAGAACGGCGCCGCGGGCGCGATCACCTTCCAGCTCGATCTCGGTCGCGCCATGCTCGCGGCCAGCGGTGCGGATCGCGTCCCAGCGACGGTTGAATTCCTTGGCGGCGAGTTGCTGGTCGACGGCGAGGTCACGGCGAACAATGTGGCCTACGGCGGAGGCTTCGATCTCGGCCAGATGACCGTTCGGGGCAAGAATGGCGAAGCCGTCCTCGGCGTCTACAACGAGTTCATGACCGCAGATTTCGCGGGCAAGCGCGTCGCAACCTTCCCGGATATGATCGGAACGCTCGATCCGCAGACGGGAGAGGTGGTCTCGATTTCGGAGTCCAAGCCCGGCAGCCGCGTCGCCGTCATCATCGCCCACCGGTCGAGATTCCCGGTCGGCAAGGGCGCGCTCGATCCTGCGGTCTTTCCCGAGGTGGAAAAGGCCATGGGTGTCGATATGCAGTCGTATCTCTGAGGAAAGGCAAAGAACAATCATGCTGCGTCTCTACGATAGCCGGTTGTCCGGAAATGCCTGGAAAGTGCGCATCCTGCTCACACAGCTTGGCATTCCCTTCGAACGCATCACGCTCGATCTGGCAAAGGGCGCGGCCGGCGACCCGGCGTTCCGCGCCAAGAGCCGCTTCGCGCGGGTTCCCGTGCTTGAGCTGGAGGATGGTCGCACCATCGTCGAATCCGCGGCAATCATGCTCTATTTGGCAGAGGGCTCGCCATTGTTGCCGGACGATCGCTATCTTCGTGCCGAAGTCACGAGCTGGCTGACGTTCGAGCAGGCGGATCTGCTGCGGGCGCTGGCGCTGCCGCGCTTTTACAACATGCGCGGCATTGCCGATCAGATGAAGAGCCGGATCGCCGATTTTCAAGAAGGCGCTTATGCGGCACTCGCCAAGCTTGATGATTGGCTCGCTACCCATGACTGGCTTGTCGATGGTCGCTACACGATCGCCGACATCGGCATGTTTGGTTATGTGTCGATGGCACCGCAGGGTGGATACGAGATCGAAAGATTTCCGTCGATCGGCGCGTGGCTGGCGCGGGTAAAGGCGCAGCCCGGCTGGGTCCCTTTGGTAGAGGAGGCGTTGGCATGAATATTCCTGTGCGCCGTGGCAAAGAAGTCAAGGCTGGGCGTGGCAACGTCTTGCGCTGCAAAGGCTGGCGGCAGGAGGCTATCCTGCGCCTCCTGGAGAACAACCTTGAGAATGCTGAGGATCCCGACAACCTCGTGATCTATATGTCGATCGCGCGCGCCGCGCGCGACTGGAACAGTTTTGACCGCATCGTCGCGACGCTATCGACGATGCGCGAGGATCAGACCCTGGTCATGCAATCGGGCAAGCCGATCGGCGTCTTCCCGGGACAGTCCACGACACCGCTGGTTATCATGGCCAACGGCAATATCGTCGGCGAATGGAGCCAGGAAGAAAGCCGGCGGAAGCTCGACGACATGGGGCTCACCATCATGCCGGGAATGACGGCCGCGGCCTGGCAATATATCGGTAGCCAAGGAATCTTGCAGGGCACCTACGAGACCTTCATGGCGATCGCGCGCCGGCATTTCGGCGGCACGCTCGCCGGCCGGCTGCTGCTCACTTCCGGTTGCGGCGGCATGAGCGGCGCGCAGCCGCTGGCCGGAAAGCTAGCGGGCGCGTCGACGCTGGTGATCGAGGTCGATCAGGCGCGCATCGATCGCCGTATGGCCACCGGCTATTGTGATACTACGGCCGACAATCTCGATGACGCGATCGCGCAATGGCAATCCGCGCGCGACGAGCGGCGTCCGCTGGCGCTGGCATTGTGCGCGAACGCCGCGGTCGTACTGCCGGAGTTGGCCAAGCGCGGCATTCTGCCCGACATCGTCACGGACCAGACGTTTCCCGACCCGTTGAAGGGCTACGTTCCGGCGGAACTGTCACTTGTCGACGCGCGCGCGATGCGGACGAGCGATCCGGACGGGCTGATCGCGCTGGCACGGAAATCCGTTGCCGTTCATGTTCGTGCGATGCTGGGATTTATGGATCGCGGGTCGATCGTGTTTGAATACGGTAATAGCCTGCGGGCCGAGGCAAAGGCTGCCGGCGTCGAGGACGCGTTTCGGATGCGCTCCTTTGTCGATCTCTATATCCGTCCGCTGTTCTGCGAGGGAATAGGGCCGTTCCGCTGGATCGCGGTCTCTGGCAATCCGCAGGACATCTACACGATCGACGACATGATCCTCGAGACATTTTCGTCCAACCATCCGATTTCATCATGGATTGAGAAGGCGCGTGAACATGTCAAATTCACCGGACTGCCGGCGCGGATCGGTTGGCTCGGCTACGGCGAGCGGAGCCGTTTGGCGCTGATGGTCAACGAAGCCGTGGCAAGCGGTAAGATTTCCGCGCCTATTGCCTTCACCCGCGATCATCTCGACTCCGGTTCCGCGGCGCTTCCACATCGCGAAACAGAAAATATGAAGGATGGCTCCGACGCCATCGCCGACTGGCCGATACTAAACGCTCTATTGAATTGCTCGTCCGGTGCCGATCTCGTCGCCATTCACGGCCTTGGCGGACGCGGCGTCAGTGCCGGCGTGACCATCGTCGCAGACGGCAACCCGGCGACCGCCGAGCGGCTCAAGCGCGTCCTCGATGGCGATCCCGGGATTGGCGTGCTGCGTCACGCCGACGCCGGATACGATATTGCGATTGAGCAGGCCGAACGCACCGGTCTGTCCGCAACGCTACCTTCCGGGTTACCCTCTTAACGCCGGCTTGCGGTTGGTTGACTTCCCCGGCAAGCGCAATAATGTATAGACATAATTGCGCTTGATAGCCGCCGTCCGGTCGCCGGCAGCTTGGCGAGGAGGTCCACTGTTGCCGCCGATTTACATCGCCTATTTGAACCGCCTCGACATCGAGGAACTCGATATCACCGACGACGAAATACTGTTGGCGATTGAGGCGAGCCTTGCCAGCCAAGGGCGGGGTGAGACGGTGATCGAACCTCGCATGCATCTCGAACCTGGCGTCGCCGACGGTCATTTCAACGTCCTGCGCGGCGCAATCAGGGAGCCGATCGATTGCGCGGGCGTCAAGGTGGTCGGCGACTTCGTCGACAATTACAAACTCGGCTTTCCTTCCGAACTGGCCATCCTGGCCTTGTTCGATCCGCGGACCGGTGCGCCCAAGGCGATCCTCGATGCCAGCGGCATCACCGATATGCGCACCGGCGCCGTCACCGCGATCGGTGCCAAGCATCTGGCGCGGAAAAATTCAAAGGTCCTCGGACATATCGGCGCGCGTGGGACCGCCCATTGGAACGTTCGCCTGCTCGATCATCTGTTTGATTTCGACGAAATCCGCGTTCATTCCCGCCGCGAGGAAAGCCGCAACGCGTTCGCCGATCGCCTGAGCCAGGATCTCGGCAAAAAGGTCGTGGCGACCGCCGACTGGCAGAGCTGCGTCGAGGGCGCCGACATCGTGGTCGAGGCCTCACGACTTTCGGAACCGACGCCGCTCATGAAAACCTCTTGGATCAAGCCCGGCGCGTTTGTGGTTCCTTACGGTACCATGAGCGCCATCGAACTGTCGCTGACCGACATCATGACAAAACTCGTCGTCGATGATTGGGGGCAGTGCAAGGGCGGCAAATTCGGCAGCCTGCGTGCACACGTCGAGGCGGGCAAGCTTTCAGAGGCGACCTTGCACGCCGAGCTCGGGCAGATCGTGGCTGGCCTGAAACCGGGACGAGAAAATGATGCCGAGACCAATCTGCTCTGGCACCGCGGCCTCTCTTTGTCCGATATTGCTTTGGGCCACGCCATGCTGGAGAAATCGAAGCGGCTCGGCATCGGGCAGCGGCTTCGCTTCGCGTGAACTGACATCATGTCGTATTGTGCGAATGCACGGATGTATTCGGTCAATCCCGGCGCGGCATCGGCCTGGAAAGAATTGTTTGAATGGCTCGCGCGCACGAGCGGTGTCGATCTGCGCGTGATCGACCACGCGTTTCCCGCGCCGCTGTCAGAACTATGGTCTCGCCCCGATCTTGGCTGCGCCTTCATGTGCGGCTTTCCCTATAAGCTCACGAAACATCCGCCACGGCCGGTCGCGGCACCTATCCCGCTGGATGCACCGGTGCTCGGAAGGCCGATCTATGCAACGCGTCTCGTCGTGAGGGCGGATTCTCCATTTAGGTCGCTGGAAGACACTTTTGGTGGCCGGCTCGGCTATACGGTCGAGGACTCGCATTCCGGCTACAACGCGTTGCGGCATCATTTGTTGCCGTATCGGCGGCAAAACGGCGGCAACCTGCTCTATCGCGAGAGCATCGGACCGCTCACCACGCCGCGGCGCGTGATCGCGGCTATTCTCTCCGGCGGTATCGATGTCGGACCGCTCGACAGTTATGCCCTGGATCTGATGCAGCATCACGATTCTGCCCTCGCAACGCAGATCAGGGTCGTCGCGACGACGGATCCCGCGCCGATTCCATTTTTGGTCGCGAGCCGTGAATGTCCCGAGGAGGTGGTACCATCGTTGCAGGCGGCGCTGATGAGATTTGGTGATGTTGCGGCTTGCGCCGGTCTTAGGGGACGGCTCTGCCTGCAAGGTTTTGCGCCGGTCGCGATCGCAGATTACGATTTGATGCTGCGTTGGGACGCCGAAGCACGCGCCGCGGGATATGCGCATCCCCGCTGACGGCGGCTTCTATTTTATGCATGCTGCTCCCTCAGCCAAACCAGGTAGCAGTGGTTCGTTGTCGACAAGATCCGAAAGCCAATCATCGTCGTTCGGCTGAAAACAGCCGCCTCGCCATGATCCAGCGTTGTGCTGTAATGCCCAAAGGTTACCATCGTCGTGCCATCGAGCGACAGCACCACGGCGATGTCATCGTCGCCGAAATCACACGACGCTGATTTCGCGATGCGCAGTAGCCGGTGGCGGAAGCGGCCGCGTCTCGTCATCACATTAAGATCGGTGATCTCGCCCGCCGTCAGCCGCGCGGACGTCGGCGCGTCGCCGGGAAAACTGACCGGGTCCGCTCCGCTTGAGAGTGTCACCGGCGCATTTTCGCCTGTTGTCAGCACCAAACCGTTTCCCTTGACGACGGCAAGGGTGCGGTCGACGCCGGCGAAATCGGAAAATGGCCCATCAGACGTGACCCGCGCCATGCTGACGCGCCAGTCGAAAGCCTCCAGCGAGGCGCCGGCCGGACCGATCGCGATCTCGGTGGTCGAGCCGCCGCCGTTCTTCCACGGTGTCGTTTTGCAGTCGCCAGCGCGAATGATCCGCACGGCGGTCGTCAGGCCAGACCAGGCAGGTCGAGATCAAATTGCCGCGCGCAGTCGATCGCGATGTCGTAGCCGGCGTCGGCATGACGCATCACGCCGCTCGCGGGGTCGTTCCACAAGACGCGACCGATCCGCGCACCGGCCTCGGGCGTGCCGTCACATACGATCACCATGCCGGCGTGCTGGGAAAAACCCATGCCGACGCCGCCGCCATGATGCAGCGACACCCAGGTGGCGCCGCTTGCGCAATTGAGCAGGGCGTTGAGCAGCGGCCAGTCGGAGACGGCGTCGGAGCCATCCCGCATCGATTCGGTTTCGCGGTTGGGCGAGGCGACCGAACCGGAGTCGAGATGGTCACGGCCGATCACGACGGGCGCCTTCAACTCGCCTTTCGCCACCATTTCGTTGAAGGCAAGGCCGAGGCGGTCGCGATCGCCGAGCCCGACCCAGCAGATGCGCGCCGGCAGGCCTTGGAACGCGATACGTTCGCGCGCCATGTCGAGCCAGTGATGCAGGGCCGCGTTGTCCGGCAGCAGTTCCTTGACCTTGGCGTCGGTGCGATAAATATCGTCTGGATCGCCGGACAGCGCCGCCCAGCGAAACGGGCCGACGCCGCGACAGAATAGCGGCCTGATATAGGCCGGCACGAAACCCGGAAAATCGAACGCGTCCTTGACACCTTCCTCAAACGCCATCTGGCGAATGTTGTTGCCGTAGTCGACCACCGGAATGCCCATGCGATGAAAATCCAGCATGGCGCGCACGTGCTCCGCCATTGAGGCACGCGCTGCGCTGGCTACGCTTTTCGGATCGGTCTCGCGGCGCGCTTCCCAATCGCCGGTAGTCCAGCCTTTCGGCAGATAGCCGTTGACGGGATCGTGCGCCGACGTCTGGTCGGTCACCGCGTCGGGGCGCACGCCACGCCGCACCAGTTCCGGGAAAATGTCGGCGGCATTGCCGAGGAGGCCAACCGAGACCGGCTTCCGGTCGCGACCCGCTTGCTCCATGAGCGCGAGAGCTTCATCCAGGCTCGCGGCTTGCCGGTCCAGATATCGCGTTCGCAGGCGCATCTCGATGCGCGACGGCTGGCATTCGACGGCGAGGCAGGATGCGCCGGCCATGACCGACGCAAGCGGCTGCGCCCCGCCCATGCCGCCCAGCCCCGCGGTCAGCAGCCAGCGGCCCGACAGGTCGTCGGAATAATGTTGGCGGCCCATCTCGACGAAGGTTTCGTAGGTGCCCTGGACGATGCCCTGCGAGCCGATATAGATCCACGAGCCGGCAGTC
>Ga0210397_10002394_pt1 | contig 11818 bp, 11 predicted proteins | sample IncBWH2OmetaG_FD_160126 | JGI IMG/M metagenome (GOLD analysis project Ga0210397, IMG submission 160126) | Forest soil microbial communities from Barre Woods Harvard Forest LTER site, Petersham, Massachusetts, United States - Inc-BW-H-2-O ...
GGCTGCTCGGCGCCCATGAGGTCGGGATGCTGCGCGCGCTCGCCGAGGCTGGCGTCCGCCCCGACCTGGTGGTCGGCACCTCGATCGGGGCGCTGAACGGCGTGCTGGTCGCGGCCGACCCGGCGGAGGCGGCCGGCCGGCTCGCGCGCATGTGGCTGGGCGAGGAGCTGCGGATGGCGTTCAGCGAGAAGCTGCTCGGCCGGGCGGCGCGGCTGGTGCGCTCCGGAACGCACCTGCACTCCCTGGAGCCGCTGCGGAAGACGCTGGCGTCCGTGCTGCCCGGGGACTCGTTTTCCGATCTCGAGCTGCCGTTCCAGTGCGTCGCGGCCAGCATCGAGGGCGCCACGGCGCGCTGGTTCTCGTCCGGGCCGGTGGTCCCGGCGGTGATGGCGTCGTGCGCCGTGCCCGGGCTGCTGCCGCCGGTGGAGATCGACGGGGCGCACTACTTCGACGGCGGCCTGGTCGACTCGATCCCGGTCGGGCGGGCGGTGGCGCTGGGCGCTTCGGTCGTGTACGTGCTCCAGGTCGGGCGGATCGAGAGCCCGCTGGCGGTGCCGCGGCGGCCGTGGGAGGTGGGCGTGGTCGCGTTCGAGATCGCGCGGCGGCACCGGTTCCACGAGGAGATGTCGTCGCTGCCGGAGCACGTCCGGGTGCACGTGCTGCCGACCGGCGGGGACCAGCTCCCGCCCGGCCGGGCGCAGTTCCGCTACCGGGACCGGTCCAAGATCGGGCTCAGCATCGAGCGCGCCCACGCCGCATCGGCCAGCTACCTCGCTACGCTCGCCGCCCGCTGAGCCGGACGCCCCGATGGCCGCGCCGGACGGGGCTTCTGCCTTGGGTTATGTAGCAACTTGTACGTTTCTGTCCGCATATGGGTTTGCCTCGCTACGGTATTGATATGCGCGACCGTGAGGTCGTCGCGGCCATCGTCGCGGGCGATCCCGCAGGCCTCGCCGAGGCGTACGACAGGTACGCGACACCGCTGTACAGCTTCTGCCGGACGATGCTGCGCGAGCCCGCCGACGCCGCGGACGCCGTGCAGGACACGTTCGTGATCGCGGCGCCGCGGATGGCCGGGCTGCGCGACCCGGAGCGGCTGCGGCCCTGGCTGTACGCGGTGGCACGGAACGAGTGCTACCGGCGGCTTCGGGCCGGCAGCCGGCACGCGTCCATCGAGGAGGCGCCGGACGTGACCGACGAAGCGGCCGACGTCGCCGCCGACGTGGAACGGGCCGACCTGCGCGCGCTGGTCCGCGATGCGCTCGGCGGGGTCGGGCCGACCGAGCGGGACGTCCTCGAACTGCAGCTGCGGCAGGGCCTGAGCGGCGGCGAGGTGGCCGACGTGCTCGGGATCTCCCGCAACCACGCGCACGCGCTGCTGTCCCGGGCCCGCGACCAGCTGGAGACCTCGCTCGGGGCGCTCGTCGTGGCGCGGACCGGGCGGCAGGACTGTCCGGAGCTGGACGCGATGCTCCGGGACTGGGACGGCGCGCTGACCGTGCTCATGCGCAAGCGCCTCAACCGGCACGTGGAGCGGTGCGACGTCTGCTCCGGACGGCGGCGCCAGGCGGTATCGCCGGCCATGCTCCTCGGGATCGCTCCGATCGCGGCGCTGCCGCTGCTGGCGGGCGGCCTGCCGGCTGGTTTCCGTGATCAGGTCCTGCGGCTCGCCACCGGGAACTCTCCCGCCGCCGTGGCTCATCGGGCTGCGGTGGCGAAGAGCTCGTACTCGTTCGGCCATCATGGTTTTCCCCGTCCCCTTCATCAGCCCGGTCCGCCCTGGCTGCACCCGCGGCCGGTCCACGCCGGCGCGGTGGCCGGCACCGCCGCCGCGGTCGCGGCGGGCGTCACCTGGATCGCCGTGCCGCCGCACCACGGCGTGCCGCCGGCCAGGGCCGCCACGCCGGGGGTGACCGGCCGCGCGGATCCCGCCCCCGGTCACGATGGCCAGCCGGGGACGCCCGGGGCCAGCGCCACGGCGCGGCCCAGCGCGCTGCCGGCGGCCATCGGCAGCTCCGGTGCCGGAAGCCCGGACGCGGGCGTGATGGCCGTGTCGCCGTCCGCGGGAGCGAGCGGCGCTGGTGTCGATGTCAGCCCGAGCCCGAGCGTGAGCGCGAGCGCGAGCACCAGCGACGCGCCGGGGGCCGGAACCCTGAGCGTCAGCCCGTCCACGCTCGACCTCGCGCCGCCGGCCAGCGGATCGATCACGCTGACCGCGTCCGGCGGCACCGTGACCTGGTCGGTATCCGAGCCGGCCGGCCTGGGGAAGAAGGTCGTGGTGGCGCCGATGTCCGGCACGCTGGCGGCGGGACAGACCGCCGCGATCAGCGTCACCGTGCCGGGCCCGGGCAAGCCACGCGTGCACCTGAGGTTCAGCCCGGGTGGTGCGATAGTGACGGTAGTGATCAGCTGAGCTGTGTCCGCTGAGCTGTGTCAGCTGAGCTGGGCGAGCTAGGGCTTGCGGCCGACTCCACCGTAGTTAGCCAGCTCGCGCCCGGCGCCCGGGTCGCCGGTCCCGGCCCGCCACCGGTGCAGCTGGACTACGCCGGGTTCGACCAGGTCCAGGCCGGCGAAGAAGGCTGAGACTTCGTCGTGGCTGCGCGCGGTGAGCGGAACGGTCACGTGCTCGTTGTACTTCTGCATCGAGGCGGCCATCTGGTCGGTGGCGACGTCGCTGGCCGGGTGCGCGATCGTAAGGTAACTCCCCGGCGGCACGGCGTCGACCAGCCGGGCCACGATCGCGGCCGGGTCGCCGGAATCCGGGATGCAGTGCAGCACCCCGAGCAGCATGATCGCGAGCGGCTCCCCGAAGTCCAGGTTCCGGGCCGCCTGGGCCAGGATCGTCCCGGTGTCGCGCAGGTCGGCGTCGATGTAGGCGGTCGCGCCCTCGGGTCTGCTGGCCAGCAGGGCCCGGGCGTGCAGGAGCACGATCGGGTCGTTGTCCACGTACACGACGCGTGCCTGCGGCGCCACCCGCTGGGCCACTTCGTGCGTGTTGTTCCCCGAGGGCAGCCCGGTCCCGAGGTCAAGGAACTGCCTGATGCCCGCTTCGGCCGCCAGGTAGTGCACCGCCCGGCCGAGGAACGCCCGCTGCGCCCGGACGCTGACCAGGATATCCGGGAAGGTCCCCATGACCTGTTCGGCCGCCGCCCGGTCCACCGCGAAGTTGTCCTTGCCCCCCAGCCAGTAGTCATACACGCGCGCGATATGCGGCACGCTGGTGTCAACCGACACGCTCTCGCCTTCGGGCTCCAGCTCGCCCATCATCCCGGACCGTCCCTCCGGTTGACGCTCTGGTTCTCCCTCCCCCGGTAAGCCTCTCGCACTGTGCAATCGTGTGCAACCCTAGTCCGGCTGGTCCTGATGCCAGGGACGGATGCGCGGCCGCCAGGCCGGGACGCCGCACCGGTAGGACTGATACTGCTCGCCGAACTGACGGGCCAGCGTCGGCTCCTCGTACCAGCGGACGAACGAGGCCACGGTAAGCCACACAGCGGCGGCGTAGCCCAGCAGCACGGGCTGCCCTAGGGCCAGCCCCTGCCCGGTGATGGCGGCCACCACCGCCACGTACATCGGGTTGCGCACGTACCGGTACAGGCCGCCGACCACCAGGCGCTCGGTCGGGGCGACCGGGGCGGGCGTACCGCGGCCTTCAGCCACGAACCGGGCGAAAGCCTGGACGAGGACGATCGCCCCCAGGATGATCATGATCAGCCCGGCCACGCGCACCGGTGCCCAGTGAGCCAGCGGCCCGCGTACCTGCCATCGGGTCAACCACCAGGGCACCAGGCCGGCCACGAAGCCGGGCGCGGCCGCGAAGAACAACGCGCTTCCCGCCGCGGCGGTGGGCCTGCGCACGCTGGCCCCTCAGGCGGCCGGCCGGGCGGTGGCGCGCCGGGCCAGGCCCGCGATGAGGTCGGCGGTACGCGCGGGGCCGTCGGATAGTTCGGTGCGGGGCATGGGGGTCCTTTCGGTGCTTCGCTGGAATAACATACAGACAGTCTGTGTGTATACGACGTACCCAGATTTACATACAGACAGTACGTATGACAAGGGTGGCGGCGACAACGCATGGCCAGGACCAAGCACGATGTCCGCTCGGAGGCGACCCGGCGGAGGCTGGTGACCGCCGCGCGCACGCTGTTCGGCGCGCGCGGCTACGCGGACGTCGGCACGGAGGAGATCGTCCGGGCCGCCGGGGTGACCCGCGGTGCCCTGTACCACCAATTCCGCGATAAGGCCGACCTGTTCGCCGCCGTGGCGGAGGAGGTCGAGGCCGAGATCGCGGAGCGGATAGCGGGTGCGGCCAGGGTGGAGGCCGACCCGGTGGGTGCGCTGCGCGCTGGTGCCCGGCTGTTCCTCGACGCCTGCGCGGAGCCAGAGGTCGAGCGCATCATCCTGCTCGACGCGCCGGCCGTGCTCGGCTGGGAGGCATGGCGGGACCTAGCCGGCCGGTACGGTCTCGGGCTGGTGCAGCTCGGGCTGCAGGCGGCGATCGAGGCCGGGGCCATCGTCCCGCAGCCCGTCGCCCCCCTCGCCCATGTCTTCATCGGTGCGCTCAACGAGAGCGCGCTCTATGTAGCGCGGGCCGAGGATCCGGCCGCGGCGCGGGAGCAGTGCGTCGCGATTCTCGACCGGATCCTGTATGGCCTGATGGCAGGTTCCTGAGATGGCCCGGCGATGAGTTTCCCGCGCCGTGGCCGTCGTCATTGAGAGGCGTGCGCCTCGGAGGCGCAGCACCGACGGAGGGACTTAAACATGGCACAGCCGGTTGTGCACTTCGAGATCATCGGGAAGGAGCCGGCAAAGCTCCGGAGCTACTTCGGCGAGCTGTTCGGCTGGGAGTTCGACACGAGCTCCCCGGTCGCGACGGCGGTGTCCGAGCCGGACGACTACGGCTTCGTGAACCGCAACACCACCAGCGACGGAACCGGAATCCCCGGTGGAGTCGGCGGCGGCGCGGCGTACCAGGCCCATGCGATGTTCTACGTCGGCGTGGCTGACGTCGAGGCCGCCCTGCAGCGGGCCGAGCGCCTCGGCGGCACGCGCGTCATGGGCCCCGAGCGGGCACCCACGGGCCTCGTGGTCGGGCACTTCACCGACCCGGAGGGCAACCTGATCGGTGTCGCCGGAACGGCGTAGCCCCGTGGACGCGGTTTACCCGGGTCGTTCGGCCAGGGTCCAGATGGTGGTGTGTTTGGTGTCGGTGTCCTCGGTCACGCGCTGGCCGGGGACGTCGTAGGCGGCGAGCGGCGTGAGACGGTCGCGAGGCAGGTAGGCGCGGCCGAAGTCGGCGGCCAGCACGGTAGCGCCGCGGGCCTGGGCCCGGCTGGCGAAGCGCATGACCCGGGTGGCCAGGTCGCGCTGGTAGAAGGCATCGGCGACCAGCACCAGGCCGGTACCAGGCGGCGGGGGGTCGTCCAGGACGTCGGCGCAGACGGCCCGCACCGTCACGGCGTTGGCGGCCGCGTTCACCTCGATGGCGGCGGTGGCGAGCGGGTCGATGTCGTAAGCGGTCACGACGGCCGCCCCGGCCATGGCCGCGGCGATGGCGACCAGCCCGGAGCCGGAGGCGATGTCGATCACGTCGCGGCTCCGTACGATGTCCGCGTGGTCGAGCAGGTAGCGGGCCAGGGCCTGCCCGGCGGCCCAGGCGAACGCCCAGAACGGCGGGTCCAGGCCGGTCCGCCCGGAGTCCTCCTCGGTGCGCTGCCACAAGCTGATCGGATCGCCCGCCAGGTGCAGCCTGATCTCGGGCACCAGCGGTACCGGGCCGAGCCGGGTGCCAGCCGCGATGAGCGGCCGGCTCGGCACGTCCTGGGCCATGAGGTTAGATGATGCCTTCCTGCAGGGCCAGCCGGGTCAGGTCGGCGCGGCGGCGGCAGCCGCTCTTGTCGCGGATCCGGTCCAGGTGGGTGCGCACGGTACGGACGCTGATGAAGAGCTGCTCGGCGATCTGGGCGTCGGTCCGGCCCTGGGCGACGAGGGTGACCAGCTCGCGTTCCCGGGCGCTGAGCCTGGCGAGTCCGGGCCGCCCGGTCGCCACGTCCGGGACGTCCTCGCCCGCCGTGATGACGGCGAACTCCACCGCCGCCGCCAGCGTCATGGCGGCGCCGCGGCTCTCGGCCGCGGTGAACCGCCAGTCGTCCAGCGCCCGCCTGGCCTCGGCCAGCGGCCGCTCGCGGTCCCGCTCCTCCTGCAGCGGTTCGACCAGCCCGACCGCCTGGCACTGGGCCGTTGCCGCCGACCACAAGGTGACCGCCTCGGCGGGCCGCCCGGTCGCCCCGCACAGGTGACCGCCTTGCTCGACGACGTCGATCATGCGCAGCGGATAGCCGCCGTACACCGCGAGCTCGGCCGACTCGCGTAGCCAGGCCCGGGCGGCGGTGAGCTGGCCGCCCTTGCGGGCGGCCACCACCATCAGGCACAGCACGTCCGCCTGCTCGCTCAGGTCGCCCGCGGTCCTGGCCGCGGCCAGGCACTGCTCGCACAGCTCCGGCACGCCGTCCAGTTCCCTGTTGTACACCAGGGCCCAGGCCAGGGTGGAATCGACCCGGCGGGCGAACCAGGCGGGAAGCCGGTCACGCGGTACCTGTCGCGCCTGCACGGCCCACGCCACGGCCGTGTCGCCCTGGCCGGCGTACGTCGAGATATCGCTGAGTTCCATCAGGGCGCGCGCCTCCCCCTCGGCGTAGCCGATCCGGCGCGCCAGGTCGAGCGCGGTACGGGCTTCGGCCGCCGCCTCGTCCAGCTGGCCCAGGTTACGCAGCGCCGCGGCCCGGCCGACCAAGCCATCGGCGAGGACGGACGACGGCGGACCGTCCTTCAGCGCCGCTACCACCGCGCTGTTGTGGCCCAGGACAACGCTGATGAAATCGGACACTCCGCGGGCGAGCCGACCCAGCCAGACCTGAGCGGCGCACCAGGCACTGTCGGCCTGGTCCGCCTGCCCGGCGGCGCGCTGCAGCAGGGCGTATCCCTGCACCCAGCGGCCGCGTACCAGCCACCACGGCGCCAGCGCCAGGGCGAGCTTGAGCGCCTTCGGCGGGTCGTGGTCCAGCGCCCAGGCCAGCCCCTGATGCACGGTCGCGTCCTCGGCGTCCAGCCAGCGCGCCGCGGACAGCTCCTGGTCGCTGCGGGCCAGCTGGGCGACGGCGCGTTCGGCCATGGACAGGGCGTGCGCCGCGAGCGCGGCGGCGGCCGCCGGTTCCTCGCCCGTCTGCTCGAGCTGCCGCAGGCCGTACCCGCGCAAGGTCTGCAGCATCGAGTAGCGGGACCGCCCGTCCGGGCCGGCCACGGGCGGCGCCAGCAGCGAGCAGTCGACCAGGTGCAGGACCGCGGGCCCGGCGTCCGTCCCGGCCACGGCTTCGGCGGCGTCCAGGCCGAACGGCCCAGGGAACACCGACAGGCACCGGAAGACGCGCTGCCCGGGTTTTGTCAGCAGCTGGTAGCTCCAGTCGACGGCGGCCTCGAGCGACCGCTGCCGGGCCGGCGCGGCCCGGTTAGCGCTGGTCAGCAGCTGGTCATCCAGCCTTTCCAGCATCTGGCCGCGGCCCAGTGCCTCGACCCGGGCGGCGGCCAGCTCGATCGCGAGCGGCATCCCGTCCAGCCGCTGCACCAGCCGGGCCACGGCCGCGCCCGCCTCGCCGTCCAGCGCGACGTCGGGGTCAACCTGACGAGCCCGCTCCGCGAACAGCGTCACCGCCTCCGCCTGATCCCGCAAAGCCCGAGAGCCCGGACCATCCGGCTCGGAGAGCCCGGGCAGCGTCAGGGGAGGCAGCCGGTACCGCGCCTCCTCGGGCAGGCCCAGCTGCTCCCGGCTGGTGGCCAGGATCCGGATATCGTCGGCGGACTGCAGGACGGTCGCGCAGACCTCCGCGACCGCATCGAGCACGTGCTCGCAGTTGTCCAGGACTAGGAGCAGCTGCTGCCGGGCCAGGCGGGCGGCCAGGGCGTCCGCGATCGGCACACCCGCGGCCTGGTGCAGCCCCAGCACGGTCGCGATCGTGGCCGGCACCTGCGACGGCTCGGCCACCGCGGCCAGCTCCGCCACCCAGACGCCGTCCGCGAACCGGCCGGCGACCTGCCTGATCACCTCGCCGGCCAGCCGCGTCTTACCCACCCCGCCCGGGCCGGTCACGGTCACCAGCCGGTACTGGGTCAGCAGCCCCGCCACCTTGTCCACGGCCTCCGAACGGCCGACGAAGCTCGTGCGCGCGTGCGACAGGCCGCGGGGTTCACGCGCCGGACTGGTACTCACGTAGGTAATTCTCCCCACACGCCGCGGCCGGAGGTAATTGGGTAAATCGGCCTCTGCCCGGCCGGCCGCCTGGCGACGCAAGCTGACGTCACCAGGCCGGGACCTCCCGGCCCGAGCCGAACGGGAGACACCGATGAACCCCAGCCTGACCGGCCAGCTCGTCACCGACCGCCAGGCCAGCCTGCTCGCCGAGGCCAGGCGGCACCATCAGGCCGCCGCGGCCCGCCGGGCCAGGCCGTCGACGAAGATGTCGAGCAGCAGCTCGAACCGTTCGTCCGGGTCGGCCAGCGCGAACTCGCTGGCCAGGCTGGTCATGTTCGGGAAGAGGTTCGTCGGCAGCGACGCGATGTAGTCGCGGGCCATCTCCGCGGCTTCGGCCAGGTGGGCCGGGTCGCGGTCCGGGGCGCCGCCGTCCTCCACCCCGGTCTCGTCCACGGTGAAGCCGTTCACGGTGGTGATCAGCGCCAGGTAGCCCTGCACGGCCAGGCGCGGCGGCAGCCCGCCGGCCCGCAGGATACCGAGCACGCGCTCGGAGTACACCAGCGCGTTCGGCCCCATCGGGATGCGGCCGATCGAGATGCGCACCACGTACGGGTGGCGCAGGCTGACCCGGCGCTGATGCCGGGCCACCTCCTTGAGCTGCTCCTGCCAGCGTGCGGGGTCGGGGTCGGGCACCTGCTGCTCGCCGATGATCTCGTCGAGCACCAGGTCCAGCAGGCCGTCCTTGCTGCCGACGTGCCAGTACAGCGACGCGGCGCCGGCCCCGAGCTCGTCGCCGAGCCGCCGCATGCTCAGCGCGGGCAGGCCCTCGCGGTCGAGCAGGTCGACCGCGGCCTTCACGATCGCCTCCCGGCTGATCGGCTGGCGCCGCCGCCGGGCCGACCGGTCGGGCAGCCGCTGCCAGGGCGGCGGCGGGATATCCGGCTTCGTCGTCATCGGGGCACTCCCTTCGCGTTCCCTAACACTGTACCAGTTCTCGAACAGCGTTTGACTAGACCAACGATCGAGTGATAGAACATCGTTCGAGAGTTGAACCTAGTTCGAGTTCAAGGGAGTTCGCAATGACCACCAGCCACGCGGCCGTCGCCCGCGGCGGCCAGGCCACGTTGGCGGGTTACCCCCGCCGCTGGCTCGCCGCGATCGTCATGATCGTCGGGGCGCTCATGGACATGATCGACGTGACGATCGTCAACGTGGCGCTCCCCTCCATCCGCCGTGACCTGAACGCCAGCGCCACCCAGCTGGAATGGGTGGTGTCCGGCTACATGCTGGCGTTCGCGGCGGCGCTGATCATCGCCGGGAACCTCGGCGACAAGTTCGGCCGCAAGCGGGTGTTCCTGGTCGGCGCCGCGCTGTTCGGGCTGGCCAGCCTGGCCGCTGGCCTGTCCGGGTCCGGCGCCGAACTGATCGTCGCCCGGCTGGTCCAGGGCGTCGCGGCCGCCACCATGGCACCGCAGGTGCTGGCCACGTTCCGGGTCATCTTCGGCCGGGAGGAGCGGGGCAAGGCGTTCGGCATCTACGGGGCCATGCTCGGCTTCGCGTCCGCGATCGGGCTGGTCCTCGGCGGCGTGCTGACCGACGCGAACCTGTTCGGCTGGGGGTGGCGCTCGGTGTTCTACGTGAACGTGCCGGTGGCCGTGGCCGCGCTGATCGCCGGCGCCCGCCTCGTGCCGGAGACCAGGGACCCGGCCGCGCGGCGGCCGAACCTGCCCGGCGCGGTCCTCCTGGCCGGCTCACTGGTCGCGATCGTCTACCCGCTGCTCGAGGGTCGTCAGCTCGGCTGGCCCGCGTGGGTGTGGCCGCTGATGGCGGCCGGGGTGGCCGGCCTGGTGGCGCTCGGGCTGATCGAGGCCCGGCGGACCACGCGTTCCGGTCGGGGTGTGGCTCCGCTGCTGCGAGCGGGGCTGTTCCGGGTGCCGGCGTTCGCCGCCGGGATGGGCGTGCAACTCGCCTTCTTCGCCGGGATGCAGGGCTTCTTCATCGCCTTCGCGCTGTGGCTGCAGGCCGGCCAGCACTTCTCGCCGCTGAAGGCGGGCCTGACCGCGGTCGCGTTCAGCGCGGGCAGCTTCATCGCCGCGCCGGTGGCGGTGCCGCTGGCCCAGAAGGCCGGCCGGCGCATCCTGGCCGGCGGCGCGGTGCTGATGGTGGCCGGCATCGGCGGCGTGGCGCTGGCCGCCCCGCACGTCGGGGTGAACGGCAGCCCGTGGACGATCGTGCCCGGCCTGGTGGTGGCGGGCGCGGGCCTGGCCCTGCTGGTCATCCCGCTGGTCAACGTGGTGCTGGCCGCGGTCCCGGCCGAGGTGGCCGGCGGCGCGTCCGGGCTGTTCAGCACGGCGCAGCAGCTCGGCGGCGCCCTCGGCGTGGCGCTGCTCGGCACCGTGTTCTTCGGGTACCTGGACGGGCACTCGTTCGAGGCGGCCCTGGTCCACACCGCGCCGTACGCGATGGGCGCGTTCGCCCTGTGCGGCGTCCTGTCGCTGCTGCTGCCGCGCACGGCGGTGTCGGAGGACGCGCTGACCGATTCCTGAGTCCCCCGGGGGCAGGCCGACCGCTGGTCAGGTGACCGGCGGCCGGCCTTTTTTCAGGCCGAACGGATGGCTTTCTCGTACCAGTGATCGGAGTAGGGACCATGGCTGAACGGGCGCACTTCGGTGTAGCCGTGGCGCGCGTACAGGCGGCGCGCCTCGACCAGGTCGCGGCGCGTATCCAGGCGGCCCTGGGCTGGCGTTCACGGTCACGGAGCGGTCGCGACGGCGACGACGCGGTCTTGCCGGTCGGTCAGCGGCAGCCGCTGCCTGGCCTCGTCTTGCAGGTCGGCGAGCAGCGCGTCATCGCCGGGATCGCCTAGGTCGAGGGCGACGCGGTAGACGCGGGTGAACGTGTCGTGCCACCCAGGCCTGGCCTGCATCTCGACGCCGGTGAAGCCCGCGCCGCGTAGCAGCGCCGGCCAGTCGATGAGGGCCCGGTCAGGCAACCGGGAATCGCCGGGCACCTTCGGCTGCCAGTTGGTCAGGACCAGCCGCCGGCCAGGGCGAAGGATCCTGCGCGCCTCGGCTGCGGCGGCGGCCGGATCGGCGGCGAAGTGGAACGCGTCGATCGAGATGGCGGCGTCGGCGACCGCGGCCGGAAGGCCGGTTCGGGTGAGATCACCGACGACGAACCGGGCCCGGCCGGTCATCTCGAACACCAGAAACCGCTTCCGTCACGCCCGCCTCTGCAGCACCGGATCAAAACTGCATGGTTGCCGCGGCCATGCAGCCCCAGCGACATGGCTGCGGCAACCATGCAGTATGAAGAGGCCGCCGGCCTGGTATCAGGAGCCACAGCAGCACCCGGAAGACTCCGCAGCATCACGGACACCACCGCGCGCCGGGTATTCCCTTCAAGATCAAAATAAGCTCTAAGCGGCATTGTGCTCTGACGACCAAAACTGATGAAGAATCCGGTTTTCCGCGTGGCGTGCCGTCAGTACTTGACCTGCGCAAACATGGTGTCATGTGGTGATTTCGCGGCCCGGGTTGGCTACCGTTGCGAGTGGGTAGCCGTCTGGGGCAAGGA
>Ga0210397_10002396_pt1 | contig 11816 bp, 7 predicted proteins | sample IncBWH2OmetaG_FD_160126 | JGI IMG/M metagenome (GOLD analysis project Ga0210397, IMG submission 160126) | Forest soil microbial communities from Barre Woods Harvard Forest LTER site, Petersham, Massachusetts, United States - Inc-BW-H-2-O ...
AGCACCTGCTGAACTTTGCTGGCCGAGGACCAACGGCCGTCCGGCAGGTAAACGCCTGCGTACTGCAGGCGGCCACCCATCAACTGCCCCATTCCGTTGACAGCGCCAGGGGTGTTGTTCTGCGCCGAGGCGCCCTGGTTGACCAGCAACGGACCGTTAGCTGCCGAGGCCGGAGTGACGTGCCCTCCCGCCCAGTAGAGCCCGATAGCACTATGAGCCCTCATCCACGCCATCATGTTCGTGATGAACAACGGGTCGTCTTGGCCGCCGAACGTATGGAAGTCGAGGCCCCACTCGGGAATGATGATCGGTTTACCCGTGGCGCGTGAAAATGCAGCCATCCAATTCAGGCCGCCAGGCTCGGCGGAAAGGATTTGCTGCCACTTTCCCGCGTGATCAAGCGCGCCGGACGCAGTGTGCAGGTACGTGCCCTTTTTGCCGCCGTACCAGTCGAAAATATCGGTTCCGATGTAGTCAACGTAGGCACGGCCAGGCCAGGATTCGGCCACCGATGTACGGGTCGGGTACACGGTCCACAAGAACTTGAAATGCTGACCGGGTACTGAGCGCATTGTCGTGACTATCTGCCGCCATGCGAGGATGTAAGCATCCGGCTCGGACGGTGGCGCACGGTGCTGGCTCCATTCGTACCACTTGCCGTTCATCTCGCGTCCGAGGTCGATAATGATATCGCCGAATCCGTCCCTGACCAGATATTTGCCAAGGGCATAGAACTTCGAGTTATAGGCGCCCGCCGCTGCCGCAACGAGAGTCGAGCTGGTTTTCTCGAAGTAGCCCTTCGCGGTGTAGCCATTTCCTTCATTCAGCAGGGTATTCATTTCGGCCGCTACTGAGGTGGCCGCAGGCTTGCCTGTAATAGTTGAGGAGAGCCCGAACGAGTCCGTAATACCTAGTACGCCAGCAAAGACCACCAGTACAATCAGGACGGGAAAGATCATCCATAGGATCTTTCCCCGGGATGTGCGGTTCCTTGCTGGCACCGTTAGGCTCTTACCTCTTTGGTCTGGTTCCCGTCACCGATCATACGTAAGTCTTCGGAAGCCTTGCGATCCGAAGCTGCGCGGCGCCGGCGCCAGGCTGGTACGACATGGATGCCACCTTCATGCTGTTCCTGCGACGTGAACGCGGCATCCATGTCGTATGCCCCCGCGGCGAGCGGGGTCGCTAGGTGAAGGCGGGAATGCCGGTGATGGCCCGGCCCATGATCAGGATGTGCACCTCGTCGGTGCCTTCGTAGGTGCGTACCCCCTCGAGGTTGCTGGCGTGCCGCATCGGGGAGTACTCGAGCGCGACGCCGTTGCCGCCGAGGATGCTCCGGGCCTGCCGGGCGATGGCGATCGCGGTCCGGACGTTGTTGAGCTTGCCAAAGGAAAGCTGCTCAGGAACCAGGGTCCCGGCGTCCTTCATCCGGCCGATGTGCAGCGCGACCAGCAAGCCCTTGCCGATCTCGAGCACCATGTCGACCAGCTTTTCCTGGGTGAGCTGGAACGACGCGATCGGCTTGCCGAACTGCCTGCGATCCAGCGAATAGGCCAGAGCGGCCTCGTAGGCGTCGCGGGCCGCGCCCATGGCACCCCAGATGATCCCGTACCGCGCCTCGTTCAGGCAGGCGAACGGCCCGCGCAGGCCCTTGGCCCCGGGCAGGATCGCGTCGGCGGGTACCCGCACGTCCGCCAGGTCGATGTCGCACTGGATCGAGGCGCGCATTGCTAGCTTCGGCTCGATCGGGGTGGCGGTGAACCCGGCGGTACCGGTCGGGACGAGGAAGCCGCGGATGCCGTCTTCGGTGCGCGCCCAGATGACGGCGATATCGGCGATCGACGCCAGGCCGATCCACCGCTTGGCGCCGTTGATGACCCAGCCGTCGCCGTCCCGGCGCGCCGTCGTGGTCATGCTGGCCGGATCGCTGCCGGCTTCCGGTTCGGTCAGGCCGAAACAGCCGATCAGCTCGCCGGCGGCCATCGGCGGTAGCCAGCGCTGCTTCTGCGCCTCGGTGCCGAACTTGTAGATGGCACTCATGGCCAGCGACCCCTGCACGCTCACGAAGGTCCGCAGCCCGGAATCGCCGGCCTCCAGTTCCAGCGCGGCCAGGCCGTAATCCACCGCGCTGCGGCCGGGGCAGCCGTAGCCGGACAGGTGCGCGCCGAGCAGGCCGAGCCGACCCATCTCCGGGACGATCTCAGCCGGAAACACCGCATTCTCGTACCAGTCCTTGATGTTGGGCTTGATACGGTCTCGAACGAACGACCGGACCGTGTCCCGCCAGGCGAGTTCCTCGGCCGACAACAACGCGTCCAAGCCGAGATAGTCCGTAGCCAGTGTCATGCTGATCTCCAGTCGTCGATTCGGTCATCACGGTGATCAGGAAGGCGCGAGCAACCAGCCCAGCGCGACGGGAAATTGATGCTCCCACCACAGGTGATCGTGACCGCCGATCCATTCCTCGTGACGGCAGGGAAGCCCGGCCCGCTGCAGTCGCTCCGCCCATTGCCGGGTGGCCCGCCGGAAGCCGGGCTCGAGCGTGCCAGCCGCGAGGTAGTGCCGGATATTAGCCGAACGGGCCTCGCGGCTGATCCGCTGCGGGACCACGCCGGCGCTGAACGCGGCCACCGCGCCGAACACGTCCGGGCGGCGCTGCGCAGCGGCGATCGCCCAGCCGGCGCCGTTGGAGAAACCGGAAGCGACCCAGGGCCCTTCGACCGGGCCGAACTGCTCCGCCGCCCAGGAAACCACCTCGCCGACCACGAACCGAAGATGCGCGTCAAAGCGCCTGCGATTGTGGCCGGGCAGATATTCCTGGGCACGCAGGTCGGGCCAGGACCTGGTCCCGAAGGCGGCGTTGTGCACGCCGACCAGCAGGACGGGCGGCACGGCGCCGGCCAGGATCGCGGATTCCAGACTCACCGCGAAGGCGTGGGCTGATTCCCCGTCCGCGAGCACGCAGCCGGGCAGCGGCCCGGCCGGCCCCGGCGGGCGGTAGACGGTCACCTGCCGCGACGTGCCGAGCGCGGTGCTGTCGAGGGTATGGTTCTCGACCGTGCCGCGTAGCTGCGGGAAGACGTGCCCGGGGAGCCCGGCGGTTCGGCTGGCCGCGGCGGCCGCCCGCGGGCCGCGCCACACCTGGAAGTCCGGCACCTTGGGCAGCGAGTCATCACCGGCCAGCCTGGGCGCCACCATGACGGTAATCACGGCCTGCTCCAGGTGACGGATCCGCAACGACGCCTCCCACAGGTCCTCGGTATCCGGAACAGGCCACAGCCTGGGCTGCACACCACCGGCCAGCCATACCTCGTCCGCCTGTCCTTGCCACAGCACGTGCAGGACATCGTCCTCGGCCCACACCGCCAGCGGCGGCTCACTCAGCCGGGCCCTCAGCGCAGCAGGGTCACGCGGCCGCCACACTCGCACGACATCCTGGCCTTCTGGTAGCCCGCCTGCGGCGTATTGCGCGGCGGCGCGGCTCCGGTTGCCCGGCAGCAGGGCCTGCCACCGAGCCGCCATCGTCTCTAGGCCGGCGGCCGACCGTTCGGTATCGGTGACCGACGGGTCGCCGCTCGGGATTGTCTCGCCTGCCTCCTCGTACGTCCAGACCTCGAGCCGGTCAGCGGCGGACCTCGCGTTCATACGCCGCAATATAACCCCAGACGGGCAACCGCAGGCGGACCACGCTGACGGACGGAAGCCTCCTGGGGAGGCGAACTAGGGAGATTCTCTAGGGACTTTGCTCTCGGGGAGATCGAAAGTGGATCTATCAGCTGAGAACAACAACCTAGAGAACGGAGACCCCGAAATGAGCACCCAGCTTTACAGCGAGGACCAGCAGGCCACCGGCCAGCGCGTCACCGGCCAGCAGCCCCCTCGGCAGCAAGGAGGCGGACGAACCTGGTTCCGCATCTGGGCCGTGGTCATCGGCACGGCCGTGGCGGGGGCCCTCATCGCCCTTGCGGTGGCCGGCCTGTCGCATTCGAATTCCAGCCAGGCCCCGGCCGGTACGCCGGCCTCGACGTCCGTCCCGGCCCAGCCCACCAACCCGGCCCAGCCGACGAGCCCGGCCCAGCCGACCACCCCGGTTACCCCGGTCCACCCTTCCGCCGCCGTGGTGAAGCTCCAGCAGGAACTGGGTCAGCTGAACTATTACGAGGGCCCGGTCGATGGCGTCATGGGGCCCCAGACGATCGCGGCGATCAAGGATCTCCAGCGTCAGGCGGGCCTGCCGCAGACCGGCCAGATGAACGCCGCCACCCAGGCCGCCCTGGCCAACTACCTGGCCCACGGCAACAACCAGATGGGGGGTTGATCACGCACGGATATCCTCAACTAGCGACTGAAAGGCCGGGACCACGTTCCGGCCTTCGGCCGTTCAGTGAGATGGACGGGTCGCCTGGGCCGGACGTACCGTCGGAGCCATGGCCGCTCCGACCTCCGCTCCGCTTACCACCGACGACATCTTCTGGGCCGACGCCGACCGGCACCTCATCCGCTACGCCGGCGCCGCCGCGTTCACTCGCGAGATCATCGACCACGCCGCCGGGAGCTTCCTGTTTACCGAGGACGGCCGCAAGATCCTCGATTTCACCTCCGGCCAGATGAGCGCGATCCTCGGCCACTCGCACCCGGAGGTCGTCGCGACCATCACGCGGCAGGCGGCCAGGCTCGACCACCTCTTCAGCGGCATGCTCAGCCGCCCCGTCGTCGACCTGGCCCGCCGTCTGTCCGAGACTTTGCCAGAACCACTGGAGAAGGCGCTGCTGCTGACCACCGGCGCCGAGTCGAACGAAGCGGCCATCCGGATGGCAAAGCTCGTCACCGGCAAACACGAGATCGTCTCGTTCGCCCGCTCCTGGCATGGCATGACGCAAGCAGCCGCGGGCGCCACCTACAGCGCTGGCAGAAAAGGCTACGGCCCGGCCGCGCCCGGCAACTTCGCCATCCCCGCGCCCTACCGCTACCGCCCAGACTTCACCACCGCCGATGGTGAGCTCGACTGGCAGCGTCAGCTGGACTTCGGTTTCGACCTGATCGACGCGCAGTCGGTCGGCAGCCTGGCCGCTTGCATCGTCGAGCCGATCCTCAGCTCCGGTGGCATCATCGAGCCGCCGCCCGGCTACTTCGCGGCGTTGCGGGACAAGTGCCGGGAACGCGGAATGCTGCTGATCGTTGATGAGGCCCAGACCGGGCTCTGCCGCACCGGCACCTGGTACGCCTTCGAACGCGACGGCGTCGTGCCCGACATCCTGACCCTGTCCAAGACGCTCGGCGCCGGCCTTCCGCTGGCCGCCGTGCTGACCAGCGCCGAACTCGAGAAGGCAGCGCACGATCGGGGATTCCTGTTTTTCACCACGCACGTCGCGGACCCACTGCCGGCGGCTGTCGGCACCACTGTCATCGACGTGCTGCAACGCGACCGGTTCGACGAGCGCGCCCGTCACCTCGGCGGCATCCTGCGCACTGGTCTTGACCGAATCGCGCAGCGCCACGAGATCGTGGGCGACATCCGGGGACGCGGCCTGCTGGCCGGCCTCGAACTGGTCCTGGACCGCCGGACCAAACGCAGTTCCGACGAGGTGGGCGCGTTTGTCACCACACGCTGCCTCGAGCTGGGTCTGCACATGAACATCGTGCAGTTGCCCGGAATGGGCGGCGTTTTCCGGATCGCTCCCCCGTTGACCGCCACCGAGGACGAGCTATCGCTCGGTCTGGCGATCCTCGACCAGGCGATCAGCGACGCCACCGGACGGCTCTGATACCGCATGGCCGCGGTGACCGTCAGCCTGGAATGGCTGCTCGCCCAAGACGACCTCGGGCTGCGCCTGGTTGCGGGGGTACCGGTGCGCGAGCAGCTGACCTGGGCGCACGCCAGCGACCTCGTAGATCCCACCCCCTGGCTGACCGGCGGTGAGCTGGTCCTCACGACCGGGATCGGGCTGCCGCGGGCCGTAGGCGAGCAGCGCGCCTACGTTGGCAGGCTCGCCGATGCCGGGGTCGCGGGCCTCGGCTTCGGCGTCGGCGTGCGCTACGCAGCGATCCCCGCCCCGATCGTCGCGGCCTGCTCGGAGCGCAAGTTTCCGCTGCTGGAGGTGCCGCTCCCCACCCCGTTCATCGCTATTACGCAGGCGGTTGCGCGCAGGATCGCCCAGCAGGAGGTCGCATCATTGCAGCAGGCGCTCACGTACCAGCGCCGTATCTCGCGATCGGCGATCCGGACCGGCCTGGCCGGCGTGGTCAGCGTACTCAGCAAGGAACTGCGGTGCGAGGCGGTCGTACTCGACGAGTACGCGGCCGTGATGGCGTCATCGGCGAGGCAAAGCGGGCTGCTGGAACTGGTGCGCAGCAGATGGGATGAGTTCGTGCCCGATGCCCGGCGCGGACTCGTCGGGGTCACGACCGAGCACGGCGTACTCGAGATTCAGACCCTGCGCGGCCGGGCCGCTGTCGTCGGCTGGCTGGCAGTCCAGCGCGCCAGTCCCCTGTCACCGACCGACCGCCTCCTGCTCAACCAGGCGGTCAGCCTGATCACCCTGCAGCTGGACTGGCCGGCCGAGCTCATCGCGGCCTACCACTCGCTCGGCGGTACCCTCCTTGACCTGTTGCTCGACCCGGCCCAGGACGCCGTGGCGCTCGTTCGTCACCTCCGTCATTTCGGCTTCGAGGCCGGCAGCCCGGTGATGCTCGCGGTGATCACGGCGCCTCGCGGGCACAAGCGACTGCTCGGCATCGTGTCGGACACGCTCGAGCGAGCGTCGCGCCCGCACGTGGTCTCCCTGGTCAATGGCGGGGTCGCGGTCCTGCTGATGGCCCGCGACGCCGCCGACTTGATCGACGTTCTGGACCACGCGCTGCACGGCGTCGCCAAGATCGCGATCGGCGTCAGCGGATCGATTCCGCAGACCACGGCCGCGCGCGGAGTGGCGCCAGCCGAGCTGGCCGCGGCCGCCGCGCGGCACGAGCAACGCCGCATCGGCTGGTTCGACGACCTGACGCTCGGCGCGGTGCTTTCTGACGAGGCGGTCCGGTCATGTGTCTGGACCCTGGCCCGCCCGGCCCTGGACGCGCTGGTGCGCGACTCGACCCCGCGGGAGACGGACCTGGTGGCGTCGCTGGAGGCCTTCCTGCAGCACAACGGGTCATGGGAGGCGGCCGCCCATGCGCTGGGCGTGCACCGGCACACGCTGCGCGCCCGCATCTCCCGGGTCGAAGAGCTCACGGGGCTATCTCTGGACGTGGCTGAGAACCGCGTCATGCTGCTGCTGGGTCTCATGAGCCGACCGAACGGCCTGGCGAATTCGTAGCCTCTGCAGGGATGGACAGTTCGTCCACCCACGGCCCAAGAAATTCGACAATTCGTCTATATAAGGCCGATACGCCGCATTTTACCGTAGATCTATCAGCTCGGCGAAACGTCACCCTGGCAGCGCATCTACCAAGTGTTTCCGTCGTCGCGTGATGGTCAACCCATGATCTTGAAAGGAAGTACTCCCATGTCCCAGAGCGGTGGACTCAGGCGGTCCCTCGGCCTGTGGGCGATTGTCGGCCTCGGCCTAGGCTACATGACGCCCACCGTTCTCTTTGACACCTTCGGCATCGTCACGAAGCAGACCCACGGGGTGGTGCCGCTGGCCTACCTGGTGGCGCTGGTGGTGATGATCTTCACCGCGATCAGCTACGGCCGGATGGCCAAGCTGTTCCCGACCGCGGGCTCGTCGTACACCTACGCCCGCGAGGCCATCCACCCGAAGGTGGGCTTCCTGGTCGGCTGGGCGGCGCTGCTGGATTACCTGCTGCTCCCGCTCGTCAATGCGGTGATCATCCGGCTGTACATGGTCTCCCTGTTCCCGTCCGTGCCGGGGTGGATCTGGGTCGTGGTGTTCGTCGCCTTCATCACCGGGCTGAACGTGTGGAGCCTGAACTCGACCGCGAAGGTGAACTTCACCCTGGTTGTGTTCGCGGTCGCCGCGATCGTCGCGTTCATCGCGCTGGCCGTCATCCAGCTGTCCCGCGGCATGGGCTCGGGCACCCTGTTCAGCGCCGCGCCGTTCTACCACTCCGGCATCAGCTCCACCGCGGTGCTGACCGGCGCGACCGTGGTCTGCTTCTCCTTCATCGGCTTCGACGCCATCACGATGTACGCCGAGGAGGCGCGCAAGACCTCTGACGTCGCCAAGGCGATCATCATCTGCCTGCTCATCGGCGGCGGGATCTTCCTGGTCGCCGGCCACGTGGCGCAGTCGGTCTTCCCGAACGTGAACGGCTTCCACATGACCGACGACACGCTGCCCGAGATGGCGCTCAAGGTCGGCGGCAAGTTCTTCCAGGTACTGTTCATGGCCGCCGCTTTCGCCGCCACCGTCGCCTCGGCGCTGGCCAGCCACGCCAGTGTGTCCCGGCTGCTGCACGTCATGGGCCGCAACGGCGTCCTGCGCCCGACCCGGCTGTGGGGATACGTGCACCCGCGCCGGCACACCCCGGTCTACGCCACCGTCGCCGTCGGCCTGGTCTCGCTGCTGGCCATCACGCCGAGCCTGGAGCTCGTCTCCTCCATGATCAACTTCGGGGCTCTCATCGCGTTCACCGCGGTGAACCTCTCGGTGCTGGCCTGGTTCGCCGTCCGGCGCCGCCAGTTCCGCACGGTCAAGCAGGTCGCCACCAACGTCGTCCTGCCCGTGATCGGCATGGCGATGACCGGCCTGCTGTGGAGCTTCCTGCACGCCGACGCGCTCATCTCCGGCCTGGTCTGGGTCAGCATCGGCATCATTTACGCCGTGGTGCTCACCAAGGTCACCGGCAAGCGCCTGACCGAGCTGGACATGGACGAGACCGTGGCGGCCGAGGCCGAAGAGGTCCTGGCGACCGAACCGCACCCCGCGACGGAGCTCGAAGAGGCCCTCGCAACCGACCCGCACCCCGGCCCGCGGGCGCTGGCCGGCGTGTAACCCGACAACTCATCGATAAACCCTGCACCGGGGCCGTGCCGTCAGGCGCGGTCCCGGTGCAGCGTCATCCCGGGGGCGCCGCGTCCAGGGAGGGGTTCTGGTTGAAGAAGCCCGAGGGCTTGAGCCAGAACGACACCACGTCGACGGGCATGATCGGCCACTCCTCCACCCGGGTGATGTGGTGGAGGCCGAACACGTACCACAGGACCACGTCGGTGTTCTCGAGCGATGCGTCGTCCTTGATCCACTCGGTGATGCCGGTGTCGACGGCGGACTGAGTGGGGTAGGCGCCGGCGGGCCAGCGCTCATCCGCGCTGTACTTGGTGACCCACAGGTTGTGCCCGATCACGGGTGCGCGCAGGTACTGCGGCGCAGCCGGGTCCATCAGCACGGGGAAGCACCCGCCCGGGACCAGCTTGTAGCCGACGTTGGTTCCGTACTTGTTGACCTTATTGGGGTTGACGACGCTCCAGCCGCGCTGGGTGGACCAGTCGTAGTCACGAGCCGACTCGGCCTCGGAGCGGACCGGGGTGGAGCGGGTCACGAGGGCCAGGCCGTAGGGGTTGTCCTCCGACACCGGTGGGGCGGCCGAGTCGGTCTCCATCACGGTGTTGGCGTCGCCGTCGATGTCGAGGTCCAGCCGCGCGATCAGGAAGTGCTGGTGGTACGGCGCGTAGGTGTTCGTGTCCACGACCGTCCCGTACGGCGGCGGCTGTTCGCCTTCGGGATACGGGGTCGTGACCATGAGACCGGTGGCCCGCACCTCGCACTCGATATTGCCGTCCTGGTAGAACCGCCAGTAGATGAGGTACTCGTAGTTGGCCACGGTCGCGTGGGACGACACGACCATCCGCCGTTGCCGGCGTACCTCGGCGTTGCCGTCCGCGTCGACGTGCTTCCACAGGACGGCGTTGTCCTCCTCGTGCAGGCAGAGCGCGTGCGGGATGTCGTACGGCTCCCCCGTGCTGTCACACAGCGTCGCGTCAACGTACGTGACCTCGCCCAGGCAGTCGCAGCCGAGCTCGAGGGACCGGGTCATGACTCCCAGCCCCCATTCGCCGATGTCGTAGGCGGTGCGCCGGTAGTGGTCGAAGGTCGGGTCACGGTAGGGAACGATCATCTCGGCGAAGGACATCCGGTACGCGACATCGCGGACTGTGCCATGGTCATCGAACGTCACCTGGTAGATGACCGGGCCTTCGCGGTAGTTGAAGCCGAGCCGCATCGTCCAGTTCTGCCACGTGAGCTCGGCGCCCTCGACGGTGAACGACGCGCCTTCTGGCTGGGTGATGCGCAGCGGCTTGAGGTCTGTGCGTACCTGGGTGCCCCGGACCGAGGGGATGTACTCGCCGTCGGTCGCCGGGCGCCCGTAGTCGTGGTGATCCTCGATCTCGAGCAGCTCGAGCGTGTTCATGTCGACGATGAGCTTCAGACCGGAGATCGGGTGCGCGAACCAGTTCCCGTCCGGCGTCTCCCGGGCCCACAGGTCGCACCAGCCCAGCCGCCGCTGCCGGTGCTGCTCCGGCATGACCGCCTGGCCGTACGTCCAGACGTCGATGAGGATCAGGCTCATGTCGGTGAACCCGCGGGCCGCCAGCTTGGCGATCACGTCCGGATGCTGGCGCATGGCGACGTCGACATCGTGGAATTCATCGAGGGTGAAGTTCGGCGTGACGCCGGGGATGTGCTCGAAGGACACGACGGCGTCGCCGGTCAGGTCGACGGTGGCCTCGTAGGTCTTGTTGTCCTCCCGGTTGAACACGACTGCGAACGATGTCCGCCGCGCCGCATTCCCCGGGCGCCACGCCTTGACCTCGCCCTTCGGCGGCTCCTTGAGCTCGATGGACGCGAACCTGAACGTGTCCCGGACGAGCCCTTCCCGGCGCAAGATGGAGGCGGTCTGCCGGAACTCGTCGGCCGACAGCGGCTCCAGTGGATGCTGCGTCATCTCAGGGACGCCCCTCTCCGGTGGATACGGCACCCATGTCTAGGCTGCGACGATATCCCGGGGCGGCAAATAGGAATACGGGTGGCGTCGGCTTGACCCGTTCGGCACACCACGAGTCGTGCCCTACCCGGTCAGCGTTAGAAGCGGGACGCCGCCCCGTTCGCCGCGTGCGCGGCGGAACTGGCCACGGTGGGCACCGGTACCGGGAGCGGTTTGCACAGCAGGTCTGGTCCGTTGCCTGCCAGGCGGGCGGGGAGCTGTCCGAGCGCCAGGTAGTTGGCGATCGTATTGTCCACGCATAGATCGCCGTCCAGCGAATCGGCGTGGGTCGTGCCGCCCGGCTCGGCGAGCAGGACCGCGTTCTGGAACAGGTGGCGCACCTCAAGGCTCCCCGAGAACGGCGTCGCCGCGTCCAGGGTCTCGTCGATCAGCAGGGCACTCGACACGTGCGACCCGTTGATCTTCAGCGGCTGGTGAGCCGGGGCCGGCCAGTAAAGGCACGGCGCGTTGAACCAGGCGTTGCCCCAGGTCTCGAACGGTGCCTTCTTGTAGACGGCCGAGTTGTCCTTGGCCCACTTCGCCCAGCTCAGCGGCCACTGCGTATCAGTGCACTGGACGGCGTTGTACACCGCGAACCCGTTGTCGTCGCCCGGGGTATCGCTGTCGTCGTACAGCGCCTTGATCGTCTTCCAGTCCCCCTGGTGGACGAAGCCCGCGAACGCGCTGCCCAGCTCCAGCCAGGTCTGCTCGTAGTAGCCAGCCCCGAGGAAGGTGTCGACCCACTCATCCGGGCCGATCACGCCGCCCGCCGGATGCTTGAGCAGCGCCGCCTCTTCGCGGTAGAAGAGCTTCCGCACCGCCTTCTCGGTGGAGCCGAGGTGATAGACCTTGTGGTACTTGGCGAGCCACGCGAACCA
>Ga0210397_10002403_pt1 | contig 11802 bp, 7 predicted proteins | sample IncBWH2OmetaG_FD_160126 | JGI IMG/M metagenome (GOLD analysis project Ga0210397, IMG submission 160126) | Forest soil microbial communities from Barre Woods Harvard Forest LTER site, Petersham, Massachusetts, United States - Inc-BW-H-2-O ...
GGAGCAGGATGTCTTCGATCGAGTGCGCGCGGCAAATTCAGGTCCACTGCCGGACTCCGAAATACTGCATGTGTATGAGCGCATCATCGACGTGATGCGAACGCTGCAGCGGCGGGACCCTTAGTTTGGTTTGTAATCAGTTTAGTTACCTATCAAGAGAGTGAAGCGAAAACGATGATAGTTGCGATGCATGGGCAGGCGACAGAAGAGAATATTCAGCAGGTAATTGAACGGATGGTGGAGCTAGGCTTCAACGTCCACCGAACGACAGGTGCGACCCAGACAATTCTGGCGGGCGTTGGCACTCCTGAGCATTTCGAAGTGACGGAGTTTAAAGTACTGCCGGGTGTATATGACGCATACCGTATCTCCTCACCGTACAAACTTGCCGGGAGAAATTTTCGACCTGAGGGCACGAAGGTTAATTTTCCGAATGGCGTCGTAGTCGGAGGAGAAGAGATTGTCGTGATGGCTGGGCCGTGCTCGGTGGAGTCGCGCGAGCAGATCCTGACCAGCGCAAAGCAGGTTGCTGCCGCTGGCGGAAAATTTTTGCGTGGCGGCGCCTTCAAGCCACGGAGCTCGCCTTACAGCTTCCAGGGGATGGGGCTCGATGGGCTCAAGCTGTTGCGTGAGGTCGGAGACGAGACGGGGTTGCTGGTAATCACCGAGGTGATGGAGATTTCGCAGATTGAACTGATGCTGCCGTATATCGACTGTTTCCAGGTAGGCGCTCGTAATATGCAAAACTTCAATTTACTCCGCGAACTGGGTCATGTACGAAAGCCGGTGCTGATGAAGCGCGGCATCTCGGCAACGATCGAAGAAGTGCTGTTGAGCGCGGAGTATATTCTGTCGGGCGGTAACTACAACCTGATGCTTTGTGAGCGCGGTGTACGGACCTTCGAGACGTATACCCGCAATACAATGGATATTTCGGCGATTCCGGTGCTGAAAAAACTGACGCATCTTCCAGTGCTGGGCGACCCCTCGCATGGTGTGGGAATACGTGATCTGGTGCCACCTATGGCGCTGGCAAGTGTTGCGGCGGGAGCCGATGGGCTGCTGATGGAGATGCATCCGAATCCGGATAAAGCGATGAGCGATGGAGCGCAGAGTCTATATCCGGATCAGTTACAAAAGTTAATGTCTCAGTTGAGACTACTGGCTCCGGTAGTAGGCAGAACGATCGCATAAGACGAGGATTTGGGGATCATGGAACGCGTTTTTATCATTGGGACCGGATTGATTGGTGCATCGACGGGGCTTGCCCTGCGCGGGGCGGGTTTTGCAGGAAGAATCGATGGATGGGACGCGAGCCAGCTGGAGATGGGCGCTGCGGTTCAGATGGGCGCGATTGACGGGCGAGCTGGCAGCCGTGAGGATGCACTTGACCTGGCTCGGCTGGCGAATGTAATTGTGTTGGCGGTCCCTGTACTTGCCATCAAAGACTGGATGCGCCTGTTGGCGCCGGTGTTGCAGCCGGGACAGCTCATCACGGATGTGGGAAGCACGAAGCTCGAGATTGTCGATCTTGCCGAACAGCTTTTTTCGAATGATAAAAAGGCGAGTTTTTTGCCAGGCCACCCAATGGCAGGCAAAGAGTCAGGAGGTGCGTTGCTGGCGGAGGCAAGGTTGTTTGACGGTGCAATGTGGTTGTTTACGCCGACCAGTTCGGAGATGACTCCGATGGAGAAACAGTGGCGAGGGTGGGTTGGGTGCTTCGGATCGCGAACACTGGATATGGACGCGGCGAAGCATGATGAATTGTGTGCATGGGTGAGTCATCTGCCACAGATGTTGTCCACGGCTCTATCTGCTCTGTTAGAGGAGAGATTTGGCGATGCACCCGAGATTGCGGCAATCGGCGGTCGAGCCCTGAAGGAGACGACGCGATTAGGCGCCAGTCCATACAGTATGTGGCGCGATGTAGCGCTCACCAATACAGGGCCGATTGCGGATACGCTGCTTGGGCTGGAGCAGAGATTGCAGCATGTGCGGGAGAATCTGCGGACCCCTGAGTTGAGAGAAGAATTTGCATTGGCGAACAAGTTTCGTCAGCGGCGGTGAGCGATCCGAATGAAAGGTATTCAAATTTTGTTGAAGGAAGAACCGTCTGCCAGTGAGTGAATCGAGAAGCCGTCTGAGCATCAGCCTCGCCGACGTTGTTGCCGCTCGAGAGCGTGTGCGTGGAGCGATCTATTATTCGCCTTGTCCCCACTCGCAGATGCTATCGGCGCTGACAGGCCAGCAGGTTTATCTGAAGCTTGAGAATCTGCAGATGACGGGGTCGTTCAAGGAGCGTGGCGCGCTGAATCGTATCGCAATGCTTACAGCTGAACAGGCTTCGCGTGGTGTTGTGGCGGCAAGTGCCGGGAACCATGCTCAGGGTGTGGCGTATCACGCGACAAAGCGTGGAATTCGCGCGTTGATTGTGATGCCTCTGGCAACTCCGTTGGTGAAGGTGACGGCGACGCGTGGGTTTGGCGCGGAAGTCCTGCTGCATGGAGCCAACTACGACGAGGCGTGTGAAGAGGCAACACGATTGTGTTCGGCCGAAGGGATGACTTTTATTCATCCGTTTGATGATGTGGAGGTAATGGCCGGCCAAGGCACGATTGGACTTGAGTTGCTCGAACAGATTCCACAGTTGGAAGCTGTCGTGGTGCCAATTGGTGGAGGAGGATTGATCGGCGGAATCGCGTGTGCGATCAAGGAGTCGCGGTCTGAGATTCGGGTGATTGGCGTGCAGACGTCGAGGCTGCCTTCGATGGTGGCAGCTGTAGAGTCGCATCGGCCGGTTACGATAGAGCCCGCGACGACGATTGCCGACGGCATCGCGGTGCGGCGGGCGGGTGATGTAACACTGCCAGTAGTCGAGCGTTACGTCGATGAGATCGTAACGGTGGACGAGGACGAGATTGCATCTGCGATCCTCATGTTGTTGGAGCGCGAGAAAACTCTGGCAGAGGGAGCTGGCGCCGCGGCGTTGGCGGCTCTATTACAAAAAAAGACTTCACTGAATGGGTCGCATACGGCTGTATTGGTGGGCGGTGGAAATATCGATGTGACCCTGCTGAGCAGGATTATTGAACGCGGTCTCGTACAGGATGGGCGGTTGATCAGACTACGGATTCATCTTCTCGATAAACCGGGGGCATTGGCGGAGTTGACGCGACTGATTGCGAATCACAGGGCGAACATAGTCGATACGCTGCATAATCGCGCGTACTATGGCGTGAACCTCGGAGACACCGTGATTGACATTACGATGGAGACGCGTGGCCGGGAACAGGTGGAAGAGTTGCTCGCTGCACTGACGGCTGAAGGGTACAAGCACAGCCGGGTAATTTAGCTCGCTAATGAATTCCGTTTCAGGCTTTTTCGTAGTGGAAGTGGAGTTCCTGTTCACTGGCTACGGGCTGGCCATCTCTTGTGGCGGGGTGAAAAGTCCACTGTTGAACAGTGGCGATAACGGTTTCGTCAATGCCGTGGCCAAGGCCGCTGGTCATTTTGATATCGGAGATCTTGCCGGTGATGTCGATGACTACGTCGAGAATCACATCTCCTTTTGTGCCGCGTGGAAGAACGGAGAGGTCAGGTTTGGGGTTGGGGAAGTAACTGGCGCGGGCTATGTTGATGTTTCCGGAGCCTAAAGAGTCGGCCCCAGTTGCGGAATCGGGATTTGGCGTCGCAGGGGAGTTGGTGTTGGGTGAGGCTGGATCAGGCTTGAGTTTTGGGTTTGGTTTGGGAAGTGGAGTGTTAGCGGCGGCTTCTTTGAGTTCGGTCCTCGTGTTTGGGGTGGAGGCTTGTACCGGGGCACGTCCGGGGAGGTAGGTAACCATGAGATTGGTGCCGTGTTCGCTGCCCGGGAGGCGGATGGGCGCAATCCATACTCGCTGATGGATAAGGGCCCCAAGAAGAAGCAGATGCAAGACAGACGATACCGCCGCCGCTCTGGGACTACGGTGAGATGTTGGTATCGGTCTGCCGATGGTTTCGATCGGTTCTTTCCCCTATCTCGGTACTTGTGGTGCAGGATAGCAGGCGCTTGTGCGGTACCGCTGCTTAGTTAGACGCGGGTGAAGGTGGTTTTTTGCTTTTCATTCTGTCGCTCGATAGCGAGGGTTATCAGGCGGTCGATGAGCTCGCTGTAGTGGATGCCAGTGGCTTCCCAAAGTTTTGGATACATGCTAATGCTGGTGAATCCGGGCATCGTATTGATTTCATTGAGATAGATGCGGGGAGATTTCGATTTCTTTTTCTTCTTTGAAGAAGGCGAGGGTTCCATTAGGAAATCGACTCGAGCGAGACCAGCGCAGTCGCAGGCGCGGAAGGCGGCTATTGCCATATTGCGGATTTGATCGGACTCAGGCTTTGAAAGTTGCGCGGGAATGATGGGTATGCTGCTGTCGGAGTTGTACTTAGCGTCGTAGTCGTAAAACTCGGCGCCCGGAACGATTTCGCCGATTACTGAAGCTTCGGGGGTGTCGTTGCCGAGGACGGCTACTTCGAGTTCGCGAGGCTTTGCGTTAGGGCCGCCTACGCCTTGTTCGATGATGAGTTTGCGGTCGTAGCTTGCAGCGACGTCCATTGCTTTGGCTAGTTCCGCGCGGTTATGGACTTTGCTGATGCCTACGGAAGAGCCCAGATTCGCGGGTTTTACGAATACAGGGTAGTTGAGATTTTTTTCGATGAGTTTCGTGCAGCGTTTGGGATCGGCTTTCCACTCGGCGCGGAGCAGGTTGATGTGCGGGGTCTGGGGAAGCCCTGCTGCGGCGAAAAGTTGCTTCATGGCAGACTTGTCCATGCCGGTGGCGGAGCCGAGAACACCGGAGCCAACATAGGCTATATCAGCGAGTTCCAGGAGCCCCTGAATGGTGCCGTCTTCGCCGAAGGTGCCGTGGAGCACGGGGAAGATTACGTCGAGAGATTGGGCGAGTGCGCTGTTCTGCTGGGCGAGTTCGGCGCTTGCGGCGAGTTGGATGGCTTTGGTTTTAGGCGTTTTGAGCAGGACTGGCACGGGTTTTGTCTCTCCCGCGAGGAGTTGGGTGGCGTCGTTGGCGGTGAGCCACTGGCCTTGCTTGGTGATGGCGAGGGGGACGACTTCGTATTTGGTTTTGTCGATCGCGTTGAGGATGGAGTTGGCGGAGCGAAGGGAGATCTCGTGCTCACCGGAGCGGCCTCCGAAGAGGATTCCCACGCGTAACTTCTTTTTTGTCTGTTTCTTTGGCATGTCTGGTCTGCTTTTTCCCTCAGTCGCAGATATCAGTTTCGCCTAGTTTAGGAACGCAAATTGAATAAAAAAAAATTGAGAGGCGAAAGGGTAATTTTGCACTGAGTTTGCGATTTCTTATGGGCTTTTATGCCGCAAATCGTGGTCGTTAACTGGCGGGTTAGCGCAAAAACTGGTCTTTACCTGGTGTATTTCCGAGCTTTAAAATTTCCCTCCTTTTTTCGTTTCGTTATGGATATTTTAGTTTTGAAGCCGTGTCTGGCTTTTGAAGAAGTTCCATAGCTGGTCATGCCGACCGAGAGAATCGCGTAGGAGTTGCAAAAAAAAGACCCTCCTGTCGATTTTCCCTATGCATGAGCGACTATAGAACGAAGATTTTGCCACTGGCCTAACAAGAGACAGGTGATGAAATACCACGGAGATCCGACATGTCGTTCGTTCGCGATTTGAGAATTGCTGTCCGTTCCCTAGCACGTGTTCCTGCGTTGTGGATAACAGTCGCCCTTACGCTGGCATTGGGTATCGGAGCCAATGCTGCAATCTTCAGCGTAGTGCGTGCGGTACTGCTGCGTCCGCTGGCGAATCGAGATGAAGATCGGTTGCTTTACCTGCGCCAGAGCGCCCCCGGCATCGGCCAAGACAACGCAGCGTTTTCGGTCCCCGAGATTAAGGACCTCGGCAGCGGGCTTAAATCAATTACGGAACTAGGCACATTTTCAGAGCTGGATTTTACCGTCGTGGGTCTAGGCACGCCACGCGAAATTCCAGCGGGTGTGGTCGATGGTCACTACTTCGAAGTGATGGGCCTGCGCCCGGTGCTTGGACGTCTGCTGACCCCGGCCGATGATGGGCCGAATGCCGCTGGAGCTGTGGTTCTGACCTATCACTTCTGGAAGACGTCGCTTCATTCTGATCCGAGCGTGATTGGACGGCCAGTGCGGCTGGAGGGGCCGACCGGGGCGCGCTCCGCGACCGTAATTGGTGTTCTGGAGCCATCCGTTCCTTATCCGGTCGCAACGGAGATCATCGCTAATATCGTCACGAGCCCGCATCATCTTTCAGCCACAATGGTGACGGGGCGCGAGCATCGCATGACGGAGCTCTTCGGGCGGCTGGCTCCCGGAGCGAGCGTCGACAATGCGCGGGCTGAACTGCGCAGCGTATACGGTGCCATGGTAGCGGCGCACCCGGAGGTGTATAAGCCGGAGGACCATTTCAAGATCGACGTGACGCGGATGCACGAGCAGATCAATTCGCGCGCTAATACGATCTTGTGGATACTGTTCGCGGCTTCCGGGCTGCTTTTCGTGATCGGAAGCTCGAACGTTGCCAATCTGGTGCTGGCGCGAACCGTGCGCCGCGAACCGGAGTTGGCGATTCGCTCGGCGCTGGGTGCAAGCACTCGAGTGCTGCGCCGTTCTCTGTTGGCTGAGAGCCTCGTGCTTTGCGGAAGCGGGGCAGTGGCGGCGGTGGCCCTCGCCATCCCAATGGTGGCCGTGCTGGGTCGGTATGCATCGCGGTTCTCAGCGCGCGCCAACGACCTCACGCTCGATTTCAGCTTGGTGTGGTTTGGTATTGGGCTGGCGTTGATCGCGTCCGTCTTCCTGGCATTCATTCCCCGGCTTCCCTCGGCAAACGCGCCGCAAGGCGGAATCACCGGTCGGGGAACACGTGTCGCCGGGGGGAGCAGCCAGCGTCTCCGCATCTTTGCTGTTACGCAGATCGCAGCCTCCTTCCTGCTTCTTGCCGGAGCGTGTGTGCTGATGAAAACGCTGTTTGTGCTGGAACAGACGCGGCCGCCGTTCGATTCGATCAACGTTCTGGCAGTGAATCTTCCGCTGATGTCGTATGGAAAGACGCCCCAACAGGTGGATGAGTTCTATCGAGAGGTGCAACGCCGCGTCAGCACATTGCCCGGAGTAGAGCATGTATCTTCGGGTTTCGGTACTCCTTGGCGCGACGATCGGGGTCTTAGTATCAGCTTTCAATTTGCCGCTCAAGGCGCCAGACGTACGGACGGTCAGGATTTTAGGGCCAAGTTCCGGGTGGTATCGCCGGGATTCTTCGACACGTTCGGTGTGCCACTTCAGGAAGGTCGCGACTTCAACGACGCCGACAAAGAAGGTTCCGAACGTGTGGTTATCATCAGTCAGAGTCTGGCAAAGATGCTCTATCCAGGGCAGGACGCGGTAAACCGCACATTGTGGTGGACGGACGGGGTCATCAAGTTTGTCGGAATCAGTCCCGAGCCTAGACGCATCATTGCCGTAGTGCCCGATTTCGACGATGAAAATATCATCCCGTCTCCAGCTATGACGATCTATGAACCGATCGAACAAGAGCAAGGATGGAACGGCCGCCTGTTCGTGCGCGCCCATCAAGATGCTTACGCACTGGTTCCGGCTATCTCACGAACCGTTCGCGAGCTCTCAGCAGATCAGCCCGTCGAAAAGGCCAGCACACTCGGAGACGTTCGCGCCGAGGTGCTGACGCCTGACCGCCTCAACGCGATTGTGTTCGGCGGATTCGCCGCTGTGGCGCTCTTAATCTCGGTGGTTGGCGTGGCGGGCGTTCTTGCTTTCTCTGTGAGCGGGCGCACGCGCGAGTTTGGAATTCGCATGGCTCTGGGCGCTTTGCCACGCAACATCCTCGGCATTGTTCTTGTAGAGGGCATGGCGATGGCCGGCATCGGAGTGGGCGCGGGTGTGGTGGTGGGCTTCGCTCTGGCACGCGGAGTCGCCAAATACGTAACGGATATCCATCAACCGAGCCCACTTGCGTTCGTTGCCTCCGCCGCAGTCATTTTGGGTGCAGCTGTAATTGCTTCAGCGGTGCCGGCTGCACGCGCCGCGAAAGTGAATGCTGTCGAAGCGCTGCGTTCCGAATGACTCGGTGATTTTGGACAAAGTGATTGACGGAATCTCTCAAAGGATTTCTGTGCCGAGAGCGAGTTTGTCGAAGAATTTCACAGAAACTGCTGCTTGCAGCCAGCTGCCATTCGGTCGTTTAATTCGGTTTTCCACAACACGCTGATATTTCGAAGGAAGCTGGTTTCAGCCGTCGATAACGATGGACTTTTCACTTGGACGAATAGTCCGCTTCGGCTAACGTTCGTTTTTTCGTGATCTCCGGAGCTGAAGGTGAACGGAGCTAAGCCGGAAGGCGCTCGAGTTCGGAGAGTGGATGGGTGGCGACGCTGGGCTTCGCGGGTTCGCTGCCACTGACCAGACTTAGCGGTTTAGCAATCGCAATGCGATGATGATCGCTCCGCTTTTTGAGCTTACGGGTTTGGATGGGGATGTCCATCGTCGCGCGGTTTTCTGCAAAGAAACTGCGAAGGGAAGATGCGACTTCGTTTGGACTGTCAAGAGGAATAAAGTCTCCCGCGTCGAGGGTCATAAGCTTTGAGTTTGGAATGAGCGATGCAGCTCTCATTGCGAAAGTGGCGGGCAAGACATCGCGCATGCCGTGGAAGAGGAGGGTTGGCATCGGTAGGGCCGCGAGTCTTGCCGGGATTTCGCCCAACATGTCTTCAGGTTTGCCCCAGCGAATGAGTCGCATGAGTCGCCAGGCACCGGTCGGTTCGGAGAACGCGCGGAGCAGTGGGGCGCTCAATTCGCGGGTGATCGCCCGGCGCATCGCAATCTGCCAGAAGAGAAAATGCATGAACGGAGCCAGCACTTCTCCCATCAGTGGTTTGGGGAGCGTGGTCAGAAGGTAGAACGGCCTGAGCTCGGGAAAGATCGCAGGAGACAGGAGCGCAAGGCACGCTACATTTTGGGAAAAGCGGGACGCGTAATGAACGGCGAAGGCAGATCCTGCGTCATGCCCAACTACCGGTTGTTTACTTGAAAGCGATCCAGATGCAGGGTACGGATTTCGACATTCCATGGGCTTTCAGCAAGCCACGCACCGGGAAGATATTCCTGTTGTGATCCGTCGGGCGCGGCAATAGTGATACGTCTCTTGAAGGTGGCCGCCCCCGTTGCCACCAGCTCCTCCATGGTCAAGCCGAGTTGCTCTAACAACTGCGGGGCCGACCAGTCGGTGAGATTCACCGACGATGTGGTGGAACGACTCGCGCGGCTCCGGGCATATTACCTGCAGACCGCGGCGAGAGAGATGAATCGCCGCAGCCTGCCCGGCCAGAACGCCGCCGATGACAACGACATCGGCCCCGAGCCCCGTTTTCTCGTCCCGTCTCCTGTCTTCCATAAAGCATGGAACAACCTATACTTCGCGCGCGGAAGGCCTAGACCGTCGCAGGTGTAACGCTACAATAGCGGGACAATCACGAACATCGATCAAAAGGTTGAGCCGATAGGGAATTGAGACAAGTCGCCGGGCGGCGTTCCGTTGAGTACCAATTATCTTGAAACTATAGATTTAAAAGAATTCACTCTCCGTTCGTTACCAAGCTATGCAATCTGCCTGGAATGCCGTAGAGTTTGATTGCTTCCAATTATCCAGAGTTCAAGCGGTGCTTTTATGAACGCGGCCCTGCGTTGCACGTTTCTCTGCCTTGCCTTCCAGCCTTTGGTTGCTATCAGCGAAGCTCAGCCAGCTCGACAGGCTGATCGCGTGATTGCAGCGGCCGATCGACGTGCGACTACTTTGCTGCACGGTCATGTTCCGGCGTGGGTTACGAGTGCGAGGGATGAGGGACCAACTTCGGCGGATACTCCACTTCGGCTGACGTTTGTTCTTTCGCGGTCTCCGGAGCTGCAGTCAAGCTTTACCCAGTTGCTCGAGGACCAGCAGAATCCGGCGTCTCCGAACTACCATCACTGGCTGACTCCGCAGGAGGTCGGGGAGCGGTTTGGGCCGACGCAGCATGATCTGGATGCTTTGACCGCGTGGCTTGTGTCGCAGGGGCTGACGGTGCTCGAGCGTGCTCCGAGCCGGGTGTTTGTCACAGTAAACGGAGCGGCTTTGGCGGTGGAGAACGCGCTTGGAGTCAGCTTTCATACGTTCAATATCGATGGAAAGCATCGCGTTTCGACCACGGTTGATCCGTCGATACCCTCGGCGTTTTCGGCGATTGTGATATCGATCTCTGGTTTGTCGGACCCGATGAGTGAGCCAATGCACCGCGTGGCTGGTGTGATGCAGATGCGGTCGGTGGCTAAGATATCCAGCGATCTGTCAGACAATTTAAGCAACGATTCTTTTGAGGGAAGCGTAGAGCCGCTGCTGACGGCGAGCAATGGGAACCACTATATTGCTCCGGATGATTTTTCGACGATCTTCGATGTGAAGGCTGTGTACAACAGCGGGGTGAATGGGGCGGGGCAGAGGGTCGCGGTGATTGGGCGGTCGCGTGTGCTGGCGAGCGATGTGTCGTCGTTTGAGAGTCTCGCAGGAATTGCGACAAATCTACCGAATACGATAGTTCCGCCGACGGGTTTTGACCCCGGGGTGGTGAGCAGCGGCGATCAGGATGAAGCGATTCTCGACGTGGAGCGAGTGATCGGCACGGCGCCGGGGACGCAGGTTGACCTGGTGGTGAGCAGCAGCTCGGGCGGTGGGATTTTTACTGCGGCGCAATATGAGGTGCAGAGTGTTCTTGATCCGGTGATGACGATCAGTTTTGGCGCATGCGAGGCCTATGCCGGGCCGTCATCAGTGGACTCGTGGGACACGCTGTTTTCTCAGGCGGCGAGCGAGGGGATTTCAGTTTTTGTTTCTGCTGGGGACTCGGCCGCGGCTACGTGCGATGCGCAGTTTGCTGCTCCTCCGGCGTATCAGTTCCGCAGCATTAATTACATCTGCGCCAGTTCGTATGCGACGTGTGTGGGCGGTACCGAGTTCGCGGAAGGCGCGAACACAGCGCAGTACTGGAGCTCGACAAACTCCAACTTCTCTTCTGCGCTTAGCTACATCCCAGAGGGAGCGTGGAATGAGCCCAATGGGAGCGGCGCAACTCCGTTTGTTGTGAGCGGCGGCGGTGGAGGGGCGAGTATTTATGTTGCAAAGCCCGCTTGGCAGACGGGTGCGGGAGTTCCTGCGGACAATGCACGCGATGTTCCGGATATGAGTTTTCCGAGTGCGGGGCATGATGGGTATTTTGTGTGCGATTCGCAAGTGGTGAATTGCGCGACGGGATTTTTCTCGGTCTTCTATGGAACGTCGGCAGCTGCTCCGAGCATGGCGGGCGTGGCTGCACTGTTGAATCAGAAGCTGGGCGGTTCGCAGGGCAATTTGAATCCGCTGATGTACCGGCTTGCGTCGAGTTCTCCGAGTGCGTTCCACGATGCGACTCCTGCCACGAGTGGAGTTGTGGGGTGTTCGGTGCAACTACCGAGTCTCTGCAATAACAGCACACCGAGCGCAACCACGCTAAGTGGAGGATTGGCGGGATACGCTCTGACGGTTGGTTACGATCAGGCGACGGGACTTGGATCACTCAATGTAGCCAATTTTCTGAACGCAGCGGCGGGAACTTCGAAGAGTACGCTGGCCGCGACGGTGCTTACGATGCAGGAGAGCGCAACGACGATAACAAATGCGCAGTCGGTGACGTTTACTGCAGTTCTCACTTCAAATACCGCGGGCACGCCGACAGGTGC
>Ga0210397_10002406_pt1 | contig 11797 bp, 9 predicted proteins | sample IncBWH2OmetaG_FD_160126 | JGI IMG/M metagenome (GOLD analysis project Ga0210397, IMG submission 160126) | Forest soil microbial communities from Barre Woods Harvard Forest LTER site, Petersham, Massachusetts, United States - Inc-BW-H-2-O ...
CGGGCAGCTCACCGAGATCACCGGCCGCGATCCAGGTCTGCTCGGGCTTGACGCCGGTGCGGCTGAAGTGCGCGGCGTAGGCGGGCAGCCGGGTCAGGAACTCCGCGGATCGGTCGAGTTCGGACAGCTGCTCGCGGCCCACCCCGGCCATCACGTTGACGTAGACACCCGGCACCGGCCGGCCGGCCGCCGTGGCCTGCTTCCTGATGTCCTCGGCGGCGGCCCGGGCCAGGCCGGGCGTGACGCTGCCGAGGAGCACGCCGTCGGCCTGGGTCGCGCCGAGCCCGCGCATCCGCGGCCCGAGCGCGCCGATGACAATCTCGGCCGGGGTGCGCTCGCGCAGGTAGACGATCGCGTCGGCCATCCGGTCGAGGGGCTTGTCCCCGGACCCGCTGCCGATCCCGAGGCGCAGGCGCTCCGGCGGCAGGGCCGTCTCGTCTATCCGCCGCAAGATGGCGTCCGGAGGCACGGCGCTGATCGGCACGACGGCGGTGCCGAGCGTGATCCGCATGGTGGCAGCGGCCATCGTCGCCAGGTGGCCGAGGCCGTCCTCGTCCGGCGGGTGGTTGACCCACAGCGAACGGTAGCCGCTCGCCTCCACCCGTTCCGCCAGATCCACGGCGACCGAATCGGGGGTGCTGGTCCTGAGCTCGAAGGCGAGATGCGTCATAGGTGCCACCACGGGCCACGGGGCGGCTCGACGGCATGGCGTCGCAGGTCGCGCTGTATCTCACGGCCGAGCTTCCTGGTCTCCCTGCGGTTGAACAACGCGCCCGCGGCGGCGCCGGTGAGCATCGGGCCAAGCGAGAACGCGCTGCGGCTGGCCCGCCCCACCAGCCGCCGGCGCAGCAGCCGGGCCAGCGGGGAACCCGCGGCGAAGATCAGGCCGCCCTCGATCATGAACACCCCGCGGCGATGGGCCCACGCCCCGACGTAGGCGCTCATCCGCTCGGGGAACTTTCCGGGGGCCGGGGTTCCGTACGCCTCGTGCAGTTCGGCGACCAGCTTGAGCTCGATCCCGACCAGGAGCAGCGTCTCGGCCGCGATCTCGACCGGGATGGCGGGTAGCACCGGGAGCGCGGCGGCCATGCCCGCCGCCCCGCCCGCCGCCGCGGCGGCGCGGGCCGCGCCCTCGATGAGCGCGTCGGCTATCTCGTCGGGTGACTTGCCGGGAAACTGGGCCGTGAGCGTGGTCCTGTCGCGCACCCGCAGCCGTGGCGCCATCGCGACCACCTGATCGGACAGCCAGCCGGCTCCGTCGCCCGCGCGCCGCCGTACGGCGCGCGTACCGCGGCCGGCCGCCCGCGCGCCCGTGGTCACGGCCCTGGTGAACGTGCTCACCAGCCGACGCCGCTCCTGTGGCTTGTCCGTTTCGCTGACGTCGGACGCCACCTCGGCGGCGCGCAGCGAGAGGTCGGTGCCCTCGGTTTCCGGTTCTGCCATGAGCTACCCCTACCCCTGATCCCCGTTGTCCCACATGCGCTGTCCGGCTCGTCCTAGTTCGGGCTGTACGGCGTGTTCCGCAGATCCGGAGCCGGCCGTGAGGTGGTCGTGCGCAGCATCGCGGTCTCTCTCGACAGCAGCACCCGCTGCATGGCCAGGCGCCGCAGCGTGTCCGGCTCGGCCAGCATCGCCTGGCGCTCCGGCAGGTCGATGATCATGGCGGCGGCGACGATAAAGGAGAGCAGTTCCGGCTCGTCGGGCATTTCCTCGAGCCGGACCGTGGCGCCGCCCCATTCGGTCAGCGCGTCCAGGTACTCGCGGAACGCCGCCTGGGTCAGCCGCACGCCGGGGCCGGCCGCCGCCGGGTCGGCCGGCTCCTCACTGAGCAGCTCGACCTGTCCCTGCAGGTACGGCCGCGTCTGGTCGAGCCCGAGCAGCCGGAACCGCTGGGTGCCGACCGTAACGATGTCGAACCGGCCGTCGTCGTGCCGCTCCACCCGGCGCACGGTAGCGGTGCAGCCGATCTCGTAGAGCGAGCGCACGCCGTCGATACCGGTCTCGCGTCCCTTGCGGATCGCGATCACGCCGAACCGGCGCGGCTCCGCCCCGTCGAGCAGGTCGCTGATGAGCTGCCGGTACCGCTCCTCGAAGATGTGCAGCGGCAGCAGCATGCCGGGGTAGAGCACCGCGCCGAGCGGGAACAACGGCAGCATCTCGCCCATGACACGATACTACGCGACGCCGCGAGAACGCCGGCTTCGAGAGCCGGTCAGACCGTCAGGACGATCTTCCCGCGAATATGGCCGCTGGCCAGCCGCCGGTAGGCGTCCTGGACCTGGCCGAGCGGGTACGTCGCGGCGATCGGCACCTCGAGCTGGCCGTCCGCGATCAGGGCGGCCAGCTCGGCCAGCGTGCTCGCGCTGGCGCCGACCGCGTTTCCGTCGCCCTTGACGCCGTACTTGGCCACCGCCTCGAAATCGGCGATGGTGTCGATCCGGGACGGCTCCACGCCGAGCTCGAGGGCCAGCTGCACGTAGTCCGGGCCGAACGTGTCGATGAACGCGTCGACCTTGCCCGCCGCCTGCCTGATCCGGTCGGCCACCCCGTCGCCGTAGGCCACCGGGATGACCCCGTGCCCGGCCAGCCAGTCGTGGTTCGCCGGGCTGGCCAGCCCGATCACGGTCGCGCCCGCCCGCCTGGCGAGCTGGACGGCCACCGAGCCGACCCCGCCCGCCGCGCCGGAGACCACCACGGTGTCGCCCTTGGTCAGCGCGACGGCGCGGACCGCGGCATAGGCGGTCGCGCCGACGACGTTGAGCGCCCCGGCGACCTCCCACGGCACGCCCGCGGGCTTGGCCGTCAGGTTCTGCTCCTCGACCACGACGTACTCGGCCTGGCTGGCCCGGTTGTCGGTGTAGCCGATGACCTCGTCCCCGGTCGCGAAGCCGGGCACGCCGGGTCCGGTCGCGGCCACCACCCCGGCCAGGTCACTGCCCTGCCCGGACGGGAACGTGGCCGGCCACCGGGAGTGCAGCAGGCCCTCGCGGATCTTGGCCTCGCCCGGGTTGATCCCGGCCGCCTTGACCTGGACCAGCACCTGGCCCGGGCCCGGCACCGGGGTCGGCGCATCAACCACCTTGAGGACGTCGATGTCGCCGTACTCGTCGAACCGTACTGCCTTCACCAGCCTGCCTCCGTTCTCCCAAGACCCGTCAACCTCGCGACCGCCCCGGGTATGCCCGCCTGGCACCGGAGGAATTACCCGCGCAGCCGCTCGATGATCTCAGTGGCGGGCAGCTCGGCGGCCCCGAGCCTACCGGGCGCCGAACCTCTTCGAATGTCAGTACCACAGGCTAGGGTTTCGAGCGTGGCCGAACGCTGGGATCGCGAGCGAGTACTTGCGCTGGCCCCCGACGCGCCGTCGCAACGGACCGCGCTGTCGCTGGCGTCCGGCCGCGCCTGGCCGGCGACCGGCGCCGCGGCCGGAGCCGACGCGGTGTGGGGGGAATGCCGGGGCAGCGCCGCCGCGCCGTACCGCGCCGTGGTCGACCTGTCCGGGCCGGCGTACCGGTGCTCGTGCCCCAGCCGGAAGTTCCCGTGCAAGCACGTGCTGGCCCTGCTGCTGCTCTGGTCCGAAGGTTCGGTGCCGGACGACGTGGCCGGTCCGCCGGACTGGGCCGGTTCCTGGCTCATCGCCCGGGCCGCTAAGGCCAGCCGCGTGCCAGCCGGCGAGCAGGCCGAACCCAAGGACCCCAGGGCGGCTGCTCGACGCGCCGAGCAGCGCGAGACCAGGGTCGCGTCCGGCCTGGCCGAGCTCGACCGGTGGCTCGGCGACCAGGTGCGGCAGGGCCTGGCCGCCAGCCAGCAGGCCGGCTACGCCCACTGGGACGAGATCGCCGCCCGGATGGTCGACGCGCAAGCCCCCGGCCTGGCCGAGCGTCTCCGGGCCCTCGCCTCGGTCCCGCACTCGGGGGCGGGCTGGGACGGCCGGCTCCTCGAGGAGTACGCGCTCCTCCACCTGCTCGCCGTCGCCTACCGCCGGCAGGCCGAGCTGCCGCCGCCGCTACGGGACACCGTCCGGTCCCGGATCGGCTTCAGCCTCCGCCAGGCCGACGTGCTGGCCGGCGGGCAGCCGATCAGGGACCACTGGCAGGTGCTGGCCCGGCGCGACCTCGAGCAGGACCGGATCCGGACCCGCCGGACCTGGCTGCGCGGCCGCAAGACCGGGCGGGACGCGCTGCTGCTCAGCTTCGCGGCGGCGGGCCAGGCGCTCGACGACTCGCTGGCCGTCGGCGCCGAAACCGACGCGGACCTCGTGTTCTACCCCGGCGCGGTCCCGTTGCGCGCGGCCGTGCTGGCCAGGCACGACGACTCCGACGGCTCCGACGGCGGCGCGTCCGGCGGCGCGCCGCCGGACGCAGGGCCGCCGGATGGCGGCACGATCGCCGGGCTCCTGGGCGGGTACGCGGCGGCGCTGGCCGCCGATCCCTGGCTGGACAGCTGGCTCGCCGTGGTGGAGATCATCCCGGTCCGCGGCCCCGCCCCTGCCGTCCGCGGCGCGGACGGCGGCAGCCTGCCGCTGCACCCGGGGGCCGGCGACTGCTGGCCGCTGTTCGCGCTCTCCGGCGGCCGCCCGGTGACGCTGGCCGGCGAGTGGACCCCGCGCGGTCTGCGGCCGCTGACCGCCTGGGACGAGGCCGGACGGGCGGTACCGCTGTGAGCGAATGGCGGGACCTGGTCACCGCGAGCCTGATCGGTACCGAACGGGCCGAGGTTCCCGCGCCCGCCGTCCCTGGCCTGCCCGTGCGGGCCGACGCCGTCCCGGGCGATCCCGCTACCCTGCTGCTCGACCGGGCCGCGCTGCTGACGGTCGCGCGCCGGGGCGGAACCCTGATCCGGCCGGCCGGATCAGGGTTCCAGGCCGAGCCGCTCCCCGCCGCCGAGCCGGACCCGGCTCCCGCGGTCAGCCCGGCCGCTGGCGGCCGGCTCGACCGGATGCTCGGCGGCGAGCACCCGGACCTGCTGGCCGAGTGGCTGACCGCGGCGATAGCCCATAGCCGCCGGGTTCCGCCTCGTCTGCTGCCCGCGCTGCTCGACCGGGTCCGGCGGGTCTCGCCGTCCGACCCTGAACTGCGCCGCCTGTCGGCCGAGGCAGGCGGGGCACGAGCCCGGTGGCTGGCCCGGCTCAACCCGGACTGGACGTTCGTCACGGCGCTCACCGAGTCTGGCGACGATACCTGGCGGCTGGGCGGTAAGAGCCAGCGGCGCGGCTACCTGGCCGCGCTGCGGGCCCGCGATCCCGCCGCCGCCCGGGAACTGATCACCCAGAGCTGGGCGGCGGGCGGGCCGGAACGGGTCATGTTCCTGTCCGTGCTGGCGAACCAGGGGCTGAGCCTGGCCGATGAGCCGCTGCTCGAGTCCGCGCTGGACGAGCGCGACGCCGAGGTACGCGGCTGGGCCGCGCACCTGCTGGCCCGGCTGCCTGGGTCTGCTCTCGGGCAGCGGATGGCGCGCCGCGCCGCCGGCTGCCTGCGCATCGACCAGGGCGTGCGCGGCACCAGGCTGATCGTCACGCCACCCGCCGGCTGCGACGCCGCCATGCGGCGGGACGGCGTGACGTCCCGGCGGGGCGGCGGTCCGGCGGAGATGGACGGCCGGACCCACCTCCTGCACGAGGTGCTGGCCAGGACCCCGCTGTGTACCTGGACCGGTCAGTTCGGCCGGACGGCCGAACAGATCCTCGCCGTGCCGTCGGGCGCCTGGGCGCCGGTGCTGTTCACCGGCTGGTCGCGGGCGGCGATGGCCCAGCGCGACCAGGACTGGATGACCGCCCTGGTCGACTGGGCCCTGGCGGGCGGGCCGACCGGCACCCTGTTCGGCGCGGAGACGCTGCGCCAGCTGGCCCGGCGGGCCGATCCGGCGCGGTGCGCGCGGGAGACGACGGCCCGTCCGGCCGCGGAGATACCGCTGCCCATCCGCGACGCGATCAGCGTGCTGCGCTTTCGCTACGACATGCTGAAGGAGCTGGAACTATGACGACAGTGCTGGCTAATCCCGGGCTGGCTGAGCCCGGGGATGCGGTCCTGCGGCCGCACGCGGAGCAGGAACACCGGGCCGAGCTGGACGCGCTGGCCGGGGCCGACGACCGGCCGCGGCCGCCGGGCTGGCGGATGTCCCCGTGGGCGGTGACCGTGTACCTGCTGGGCGGCGCGGCCCCGGACGGCACCGTGATCATGCCGAAGTACATCGGTTCCCGCCGCCTCATCGAGGTCGCGGTGGCCACGCTGGCCACCGACCGGGCGCTGCTGCTGCTCGGCGTGCCGGGCACGGCCAAGACGTGGCTGTCCGAGCACCTGGCCGCGGCCGTCTCCGGCGACTCCACGCTGATGGTGCAGGGCACGGCGGGCACCGCCGAGGAGGCGGTCAGGTACGGCTGGAACTACGCCAGGCTTATCGCCGAGGGGCCGTCCTGGGACGCGCTGGTGCCGAGCCCGGTGATGCGGGCGATGGCGGGCGGCCAGATCGCCCGAATCGAGGAGCTGACCCGGATGCCGTCGGACGTGCAGGACGCGCTGATCACCATCATGTCGGAGAAGACGCTGCCCGTGCCCGAGCTCGGCACCGAGCTGCAGGCGGTCCGCGGCTTTAACGTCATCGCCACCGCCAACGACCGGGACCGTGGCGTGAACGACCTGTCCAGCGCGCTACGCAGGCGGTTCAATACGGTGGTGCTCCCGGTGCCCGCCTCGGCCGAGCAGGAGGTGGACATCGTCGCCCGCCGGGTCGCCGAGCTGGGCCGCTCGATCGGTTTGCCGGAGACGCCGCACGGGGCGGACGAGATCAGGCGGGTGGTCACCGTCTTCCGCGAGCTTCGCCAGGGCGTCACCGAGGACGGCCGGGCCAAGGTCAAGTCGCCGAGCGGCACGCTGTCCACCGCGGAGGCGATCTCGGTGGTCACCAGCGGCCTGGCGCTGGCCGCGCACTTCGGCGACGGGGTGCTGCGGCCGGCCGACGTGGCGGGCGGCATTACCGGCGCCGTCGTGCAGGACCCGGTCGCGGACCGCGCGGTGTGGCGGGAGTACCTGGAGACGGTCATCAGGGACCGGGACGACTGGAGCGACTTCTACCGCGCCTGCCGCGACACCGCCGGATGACCACGCTCGTCTACGGGATCCGGCACCACGGGCCCGGATCGGCGCGGTCGGTGCGGGCCGCCCTGGCCGGGCAGCGCCCCGACATCGTGCTGATCGAGGGCCCGCCGGAGGCGGACGACCTGATCGCGCTGGCCGCGGACCCGGAGCTGCGGCCGCCGGTAGCGTTGCTCGGCTACGTGCCCGGGGAGCCGCGGCAGGCGGCGTTCTGGCCGTTCGCGGTGTTCTCCCCGGAGTGGCAGGCGATCACGTACGCGCTGGAGGCGGGCGTCCCGGTCCGGTTCTGCGACCTGCCGGCCGCGCATCAGCTCGCCCGCAAGGCGGCCGGGGAGGAGCAGCCGAAGCCGCGGCGTCGCACCGACCCGGTGAGCGACCTGGCCGCCGCGGCCGGGTACGACGACCCGGAGCGCTGGTGGGAGGACGTGGTGGAGCACGTCCCCGGGCCCGCGGTCTTCGACGCGCTAGCCGAGGCGATCGCCATCTTGCGAGCCGACGCCGAGGACCTCGATGCACGGGACGCGGTCCGCGAGGCGTACATGCGCCGGGTGCTGCGCCGGACGGCCAGGGAAGGCTTCGAGCAGATCGCGGTGGTCTGCGGCGCCTGGCACGTGCCGGCCCTGCGGCAGATGCCGTCAGCGGCCTCCGACGACCGGCTGCTGCGCGGCCTGCCGAAGGTGAAGGCCGCCATGACCTGGGTGCCGTGGACCTACGGACGGCTGTCCTACGCCTCGGGCTACGGGGCGGGCATCCGCTCCCCCGGCTGGTACGACCACTTGTTCTCGTCACCCGGTCAGCCCATCGAGCGGTGGCTGGCCCGGGCCGCCGCCGTCCTGCGCGCCGACGGCGTCCCGGCGTCATCGGCGCACGTGATCGAGTCCGTTCGGCTCGCCGCGGCGCTCGCCGCGCTGCGCGGCCGTCCGCTGGCCGGCCTGGAGGAGGTCACCGAGGCCGCGCACGCGGTGCTGTGCGAGGGCAGCGACCTGCTCGTCGCGCTGATCCAGCGCAAGCTGGTGGTGGGCGAGAGGCTCGGCACGGTGCCGCCCGCCACCCCCATGGTGCCGCTCCAGCGCGACCTGACCGATCAGCAGCGCCGCCTGAAGCTCCGGCCCGGGGCGGAGGCCCGGGACTACGACCTGGACCTGCGCAAGCCGAACGACCTGGCCCGCAGCCGCCTGCTCTACCGGCTCGCCCTGCTCGACGTGCCGTGGGGCAGGACGCAGCAGGGCCGGACCAGGAACATCGGGACGTTCCGGGAGAGCTGGCAGCTGACCTGGCGGCCCGAGCTCGACCTGGCCCTGATCGAGGCGAGCATGTGGGGCAGCACGGTCGCGGCGGCCGCCACCCAGCGGGCGAGGTCGATCGCGGCCGACGCGGCCGCCCTCGATGCCCTGACCGCGCTGACCGAGCAGTGCCTGCTCGCCGACCTCGGCGACGCCCTAGCCGAGGTATTGGCGGCGGTCAGGGACCGCGCCGCGCTCGACACCGACGTGGCCCACCTGATGGCGGCGCTGCCGGCGCTGGTCCGCGCGGCCAGGTACGGCGACGTGCGCGGCACCGACCCGGCCCGGCTGGGCGACGTCGCCGTCGAGATGGTCACCAGGATCTGCGCGGGCCTGCCGGCCGCGGTGACGTCCCTGGACGAGACGGCCGAGCGGGCCATGCGGCAGCGCATCGACGCGGTGCACGCGGCCACCGGGCTGCTCGCCGACACGACGAGCCGTGAGCGCTGGCTGGACACGCTGGGCCGTCTGGTCCCGCGCTGCCCCCCGGTGATCGCCGGGCGGCTGACCCGGCTGCTGCTCGACGCGGCCCGGGTCAGCGCGGACGAGGCAGGCCTGCGGATGTCGCGGGCACTGTCGGCCGCCGTGCCGGCCCCGGCCGCCGCGGGCTGGGCCGAGGGGTTCCTGGCCGGCAGCGGCCTGCTGCTCGTGCACGACGACAAGCTGCTCGCCCTGGCCGACGGCTGGCTGGCCGGGCTGAGCGCGGACGCCTTCACCGCGGTCCTGCCCGCGCTGCGCCGGACGTTCGGCGAGTTCGCGCCGCCGGAACGGCGGGCGATCGGGCAGAAGGCGGCGCTTCTCGACGGCAGCGGCCGCGGCCCCGTCGTGGTCGCGGACGCTGGCGAGGATCTCGACTCCGAACGGGCGTTGCTGGCGGCCGGGGGCGCCGCCCTGATCCTCGGCTGGCCGCCGCTGGTGACGTCATGACCGACGGCCCTGACGAGCGGATGCGCCGCTGGCGCCTTGTCCTCGGCGAGGCGGGGGTCGCCATGCCACTGGACGGTGGCGACGCGCGCGTCGACGCGGCCCTCGGCGCCCTGTACGACAGCGACAGCGGCGGGGGCGGCGTCGAGCAGGGCTTTCTGCGGCGGCAGGCCGGGTTCGGCGCGTCGGCTCCGCGCGTGGCCCGCTGGCTCGGCGACATCCGCACGTGCTTCCCGGTCAGCGTGGTCCAGGTCATGCAGAAGGACGCCATCGAGCGGCTGGGCCTGACCCGGCTGCTACTCGAACCGGAGATGCTGGAGGCGGTCGAGCCGGACGTGCACCTGGTCGGCACGCTGCTGTCGCTGAACCGGGTGATGCCCGAGCAGGCCAGGGAATCGGCACGCGCCGTGGTCCGCACGGTGACCAGGGACCTGGAGCGGCGGCTGAGCCAGCGGACCCGCTCGGCGGTGACCGGGGCGCTGAACCGGGCCAGCCGGACGAACCGGCCGCGGCGGCCCGCCGACATCGACTGGGACCGGACGATCCGCGCCAACCTGCGGAACTACCTGCCGGAGCACCGGACCGTCGTGCCCGAGCGGCTGGTCGGGTACGCCAGGAAGCAGCAGGCGGTCGCCCGCGACGTCATCCTCTGCCTGGACCAGAGCGGCTCGATGGCGTCCTCCGTGGTGTACGCGGGGGTGTTCGGCGCGGTGCTGGCCTCGATCCGGTCGCTGCGCACCTCGGTGGTGGCCTTCGACACCTCGGTCGCGGACCTGACCGGCCAGCTCAGCGACCCGGTCGACGTGCTGTTCGGCACCCAGCTCGGCGGCGGCACCGACATCAACCAGGCCGTGGCCTACTGCCAGCGGCTCATCACCCGCCCGGCCGCCTCGATCTTCATCCTGATCAGCGACCTGTTCGAGGGCGGCAACCGGGACCAGATGCTGCGCCGGATCGCGGACATGACCGCCGCGGGCGCGCAGGTGATCGTCTTGCTGGCACTGTCCGACGAGGGCGCCCCCAGCTACGACCACGACAACGCCGCCGCGCTGGCCGGCCTCGGGGTGACCGCGTTCGCCTGCACCCCGGACGCCTTCCCCGACCTCATGGCCGCCGCCATCGAACGCCGCGACATCACCCAGTGGGCCCAGCACCACCACCCATCCCCCACCTAACCTCCGCCCCGCCCACACCCTGCCCAGAAGTCGCGGGATCCCGGCGGGCCAGGAGACGGCGGCGGTCGCGGCCGGGCACCTCGGCCTGATCCAGCACGGCGAAGCCTGGCGGCAGGAGGGAGGCGGGCTCGCCCGGCTGAAGGCACCACTCGGGCGGCAGGCCGGGGCGCGTCCGGCGGGCGTCATCGGCGTACGCCTCCCAGGCCAGCAGGCCGCCGTCCGACACCGCAGCGGCCCCGGCGGCGAACACGGCCGCGTCCCAGAAGCCGATGGCCAGGACCAGCGCGTGTGACCGCGGCTCCGGAGCCCAGCCGGACAGGTCCGCGTGGACCAGCGTGATCAGGTGATCGAGCCCGCGCCGTCTGGCCTCGGCGCCGAGCAGCCCGAGCGCGACCTCCGAGACGTCCACCGCGGTGACGCGGCGCCCCTGCTCCGCGGCCAGCAGCGCCGAGCCGGACGGGCCGCAGGCCAGGTCGGCCACTGGTCCGTCCGGCAGGCCGAGGGCCAGCGCCCGCACGGCCAGCGGATGACGGCGGAAGGACGGCACGAAGCCGGTGCTGTACTTCGCGTTCCACTTGATCCGGTCGGGGTGATCGCCGGGCATGAGCCCGCTGCCCTCGGCAGACATGAACGTGGATACTACGGGGTAAGGTGACTGGATAGTTACGTCACTGAGTGCCAAAATAGACGATCAGGCTTTGAGTCCGGCGCGAGGGAGACCATGGCTAGCACACGCGAGTGGTTCGAGACGGTCGAGGAGGCGCGCAGGCGGGCGAGGCGACGGCTGCCGAGGTCGGTGTACATGGCGCTGGTCGCCGGGGCCGAAAAGGGCGTCACGCTGCAGGACAACCTGGCGGCGTTCGGCGAGCTCAGGTTCGCCCCGCCGCGGATCGCGAACCTGCCCGCCGCCCGGGACATGGCCACGTCGGTGCTCGGGCAGGAAATCGCGCTGCCGGTGATCGCGTCCCCGACCGGCGTGCAGGCCGTGCACCCCGAGGGCGAGGCGGGCGTGGCCCGGGGCACGGCCGAAGCCGGCACCGCGGTGGGCCTGAGCTCGTTCGGCAGCATGCCGGTGGAGACCGTGGCGCTGGCCAACCCGAAGCTGTTCTTCCAGACCTACTGGTCGGGCACCAGGGACCAGATCGTCCAGCGCGCCGAACGGGCCCGGCAGGCCGGAGCCAAGGGCCTGATCGTGACGCTGGACTGGTCGTTCTCCAACGGCCGGGACTGGGGCAGCCCGGCGATACCCGAAAAGATAGATCTGCGGGCCCTCGTGCGCTTCGCGCCCGAGGGCATCGCGCGGCCCGCCTACGTCCGCGACTGG
>Ga0210397_10002407_pt1 | contig 11796 bp, 10 predicted proteins | sample IncBWH2OmetaG_FD_160126 | JGI IMG/M metagenome (GOLD analysis project Ga0210397, IMG submission 160126) | Forest soil microbial communities from Barre Woods Harvard Forest LTER site, Petersham, Massachusetts, United States - Inc-BW-H-2-O ...
ACGCGGTCGCAGATGCCTAGCACGAGCCCCATGTCGTGCTCGATCAGCAGCATCGACTGGCCCTGATCGGCCAGCGCGCGCAGCCGGGCGCCGAGTTCGGCGCTCTCCCGCGTGTCCAGGCCGGCGGCGGGCTCGTCCAGGCACAGCAGCCGGGGCCTGGCGGCGAGCGCGCGGGCGACGCCGACGAGCTTGCGCTGTCCCATGGACAGATCGGCGGGCATGGCCCCGGCCGCCCAGCCCATGCCGACCAGGTCGAGCGCCTGAGCCGCCGAGCCGTTCCTGGCCGCCACCGTCAGGTTCTCTCCCACGTCGAGGTCGTCGAACAGCTCCGTGCTCTGCCAGGTGCGCCCCAGCCCGCGGCGGGCGCGCTGGAAGGCCGGCAGTCCCCCGATGTCGGACCCGGATAGCTCCACACGGCCGGTACACCGCACGAAGCCGGAGATGGCGTCGATGAGCGTGGTCTTGCCCGCACCGTTCGGGCCGATAAGACCAACGAGCTCACCCTCGCGCACCTTTACCGTGACCTCACGCAGCGCGTGCACGCCACCGAACGCGACGGACAGGCCGGTGACGCTCAGCACGGCGGGGCGGCCCGCGAGATCGGCTGGCCCGGTGCGCTGTTCGCTGGGCGCGGGAACCGCAGCGGCCGTCTCCGGGGCGCGGACCACGGATCGCTTGTGTATCCGCCGGTAGATGTCGCCGGCCACGCCCGCTGGGTTCTGCTGCAGGGTGAAGATCAGCAGGAAGCCGCCGACCAGCAGGAACCAGTTCCCGTTCAGCCCGAACCACTTGTCGAGCGCGTACGGGATCAGCGCCTGCGCGGACAGCAGGCCAGCGAACACCGCGCCGGAGATGAGCGTGATGCCGCCCGCGTAGGCGAACGCGATCAGGCTGAGCGCGGTCACCGCGTCGAACCGGTCGGCGCTCACGGAGCCGAAGTTGTACGCGTACAGCACGCCGCCGACGCCGGCGATGAACGCGGCGATGCCGAACGCGTAGAGCTTCACCGTGCGCGGGTTGATCGCCGCGGCGGCGGCCGCGCGCTCGTTGGAGCGCACCGCGAGCATCCGCTGCCCGAGCGTGCCGCGCCGGATGTAGCCCACCCCGACGCACACGAGCACGCAGCAGATCAGCGTGACCCAGCCGAAGACCGGGCTGGGCTGGTTGCCGTCGATGCCGCGGAACGGGCCGTTCGGGCCGAGATCGAGCCCGAACCACTTCGGCTCGGGCACCGGCGAGCCGGCCAGGCCGCCGCCCCAGGTGCTGTTGACGAAGCCGAAGTTCTCGATGGCGACGGCGCCGGCGAGCGTGACGACGGACAGGCTCACGCCGCGGACCCGGACCGCCGATACCGCGGTGATCAGGCCGATGGCCACCGCGACCACGATCCCGGCTAGCGCCGCGACCGGGAACGTGATGCCGAAATTGACCGCCATGTGCGAGATCGTGAATCCGGCGGCGCCGGCCAGCGCAAGCTGGATGACCGAGATCTGGCCGACGAAACCGGTGACCACCACGAGCGACAGCGCCATCAGCGCGCCGATCAGCGTATTGATCAGCGCCTCGCGGAAGTCGAACGGGAACACGACCAGCAGCACCGCGCCGGCGACCGCGCAGATCAGCCCGGCGCGGACCAGGTGCTGCGGGCGGGGCGCCTCGGGCAGCGACCGCTCGACGATCTCGCCGCGGCCGGGAATACGCGACCCGCGCCAGAACAGCACGACGACGATGATGAGAAACGCCAGCAGGTCGGTGACGCCGGGCAGCGAGACGCCGCCGGACTGCGGGAACCAGGACTGTGCCGACGCGTACTGGAGCAGCGAGTACATGATGGCGATGCCGAAGCTGGCGCCGACCGCGATGCCGAACGAGGTGAACGAGGCGATCAGCGCGGCGGCCAGCGCCGGGATGATCTGCAGCGGCAGCGTGCTCGGGTCAAGCTGGGTGATCGAGGCGGCCAGGATACCGAGCGCCCCGGCCAGCAGGGACGCGAGCAGCGTGTTGGTCAGCGAGATGATGTTCGGCGACAGGCCGCTGAGCATCGCCGCGGCCTCGTTCTCCGCGACGGCCCGGGTGGCGAGCCCGAACCGGGTCCACTTGTACAGCGCGGCCAGCCCGGCGGCGGCCACGATCACCAGGCCGGTGAGGATGAACCGGTTGACCGGGACCACCGCGCCGAAGATGTGCACGACGCCGGCCGGCAGGATGCCGGGCTCCGGCTGCGGGGTGACGCCGAAGGCGAGGATCATCGCCGACTGCGCGATGAGCAGCACGCCGAGCGAGGAGACGAGCTTGGCCAGCGGCGAGGAGTTGCGCAGCGGCCGGTAGACGGCGAACTCGGTGACGGCGCCGACAGCGAGGACGAACAGCAGGCTGAGCGGCAGCGCGACGGCGGTCGGCAGCGTGGCGAGCTTGCCGGCGTTCAGCGCCCAGAAGGCGTAGCCACCGAGCATCGCGATGGCGCCGGTGGAGAGGTTGATGATCCCCGACCCTCGGTAGGTCAGTACTACCGCGAGTGCGATGCCGGCGATGAGCGCGCCGGAACCGAGTCCGAGCAGGATGAACAGCAGGATCTGTTGCACCGGTCATTCCTTGCCAGGGCCGGGGATCGGGACGGCGATTCTAAGACGGCGGCTGCAGCCAGCCGGCCGCCTTGATCCAGTTGGGCTTGCCGCTAGTCACGCCGCCCGTGTACTCGAAGAACTGGATACGGTCGTTGCACACGCCCGGCGCATTGGAGTACTTGCCGCAGTCGATCGCGGGAGCGCCGAGCGCCTGCGGTCCGGTGAACGCCTTTGCCTTGGCCAGTATCGCCGACGGGGACAGGCTCGCATAGCCGACCTCGTTCATGATCTTGATGGTCGTCAGCGTCTGGCCAAAGTTGACGATGTTCCACGGGTCGGGCGCGTTCGCCTCGGTGGAGTACTTCTTCGCCACCGCCTCGTAGGCCGGCATGCCCGGGTCGGACGGGTCGCCGAACAGCGAGCTGGCGATCGAGTATGTCCAGTGCGGGAAGTCGCCGAGGCCCTTGATGACCTGCCCGTTCAGGCACAGCGGTGCCGAGACGATCTTCTTCGTATCGGTGATGCCGAGGGTCTTGAGGCTCTTGGCGAGGTTCACGCAGCCGGCGGTGTCGCTGTACGGGATCACCATGTCGGCCGTCTGCGCGCCCGCCGCGGTGAGCACCGAGGTCAGGTCCGTCTGGGTCTCGGGGTAACCGACCGCCTTGACCGAGATCCCGGCCGCCACCAGGCCGGCCTTGATCGCCGCGGCGCCCACGGCGATGCCGGCGTTGTCTGACGGGTAGACGAGCGCCGCGGTCTTGGCGTGCAGGACGTCCTTCGCGTACGTGCCGAACGGCGCGAGAATGTGGGTCGCGTCTCCGAACAGGATCACCGCGTTCTTCTGCACGGAATCAACCGGGGTCGCCGCGACGCCGTCGATCACCGGCTTGGCGCCGCCCAGCGTGCCGAAGAACGACTGGACGCCGATCGCCACGCCACCCAGCTCGATCACGTTCACCTTCTTGTTCGCGAGGAACTTCTGCGCGCAGACCGTGCCTTCTTCCTCGGCCGAGGCGATGAAGCAGGTGACAAGCTGGATCGGGTGGCCGCCGACGCCGCCGAGCTCGGCGTTGGCGTAGTTGACCGCCATCTGCGCGCCGGCCGTGGCCAGCAGGCCAACGGCCGTCGGGCCGCCCTGCTGGTTGACGTAGCCGATGTAGACCGGCGGCAGCGATTTGTCCGCCGGGCCGGCCTTGCCGCCGGTGTAGGTCAGGTAGTTGGTGACGGACTGGGCGCCCTGCCCCCCGGTGCCCGTGCTGGCCGGAAGGCTGCTGGCCGGCGCCGCGCTCGTCGAGGTGGCAGCGGCTGAGCTGGAACTCGAACTGCTGCAGCCCGCCGCCGCCAGCACCGCTGCGGCGACCGCGGCGAAGCCGGCCAGGCCGAGTCTGTTGTGTCTTCGCACGGTGGTTCCTCCTGGTGGGTAAATCGTCACGACATCGCCGATGACCGAGCCGTTTTCTTGCTCCCAGGGAACGTCTGGTGCTCCCAGATTCGCCACTAGCACCCGGGCCGCGGGCCTGGGATCGTCCGCCTAGAAAGGCGGTTCCCCGGGCCGGATCGGGCTTATGGCATGCGTGGCAGAAACTTGCTCCATCGCATTCTCCGGAGGGCATCGGGAACCTGCAGGAAACTATTTCCTCAGGAAAAACCGGCGGCACGCTCTCGTCAACTATTTTGTTGACAATCCAGGTCACGATCGCGTCAAGTGTGCGGAGGGCACATATTCGCGGCGGCCAAGTTGGCGTGGACGCCAATGCCGGGATAGCCACGGTGGTGGAAGCTGGTGGCGGTCGTGCCAGATGAGCGCGCTGACGGCGGCCGGCGAAGGTGGGTGGGCGGATGGCAGCCAGCCGAGGCGATACCGTCCTCGAACTCGACCGGCTGAGCGTCGCCTATTACCGGGCGCCGGTCGTGCGCGAGCTGACGCTGACCGTGGGCCGCGGCGAGGTCGTGGCGCTTCTCGGCGCCAACGGCGCCGGCAAGACCACCACGCTGCGGGCGATCTCCGGGCTGCTGAAGCCCGCCGGCGGCGCGGTCCGCCTGTGCGGCCAGGACCTCGCGGGTGTCTCCCCGACCGCGCGGGCGCGGCTCGGCCTCGCGCACGTCCCGCACGACCGCGGAATCTTCTTCGGCCTGACGGTGGCCGAGCATTTCCGGCTGGACGGCCTGTCCGGCGAGGCCGAGCTGGATGCCGCGTTCGACCACTTCCCGGCGCTGCGCGAGCTGCGCGGGCGCAAGGCCGGCCTGCTGTCCGGCGGCGAGCAGCAGATGCTGGCGCTCGCGCGGGCCCTCAGCCGCAGGCCGAAGCTGCTCATGCTCGACGAGATGAGCCTAGGGCTGGCCCCGGTGATCGTGGACCGGCTGCTGCCTGCGGTCCGGGCCGCCGCGACCGGCAACGGGACCGGCGTGCTGCTGGTGGAGCAGCACGTGCACCTGGCGCTGAAGATCGCCGATCGGGGCTACATCCTGTCCCATGGCGAACTGGCGGCCACCGGCAGCGCCGGGCAGCTGAGCAAGGACAGTGCGCTGCTCGCGGCCAGCTATCTCGGCGGAGCCGGCTCGTCCGGCTAGTCAGATCTGCCGGTCGCGCCCCGCCCAGTACGGGGCGCGCAGCGTGCGCTTGAGGATCTTCCCGCTGGGGTTGCGCGGCAGCGCGTCGACGACGTCGACGGTGCTCGGGCACTTGTAGTGAGCCAGGCGTTCCCGGGCGAAGCCGATGATCTCCGGTCCGGTCGCGTGCTGCCCGGGCCGCAGCGCGATCACCGCCTTGATGGCCTCGCCCCACCGGTCGTCGGGAACGCCGATGACCGCGACCTCGGCCACGGCCGGGTGCTCGGCCACGACCTGCTCGACCTCGGGTGAGTAGACGTTCTACCCACCGGTGATGATCATGTCCTTGACCCGGTCGGAAACATAGAGGTACCCGGTGTCATCGACGTGCCCGATGTCGCCGCTGCGAAGCCAGCCCCCTTCGGTGATCGCCTCGGCGGTGTCGGCCGGCTTGTTCAGGTAGCCCATCATCCGCTGCGCCGACCGGAACCAGAACTCACCTGGCTGACCCACGGCGACATCCTGGCCGGTGGCCGGGTCCACCACGCGCACCTCGGCGCCGGGCAGCACGGTGCCGGCCGAGAGGAGCCGGTCCGGCCGGGAGGCGTCCCGGTGCGCCCGCGGGGACAGGGCGCTGATCACGCCGGCCAGTTCGGTCTGGCCGTAGACCTGGACGAAGTTCAGCCCGGGCCACGCCGCGAGCGCCTGGCGCAGCATCGCAAGCGGCATCGGCGCGGCCCCGTAGAGCAGGTACTTCAGCCCGCTCAGTGCGGTGATGGCCTTCTCGCCGGCGGCGAGCAGCGCGGACACCACCGCCGGCACCAGGAACGCGTGGGTGGCCCCGGCGGCGAACGCCGCCAGCAGCGACGCCGGGTCAGGCTCGCGGGTGAACGTGCTCGGCGCCCCCGCGTAGATGCCGAACAGCGCATAGCCGGTGCCGCCGATGTGGAACAGCGGCATCGCGACCAGGTTGCGGTCACCCGGGCCCAGCGGCGCCAGCGGGACCGCGTTCTGAGTGTGCTCGACGACGTTGCGGTGCGACAACATCACGCCCTTCGGCCGCCCGGTCGTGCCGGAGCTGTACATCACCAGCCACAGGTCCTCCGCGGTCACGTCGCGGCCGCGGCCGGCGGGGCGGGCGGTGGCCAGGAACGCCTCGTAGCCGTCGCCAGGCCCGCCGACCGTGATCACGTCGGTGACGCCGGGCAGCTTGTCCCTGATGGCATCGACCGCGGGCAGCAGCTCGGCCCCGGCGAACAGCACGCTGGCCCCCGAGTCGTTGATCACGTAGTCAAGCTCCCCGGCCGCCAGCCGCCAGTTGACCACGGCGCAGGCCGCGCCGAGCAGTCCCGCGCCCAGCGCGACTTCCAGGCAGGCCGGGTTGTTCTTGTCCAGGAACGCCACCCGGTCGCCGCGCCCGAGGCCGAGCGCGGCCAGGCCGCCGGCCACCCGCCGGATCCGGTCGTGCCACTGTGCCCACGTACACCGCACCCCGCCATAGGTCAGCGCCTCGGCGTCCGGCCGTACCGCGGCCCAGTGCGCGACCGCGTCGGTCATGAAGTCCATTCCTGGCGGCGCCATTACGGTCATGACTCTCCCTCTCGCCTCCCAGCCGGAGCGACCCACTGCCAGAGTGGCCGGTCCGGCGCCAGCTGGCAACCGTCGCCGCGTCCGCCGTTGCAGCGCCGCGCCAGCCGCGTTTCAGCGCGGCCGGGCACAGTGGCGGGAGATCGTGTTCATGGCGCGCCTTAGCCGCGCTGTCACCAGGGGGAAAATCCGATGTTCAATCACTGCGTCCACGCGACGCCGGCGCGTCCGGCGATGGAGGGAACGCCGGCCACGCTGCGCGACGGGTCGACGGTGCTGATCCGCCAGGTCCGCGACACCGACGCGCCGCTGCTGGCGGAGGGCTTCGCCCGGCTGAGCGCCCGGTCCCGCCAGCTGCGGTTCCTGGGACCCAAGAAGATGCTGTCAGCGGCGGAGCTGCGCTACCTGACCGACGTGGACCACCACGACCACGAGGCGCTCGGCGCGCTCAGCCCCGCCGAGGGGCGCGGCGTGGGCGTCGCCCGCTACATCCGGGATGCTGACGACCCGCGGGCCGCCGAGATCGCCGTCACCATTGCCGACGACTGGCAGGGGCGCGGACTGGGCACCGAGCTTCTGGCCCGGCTGTCCGACCGGGCCCGGCAGGCGGGCATCGGCCGGTTCACCGCGACGGTCTCCGCCGACAACGTGACCATGCCCAGGCTGCTGTGGAAGATGGGCGCCGAGCTGACCGGCCGCAGCCGCGGCACGGTGGATTACGAGGTCGCCCTGGAACCCGCCGACGAGTACAGCCTCGACGGGTGGTTCCGGAGCATGGACGACGGCGCCGTGCTGGCCTGGCCCTGACGCGCACGGCGCTAGGAGGGGACGCCGGCGGGATCGTAGTAGTGGGCGTACTGCCAGAGCCCGCGCGAGACGAGCACCTCGTCGCTCAGCGGTCCGAACCGGTCCGGGGCCAGCGCCGTCATGCCCGGTGGCGGCGTGTCGCTCGTAATCCAGGCGGCCAGGGCCTCACCGATCGCGAGCGAGGATGAGAACCCCGAGCCGTTGCATCCGCTGGCCACCCACAGGCCGGGCAGGTCCGGCGCGGGGCCGACGACGAAGCGCCCGTCCGGGCTCATGGTGAACAGCCCGCCGCGGTGCTCGGCGACCGGGGTGCTGTCCGCGGCCGGCGCCTCGGCCGCGACCTGGCCGGCCAGCTTGCGCAGCACGCCGAGATCCAGCGGCACATCATCGGTGCTGAACGAGGCCGGCTGCTGCTCCGGGTCGACCGGCAGCGGGCCGGGCTCGAACCCGCCGACCATGAGCCCGCCGCGGGCCGGGCGCAGGTAGACGGCGGCGTCGACCACCCGGGCGATCGCGTCGGCCGGGTCGACGTCGCTGGTGGGCTCGGTGATCAGCAGCTGATGGCGGACCGGAGCGACCGGTACCCGGGCCCCGGCCAGGCCGGCCACCTGCCGGACCCAGCCGCCCGCCGCGTCCACGACCACCGGCGCGGCGATCGACCGGCGTTCGGTCTCGACGCCGGCCGCGCGGCCGGCGGTGACCGGTATCCCGATGACCGGCTCGTTCTCGGCCACCACGGCCTCGTTCTGCCGGCAGGCCGCCAGGCAGGCCTGGATAAGGCTGGCCGGCTCTTCGATGTAGACATCCTCCGGGCACCACAGCGCGTACTCGCCGCCGGATGGCTGGTAGTAGCTCAGCTCGGTCCGGGGAGCCTCACGGACGTCGGCGCCCCAGCGCCGGGACTGCGCCAGCTCCTGACCGAGGTACTCGCGGTGCTGGGGCGTCCTGGCGATCAGGAAGCTCCCCGAGCGGGCCACCGGCAGCGGTACTCCCGCCCAGTCGGTGAAGCTGAGCGCCCGGGTGATGCTGCGCCGGGCGAGCCGGGTGCGCAGCTCGTCCGCCTGGACCGACTTGAACAGGCCCGCCGCCCGGCCGGAAGCCTGCGATCCGGCGGTGTGGCGTTCCACCACCACGACTGACCGGCCGGCCAGCGCACAGTGCAGGGCAGTGCTCAGGCCCAGCGCACCGGCCCCGATGACCACGACATCGGCATCCATCAGGCCATTGTGCCGTATGCCTAACGGGCCGGGTTTCTCCCAGACCGAGATGTGCTGGCCGCTCTCGCTGGTGAAGGGCTGCCGGCTCCATCCCTCCCACCGGTCGCGCAGCCGCATCCCGGCCAGCTGGGCCATCAGGTCGAGCTCCGACGGCCACACGTACCGGAACGGCATGGTGCGGTACTCGCCCTGACCACCGGTGAACTCGACGTAGTGCCCGTGCATGGCCTGGGTGGCCGGGTCATACGAGTAGGCCACCCAGTTTTGCTCGCTCACATGCCAGGGCAGTACGTTCTGCCCCGGTGGGAGCCGGCGCAGCTCGGGAACCCGGCACTCGATGACGAAGCAACCGCCGGGCTCCAGGTGGCGGGCAGCGTTACGAAAGCAGGCGACCTGCGCATCCTGGCTGGTCAGGTTCATGATCGTGTTGAACACCAGGTAGGCCATAGAGAACGTGCCGTCCATCGTCGCGGTGGCCATGTCGCCGATGGCGACCGGAATGTCCTCGCCGCCTGGTTTGGCGCGCAGCCGGGCCACCATGGCCCGGGACAGCTCGATGCCGTGCACCTCCACGCCGCGGCGCGCCAGCGGCAGCGCGATCCGGCCGGTGCCGATGGCCAGCTCCAGCGCCCGCCCGCCGCGGGCCAACTCGGCCAGCACCCCGGCCGTCGCCTCTACCGTGCCCGGTCCGAAGACGCCGGAGGCGCCGTCGTACGTCGCGGCGACGTGCTCGCCGAAGTAACCGTCCTCATCCTCCATTGTCCGGACGCTACCCCAGCCGCCGCAGACACCGCGGGCTAGCCGCCGCCGTCGGGCCGGGTGCTGAGCCAGGCCGCGGCTCGGGCGCGGGAGGCCCGCGACAGCCAGGCGTCCTCGATCACCTCGGCCAGTTCCCGCACGGTCAGCTCGCCGATCCGGCTCCCCCGCACCAGTACCGACGGATGGCCGTCGAAGTGCGGCGTGGTGAAGAACGGCGACCCAGGATCCTGGACCAGCGCCTGCTTGTCGGACTCAGACGGCACCCAGAACACGATCACGTCGGGGTAGCGCTCGCCGGTGACAGGATCGACGGCGTCCGGGCGCGGGTTGCGGAAGAACACGAAGGACTTCCCGCCGACCTGGTAGATCGGGTTTTCGCGCGATCCGGGCCAGACCGTGACGTGCGGCATGCGCAAGGCCAGTTCGTGTACGTCCGCGCGCCGGGCCCGGCGCGATCGTGCCGCCATCTGTCCAGCGTAGGCGCTGCTAGGCCGATCCGGACGACGCGCGCGAGGCCGCCGAGGTCAGCGCCGCGGCCGCGCCGGTCAGAGCCGCGCCGCCGGCCGACGCGGCGACCAGCCACCGGGTCACCCGCGGCAGGTCGCGCCATGAGGCCACGCTGGCCGCCACGTCCAGAGCATCGGACAGGGCACCCGCGGCGATCCAGGCGGCGGCCGATCCGGGGTCGGCTCCTGGTCCCTGCAGGGCCGCCAGCGCACCCAGCCCCAGGGCGAGGTCACGCGCGCCCAGGGCGCGGCCGAACACCCGCGCGGCCAGGTCGTCCGCTGAGGCACCGACCCACGGGCGGGCCGGCACCGCGGGCCACGCCAGGGCGGTCAGGCCCAGCGCTACCCGCCCGGCCGCCACGGTCACGGCGCCCCGGCGCAGCAGCGCCGGGATCGAAGTCGCAGTCAGCTGCTCAGGCACCGGATGATCATAGCGGGCCGGGCGGCGGCGGTGCTCAGGCCTGGAGCACCGCCTCGAGCTCGATCTCGATGCGGATCTGGTTAGAGACCACCAGCCCGCCGCCGTCCAGCGGCAGGTTCCAGGTCAAGCCCCAGTCCTCCCGGTTGATGGTGCCCGCGGCGGTGAAGACAGCCCGGTGGCCGCCCCAGGGGTCTGCGGTGTAGCCGACGTATTCGGCCTGCAGGGTGACCGGCCGGGCGACGCCGCGAAGCGTCAGGTCCCCCGTCAGCACTCCCCTGGTGCCGTGCCAGCCGGCCGCCCGGGCCGAGAAGGTGGCCGTGGGATGGTGCGCGACGTCGAAGAAGTCCGCCGAGCGGAGGTGCTCGTCGCGGGCGTCGTTGCCGGATTCCACCGTGGTCATGTCGACGGTGACGGCGACCGTGCTGTCGCCAGGCGCCTCCGCCACCTCGATCACCCCGGACAGGCCGGTGAACCGGCCGCGGACCTTGGTCAGCATGAAGTGACGGCCGATGAAGGCGAGTTCGGTATGGCCGGGGTCGATCTGCCACCGGCCGGGAGCCGGGAGCTCGGCTCCGTCCGCGATCCGGGTGACGGCCGGGTCGCACTCGGTCTGAGTCATGAGATCCTCCTACTAGGAAAAGAGCGTGCGCACGCACATAATATATGTGCTCGCGCACGCACGCAAATGCTAGGCTGTCAGCGTGACAAAAGGTCCGGCCAGCAGCAGCCCGGCCCAGGCCGACGGCGTGACGAATGGTCCCGCGAACAAGGTCCCAGCGGAGGCTGGCGGCGCAACGGAAGGCGCCGCCACCGCGGACGGCCCTGTTTCCCGGGGCGCAGACGCTGCTACCGAGGATGGCTCTGTTTCCGGGGGCGCAGCCGGCGATCCCGCGGTGGACGCGTGGCGCGGGCTGCTGGTGGCGCACAGCAGGCTGGTGCCCGCGGTCGAGGCCGATCTGCGGGCCGCGGGCCAGGTCCCGTTGTCCTGGTATGACGTGCTGCTGGAACTGAACGCCGCCCCGGACCGCAGGCTGAGGATGAGCGAACTGGGCCAGCGCACGGTGCTCAGCCGGACCCGGGTGAGCCGGGTCGTGGACGAACTAGCCGCCGCCGGGCTGGCCGAACGCCAGCCGGACCAGGCCGACGGCCGGTCGAGCTTCGCCGCCCTCACCCCGGCTGGCCGTGAGGCGCTGCGGCGCGCCTGGCCGGTCTACCGGCACGCCATCCACCGGCAGCTCACCGCCCGGCTAACCCCTCAGCAGTGCCGCGACCTGGCTACGCTTCTCGGCCAGCTGATCACCGCGGACGACCTCGATCCACCCGTCACCATCGGCGGGTAGCGGTCAGCCGCTTCAGCGGCCAGAGTGAGGGGCGCCGAGCGTGGC
>Ga0210397_10002408_pt1 | contig 11795 bp, 14 predicted proteins | sample IncBWH2OmetaG_FD_160126 | JGI IMG/M metagenome (GOLD analysis project Ga0210397, IMG submission 160126) | Forest soil microbial communities from Barre Woods Harvard Forest LTER site, Petersham, Massachusetts, United States - Inc-BW-H-2-O ...
TCTGGGAAAGCAGAGTACACCCGCTAGGCCTTGATACAGAGGAATGAAATATTACGTCCCCTCCACGGTAATCCGTCCGCACCGGCCCCGTCACTCATGGTCCCGAACGGTCCTGGTTCCCGCCCCCGCATAGCCATCCCGGCCCTCTGTTGCCTACGCCGGTCCACGTTATTACGTGTTACACTGTTTTACGTGAAGCACGTAGAACCGTGAGGAACAAGGATGGCCAACCAGAACATCACCCTCTCCCTGCCCGAAGAGGACCTGAGAGAGGCGCGGATTCTCGCGGCCCGGCGGGGCACCTCGGTCTCGCAGCTTCTGGCCCGCATGCTCAGGGAAACCGTAGAGCGGGAGACCGGGTACGACGCGGCCAGGGAACGGAGCCTGGCCCTCCTGCACGAGGGAGCAGATCTCGGTACGCGCGGCCAGGCGACCTGGTCCCGGGACGACCTGCATGAGCGGTAACCGCCAGTTCGTGGACACGAACATCCTTGTCTACGCCCACGACGTGACCGCCGGGGACAAGCACAGCCGTGCCCGCGCTCTCGTCGAGGAGTTGTGGGATACCCGGCAAGGGTGCCTAAGCGTTCAGGTGCTGCAGGAGTTCTTTGTCACCACGACCCGGAAGATCCCCAAACCGCTCGAAGCCCCGGCCGCCGCCCAGATCATCGACGACCTGGCTCACTGGCATGTGCACTCTCCCGCCGTTACCGATGTGCGCGCCGCCATTGACATCCACCGGCGAACCGGAGCGTCCTTCTGGGACGCGATGATCCTGCGGAGTGCGCAGGAACTGGGCTGCCAGATCCTGCATTCCGAGGATCTGAACGCTGGCCGGGAATACGACGGCGTCGAAGTCCGCAACCCGTTCCCGACCTGACCGCGCCGCGACGCTCACCTGGCTGGATGCGCGTGTCTTGGCGGTTCCGGCGGTGCTGCGCAGGTCGGCAGGGTAGTCTTCCCTGCCGGTGATCAAGTTGGTGCGGGGTTCACTTACTTATTAGCGGCCGGTACCGTCGAATCATCCCGGATCGAAGATGGAGCTCCATAACATGCGCGTTCTGGTACTTGGCGGAGACGGGTTCTGCGGCTGGCCTACGTCGCTGTATCTGTCGGACAACGGCCATGATGTCACGATCCTCGACAACCTGAGCCGGCGGAAGATTGACATCGAGCTCGAGGTGGAGTCGCTCACCCCGATCCAGCCCCTCGGGCAGAGGCTGCGGGCCTGGAAGGAAGTCTCCGGCCGCGAGATCGGGTTCGTGAACCTTGACATCGCCACCGAGTACGACCGGCTGGTGGAGGTCCTGCGGGAGCAGCGGCCGGACGCCATCGTCCACTTCGCCGAGCAGCGGGCCGCGCCGTACTCGATGCGCACCTCGGCCACCAAGCGGTACACGGTCGACAACAACATCCGCGCCACGCACAACCTGCTGGTCGCCCTGGTCGAGACCGGCCTCGACGCGGCCCTGGCGCACCTGGGCACGATGGGCGTGTACGGCTACGGCTGGTCGGGCAGCGCGCCGATCCCCGAGGGCTACCTGACCGTGAAGCTGACCACCCCGGACGGCGAGCTGGAGCGGGAGATCTTGCACCCGGCCAACCCCGGGTCGGTCTACCACATGACCAAGACCCTGGACCAGCTGCTGTTCTCGTTCTACGCCAAGAACGACGGGCTGCGCATCACCGACCTGCACCAGGGCATCGTCTGGGGCACCCAGACCGACCAGACCGCCCGCGACGTCCGGCTGATCAACCGGTTCGACTACGACGGCGACTACGGCACGGTGCTGAACCGCTTCCTCATGCAGGCCGCGATCGGCCACCCGCTGACCGTGCACGGCACGGGCGGCCAGACCCGCGCCTTCATCCATATCCGCGACACCGTCCGGTGCATCGAGCTCGCCCTGGAGAACCCGCCGCAGGCCGGCGACCGGCCCCGGGTGCTCAACCAGGTCACCGAGACCCACCAGGTCGGCGGCCTGGCCAAGCTGGTCGCCGACATCATGGGCGCGGACATCGCCTACCTGCCGAACCCGCGGCGAGAGGCCGACGAGAACGACCTGATCGTCACCAACGACCAGTTCCTCGCCCTCGGCCTGGAGCCCACCACGCTGTCCGACGGCCTGCTCGAGGAGGGCCGGGAGACCGCCCAGCGCTACCGCGACCGGGTCGACCCCAGCAAGATCATCGCCCGCTCGGTCTGGCGCAAGGGCATGGAGACCGCCGAGGACCTGCTCACCGACCTCCCGCCGGAGGGCTGACCGTCACGGGTATGCGGTGGTCCGGCTGGCCGTCCTTGGCCAAGATCCACAGCGAGTCGGCGGTGGCCCGGTAGAGCCTCAGGCCGGCGTCGGGCCGGACGTCGCCGCTGGTCCATGCGTGGCCGCCGTGAGCCACCGAACGGTGCGAGAACGCCTCGATCCCGCGGGCGGTCTCGCCGTCTTCGAGCAGGGCCGCGGCGGCGGACATGTATACGCCCTGCCCGGTGCCGATCTCCGCGTGCGAGTCGAAGACCGCGATGCCCACCTCGGGCCGCACCGCGATGTTGCGCGAGTGCGTCACCTCGGGTGAGGAGACCCAGTAGAACTCGGTGAAGCCGATGTGCGCGAAGTAGACCGGCGAGCTCCACGGGCGCCCGGTTGCGTCGGCGGTGGCCAGCACCAGGTAGCGGCTGGCCTCGATCATGTCTCGCGCGGTCTGCGCGGCGGCGCCGGGGGCGCTCATCTCAGCCGGCCCGGCGGTAGGTCAGGCCGAAGTCGTGCTTCCACTGTCCGCCGTCGGCCGGGGATGTCTCCCAGGCGCCGCTGATGGTGTTCTGGTCCGCGCTGAACGTGCCGGTGAAGCGCTGCCGGAAATCCAGCGGCGTGAAGTCGGGCGACTCCCGGGTGAGCGTCCACACCCCGCCGGCCAGGGTCATCGCGTACAGCCGGACCACGCCGCGGGAATCGTAGTAGTGCTGCATGTACGCGCCGGTCTCCGGGTCGGTGCTGACGATCGTCAGGGCGTCGGGCGCCTCGGGGACCGGGACATGGATGCGCTGGATCAGGAACTGCCGGTCCAGTGCCCATTCGAACGTGCTCCGCGCCGCCGGGGCGTCCACGCCGGGGAACTGCGCCTGCACGACCCACTCCCCGACGAAGACGTCCAGCCCGGCCAGCGCGTCCGCCCTGCTCTGTGTCACGACGATCACTCCGCTCTCACGTTGCGGCCCTTTGCGGATATAACGTCTGCGAGCGGGTGAGATCATCGGAGCGCCCGGCCTCGATGCGCGGCCACTGGGCGATGGGGCGCCCGTTAATCCGCGTGTGGTCGCCGAACCCCCGCGGCCAGCCGGAGGGCGAGTCCTCCCACGGCTCCTGGCGTCCGTACACGGTGAGGTCCATAAGCGCGTAGTTGTTGTCCATGGCCTCGACGCCGCGGCGGGTCGTCCAGTAGGTCTCGAAGACGCGGTCGCCGTCCCGCAGGTAGCAGACCAGGTGGAACAGGCCGATCTCGCGCCCGGCCAGGAGCGTGTCGAGGGACGCGTGGGCCGAGTACCAGGGCATGTCCCAGCCCATGAAGTCGCGGTAGCGGACGCTCTCGTCGTACGGATGCGCCGGCGGGGTGTCGTACGTGACGTTGCGCCCCTGGCAGAAGACCGCGAACGTGATGTCGCGGGAATGCAGGTACGACAGCTCCCTGACCTGGGTGGTGACCCACGTGCAGCCCTCGCACTGGTCGGCCGCCGGGTGCCCGGGCCACCACATGAAGTAGTAGGCGAGGAGCTGCCGTCGCCCCTCGAACGCGTCGAGCAGGGTGACCGGCCCGTCCGGCCCGGTCAGCTCCAGGCTGGCGTCGACTTCGGCCATGGGCAGGCGCCGCCGGGCCGCGGCGATCGCGTCGCCTTCCCGGGTGTGCGCCTTCTCCCGCACCCGCAGCGCGTCCAGTTCGGCCTGGAATGCGGCCCGGTCCACGGCCGCGGGCAGGTTCGCTGATTCACTCGTCATGAGAGTTCCTCCTCTTCCCTGTATCTGCAACCGACGGTAGCACATCACATTAAGAGCTGCAACCGATGGTTGCATATAGCCGGTGATGCCGGCGGGGCCGCTCAGGCGGCTGGCTGCGCCGGGCCTGCCTCCGGTACCGCGGTGCCGCGGGCGTAGACGGCGCGGATGCGGTGCAGGGCGGCTGGGTCGGTGATGGGGTCGCCGTCTACGGCGAGGATGTCGGCGTCGAAGCCGGGGGCGATGCGGCCCTTGCGGTGCCCGAGGCCGATCACCTCGGCCGCCACAGAGGTGACCATGCGCAGCGCTTCGGCCTGCCCGATTCCGATCTCGCGCAGCTGGTCCGGCGCGTGCCGGACCACGTCGTGCGGCTTGATCGGGGCGATGCCGGCGTCGCTGCCCGCGACCATCAGGGCCCCGGCCTCGTAGAGCCGCCTCATGTTGGCCACGATGAGCGGCAGCCGCGCCCTGAGCACCGGCGGCGGCTCCAGGCCCGGGATCGGGACGAGGCCCACCGTGAGCCCGACTACCGTGCGCCGGTCCGCGATCAGCTGGATCAGTTCGGCCGGAGCGTCCACGCTGGTCTCGGTCCAGAACGACACGTGCTCCAGGCCGTCGGCCCCGGCCGCCACCCCGTCCGCGATCGCCGCCACGGCGTGCGCGTGCGCGGTCACCTGCAGGCCGTGCCGGTGCGCCTCGTCCACCGAGGCCCGCAGCACTTCCGGCGTGAACTGGGCCAGATGCTGGTAGGTGCCTGGTGTCAGGGTCCCGCCGCTGGCCATGATCTTGATGACGTCGACGCCGCGCTCCACGTGCTCGCGCACCGCGGCCCGCACCCCCGCCTCGGTCGGCTCCGCGCACCCGCCCAGGTAGTGGCAGTGCCCGGCCGGCGCGGTGGTGACCGGCGGCCCGGCCGCGAGGATGGTCGGCAGCCCGGACTGGCCGCGCAGCCCGAGCGACAGGTAGTCCCGGTCGCCCAGGTCCCGGACCGTGGTGACGCCGCCGCGCAGGGCCGCCTGCCCGGCCCGGATCATCGCCGCTACCGTCTCCTCGTCGGACCGCGCCGCGAGTGCGCCGATCGGGTCCGCGCTGGCGTCGAAGGCCAGGTGGACGTGGGTGTCGACCAGTCCCGGCAGCAGCGCCGCCCCGCCCAGGTCGACGACGTCCGCGCCGTCCGGCGCGGGCGCCCCGGAGCCGACGGCGACGATGGTGCCGCCGTCGATCACCACCAGCGGGTCAGGGATCAGGGCGGAGCCGGTGCCGTCGAACAGCCACGCGGCCCGCAGGGCGGTCAGCCGCCCGCGCTCGGTTACGGTCGGTGTCGGTGTTGCCATGGTCCCCGCCCTCGCTCCGGGGCGGCCCAGGCGTCACCCGCAGTAGTACTGACTTACGCTACATATTTCCCGTGCCGCCCGCGGCCACACTGGCGAGCGGCTGGCGTCGCGCCGCGGCGGGGTTGAGCACCTGGCCGAGCCAGTCGAAGGCGTGCTGGTGGAACAGGGCGCGGGCGCCGCTCTCGCAGTGCTGCCCGCCCCCTTCGGCGGTGCTGAACCGGTAGTAGCGCTTGGGGCAGGTCAGCGCGTCGTAGAACTGGCTGGCGTCGGTGCTGAGGTCGTCGTCTTCGGCCGAGCAGACGAAGGTGGGGCAGCTGATGCGGTCCTCGATGCCTTTGAGGGAGTACTGCGGAGCGATCCTGAAGTACTCCAGCGGGTCACTCAGGCCGTGGGCCATGAGGTTGCGCCGCAACGCCCACCCGGCGGTGGGCTTGTTCATGACCAAGCGGACCAGCCGGCCGAGCAGGCGCAGCAGCGCGGGGTTGCCGTCCGGCAGCTGCCGGGCCAGGAAGCCGGGCAGGCGGCGCGCGATCGCGTCGAAGACGTCGTAGGGGCCGCAGTCGGAGATACACGCGGCCAGCCGGTGCTCGGCGGTGGCGGCGCGCGGCGCGAGGTAGCCGCCGAGGCTGAGCCCGTTCAGCACGATCCGGGCCGGGTCGGTATCCGGCCGGGTCAGCAGGTAGTCCACCACGGGAGTGATGACGTTCTCCCAGTCCGGGCGGAGCGGCACCCCCCGGTCGATGAGCATGGCACCCTGGCCGGGGCCGTCGAACGCCAGCACGTTGTAGCCGCGCTCCAGCGCCGCGGCGCCGTTGGCGAAGTACAGCTCCTCGGCCGTGCCGTCGTACCCGGTGACCAGGATCATCGTTGCGCGCGGCGCCGCGTCGGCGGCGGCGCGGAAGTGGTAGCCCGGCAAGAAGGTGCCCTCGTACGGGATCTGCACGATCTCGGGCGGAACGGCCAGCAGCGCCGCGCCGCGGCGGAAGCTGTCCGCCTCCCGCCGGTGCGCCTCCGCCAGCCGCGGATCGAGCGGGACGCCCATCGCGAACAGCCCGGCGGTGCGGAAGTAGTTGGCGGCACGGAAGAACCCGCTCCGGGCGCTGGCCACCTGCCCAGCCGCCGCATTGGCCTCAGCCTGCCCATAGAGCCGCGCCGCAGTTGCTGTCCAGGCGTCATGCCAGGAATCCAGGCTGGTCCCGGTGATCAGCCCGGCTACGGCCAGGCATTCCGCGGCATCGGCGCCGCCGTACGGGGCATATCCGATCGCGCGTAGCAGCTGCGCCTCGAACAGCTCGTCCTTCATCAGCCTCGCCGTCACCTGATGCCTCCCGAGTTAAGCTATACGCGTGTTTATCGATGGTTCCTACCATAGATGTTGAGTAAACGGATGTAAAGTCAGATTGTGCGAACCGCGACACGCATCCAGAATCCGCGCGGCAGCGGGATGCGCCTGGCCGACGAGATAGTCGCCGCCGCGATCACCCTCATCGACGAGACCGACGACCCGGCCGCTCTCACCCTGCGGGGCATCGCCCGCCAGGCAGGCATCACCGCGCCAGCGATCTACGCGCACTTTCCCGACCTCGCGGCGGTCGCGACGGCCGTGCTGGCCGCCAGCTTCGACGAACTACGCGACGCCGTACAGGCCGCGCTCGACGAGCAGGGCGACCCGGTCCGCGCCCTGCTCGCCGCCGGCCGCGCCTACGTGCGGTTCGCCTGGGATCACCCGGCACGCTACCGGCTCATGTTCGCCGCCGCCGGCTATGCCCCCGAGGCCGTCGCCACCTTCACCCTCGTCGAGGAAGCGATCCGGACGTGCGTAAGCGCTGGCGCCAGCGCGAGCGAGGACCCCCATACCGATACCTGGCTCATGTGGGCCACCCTGCACGGCGTGGCCACTCTCGAAAAGCCCGCTCGCACCGACTACCAGCGCCTGGGCCCGCTCGACCGCCCCGCCATGCTCGAGACCCTCATCCGCAGAATCACCCGGCTCGCCTGATTACCCGGCGCTAGCCGACGGCCGCCCGGCGCGGCTGAACCGGGCGCCCCAGTCCCGCATCCACTCGATCAGCTCGGGCGGGGAGATGACCTGGAACTCGGCGCCGACCAGGCCCAGCCCCATGACCGGCCACTCCAGCATGTCGGCGGTCATCCGGACCCGGCACCGGCCGGCGTCGATCTCGGACACCGAAGACCACCGGCCGATCCGCTCCCGTACCACGGAGGCGGGCGCCTCGACGATGACCTCGATGTCGTATCCGGTCCTGGTGCTCTGGACGCCGGCCCGGACGAAGGCGGCGGCGTCGCCGCCCGGCAGCTCGCGGGCCCGGAACCTGACGCCGGTCCCGTTCGGAGCGGCGAGCCGGTCCAGCCGGTAGCTCCGCCAGTCCTGCCGGTCCAGGTCGTAGCCGACCAGGTACCAGCGGCGGCCGAGCAGGACGAGACGGTGCGGTTCTGCGTGCCGACCGGTCTGCTCGCCGCCGGCCGCGGTGTACGAGAACCGGACCCGTTCGGTATCCCGGCAGGCGAGGGCCAGGGTGGTGAGGACCTCGGGGTCGACGGTCTCCCGGGCGGCGCCGCCCACGGCCTCCCAGCCGGCCGGCACCGTCACCGCGCCCAGTGCCTGTACCCGGCGGCGCAGCCGGGCCGGCATCACCTGCACCACCTTGGCCAGCGCGCGCACGGACGCCTCGGCGATGCCCTCGACCGCGCCCGGCGCGCCCGCGCCCTGCGCGGCCGCCTGCAGGCCGACGGCCAGGGCGACCGCCTCCTCGTCGTTCACTACCAGCGGCGGCAGCGCCGAACCCGCCGCCAGCTGGTAGCCGCCCGCCACGCCGCGCTGCGCCTGGATGGGGTAGCCGAGCTCCCGGAGCCGGTCGATGTCCCGGCGCAGCGTGCGCGGCGATACCGACAGCTGCCCGGCTAGTTCCTCGCCCGGCCAGTACCGGCGCGTCTGCAGCAGGGACAGCAGGCGCAGCGTCCGGGAGCTCGTGTTCGCCACATTTTCCATCCTCGCTCAATTCAGGTCAGGAACCGGCCGCTATTCCCCGTAACGTGAGATCAGAGCCGAGGAAACGACGAGAGGGGACGACCATGACGAGCAACCTCGACGGCGAGCGCACCGACATCCTGGCCGGGCTGGCCTCGGCCCGGTACTTCCTGCGCTTCGCCGCCCGGGACCTGACCGACGAGCAGGCCCGGCAGCGGACCACCGTGAGCGAGCTGTCCCTGGGCGGGCTGATCAAGCACGTCGCGGCGACCGAGCACGGCTGGGCGACCTTCACCCTGGAGGGCCCGTCGGCGCTGGGTAACTACGACGATATGTCCGAGGCCGACCTGAGCGGGTGGACCGACGGGTTCAGGCTGCTGCCGGACGAGACCCTGGCCGGCGTCCTGGCCGACTACGAGAAGGTCGCCCAGCGGACCGACGAGCTGGTCGCCAGCCTGCCCGACCTGGACGTCGCCCACCCGCTGCCGAGCGCTCCCTGGTTCCCGCCCGGCGAAACGCGGTCGGCCCGCCGGGTGTTCCTGCACATCATCGCCGAGACCGCGCAGCATGCCGGCCACGCCGACATCATCCGCGAGTCCCTCGACGGCGCCAAGTCCATGGGCTGACGGCGGGGAGGGTCAGGGCTGGAGGACCATCCGGCCGGGGATGCCTCCAGCCGCCTTCGCGCTGTACGCCTCGACGGCCTGGGCGAGCGGGTACACCCCGCCGACCTGGGGGCGCAGGTGGCCCGCGTCGACCAGGCGGGCGAGCTCGGCCAGCTGAACCTGCTTGGCCTCCTGGATGAAGAAGACCTTCTTGATGTCGTCGCGGTCGGCGGGCAGCTCCCTCCAGACCACCGAGACCAGCGTTCCGCCGGGCTTGAGCAGGGCGGACGACCGGGCGAGAACCTCGCCGCCCACTAGGTCGAACACCACGTCGGCTTGGAGCCCTGAGAACCCTGAGAACCCTGATGCCGCCGCGTCCTCGAGGCGGTCCTCGTCGAGCGCGATGAAGCGGTCGGCGCCCAGCTCCTTGACCAGCTGCCGGGAATGGGCGCGCCCGGTTCCGATTACCTCGGCGTCGGCCCAGCGGGCCAGCTGGACTGCCGTCGACCCGACCGCGCCGCCCGCGCCGTGGATGACCACCGTCTGCCCCTGGGCCAGCTTCCCGTGGTCGAACAAGGCCTGCCACGCGGTCAGGCCGGCCCGCGGCACCGACGCGGCGTGGACGTGGTCCACGGTCCGCGGCTTGCGGGCCAGGTTGCGGGCCTCGACGGCGACGTACTCGGCGGCCGCCGCGTCCCGGTAGGGGTCGGTCAGCCCGAACACCTCGTCGCCGACGGCGATCCCGGCCGTGCCTATGCCCAGCGCGGCGACCACCCCGGACACCTCCTGGCCGGGGATGATCGAATCCCGCGGGTGACCGTTCCGGTCGGTCCGCAGCGGCCAGTCCAGCTCGTTGTGCGTGATGCCGACCGCGGCGACCTTGATCAGCACGTCGCCGATCGTGGGCGTGGGGTCCGGTGCGTCTTCGAACCTGAGCCCGCTGATGCCGGCTTGCTCGTGAACGCGGATGGCCTTCATCGTCAGTTCCTTTCGTGCGGAGATGATGTGTTCCTCTCAGTAGGGGGACGACGCAGCCCCCCGGACTGTCAGGCGACGGCCGGCCTGACAGTCGAGCGCGCTGTCTCGTCGAACTGGTGTGGGCCGATGCGACCAGGGAAGGGACGGCACCATGAGCGCGGTCATGGCCGAACGGCGCCGGCTGATCAACCTCGCTTACCGGATGCTGGGGTCCCTGGCCGACGCCGAGGACGCGGTGCAGGAGACCTACGCCCGCTGGTACGCGCTGTCCGCGGAGCAGCAGGAAGCCATCGATTCTCCCGGCGCCTGGCTGACCACGGTCGCCAGCCGTATCTGCCTGGATCTGCTCGGCTCGGCCCGGGCCCGGCGGGAGCGCTACGTCGGCGAATGGATTCCCGAGCCGCTGCCCGAACCGGGCGAGTGGGCCAGCGTGCAGGCCGGCGGCAGCGCCGACCCGGCCGACCGGGTCACCCTCGACGAATCGGTCAGCATGGCGTTCCTCGTCGTGCTCGAGTCGATGACCCCGGCCGAGCGCGTCGCGTTCGTCCTGCACGACGTCTTCCGTTACTCCTTCCCCGAGATAGCCCAGATCACCGGGCGCACCCCGGCGGCCTGCCGCCAGCTGGCTTCCTCGGCCCGCGGGCGCATCCGCGCCGCGCAGCCTCCCCCGGCCCCGCCGGCCCGGCAGGCCGGCCTGGTCAGGGACTTCAAGCAGGCCTGGGAAGCCAAGGACATCGAAGCCCTCGTCGGCCTGCTGGATCCCGGCGCCACGGTGGTCGCCGACGGCGGCGGCCTGGTCACCGCCGCGCTCCACCCCATCGAAGGCCGCGAGCAGGTGGCCCGCTACCTGGCCGACATCGCCGGCCGGGTACCCGGCGGCCTGGCGATCCTGGAGCGCACGGTCAACGGCCAGCCCGGCCTGGTGGCCCAGGAAAACGGCGTCACCGTGACCGTGTTCGCGTTCGAGGTCGCCGACGACAAGATCACGCACATCTGGGCGGTACGCAACCCCGATAAGCTCCGGCCCTGGACGACGGGCTGACGCGGGCTCCGGAGGTGTCCTGCCGCGACCCGCTCGTTCGACTAGAAGGGGAAGCCGGACCGGCCGGCGGGGAAGGAACCAGGTTATGAAGTACTTGCTGTTGCTGAACCGGGCCACCGATGCCCTGCCCGAGCCGGGCACGCCGGCCGCGCAGGCCATGCTGCGGGAGTACACCGCCGCGGTGCAGGCCATGGCCGAGGCCGGGGTGCTGGTGGCCTGCGCTCCGCTGACGGCGGTTTCGGCCGCGACCACCGTGCGGGTGCGCGACGGGCAGCCGCTGCTGACCGACGGGCCCGCCGCGGAGCTGCGCGAGCAGGTCGGCGGGTACGCGATCATCGACTGCGCGGACCTGGACGACGCGCTCAAGTGGGCGGTGGCCATGCCGGCGGCCAGGGACTGTTCGGTCGAGGTCCGCGCGATCGTCGATACCGGGGGCGGACACATCGGGAGCGGGCGCTGAGGCCCGACCTCGAGGAGCTGCTGCGCCGCTGCTGGTGGGGGGCGATGGCCGAGGTGGCCCGCGCCACCGGGCGTCTCGACGTGGCCGAGGACAGCGTGCAGGACGCGTGCGTGGTCGCGGTCCAGCAATGGGCCGCGGGCCACGTGCCGCGTGATCCGCAGGCGTGGCTGACCGGTGTGGCCCGGCACAAGGCGCTGGACCGGCTGCGACGGGAATCGAGGCGCCCAGCCAAGGAGGCGACGGCCAGGGAAACGACCGGGCCCGTCGGTGGGGCGGCCGGCCCGGCCCGTTCGGCCGATGAGGACCTGTGGCTCATCTACCTGTGCTGTCACCCCGCGCTCAGCCCGGAGGCGCGGATCGCCCTGACGCTGCGGGCGGTCGGCGGGCTGGCCACAGCGGAG
>Ga0210397_10002410_pt1 | contig 11784 bp, 7 predicted proteins | sample IncBWH2OmetaG_FD_160126 | JGI IMG/M metagenome (GOLD analysis project Ga0210397, IMG submission 160126) | Forest soil microbial communities from Barre Woods Harvard Forest LTER site, Petersham, Massachusetts, United States - Inc-BW-H-2-O ...
GGGCACGACTTCGAAATAGTTGGTGAAGTCGAAGCGGGTCGATCCGTTGAGCACGCCGCCATTGCTCTGGATAAGCTTGATGAACTCCATTTTGCCGAGGTTGGCGGAGCCCTGGAACATCATGTGTTCGAAGAGGTGGGCGAATCCCGTGCGGTCGCGCGGCTCAACACGGAACCCGATCTGATAGTAGACGCCGACACACACAGTCGGTGCTGTGTAGTCGGGAGAGAGCACCACGCGAAGGCCGTTCGGCAGCTTGAAGTACTCTACCGGCACGTGAAATTCATCGGCGGCCGGCGCCGCGCGTAGTGGAAGCTCCAGCACTAGCGCACCCAGCAACAGGAACAACAGCGGACGCACCAGTCTTTTCCGCCTTGTCTGCATGATTCCTCCGGATTCTTCTTCAGAAATAAAGACAGCCCCACAGACAGAACCACTTTACTTTCTAATGCCGGGCCGGAGCAAAGAAATGACGTGAAGTGAGGTGTGTTAGGGGTGAAGCGTCGGCGCGATTCGTTCACTTCTTTGTCGGTCGGGGCACGAGTGTGACTCCGGCTTGTTCGTCCTTTGAGTACGGCTCTCCGTACCAACGGAAGTCTTTGTGGATGCGGGTGAGGTCGGGGGTTGGCTCCATCGGCGAGCTGCTTGTTGTCTACGCACCTCATCAGAGGTCGCGCAGTCCGCAACCTTGTGGGGTTCGGCATTCAGTTGTGGATTAGCGGGCGAAGCTTGGTCGCAAGCCTGGCGACGTGTAATAGAGCCAAGGACAGATCAGGGACAGATACCGTATAGTGCTGAAAAAAAAGTTGTCATAATAACCCCAAAGGTCAGCGGTTCAATCTAGCTCGCAACATCGTGCTTGAAGAACTCGCGCTGCATCACTGGTTCTCCCCGTTTGGCGGTTCAAAGCGCGGGCTGACCAATGCTCAGCAGGTTGCCTTCGCTGTATCTGAACCAGGTGCCTTTCTCGCCAGTTCCCTTGATGGGATAATTACCTTGAATTTCGGCGATGCCATTCACTGTCTTTAGCCGGGACAGGTCTGACGGGCAAGATACATCTCTCGAACAGAAGACAGATTGCTTGCCGGAACAGGTTCCGCAAGATCAGCGTGGCCCGAGCAGTTCCTAGCGGATCGCCATCCGCATTCGCTTGTCCAACGAAGGGCTGCATCGCGGATCCGCCTTCAGATTCTGAGTATGCATGGCCATATTGGCTAATCAGAAAGAGCCGCCGGCCTGCAGATCGAGCGCGGTTCGCAGCAGCTTCAGGGCACGAGCACTTATTCTGCCGGCCACAACCAGGCCGCACCACGCACACCACTCGAATCGCCGTGCGTCGCGGGCACTATGGGCGTGTCCACGCCGCCACCAAAACTGTAACGCTCCAGAAGAAGGGGAACGTTCTTGTATAAGCACTTTAGCCGTGACAGACCCCCGCCCAGGACGATAATGTCCGGATCGAGCAAGTGCACCACGCTGGCCAGCCCGCGTGCGATCCGATCTTCTAGTCGGCGTAGCGCCGATTCTGCGACGGCATCACCGTCTTCAGCCGCCTCAGCCACTTCCTTGCCGGTCATCGACTTGCCCGTCTGGTGCGCATAATCCAAACCCAGTCCGGTGCCGGAGATCCACGTCTCCAGGCAGCCGCGTTTCCCGCAGTAACATGCCGGTCCAGGAAACTCATCTTCTCTTGGCCAAGGCAGGCTGTTGTGTCCCCACTCTCCGGCGACACCATTGCGACCCTCGTGCACACGCGCTCCGATCGTGAGGCCACCACCGCATCCAGTGCCCAAAATTGCAGCAAACACCACTTGATGTCCGGCGCCACTGCCGTCGCTTGCCTCGGAGACAGCCAAGCAGTTCGCGTCATTCTCGCAGCGTATCGGTCGCCCGAGTTGCAGCGAAAGATCCTGCTCGAGCGGCATCCCGTTTAGCCAGGTTGAATTCGCATTTTTCACCAAACCCGTTGAGCGCACAATCGTGCCGGGGATGCCAACGCCCACCGTGCCGCCCTCGCCAAGTTCTCTCTCCAGGCGCCACACCAGCGATGTGATCGCCTCCAACGTCCCGCCGTAGTCCTCCCTCGGCGTCGCAATTCGGATCCGCTCTACTTCCTGGCCGTCTGCCGAAAGTGCCAGCGCTTCAATCTTCGTCCCGCCCAGGTCAATTCCAATTCTCATCCCGGCGCCAGCTTAACCGCTCGCCGCATATGCCGACAATTCCGATTGCATTGCCTGTCGTCAATAAGGAAAGTGAGTTCCATGCCTGAATCGAAAGCGAGAAGCAATTGCAACTCGGTTATACGTCTTCTGAGTGACTGCTGTGCTGTCAGAGTCGAGCGACTCAAACAGCTCCGCTGGAAACTCGGTGCTTTTGAGTTCCAGCAATAACAAGAAAACAGGATTGTTTGTCTCGAGAACGATGCGATCAGTGGATGAAATAGTGGGCTTGGACAACCCCACTTTAGCCCCACCGTAAGAATTCCTATCGATTATTTTGCGGGACTTACAGCGCCAACCGTTCCCGCTAAGTTCTTGATATTATGTTAAAAATCAAATTTGGGAGCAGAGGGTCGGGGGTTCGAATCCCTCCGCCCCGACCATTCGCAGACAATTATTGGCCCCGGCGCCAGCAACGACCGCATCATCGGTCATTAAAGCGAAATTCTGCGATTTGCTTTCGAGCAGGAGCTCGACTGATTCCGTACCCCTGAAGGTGAGCATCGAGCCGCTTATCCGTAATGCTGATCCGGCGGAGAAGACGTAGACAGCTACCATTGCTCAAAGAATTACAGATAATCCTAGTAACTTCTCCATCGCTGGCATCTCGACAAGATTCGTTTATCGACGAACCGAAAAACAAGAAAAGGCAACCTCTCAAATGTGGAAGGTCCGCTTGAACATTCGACTCATTGTCGTTTCTTCACTCATTACGCTCACCACCGGCCATGCCGTGGCGATGCCGATTGAGCCCGGCCCTCAGGACTTGGTGCTCGCTTCGAGTCCACTGCCATCGCAAGCTAAAACCACACCGGAGAAGCGGCCTGTTCTTTCCGTCCCTTACAAAATGCCAGCAGATGGAGAACTGACGCTGGGTCTTTATGACAAGGACGGACAGTTGGTCAGATGGTTGACGCAGGGTGACTTTCGGTATGCGGGGCAAAACAAGGAAGGCTGGGACGGCCTTGACCAGTATGGTAATCCGGCCGCGCCGGGCAACTACACGCTGAAGGGCGTCTATCACGCACCCATAACGACGGATTACAAGGTGAGCGTTGTCAATCCGGGAAACCCGCCCTGGCCTACGCCGGATGACAAGGGCGACTGGCTCAGCGACGAGTATGATCCCCAGGCTGCGGTGACTGACAGCAAATGGGTCTACCTGGCTGCGCCGGGTAATGAACTGGGCTATTCCATCATCGCGGTCGATGAAACCGGACAGAGGCAATGGGGAATTCGGGTCGATACAGATGGGCGTGCCGTAAGTCTGGCCCTGAGCGGCGATTACCTTTACGCAGTCTATTCTGGCGCATCACTCACCGATAACACGCGCGTATACACGGGCAAGAACGCCATCGGCAGAGCCGTCCTGATGTGTTTCGACAAGCGTACCGGCAAACCGGCGCAATTCACGTTAAAGCAGCCCAACCAGATCGTGACAACCTGGCCTTACAGGAACGACTACACCTGGCTGGACGTGCTCCGGAATAAACGGTCATTCGCCCCGGCGGTTTACGGCGGCCAGCCACGTTACTTTTACACGGACGTCGGTGAGTCGACCAACGCTTTAGGTCTCGCCGCGGTTGGCGGCAAAGTCTACGTCTCGTTGAATTACGACAACAAGCTGTTGGTAATTGATCCGGTTACGGGCAAGCCAAACGGGGAGGAAATCCACGTTGAAAGCCCAATTGGACTGGCGCCGATGGACGACCACACGATCCTTGCCGTCAGCGGCAAGCAGGTTGTGAAGGTGGATGTTCGAACCAAGACGGTGACACCGGTGGTTACATCTGAGCTTGTCGCACCAGACAGCCTTACAACGGACAAAGCCGGAAATATTTATGTCAGCGATTGGGCCACTTCGTTTCAAGTAAAGGTCTTCAGATCCAACGGAAGATTCCTTCGTGCCATTGGAAAGGAGGGCGGACGTCCCTGGGTTGGCAAATGGGATCCTGATAGTATGCTGGTGCCCCGCGGCATTGCCGTGACGGACACAGGCAAGCTCTGGGTTGCCGAAGATGATGGATCGCCCAAGCGAATCAGCGTGTGGGACGCACGAAGCGGGTCCTTCCTGAAGGATTACATCGGGCCTACTCCTTATGGTGGTGGCACTCTCTTCTGGGTGGATCCAAAAGATCCGACGCTCGTGCACGCGGAAGGAACCACCTTCAAAGTGGACTTCGGGAGGAAGACTTATATCCCGTTAGCCATCGATTATCGGCGGCAGAATGGCGACGATCCATTCACGCCAGCCGGCCATAATCTGGCGATACGTCAAGGTCGCACACTTTTCCATGACGGGCAGGCATATGTCATAAGCCGCGACAAAACAACGGTTATTTTGCAACGCAAAGGCGATGTATATCGCCCCGTGGCTGCCTTCGGCAGTGTAGTCGCGGGATTTGGTAATGACGGAACCGCTGCCGTCCCCGGGGAGACTCTCGGCTACCACTCTTATGAGGGCTTCTTCCCCCATTGTTTCCTCGGTCATGCGGGTGACAACTACAGCTGGACCGATCTGAACAGCGACAATCTGGTCCAGCCGGATGAAATGCACTGGGTCAAGCCCAGCCAGGGATCACAGCCGTCACTGGGGACATATTGGGGTTCGGACGTTTCCCCTGACTGGAGCTATTTTGCCGCAGGCACCTTTCACGACCATGCGGCCATCTTCCGCCTCGACGTGAAGAGTTGGACGAAGGATGGTGCACCGATTTACGACATGGCCGACGCCAAGCCGATCATCTCTCTGCCTCCAAAACATGTGATCAACAATCTGCATGTCACGGACGACAAGAAGCTCATCGTTACCTTCAACTACGAGGGAATGGGGCAATATAACGACAGCACCGACGCAATAGCCGCCTACGACCCCAACGGAAAGAAGCTCTGGGCGATCACGCAGCCAAAGCAACTTTCAGGCAACGAAGTCTATGCCAATGGTGTGCAGTATGACTTCAACTTTCCCAAGCTCGGCGATGTCTTCGGTACCTGGCTCTACCACGGAAGCAAAAGACCGTTCCTCATCACGACCGACGGACTCTACGTTGGAACGATGCTCGACGACACGCTGCTGGGCCCCACCTCGCTCCGCGGTGAATCGGCGACCTATTACTACCAGTCGTCCGATGGCACCCCTTATGTCATCAACGGCGCCAATCAGGCCGAGCATATTTTCCAAATCAAGGGACTGGAGCAGGAAGGCCGCTTCGAGGGAGCCTTCCAATTTACCGACAGCGGAGTGAAGCTGGCGGCGATGGTTCGCGCAACTCCCAAACCTATCGTGGTGCCTAAGCCGGTGCTGGCGGTGACCTGGCTGAACACGCCACCGGTGATCGACGGCGACCTGTCCGACTGGAACCTCAATAATGGAGCTTATCTCGAGGGGGGCAATGGCAAGAGCGCAAGCATCGCACTCGGCCGGGATGCGAACAATCTTTACCTCGCCTATAAGGTTAAAGAACCCAATCCGCCGATGCGCAACCGCGGCGCGGACTGGCGCAATCTCTTCATCAGTGGCGATTGCGTCGATCTCATGCTTCAGACAGTTGCGAAGGCCGACCCTCACCGCCGCGCTGCCCTTGCGGGGGACGAAAGGTTGCTCTTCAGTACGTTTCAAGGCAAGCCTATCGCCATTCTTTATCGCCCGGTGGTACCCGGGACCGCGTCGCCGGTCAGCCTTGCTTCCGCACGGATCGATCAGGTCATCAGACTCGATGTGGCCAGGGTCGCGATTAAGACCGATGCGGCCCACAAACTCTACACTGTGGAAGCCTCGGTCGCGCTCAAGGACCTCAACATTGATCCGAAGACAACAGATGAATTGCGTGGTGATGTTGGCGTGATCTTCGGCGATGAGACAGGCGCGAGCCGCTCTCTGCGGCTCTACTATTACAACCACGACACCGCGATTGTTGATGATCTCGCGACCGAAGCAACGCTGCAGCCGAACGATTGGGGCAAGATCGCCATGCCTCTCGGTCCGAATCTTCTCTACAACTGGAGCTTCGAAGACCCCTTCGTAACGTCGGCGCAAGACATGGATAAAGGCTGGTTTATAAGCCAGGCTGTTAACGGAAACGATGCCCAGACGAGCACGGAAGCTGCCTACAGCGGTCATCAGTCGCTGTTGCTGAAGGCATCAGTGCCGGTATCATTTCCGGCCGAGGCCTATAACAATCCCGACATTGGGGCTTTCATTAAATCCGCGAATGGCGGGAAGGGTATCGGAAGAGTCCAGGTCCGCCAGCGGGTCAAGGTGATCCCGGGCCACCAATACAGTATGCGTTATCAGTACCGCAGCGAGAACTATATGCCTGAGCGGAAGGTACCGGGGCATCCTCGCGGCTATGTCGCATTCGCCGGCCGTATCGAGTGGGTCTGTCCGGCTCCCAGCCCCAATCGCGGCAAGTGGACGCCCGTTGGCGATCAGTACACGACGAATTTGGTCGACCGATCTATCTCAGATTGGTATGCGGTTTATGACCCTCAGCGCTTCGCTCCGCCGACCCCCTACACCGCTCCCGAGGGGGCAGTTGCGGCGGACATTGTCTTCGATGTGCGAAATGCGACGGACGGTCTGCCCAAGTTTTTCTTCGATGATGTGGAATTCGTCGACGTCACTCCTGGCCTGGCGAAATGAGATGTCTCCTTCTGATTTCGGGACTCAGATCGAGAAGCGAACGATCCCGCGCGCCCCTCACTCCACCGGTTCACGTCATTGCCGTCATGCGAATAGAGTTCGAACCAATCGCTACTGTGGGCGCTCTCCTATGGTTCGTTTGAGGTCAGCCTGCGCCAGCGACAGGTCCAGAGTCGCCTCAGTATAGGAGGCCTTCGCTGAGAGGGCCTTAGCATGGGCTTCAGCCCGCTGAGAGGCCAGCGCCGCATTTTGCTCGAACTGTCGATCTGACAAACGAGCGGCCTCCACTCTGACCTTCAGAGCCTGATCGGCGACGGCCACCATGCTTTGTAGTTGCGTGACTTTGTCGTACGCAGTCTCTACCTGCACGGTGACGTCCTCCTTTACTCGGGCGAGATTCAGCTCGGCTTGCGAGAGGAGCGTCCGCGAGTCCCTGATTTCGGCAATTCTGCGTCCTCCGTCGAACAAATCGTAACTGAGGGTGAATCCGAAGGTTCCAAAGTTATGGACGAGAAACGGCACACCGCTCTGGTAGCTGTAGCGGGCAAGGCCGGTGACATCGGGGATGTATTCATCTTTTGCTGCTACAAGGCCGGCTTTTGCTTTTTCTACTGCCTGCTCAGCGGATCGGATCTCGGGACTATGATCTTCGGCAATCTGTATGGATTCTTCGCGACCAGGTATGGAAAGCGGTGTCGCGGAAGTGTCAGTATCGAGCTGAAGCGGCGTATTGAGCGGGAGTCCAAGCAGGTCGTTAAGGGTCAACGACAAAGAATGAATCTGTAGTGTTTGCACAAGCGCGGTTTGCCTGGCGTCCAGCAGTCCTGCGTAGCTTTCAAGAGCGACTACATCGAGAGCGCGACCATTCTTAACTGCATCCTGAGCTTCCTGGTCGTTGACTTGGCTTGCACTCACCTCTTCTGTCGCAGCTTGTTGTTTGAGCTCTGCAATCATCAGTGCGTAGTAAAGCTGTCGGACTCTAAGTGTGATCTCATTTTCCGCCTGTTCCGACTGAATTTTGGCGGTGTTGCTATCAGCCTCGGCAGCACGGTTCGATTCGTGAATCTTGAACATCTGTGTCAGCGGCTGAGTCAGACCCGTACCGCTTGTATAGGCAGTGAGAGCGCCCTGATCGATGAAAAGGTTCTCTCCGGGTATCGGTCCTGTAGATGGATGGGCACCAAATGCGCCCGCCGGAACTTCTACGCCGGCAAGCTCAGTGATGTGGAGCACGCTGGCCTCGTTCTTGATGTGGGGAAAATATGCGGATCGAGCCTCTTCCCTTTTGTGCTCGCTGTCGGCAACGGTAAGACGCGCGAGGCCAAGGGTTTTGTTCCGCCTGAGAGCAAGATCGATGGCCTGAGACAGGGTCAGACGCATCGGGGATGTTTCCTGTGCGTCTGTCATGTCGAGAGAGCCGCTCAGCCAGATGCTGCACAGCAGCAATAAAACGCAAGTTGGAGAGTGCTTTGTTGCCTTGAGCTGCATATCAGTATCCTTCAGGACTCAGCTTTCACTCACGCGGGTTTAGCCGCAGCCGTGACTACCTGGCGATATTGCGTAGGCACGCTTGCCATGCAGGCGACGATGATCAGGCAGAAGACCGCAGAGCAAGCCACCAGCATGAAACTGTCGGCGATTGCCAGAGTGAAAGCTTGTTGCCTGACCTGCAGAGCCAGGACTGTCGCTGCTTTTTCTGCAGCTGCTGCCAGGCCCGCAGAGTGCGGCGTCAGCCCTGCTGTCAGTTCCGAGAGGCGCTGCCTGGTGGCCGCCTGACCGAGTTGAACGTCGAGGCCGAGAATATTCGAATGAAACTGCTCGCGGGTGGGAATGAAGTGCTGCATGAAAGCAGCGCCGATTTGGCCGCCGAGGAGCCGGACCGTCTGAAAGTATCCGGCAAAGGTAAGGACATCGATCGGACGGCTGAGCGCACCAGTATTGAGCAATTCCAGGATGATGGACCCCACCAGCGCGTTGAAAGAGAGGGCCAGACCGATTGCCATCACTATCTGGGAGACCCAGAAGTTGTCACCAGACCAGACCGATGACACGTGGGCGTTCATTAGACATGCCACTCCAACAAGTGCAAAACCGGTAGTGAGGATGAGCCGCGGATCGATGTACTGGACCAAATACATCGCGAGAAGCCCCAGCACGCACTGCGGGAGCGCGACCCAGAGCAGGACCTTGCCGGTTTGAGTTGGGCGGTATCCCTGAACTGATGCCAGATAACTCGGGATGGTGACGACCGTTGCCAGGATGACAAAACGGAACAGGATCAAGACTCCGCTAAGCAGGAGAGTGTTCCGGCGGAGAAGAAATTTGAAATTGATCAGCGGGTTGGGCACAATAAGATGACGGACTGCGGACATTATCAGCAGAAAGACCCCGGATGCGACCAATCCGACAATCGTGCCGGAGTGCAACCAATCCAGCCGTTGCCCCTGGTCGAGTGCGATATACAGGAGTGCGACTCCGAGACTGGCGTAAAGGAACCCTCTCCAGTTCGGCTTCGGCTGTCCTTCTTTGGGTTGAGGCAGAGGCTGCCATGGAATCCCGAAATAGATGAGGACCATCATGATTGGCGTAAGTGCGGCGCCGTTCCAGAAAATCCAATGCCAGGACAAGTGATCCAGATACCACCCTTCAAGCGACGTGGCAAAGTTTGTGGCAACAAGGATGTCAAGGGCGTACATCGCTATGCCGAGCAATACATAGCGCATGGGCAGGTTCCGGAGAACAAACGAGAGGGTGAGCGGATAAAACGTTCCCGCAGTCAATCCCGCGATCACCAGAAGGACGAGCATGATCGGAAGGCTGGGAGCAAAAGGAAGCAGAAAACTGATCAACGTAAATAGAGACGCGCACGCCAACAAAACTCGCCGCGCACCAAGCAGGCCACCGAGGTAGACAGAAAACGGTCCGATGAACATCATGGCGGCGTTGAATGCTGTACCTATCCAGGACGCTTCGTCCACTCCCAGATGCAAGGCGCCTCTCAGATCTGCTAATCCAACGCTGATGAGACGCCCAGTGCAAGTGGCAATCATGGCGCCGAGCAGCACACCGAAAACTCCAGCCAGAGGGTGAGTTGTAATGACTGCTCCTGATTTGACTGGGGAAGCGCTCACGACCGGGAAGCCTCCGCCCTTTCTTTCTTGCCCGAAGCGTGAATTGTCACTACGGCGGAGAAGCCCGGGCGGAGATTGTCGCGCAGAGGATGTCCGGGATCAAGCACGATCTTCACCGGAATTCTTTGAACGACTTTCGTGAAGTTACCGGTTGCATTATCGGGAGGCAGGAGAGCAAACTGCGATCCACTGGCGGGAGAAATTTCAGCCACTTTTCCGTGAAGAACGACGCCCGGAAAGGTGTCAATCGTTATGTCGGCCGGGTCGTCTTTGCGGATATTGGTAAGCTGAGTCTCCTTGTAGTTCGCTTGAATCCAAACATCGCCTTTCACCAGGTCGACGACCTGCTGACCCGGAGCGACGAGTTGACCTTCCTGTACATGCCGTTCACCAATCGCGCCTTCGACAGGCGCAACTATTCGCGTATAGCCAAGATTCACGTTGGCGACGACGATGGCTGCTTCTTTTGCCTGAATTTGCGCCTCGTAGAGGCTGTCCCTCGTGTCAAGAGCCGTGCGCTGACGTTTTTCCGCTTCGAGGAGAGATTGGCTGCTCGTGAGAGCAGCTTGTGCGCGCGCAAGATCAGCCTGGCGGCTGGCGAGCATTCCAGAAAACCGGTCGGCATCGGCGACGGCCTGCTCCAGTTGCTGATGTGTTGCTGCTTTTGCCGCCAAGAGCGCCTGCTGACGTTTCAACTCTAATTGCGTTCGCTCCGCGTCTGCATTGACAGCATCGACGCCAGCTTTTGCTGCATTCACAGCAGTGACCGCCTGAATCACGCTGGCTTCTGCACTCTGAATCTTTGCGTCCTGAATTCGTTTTGCCGCCTGATTGTCCTCGAGTTCCGCTTTCGCGCTCGCCAGGGCAGCCTGGGCCTCCTGCAGAACTGCACGATAGTCGTCGTCGTCGAGCTCCACTAGAAGCTGACCGGGCTTCACTGCCTCGAAGTCGTTCACGTTGATCTTTCGGACGGTCCCCGAGATGCGTGTGCTCATCGGGGTCATGTCAGCTCGCACATATGCATCGTCGGTTCGCTGGTCCACCCTTCCACCCTCCCACGAGGTCCAGCAACCTTGAATCGTAAACAGGAGGGCCCCGGCGACACCCAAGGTGACGATCGGGATTATGACCGCGCGCTTCGACATGTTCTTATTGACTCCCAGGGCTGTGTACAGGTGACGTGTTTTGTTTTAGCTTGCTACGGCCGGCGTCTGGCGACGAATGCATCGAGCATTCACGCGTTGCCTTGAACGTTGGGCCAGCCCATATCGAGCTTGAGAAAATCGACAGCAGTGGACTCCGAGGATACTGCAGGGAACCGCCTGAGCCAGCGCGTAAACCGTGCTCCAGAGGCTGGACACACGGCGAGAGCGATGGTGAAGGCCAATGACGAGAAGATCGATCTTGTATTCGTGAACGCAGCGAACGATGGCGTCAGCCTTGTCCCCATCCACCAGGTGAGCAGCAACCTGAACGCCTTCGGGCAGACGCCGCTTCCGGGGCCTTCTTTTGTAATTCCCCGTAGATTTCGCCCGATCTTTGCCGAGGGTTTGAAGACTAGAAGGATCACTGACCACCCCGTAAGCCGTGTAGGCCGGAAGCTCTTCCGCGAAGGTAATCGCCTGAAGACTTGTATTGAGTGCTGCTGCCAGCTGAATCGCCGCGATCAAGGCGCGGCCAGCCTCTGGCGATTCATCATACGCTACCGCAACATTTCGAAACATTAACCCTGACCCATCTTTCGCCTTGTTGAGCGATGTGTCACTACTGTCCTGAATCGTTCGCGAGCCGG
>Ga0210397_10002413_pt1 | contig 11776 bp, 7 predicted proteins | sample IncBWH2OmetaG_FD_160126 | JGI IMG/M metagenome (GOLD analysis project Ga0210397, IMG submission 160126) | Forest soil microbial communities from Barre Woods Harvard Forest LTER site, Petersham, Massachusetts, United States - Inc-BW-H-2-O ...
CAGGTCACGATCCGGCCAGCTTCGTAGCGTGCGGCTGAAAAAGCGTAGGCCGCCGCGCCATCCTTCAAGAGGCCGTCCTCGCTCGGCGATCCCGTCGATCCGGCATAGCCGCGGAACGAGAGCGCAGCGAGGCCGGTCCCATCCGAAACCAAATTCCGAAAGCGGCTGACGCGGCCCGCCAGAAAATCGCCATTGCCATGGAAGAACAGGATGACAGGCCGGCCCGGTTTTGCCGGCACGTGCCAGACAATGACTTTTTCGCCATCGTCGGTCGTCAGCACCTGTTCTTCGGCTTCGGGGAGACCGGCTGCGGCGGGGGCCGTGCGCCCGACCGGCGGAATCGGAAATAACATCGACCGCTGCTTGAAAAATACGACGGCGACCCCACCGACGTAGAAAACACCCGCGAGAATGAGGAACCATTTCAGGATGGTCATGAGTTCTAGTCGGGGCTGCCTCACATCGCCTTGACGATATTCTCGGTAACCTTCTTGGCGTCGCCGAGCAGCATCATGGTGTTGTCGCGATAGAACAAGGGATTGTCGATGCCGGCATAACCCGACGCCAGCGAGCGCTTGATGAACATCACCGTGCCGGCCTTCCACACCTGCAGCACCGGCATGCCGTAGATCGGCGACGTCTTGTCGTCCTCGGCGGCTGGATTAGTGACGTCGTTGGCGCCGATCACGAAGGCGATATCGGCCTGCGCGAATTCGGAATTGATATCCTCAAGCTCGAACACCTCGTCATAGGGCACGTTGGCCTCGGCGAGTAGCACGTTCATATGGCCGGGCATGCGGCCTGCGACCGGGTGAATGGCGTATTTCACCTCGACGCCCTCCTTCTTGAGGATGTCGGCCATTTCGCGCAGCGCGTGCTGCGCCTGCGCCACCGCCATGCCGTAGCCGGGCACGATGATGACCTTGGAAGCGTTCTTCATGATGAAGGCGGCATCTTCCGCCGAGCCGAGCTTGGCCGGCTTCTGTTCGCCACCGCCGCCGGCGGCGGCCACCGTCTCGCCGCCGAAGCCGCCGAGGATCACCGAGATGAACGAGCGGTTCATCGCGTGGCACATGATGTAGGACAGGATCGCGCCCGATGAGCCGACCAGCGCGCCCGTGATGATCAGCGCGGAATTGCCGAGCGTGAAGCCGATGCCGGCCGCCGCCCAGCCGGAATAGGAGTTCAGCATCGAGATTACGACCGGCATGTCGGCACCGCCGATCGGGATGATCATGAGCACGCCGAGGGTAAGCGCGAGAATGGTGATCAGCCAGAAGTCGAGTGCGCTGCCGGACATCACGAGGCCGACGATGAAGAACACCAACGCCAGCGCGAGAGCGATGTTGATGACGTGACGGAACGGTAGAATGATCGGCGCACCGCTCATCCGCGCCGACAGCTTCAAAAACGCGATCACCGATCCGGTAAAGGTCAGGGCGCCGATGGCAACCCCGAGCGACATCTCGACCAGGCTTTGCGCGTGGATGTGACCGGGCGTGCCGATGTCGAAGGCTTCAGGCGCGTAGAAGGCACCGGCGGCGACCAGCACCGCGGCCATGCCGACCAGCGAGTGAAACGCCGCGACCAGTTCCGGCATCGATGTCATCGGTACGCGGCGCGCAATCACCGCGCCGATGCCGCCGCCAATCGCGACAGCGAGGATCACGAGCAGCCAGGCGGTGCCGTCGGCCGGCGGGTGGGCCGCCAGCGTCGTTGCGACCGCGATCGCCATGCCGATCATGCCGAACAGATTGCCCTGACGCGAGGTGGCCGGGCTCGACAGCCCGCGCAGCGCTAGGATGAACAGCACGCCTGCGACGAGATACAACACTGCAGAGAGATTGGCGCTCATCTCAGGTCCCCCGTTTGCCTATTCGGCCCGAGTTGATTGCCGCTCATTTCGATTTCTTCTTATACATTGCGAGCATGCGCTGGGTGACCAGGAAGCCGCCGAAAATATTGACGCACGCAAAGGTCAGCGCAACGAAACCGAAGCCACGCGCCCAGCCCGAGCCTGAGGAAATCATTCCGACGCCGACGGCGAGCAGCGCACCAACCACGATCACCGAGGAGATCGCGTTGGTCACGCTCATCAGCGGCGTATGCAGCGCGGGCGTCACCGACCACACCACGAAGTAGCCGACGAACACGGCAAGCACGAAAATCGACAGCCGGAACACGAAGGGATCGACGGCCTGCGCGAGATGCTCCATGGCTACTCCTCCTATTTCGGCTGGAAGTTCGGATGGATGACGGCGCCGTCCTTGGTCAGCGCGGTCGCCTTGACCAGTTCATCGTCCCAGTTCACGGCCAGCGCCTTGTTGGCCTTGTCGATCATGGTCTCGATGAAGTTGAACAGGTTGCGCGCGTAAAGGCTCGAAGCCGAGGCCGCGACGCGGCCGGCAACATTGGTGTAGCCGACGATCTTGATGCCATCGATATCGGCGACTTCGCCGGCTTTCGCGCCTTCGACATTGCCGCCGCGCTCGATCGCAAGATCGACAAGCACGGAGCCGGGCTTCATCGATTTGACCATTTCAGCCGAGACGAGCTTTGGCGCCGGGCGGCCCGGGATCAAAGCGGTCGTGATCACGATGTCCTGCTTCTTGATGTGCTCGGCAGTCAGCGCAGCCTGCTTGGCCTGATACTCCTTCGACATCTCCTTGGCGTAGCCGCCGGCCGTCTGCGCGTTCTTGAATTCCTCGTCTTCGACGGCGAGGAATTTCGCACCGAGACTTTCGACCTGTTCCTTGGTGGCCGGGCGCACGTCGGTGGCGGTGACGACAGCGCCGAGACGGCGGGCGGTCGCGATCGCCTGCAGGCCGGCGACGCCGACGCCCATCACAAAGACCTTCGCCGCCGGCACGGTGCCGGCCGCCGTCATCATCATCGGGAAGGCGCGACCAAAGGCTTCGGCGCCCTCGATCACCGCGCGGTAGCCGGCAAGGTTCGCCTGCGAGGACAACACGTCCATTACCTGGGCGCGGGTGATGCGCGGCATCAATTCCATCGCAAAAGCCGAGACGCCCGCATCCGCCATCGCCTTCAGCGCGGCATCGTTGCCATAAGGGTCCATGATGGCAATGACCAGCGCGCCGCGCTTGTAGTTGGCAAGTTCGGACGCTTCCGGCCGCTTCACCTTGATGACGATATCGGCGTCCTTCAGCGCATCCGCGGCCACCGTAGCGCCGACGGCGGTGAATTCCGAATCCGGCAGGCCGGACTTGATCCCGGCGCCCGGCTCGACCGCAACCTCGGCCCCCAGCGCCTTGAATTTTTTTATCGTGTCAGGCGAAGCGGCGACCCGCGGCTCGGAGGGGTCGATTTCCTTGGCGACGGCAATCTTCATGGGGCCTCCGGCGGCGCGGAAAACTCGCAGGCGTCATTCACGGCGCAAGCTTTGCAAATCCGAGACCGGGCTTGCAACTACTAAGCGCCCATGCGGCGAGTTTTGTCTCAAAATCGCGCCGCCGAAGGGCGGCGCGAGCGATTGCGTCAGGTCAGGAAGATCGCCATCAAGGCAACGATGATGATGACGGTGGCGCTGCCGTACTTCACCAGCTTGATGAAGCCCTCATAGGTCTGTTCGTGGGCCACGTAATCGTTGCCGTCGGCCGTCGTGTAGGCCACTTCGTTATGGTCAGCCATCTCTCTCCCCAGTGAATCCAAGTGCTAGTGCGGTGGATTTGACATTCGCTTCAGCGTCGCCGCGGGTCCTGATAGCGAATGTCAAATCCGAAAACGCACTACAAAAACTATGTTTGCTAGTGTTCCTTTGGTTCTGACATTCGTAAGCGCACTCGCAGCAACATGATACGAATGTCAGAACCGAACACTAGCTGTCGAATTACCGCAAACCGGCAGGCAGGGCAACGCCGCGCATACGGCTTTTGCCCGGCTTATCGGGTCATTGGAGGGGCCTATCGCCGCGGTTTGGGTTCAAAGAGCTGGCTAGCCCATCGTTTCCAGCTCGTCGATCATGCCTGATATGACCGAGAGCCCCCCGTTCCAGAATTGAGGATCCTTGGCGTCGAGCCCGAACGGCTTGAGCAGTTCGGAATAGTGCTTGGTGCCGCCGGCCGACAGCATCGCGAGGTAGCGTTCGGCAAAACCGGTTTGCGCGTTTTCGTAGGCGCCATAGAGCGAGTTCACAAGACAATCACCGAAGGCATAGGCGTAAACATAGAACGGCGAATGGATGAAGTGCGGGATGTACATCCAGAAATTCTCATAGCCGGGGCGGATATCGATCGCCGGGCCTAAGCTCTCGCCCTGGACGCTGAGCCAGATTTCGCCGATCCGCTCAGCTGTCAGTTCGCCGTTCTTGCGCTCGGTGTGAACGGCGCGCTCGAACGTATAGAACGCAATCTGCCGCACCACCGTGTTGATCATGTCCTCGACCTTGCCGGCGAGCAGCGCCTGGCGCTGTTTGGCGCTCCTGGTCTCGCTGAGTAGCCGGCGGAAGGTCAGCATTTCGCCGAACACGCTGGCGGTTTCCGCCAAGGTCAGCGGCGTCGGCGCCATTAGCGCACCATTCCTGGCGGCGAGCACCTGGTGCACGCCGTGACCGAGTTCATGGGCAAGCGTCATCACGTCCCTCGGCTTGCCCTGATAGTTCATCAGCACATAGGGATGCGCCGACGGCGTCGTCGGATGCGAGAAAGCGCCCGGCGCCTTGCCCGGCCGCACCGGCGCATCGATCCAGCGATCGGTGAAAAAGCGCTCGGCAATCCCGGCCATTTCCGGAGAGAAGCCGCGATAGGCCGACAGCACCATGTTCTTGGCATCGAGCCAGGCGATCGAGCCTGAAGAGGCAAAGGGCAGCGGCGCATTGCGATCCCAATGCGGCAGCTTCTTCTTTTTGAACCAGCCGGCCTTGAGCCGATAATAGCGGTGCGAGAGCGCCGGATAGGCTGCGCGCACCGCACTGACCAGCGCATCGACCACCTCACGCTCGACGCGGTTATTTAGATGGCGTGAGTCCGCGACATCCTTGAAGCCGCGCCAGCGGTCGGAAATTTCCTTGTCCTTGGACAGGGTGTTGGTGATCAGCGCGAACGTCCGCTCATTGGCCTTGAAGGTTTTGGCCAAAGCCTCGGCCGCAGCCTTGCGCTTCACACCGTCGCGGTCCTGCAGCAGGCTGAGCGTCGGCTCGATCGCGATCTCCTTGCCAGACACCTTGAAGCGCAAGGACGAGATGGTCTGATCGAACAGCCGGTTCCAGGCGGCATATCCGCTCTGGGACTTTTCGTGAAACAGCTGCTCGACGCGGTCCTCCAGTTGATACGGCTTGTCCTTGCGCAAATCTTCGATCCAGGGACGGTAATGCGCAAGCTCCACCGCGCCCATCGCACTCTCGATCACCGCATCGTCGACCCGGTTGAGTTCAAGCGCAAAGAACAACAAATGCACCGAGGCATTGGTCAGCCGTTCGGAGACATCGCCGTAGAATTTCGAGATCACGGCATCGACGCTGTCGCCGGCATGCACCAGGCCCGCATAGGAGGAGAGACGGCCGGCAAGGTCATCGATCGCCTCATAGCGCTTCACGGCCCCCGCAAGCCAGCGCCCGCCGCCCTCTCCTGCCGTCCGCTCGGCAAGCTTGCCTTTGTAGTCGTTCTCAAACGCGACACATTCGGCATCCAACCTGTCGAGGTCCCGCGTCACTTCTGGCGCGTCGATCGCCGAATAAAGATCGGAAAGATTCCATTCCGGCAGCTTGCCCCCCCTGGATGAGGAGGCGGCTTTCCTGGAATTCGTCTTGCGTGGAGCGGTCGATTTGCGAAGGGCGGAGGCGGTGCGCGAGGTCATCTTGTTCGAAACCTGTATTCGATCACAACGGCGAGGCAAGGTTTAAGCAGGCGTTAATCGACGTCGGCCAGAGTGCCCCGATTCGAGACAGATAGTTGTTGCGTATGAGGAACACCATGCCTGCCACCATTTTGATCGCCGACGACGATGCCGTGCAACGCCGCCTGGTCGAGAATATGGTGCAAAAATGCGGTTATGAAACCGTCGTGGTCGATTCCGGCGACGCCGCGATCTCACTGTTGACGGCGCCCGATGCGCCCGTGATCGATGCCCTCGTGCTCGACCTCGTGATGCCCGGCCTCGACGGCATGGGCGTTCTTGCCAAAATTCGTGAAGCTGGCCTCTCCGTCCCTGTCGTGGTGCAGACCGCTCATGGCGGGATCGACAATGTGGTGTCGGCGATGCGCGCCGGTGCCCAGGACTTTGTCGTCAAGCCGGTCGGCATGGAACGGCTGCAGGTAAGCCTGCACAATGCACTGACCACCAGCGCGCTGAAGGGCGAGTTGCAGCGTATCCGCCACAGCCGCGAAGGCCGGCTGACCTTCGCCGACATCGTCACCCGCAGCGAGGCGATGGCGGGGGTGATGCGGACGGCGAAAAAGGCGGCGGCCTCGACCATTCCGGTGCTGATCGAGGGCGAATCCGGGGTCGGCAAGGAATTGTTCGCTCGCGCTATCCACGGCAGCGGCGAGCGTCAATCGAAGCCATTCGTGGCCGTCAATTGCGGCGCGATCCCCGACAACCTCGTCGAGTCGATTCTATTCGGCCACGAAAAGGGAGCTTTCACCGGCGCGACTGAACGCCACACCGGAAAATTCGTCGAAGCTTCCGGCGGCACGCTGTTCCTCGATGAAGTCTCGGAACTGCCGCTCTCCGCGCAGGTCAAGCTGCTCCGCGCGTTGCAGGAGGGGACGGTCGAGGCAGTCGGCGCGCGCAAGCCGGTGAAGGTCGATGTGCGGATCGTGTCCGCAACCAACCGCAAATTGCTCGACCGGGTCAAAAGCGGGCACTTCCGCGAGGACCTGTTCTATCGGCTTCACGTGTTGCCGCTCACCGTTCCTCCCTTGCGGATCCGCCGGGAGGACATTCCGCATCTGGTGCGGCATTTCCTCGCCCGCTTCTGCGCCGAGGAAAACCGCCACATCACCGGCGTCAGCGGCGAAGCGATGGCGCACCTGTCGCAACTGGATTGGCCGGGCAATATCCGCCAGCTTGAGAACGCGGTCTACCGTGCCGTCGTAATGAGCGAGGGCGATCAGCTTGTTCTGCCGGACTTCCCGCAAACAGCGGCAATGCCGTCGCCGCCAACAGCGGCCCATGGCGAGCCCCTGATCGTCGAGCAGGGTTTCCACTCGACGGCAGCCGCCGCAGTCAATGGTAACGAAATACCAATCGCACCGCTTCCGGCTTCGGGCACGCTTTCGATGCTGACGAATAGCGGCGAAGTCCGGCCGCTGGAGGAATTGGAAAGCGAGATCATCCGCTTCGCGATTTCGCATTACCGCGGACAGATGTCGGAAGTGGCGCGCCGCCTGAAAATCGGCCGCTCGACGCTCTATCGCAAGCTTGACGAAGAAGCAGCCGACTCCGCGGGCGACGGAACGGATCAGGCAGGATAAAGCTTGATAGGGATGCGTCACTCGTAACGCACGGATCAAGCGACCGAAATTCCAGGTAACGGAACCTTTTGAACCGTTGCCCGCAAGTGACAGACAAATGGCAGCTCGCATGGCAAGAATCTTGTTGAAGCCGATGCAGCAGGACATGATGAAGTCAGTTTGTCGTGAGTTGCCATAGCGCAGCTGGCCGCATGAGGGGGCCCCGTGTATCGTTCGCGTATGAATCATTTGCGGCGGCCATGCCAAAACTGGAACTCTGGAGCACAATTTCAACTCAATAAGCTTCAGAATCCGATCAGGTCGGCGCTTTCGCGAAAGCTTTGACGAACAAACCAAAGCTGCTCCGAGCGGGGCAGCTCACCCAAGGGGTGTGAATGATGCGTGATTGTTGGAAGAACCGTGCTGGGTATGACCGCGTCTTGATGACGGTCGCGGCGACCTTCCTCACGGTGTCGGCGAGTTCGGCATTCGCGCAGAGCGATACTCCGCGCAGCTCCGCTGCCGAACTGGCGATTGACGCGGCGGTTCCCCGCCCCGAGCCCGCCAACGTCCCGCCGCCGACGGCCGCCGATTTCAAGCCCGACACCCCATCCACCGACGCGGCCAAGGCAGACACGAACAAGGCAGCCGAGCAAACAGCGCCGGCCACCAAGCCCGCCGATGTCGCCACGGCTCCGATTTCAGAACCCGCCAAGGTCGAGCCTGCGAAGGAAGAGGCGGCCAAGGTCGAACCCGGCAAGAACGACACTGCAACCGTAGCCCCCGCACAGACGCCAGCCCCCGCCGCGACGGCTTCATCGCCCGAACCCGTCAAAGCCGCCAGCAATGTCGCAGCCGAGGATCAGCCGGTCACCGACAAGTCGCGCGAGGCGTTCGGTGCCAGGGCGCAGCGCTATTTCGACCGCAAGGCGGAGCGGACCGCCGTCGAAAAATTCTACACCGCGCGCGACTTCGCACCGGTCTGGACGCAAGGCGGCAAGCTGACCGACAGCGCCAAGGGCGTCGTCGCCCGGCTGAAAGACGCCGCCTCCGACGGCTTGAATCCGTCGGACTATCCCATTCCCGATTTTGCCGCGGCGACCTCTCCCGATGCGCTGGCGGATTCAGACCTGAAGCTGACAGCCAGCATGCTCGATTATGCGCGCCATGCCCAGAGCGGCCGGATGCACTGGTCGCAGGTGTCCGGCGACATTCAATATCCGGAACATCCGACAGACCCGACGGAAGTGCTCGCCAACGTCACCTCGGCGAAAGACGCCTCGCTTGCCCTCGACGGCTACAATCCACCACACAAGCTTTATCGGGCCTTGAAGAAGAAGCTCGCCGAATTGCGCGGCCAGGGCGACGGACCGGTGGTGCAGATCGCCGATGGCCCAATGCTCAAGTTCACCCAGGCGCGGAAGAACCAGCCCGCGGTTGAAGTGGAAGATGACCGCGTGCCGCAACTGCGCGCCAAGCTCGGCATCACCGAAAACCCCGACGACCGCCATTACGACGCCAAGGTCGCGGAAGCCGTCCGCAAGTTCCAGGTGACCGCCGAACTGAAGCCGACCGGCGTGCTCGACGACAGGACCGTCAAGGCCATCAACAGCCCGAAGCGCGACCGTCAGATCGATACGGTGGTCGTCAACATGGAGCGTTGGCGCTGGCTGCCGCGCGATCTCGGTGCGCCGGCGATCGGCGACGCATATGTCATTCTCAACATCCCCGACTATACGCTCAAGGTGATGCAGAACGGCGCGCAGGTCTGGACCACGCGGGTCGTGACCGGCCAGCCCGGCATTCATGCGACGCCGCTCCTGACGGAGACGATGAAGTTCATCACCGTCAACCCGACCTGGAACGTGCCGCCGTCGATCATCTACAACGAATATCTACCGGCCCTTCAGCAGGACCCGACCGTGCTCGAGCGCATGGGACTGAAGCTGGAGCACAACCGCGACGGCAGCATCCACATTTCGCAGCCGCCCGGCGAACGAAATGCGCTCGGCCGCATCCGCTTCAATTTCCCGAACAAGTTCCTGGTGTATCAGCACGACACGCCGGACAAGAACCTGTTCGCCAAGGAAGACCGCGCCTTCAGCCACGGCTGCATGCGGGTGCAGAATCCGGACCAATACGCTTCGGTCCTGCTCAACATCACCGAGCCGAACGCGCACTACACCCCGGAAAAAATCAAGAGCATGTACGGCTCGAGCGAGATCGACCTGAAATTCCCGACGCCGATCCCGGTCAACATCACCTACCAGACCGCCTTCGTGGATGACGAAGGCAATCTCCAGCTCCGCAAGGACGTCTACGGCCGCGATGCGATCATGCTGTCGCTGCTCCGTGGCAGCAAGAAGGACCTGGAGAACGTGATCGCCCACTCCCAGCCGAACTATGTGCGCCCGGCCGGCGATCTGCGGATAGCGAGCGACAATTCGTTCTCGTCGTCGTCAGGGCCGTCGTTCTTCGAGCGGCTGTTCGGCGGCTCCAGCCAGGCCTATCCGGCCCCTCCCGGCCGTCGGCGGCTCCAGCCGCAGCAGGGGCAGTCGTATTATCAACGCTGACCCGTGAGCCAAATTTACCGAGTTAGATCAAAGGCCTCGCCCTCCGGCGGGGCCTTTTAACGTTAACCATTCTCCATCCAGCCTTAACCAATGGCTCTTTTTCGCCACACTCGACGGGTTAGTTCGAGGTGGATTTGGGGGGAGGGGTTAAATCCTGCTTAACCCTCCCGCGTTAAGAGTGCATTTACCCTCTTTCGCCACACGGGGTCGCGAAGGAGTTAACGCTCGGTCATCTGATTGGGGTGGGTTGATTAATTGCTGACCGGTTTCGCACGCCAATTCACTTTGTCGTCTCTGCCGAAGGCCGGATATCAGCTCGGGTTGACCTCGGTGCTGCTGCTGGCGGGAATCGGCTCGGTCCACGATGCGAGCGCCGTTAACGAAACCCGCACGCTGTCATTCCACCACACCCATTCGGGCGAAGACCTCACCGTCACCTTCAAGCGCGAGGGCCGGTTCGACGAAGAGGCCTTGAAGCAAATCAACCATTTCCTGCGCGACTGGCGTACCCAGGAACAGACGACGATGGATCGCCATCTGTTCGATATCCTCTGGGAAGTCTATCGCGACGTTGACGGCAAGAAGCCGATCCAGATCATCTCCGCCTACCGTTCCCCCGAGACCAACGCCATGCTCCGCCGCCGCTCCGCCCATACCGGCGTGGCGCGCTTCAGCCAGCACATGCTCGGCCATGCGATGGATTTCTACATCCCGGATGTGCCGCTTGAGCAGATCCGATACGCCGGCCTGCGCTTGCAGCGCGGTGGCGTCGGCTTCTACCCGACATCTGGTTCGCCGTTCGTGCATCTCGATACCGGAAATATCCGCCACTGGCCGCGCATGACCCACGACCAGCTCGCGCGCGTGTTCCCTGACGGGCGCACCGTCCATGTCCCTTCCGATGGTACGCCGCTGAAGGGATATGAGCTTGCCCGCGCCGAGATCGAGCAGCGTGGCGAGGATGATGGTCGGGCCACGGTAAGCAAGCCCAACCTGTTGACCCGTCTGTTCAGCGGCAAATCGAACGACGACGATGAGGAAGGTCCTGCTCCGGTCCAGGACAAGGCCTCTCCCGCCACCCAGGTGGCCTCAGCCAAGCTCGCCGACGCCATACCCATGCCGCGTGGGAAGCCGGCAAGCACGACGCTGCAACTGGCCTCGGCCGACATGCAGATCGTACAGCCTGCCAAACCGAAACAGCCCGCTGCCTCGGACAAGCCTGAGGCAAAGCCGGAAACTCCGGCTGACATCATCAACGCACGCGGTTTCTGGGACGACATGCCGGCCGCGCCGAAGCAGGCCACGCCGGCACAGGTCGCAGCCATCAGTGCCCGTCAGGCGTTGGCGTCCACCGACCCGCAATCGACCTCGAGCGTTCCGGCCGCCTACCAGGCGCTGGCTTACGCACCGGCGGCGTCCCCGCAGGCTGATCGCACCAACGCGCCCGCTACGCGCAATGCGCGCCCCGCTTCAGCCAACCGCAACCCGGTGGCCGCAAACGACCTCACACCCGTCGCTGCCAAGGGCCAGGACAAAGGACATGACGGCGTGGTGGCCACCTCCACGCGGATCGTCGCGTCGAAGGCCAGCGACGATATCTGGATGCGCATCATGATGCTGGCGCCGAGCGCGAGCACGTCGATGTCGGTGACCGTGCTCGGCGATGCTAACATGACGCTGTTGAGCGCACAGTTCGTCAAGCCGCAAGCCGTGGTCGTGATGGGCTTCTCAAGCGATCCGCAAGCGGGCCCGGGCACTGACCACTTCAGCGGGCCGGCGTTGGCTCCGCTG
>Ga0210397_10002416_pt1 | contig 11771 bp, 4 predicted proteins | sample IncBWH2OmetaG_FD_160126 | JGI IMG/M metagenome (GOLD analysis project Ga0210397, IMG submission 160126) | Forest soil microbial communities from Barre Woods Harvard Forest LTER site, Petersham, Massachusetts, United States - Inc-BW-H-2-O ...
ACCGGCACCGCCAACTTCACCGAGACGTTCCCGCTGTTCAGCTGGTACACGGTGGAAACTGATGTGACCCGCTACAAGAACACCGGCACGCACGTCGTATATGACGTCGGCGGGCCCGCCGATGGCTCCGCGTCCTGCGGCACGACGGGCTATCCTCCGTGCGGCAAGGCGAATCCAACTTCGGCGTACAACTTCTTAGCCAACACCGCGGAAATCGTATCCGTGCCAACAAATCTGCGCGTACCGGGATCGGTCTACTGCGCTGATGCAAACTGCCCCGGTAAATCGATTCAAAATGGTCCAAGCACCAGCGACGCACCCAGTAATTGCACGACGTCGGGTACACCCCCAATCACCACCTGTTCGACCCAACTTTCCTCCGGCCGCATCGATGGGCCGTGGTCTGGCGGAGTCGAGGGCTGGCAGGGTTTCCCGGGGCAGAACAACTTCCTCGAATTCGGCAAGGAGCCATATGTTGCCGGCGAAAATGGCGGCATCAAGGGCCATGTCGTCTATGCCTCGACCCGGCCATTTGACGATCCGATGATGCTTGTTCAAACGCAATGGGAGCCGCTGGTTCCGAACGTCACCATCAACCTTTACCAGGAAGGCGTTGCATCAGACGGCCTGACTCCCACCTTAACGTTGGTGGATACGACGAAGACCAGCAGTTTCGACGATTACGCGCAGGGCTTCCGGGCCGATGGCGTTACCCCCAACATGAACTGCCCGGGCCAGGGCGCGAGCTCCGGCGCAATCCCGGACCTGTTCTACTTCTCGCTGTATAACCAGCCCGACTACCTCAGCTTCTACAACTCCCAGCATGGCGGGGCCGCGATAACCCCGCTGCCGAACAATTCTCAGTTCAAGTGCTATGACGGCATGCACAACTGGAACCAGCTCCAGCCGGCGCCCTACGACGGCATGTACAAGTTCCCCAGCGTGACTGCCGTGGATGCAAACGGCAAGCCGAGCGCAACCAACTGCACGATTTGCACCGCGGACCCCGTGCCTGCGCCAGATTTGTATGCCGGCGTCCCGCAGCTGCCCGTCGGAAAGTATGTTGTGGAAGTGGTTCTGCCTCCGGGCTACGAGCTGGTCAAGGAAGAGGACAAGAACATCCTCATCGGCGACAACTTCATCGCCCCGGTTACGCAGGAATTTGGCGGGCTGGGCAACATCTTCATCATCCCTGATCAGGCCTCGGTGGCTCAGGGGTACCCTGGTCCTGGTTACAACGCCAATAACGCTCAGAATCCAACCACTGGTCTCGGGACAAGTCCCAGCGAAAACATTGTCCCGGGCTTTATCCCTGAGCCCACTTGGCCGTGCGTCGGCGAAGCGCGCATTGTGCCCGACTACATCAGCCTTTACCCGCAATCGAAGCAGGTAGCGCCGTTTGCCGGAGCCACCCGCAACCTCTGCGACCGCAAAGAAGTGACCCTGAACGATCAGATGGGTGCGATCGCCAAGTTCTACATCTACACCTCCACGCACATTGCCTCCAAGTTCACCGGCGGCATCACCGACGACTACACATCGGAATTCGATCCCTTCTCTCCGCAATTCGGCGAGAAGTTTGCACCGCCAAACATGCCCATCTCGGTCAAGGATTGGGCTGGGAACGAAATCTCCCGCGTGTATGCGGACCACTGGGGAACCTACGACGGGATGACGTACTCGACCTGGGAAGTCAATCCGCCGAACCCGACCGGATATTCGCCCACGATGATGGTCTTTTGCATGAACGACCCCGGACCGATCGCCGGCCCCGGTGGCGCCATGACTACCGATCCGCTGTTTGACCAGGGCTACAGCCAGTTCTGCTATGAGCTGCCGTTCATGCCCGGAACCACGCAGTATCTCGATACGCCCGTCGTGCCCACCTCCGGCTTCGCCGGCGCCGGCTACAACAACGTTGACTGCAGCTATCCGGCTTCGACGCCGGCCATCGCTGAGGTCGACGGCGACGGAGTTGGACCGTGGGTGAGCGCATCTGGTGCAGGGCACACTCTCACCATCACGGCTCTTGGCGACCAGTCAGTGCCGAACAACGCCTACTCCGGGCCTGCAGCTACCACATTTCCGTACAATCAGAAGACCATCATCCGCCACTACGGCTTTGGCGCTACCCAGGGAACTGGATCGGTAACCATCGGTGGAGTCACTGCCCCGGTTACTGGCTGGAATGATACTTCGATTACCGTCACCGTGCCCTCGGGTGTTCCGAACTGCGCTGTGCAGCAACAGGCGCAGTACGGTGGCCCGGCAAATACCGCTGCCTATGCGAAGTGCGGCCAACTGCTCATCACCGCAGGTAATGGCAAGCAGTCGATTGACAGCGTCACGGTTACCATTGGCGGCAAGGCTCCGACCCACGTCGCCGCCTCAGGCAGCATCCAGACTGCAATTGACGCTGCTGCGCCGGGTGACTTGATCATCGTGGACCCGACATGTCCGTCAACTTGCGCTAAGGATGCGGTTACGGCAGGCGTAGCTACTAACTCGCTAGCGGCCCACAACGAGTTGTTGCTGATGTGGAAGCCCGTCCGGCTGCAAGGCGTGGGCGCGGCCTCGAGCGTCATCAACGCGAATACTCACCCCGCGGGCAAGCTCGATGTCTGGCGCGAACACGTAAATTGCCTGTTTGGATTGACTCTGCAAGGGACGCCTCTCCCAGCAGGCAACGGGGGAACAGTTGCAGCAGGCCAACCGACGCCGTATGACCCGACCGGTCAAGTGAGCTGCCCGGGCACTGGCTGGAACTACTTCAAACAATACGACGGGAAGAATTCCCAGGTTGACCCACTTCCGGGAGAAGCAGTGATTGGGTGGGACGCTTCGCTGAACGGGAACCTGGCGCAATTGCTGCAAGAGCCATCCCTGATGGGCGCGCTCGAAGGTGCAGGAATTACAGTGTTGGCGAAGGGAGCTAACTTCACCGCCTCAGCGGCGGGGCCTGGCGTCGAGGGTGCGTTCCCAACTGGCACGACTCTCCTCACTGGACCTGTCTCTATCGCCGGTGCCTTTATGAATGGCACAGGCGACGCCAATTCGCTCTGCCACACAAGCCGTACCAACACGGCCAACCCATTCTCCAGTAACTACGTGTGCAATCCGTCCAGCATAGACGGATTGGGCATCACCGACAGCTCCCAGGGCGGCGGTGGTGTCTTCGTCCACGGCTGGGGACATAACCTGCAGATCGCCAATAACCGGATCTCCAGCAACGCTGGAACGCTCTCGGGCGGCATCAACCTCGGCCAGGGCGAATTTGCTCCTGAATACATCCAGGGCACCACTCCCCTGGACCCCGGCTCATGCGTGACCAGCAATGGAATCGCATCCGGCGTGCAGCTGCCTTATTGCGAAAACCTGAGCGTCAACATTCATAACAACAACATCTCGCTGAACTCTTCCACGGGTGACGAGTTGTTCTCGGGCACTCCGGCAGGCGCAGGCGGCGTCAGCATCTGCACCGGCGCCGACTACTACAAGTTCAACTACAACTGGGTCTGCGGCAATCTGAGCAGCGGAGACGGTGGCGGCGTCGCCCACATGGGCTTCAGCTATAACGGCGACATCGAACACAACTCCATCCTGTTCAACCAGAGCCTCAACCCGACCATCCCAGCCAACGGCGGCGGTTTGCTCGTCATGGGCACGCCCGACATCGCTCCACCTTGCGGTACAACGACCGACCAGGATTGCGTGCCTACTGCTGCGCAGGGTGGTCCGTCGTCGGTTCTCCCCAGCGACGGCGCGGGCCCCGGCCTGGTCATCAATGCAAACCTGATCATGGGCAACGCGGCGGAATCCGGCAGCGGCGGCGGCCTGCGTCTCCAGAATGTCAACGGCTCGGACGTCCTGGCCTTCCCAACCCAACCAACTCAGTGGTACTCACCCTCGATCACCAACAACATCATCGCGGACAACGTGGCTGGTTGGGATGGCGCGGGAATCTCGATGGTCGACGCCCTCAACGTAAACATCATCAACAACACCGTTGTTTCCAACTCGACCACGGCTTCGGCTGGAGTTCTGTTCACGACCATCGGTGCTCCCCTCGCCAGTTCCGAGGGAACCAATTGCATAATCGGCACGGAAACCTCGTGCCCGCAAATCTCGGGGTTGGTGAGCATCCAGAACAGTTCAATCCTGCACGCGAATCTCCCCGCAACCATCCACTGCCCTGCGAGCCACGTTGCACCGGGCACAGGCACAACCAATGGAACCTGCAGGAACTACTCCTATCCGCAGCTGGAAAACAACATCTTCTGGCAGAACAGTGCGTACTACATCGGCGTGGGCGCTCTTAGCGCGCAATACCAGCAGAATGTCGTCTCGCTCTATAACGCCTTCACCTCAACGCTGGCTCCAACCCAGCCACAGACTGGCGCCACGACGGCCCACGGCGCCGGCACAACCATCACGGGAGGCACCGGAGCCTGCGTAGCAGCCAGCTATTGGGACATCGGCGTGCGCGGCGACATGACAGTCAATGGCCATGAATCCAAGGTCACGCTCAACCCGACATACTCGGTGCTAACCAGCACAACCGGGTATGCATCCACTAACAGTGCAAACAACCCGAACTTTGCCAGCCAGTACTGCGACGGCTCGCGGCAACCACCCGAGAATGGATCGTCCGGCTGGTCGGTACCGGCAGGTATTTCCGACGCCACCGTTCCGAACCCCATCTTCAACCTGACTCCGGTTGCCACAGTCGACGAGGGCAACAACTGGATCAACATGCGGTGGGGACCCCTGTCACTGTCGAACCCGGTCACCAATACGGTCCTCGGCAACTACGCTCTGACAGCGGGAATCGATACCGTCCCGGTGACACAGCCGCACCCAGCCACGGACTTCTTCGGAAATCCGAGGCCCGAAGGAGGAACCACCGCGCATTTTGATCCAGGTGCGGTTGAGTTCACGGGCGCGACATCAGCGACACTAATTGTCACGGGCGGGCCGCTGAGCTTCACCAGCCCCGTGGGCGTTACCAGTGCAGCGCAAGCGCTGACGCTGAGTAACAATGGTTCAGCAACGGCAACGGGTATCTCGCTGGCCTTCGCCGGGCCCTTCTCGCGGCCGGCGGCGGGCGGCACCTGCACCACGACCCTGGCCGCAAACACTTCGTGCACCATCAACGTAGTGTTCACGCCGACGGCAGTTGGTCCGACAACGGGCGGCTCGCTGACCATCACCGCCAATGTTGCGGTCTCTGGTTCGCCAGTGACGCTTAACGGTACGGGCGTCGCTCCAGTCATAAGCGCAACTCTGACACCGACGTCGTGGACCGTATCCCATGCCAGGAATTGCCCAGGCACGGGCCTCGGGGTTCTCGCATGCCTCGGAGATCCGTCTCAAACGTTCACCCTCACCAACACCGGCAACGTGCCGCTGACCGGCATCGCCCAGGCAGTTCTGGGTGGTACGGCCGCGAACGATGCCAATTACACAGTGGTGCGGTTGCTCTCGACCTGCGGTCCGGCAGGCGGCGGCCAACTATTGGCTAACACAACTCTGGCGCCCGGCGGGGCTTGCGCGGTTACCGTGCAGTTCAAGCCACTGACTGCACAAGGGACTGGACTCAAGCCAGCAACCATCTCGGTCACTGACCTCGCCGGTACGCAAACGTCAACCCTGAACGGAACGGCTCAATAAGGTTGAGCCACACAACCTGACAGTGGTGATGCTGCTCGTGGGCTTCCCGCGAGCAGCATCACCGTCTGAAGGGACTTCGCAGGCAAGAGCCCGAAAGTTGTACAGCGTCACACAGAGAACCTGAGGTAACATACCGCTATCCGGGGTACGCAATAACTAGCCAGGCGCAAACGGAGAACGCGGCAAAGGCAAGCGCGGCTTATCTGGAAGGCGGCAGGTAGGCTCAGTTGAACAAGAGGTAATCAATCCATATGTCCAATAAGTCTCTCAAATCCATTCAGCCTGTCCTGCTTGCGGCAATTTTTGCGGTCATCATCATTGTTCCGGCCGCTCGAGCCCAGTCGCCTCAGGACCAGGAACAAGTTGCGCCCCCGGCCGCGAAACCGGCGGTCGCGTCGGCCCCCGCAGCTTCGACACCCTATCGAAATCAGCCTCCGAGGATCTCCAATCGAGAAGCGGCGATTTTGGAGTCGGTGTGGGGAATTGAAGACCCCAGCGTCAAGGCGGTGGAGTCCGGGGTGATCATTCGCTTCAGCTATCGCGTTATAGACCCTGAAAAAGCCAAGCCGCTGCACGACAAGAAAGTCGCCCCCGTCCTGGAGAGCCCAGAAAAGAGGTTACAACTGGTGGTTCCCACGATGGAAAAAGTCGGGCAATTGCGCCAGGCGCCCGAGAAAATCGAAGCTGGGAAGTCTTACTGGATGGCATTCTCGAATCCGGGGCGGCCGATAAAGCCGGGAGACCACGTCGACGTCGTGATTGGGAATTTTCACGTGCGGGGACTGGTGGTTGAATAGAATAAAGCTCCCGCGCCTTCCAGACGGCCGGTACAGGCTGCCTGTCGCCGGACGGGGAACCGAGGAGCCAGTTCGTGTTGCCGGACCTGGTCCAGGCTTTTGAAACGTGGGTTCGGCAACGCCAATATTCTCAAGTCAAGAGGGAATTGCTCATGAGGAAGAAGAAATTTGCGAAATCACTGGCCGTTGCGGCTGGCTTCATGTTGATGTTTGCAGCGCTTGGCGTGGCTCGCGCCCATGGTGCTTCTGCCGGTGAGGGGCAGAATCCAACTCCGACCCCGGCGTTGCCCGGGCCTCAATCGAATGGTGCGGTTTCCCCTGCAGAGTATTTTGAAGGGTTGGAGTACACCCCCGAACAGAAGGCACAGATCGACAAGATTCATCAGGACGCGGAGACGAAAAAGGCAACCGTTGCAAAGGACGAGAAGTTAACACAGGACCAAAAAGATGCCATGCTCACGGGGTACACGCATCTGGAATATAGCTCGATCTTTAAGGTGCTGACGCCTGAGCAGCAAAGGCAAGTCCGCCAGAAGATTCGCGCGCGTAAAGCGGCAAACGAGGCGGCGCAGAAGAAGCAGACCCCGCAAAGTTGAACGCGACTTATCATTCAAATATCAGTTACCGCCTGACCGGCTTCCCCGGGATTCGCAGGTGACAACCGTAATCTCTGTCCATCGTGATTCCGTGACAATTTCAACCACTCGTTGACGCGATCCTCCCGTCATAACCCAATGTCCGATTAAATACATCCCTTGCCCACGATGACAGCTCTCCGGGCATCCTACCGTTCCTCGCTTCGAGGCTCGAGCATTCGCGAAGCCCTGCCCAGGGCGTGATCCGGACACGGATATATCGCAAGGCATCGTCAAGGTTCCCTGGAATGTGTCGATAGGTCTGATGTGGGCCTGCACGTGTCATTCAAAGCCGGATCTACGCGTCGGCCCTCCTCACATCGAGGGCAAAATGGGAAACCGGATGCGACTTGTTCTGGCGATGGCAACACTGATTGGGCTTACTGCCTGCAATGGCGGCAGCCGCCACGACCCTGGTTCCACCAACCCCGGCCAGGCGCCTGTTACTGACAGCATCTCCGGGCACGGTCCAGTTCAAAGGAACACCGCTGGCCGGCGCCACCGTTACCCTTTGGCTCACCAATACAAACACGATTGTCCAGACCGCTACCACTGACGCCGACGGCAGTTACAGTTTCTCCAGTATTCAGGCCGAAGGGAATGTGGCCGCGGTGTATCAGCTTTGGGCAAGCAAGCCGGGGTTTGGATTCTACCCTTCCGTGGGGAGTGGCGCATCGGTGATCAGGTTTGACCATACCGGCAATTACCACGGGAACGGAGTGACCGACACGGCGATCTATCTTACGGTGATCCAGTTCACCGCCGCGCCCAACGTCAATTTAACGGACGCCGACTTTACGGCGTACGACGGCAGCGTTCCCTTTGTGAGTCTGCCTCGCACGGGACAAGTGGCGAGATATGCCGGCGGCGATGACGGTTCCTTGCTGAAGGGAACAAGTTGGCCGGATGGTCGCTTTACCGACAACAGCGACGGCACCGTAAGCGATCATCTGACCGGACTGATCTGGCTCAGGAATGCCGGCTGCTTCAGCCCCGCACTCTTCGCCACAGCCTTGGTCGACGTGAACCAGGTGGCCTCAGGGGCCTGCGGCCTCGCCGACGGATCGAAGCCTGGCGGTTGGCGACTTCCCAACCTGAATGAACTGGAGAGCATGATCGATGTCTCGCAAAGCAATCCCGCACTTCCAGCGGGAAGCCCGTTTACGAATGTGTCCAACGGCATTTATTGGTCGTCCACCAGCTATTTCGGGGGCGAGACAGGTTCGCCCACCGCATGGATAATCCGCCTGAACGATGGGCGCTACGTGAACGATTCTGTCAGCAACATCAAGGCGACCTCGAACAATGCGGTCTGGGCGGTCAAAGGCACAGGAGGCGGGACAATCAAGTTGCAATCGACCGGACAGTCCATCACCTATGCTAGCGGCGACGATGGCAGTGTTCAGGCCGGCGTGCCGCCGACATATCCACGGTGGGTGGACAACAGTAATGGGACGATCACCGACACCGTGACCGGGCTGATCTGGCTGAAAAAGGCTGACTGCATTCACGCCGACTGGGAAGACGCGCTTGCGGCGGTGAACTCGCTCGCCAGCGGTCAATGCGAGCTAACGTACGGCTCTGCTGCCGGCAGTTGGCGGATGCCCAATCGTAACGAGTTACAGAGCCTGTCCGACAGAATGGAGACCAATCACGCCGCGTTCTTTAACGCTACCTATCTGAATTGGGACGGAACCCTTTACCGCGCGCCGATTTTCACCGACTTCGTTGAGGGCCAGTACTACTGGACTTCAACAACAGAGGCAGCCAACACCAACGAGGCCTGGACCGTGTTCAGCTGCGATTACGGAATCTACGACACGCCCAAATCGAACACGGGGTACGCGCTAGCCGAACTTCCGCAGCATTAACCGAGGCCAAGGAAATTGTGACTACTTTGAGTCGCTCTTTTCAAGAACGGCAAGTGGAAAAGGCTTTGTTTGCAAGGCAGGTTTGAGGGGAGTGTTTCTTGAGCGTCGCAGAAGTGGCGTGTAGTGAAGACCTACCCCCTTGCAAGTGCGGAGAAGATCGGTAGGATGAGCGCCATGTATGTGCGCCGCTGCTACCGAGAGAAGAACGGGAAGCGGCACGCCTATTGGGCCCTGGTGCAGTCCTATCGCACAGCGCGCGGTCCGCGGCAGGTGGTGGTCGCGTACCTTGGGGAACTGGATGAGCATGGCCGCATTGGAGTGCAACAAGCGGTACAGCCGGCTTCCACCGCACAAGAGCATTTGTTCCGGCCGCTGAGCAGCAGCCCGGAGTGGGTCGAAGTCGACATCCACGGCGTGCGGGTGGAACGCAGTCGTCAGTTTGGCGGCTGTTGGCTTGGATTGGCGCTTGTTCGTCAACTGGGTCTATCTGCGCTTCTCGAGGAGTTGTTGCCGCAAGGGCGGGAAGGGATTTCGTGGAGTGTGATGGCGCAGATTCTGGTGCTGGGGCGCATGGTGGAAGCTTCCAGTGAGCTGCGGTTGGCGGAGCACACCTATGAAGCCAGCGCCCTGGCGGAGTTATTGGGGGTGCCGGCGGAAAAGGTAAACGAGGATCGTCTCTATCGCAGCCTGGATCGCTTATTGCCGCACAAGACGGCCTTGGAGAAGCATCTTCAGCAGCGCCTGGGCGAGCTGTTTCAGCTCGACTACGACTTGCTGCTCTACGACGTCACCAGCACGTACTTTGAGGGCGAAGCGGCAGCCAACCCACAGGCGCAGCGCGGCTACTCGCGGGATCATCGCCCCGACTGCAAACAGGTCAACATTGCCATGGTGGTGAGTCGCAGCGGGCTGCCCTTGGGATATGAAGTGTTCGCCGGCAACCGCAGCGACGTCACCACGGTGGAAGAGATGGTCGCGGCCATGGAGAACAAGTACGGTCAGGCCAACCGCATTTGGGTGATGGATCGTGGCATGGTATCGACAGAGAACGTTGAGTTTCTGCAGAAGGGTGGGCGGCGTTACATTCTGGGCACACCCAGGAGCATGCTGCGTAAATTCGAGCAGCAGTTACTTGACGAGACATGGAGTGAAGTCCACGCCGGGTTGGAAGTGATGCTCTGCCCTGGGCCAGAAGGGCAGGAGGTCTTCATCCTTTGCCGCAGTGCCGAGCGGCGCCTGAAGGAACGCGCGATGCACGATCGCTTCGAACAGCGCATTGAACAGAAGCTGGAACAGATGGCCGCCAGTTGCCGCCAGCGCAGGCAGGACCCACTGCTGCTGGCCCAACGCCTGGGCAAGCTCCTGGGCCGGAACAGCCGCGCTGCAGGCTTATTTCGTGTGCACATCCAAACCGATGCGCGCGGCGGAGCTCACCTCGAGTGGAGCAAGCGAGAAGAGTGGCGCGATTGGGCCAGACTGAGCGAGGGCTGTTATCTGCTGCGCAGCAACGTCACCGATTGGAGCGGAGAAGAGCTTTGGCGTGCCTACATGCAACTGACAGAGGCCGAGGCTGCCTTTCGAATCCACAAGAGCGATCTGTCTCTGCGCCCCGTCTGGCACCATCTCGAGCGCCGCGTGCAGGCTCATATTCTGGTTTGCTTTCTCACCTATGTGCTCTGGAAAACGTTTGGCCGCTGGTGCCATGATGCAGGACTCGGCGATGAACCGCGAAAGATCTTTGCTGAACTCGGACAGATCGCCTTAGTCGACGTGGTCTTGCCCACGCGCACTGGCATCTCGATTCGCAAGCGCTGCGTGAGCCGGCCCACCGAACACCAAGCCATCTTGCTCCAGCGACTCGGCATGGACCTTCCGACAAGCATCGAATGCGCAGATTTGTAGTGAAGACTTCACTACCTCCGCGCTGTTAAGAAAGGACTTATCGCCGCAACTGCGGAAGTTGGGCTAGCGGTGCGATGATCGCCGCACTATTGCGGGCCGAGGCGGGCGTCCTTCCGCTCCATCGACTCTTCTATCGCCAAACGGGTTTCACGCCCAGCTGAAACCATTTCGCTGCAACGGCAGGGTGCGAATCCTCTTGCCCGTGGCGGCAAAGATGGCATTGCTCAGTGCCGGCAAGGTCGGCGGCAGGGTCGGCTCGCCAAGGCCCGTCGGCGCATAGTCGGTCTTGCGCCAATACACCTCAATCTTCGGCGCCTGCCTCATGCGCATCAGAGGGTGATTATGGAAGTTGGACTGCTCGACCTTTCCATCCGCCAGCGTGATCTCCTGTCCCATGTGGCTCATGCCCTCAACGATGCCGCCGAAGGCGATGTTCTCGGCCGCAGCCGGATTGATAATCTGGCTGCCAACATCCCCTGCAGCCCAGACCTGGTGGACTGTCACCTTGTTTTTGGCGTCGACGCTCACATCGGCAACTTCGGCGAAGTAGCCCAAATGGCAGAACCATGCCGCAATTCCCATTCCGCGGCCGGGCGTCTTCGCGCGATGGCCCCAGCCTGATTTTTCTGCCACCAACTCAAGCACGCCCTTAAACCGCTCCGGAATGAGAACGGACTGTCCGGTTGGCTCGTGGTCGCCCACCGCGTCGTGCTCGCCCGAGGACCAGGGCGCCTGCTTGTTGTTGAGCAATTCAAGCTGGAACTCAAGCGGATCGCGTCCGGCGGCATGAGCCAGCTCGTCGAGAAAGGATTGCGAAACCCAGCAGTATGCGTTGTCGCCAGGGGCGCGCAGAGCTCCGGTGCGAAGCATCAGCGGCTGTGCGGAGGTGTACAGCG
>Ga0210397_10002423_pt1 | contig 11751 bp, 9 predicted proteins | sample IncBWH2OmetaG_FD_160126 | JGI IMG/M metagenome (GOLD analysis project Ga0210397, IMG submission 160126) | Forest soil microbial communities from Barre Woods Harvard Forest LTER site, Petersham, Massachusetts, United States - Inc-BW-H-2-O ...
CACCGCCCGGCTGACCCCTCAGCAGTGCCGCGACCTGGCTACGCTTCTCGGCCAGCTGATCACCGCGGACGACCTCGATCCACCCGTCACCATCGGCGGGTAGCGGTCAGCCGCTTCAGCGGCCAGCGTGAGGGGCCTCGAGCGTGGCGCCCGAATCACGCTTCCCATGATCACGAAGGGTTTAGTACCGCAGGGAGTACTAAATCCTTCGTGATCATCGAAATCAACTCCGAAAAGCCGCGTCTACCATGATCATGAAGGATCTTTAGTCCGCCTAGACTAAAGATCCTTCGGGATCATGCAGGTGGCGTTGCGTGGTGGGCAGGTGAGACTGCAGATGCGGGTGGGGCGGAGGGAGCGCAGGGGCGTGGGTGTCAGGCGGCCTCGAAGATCGCGGCCATTCCCTGGCCGCCGCCGACGCACATGGTCTCCAGCAGGTAGCGGCCGTTCCTTCGGCGCAGCTCGCGCAGGCCGGTGGCCAGCATCCGGGCGCCGGTGGCGCCGATGGGATGGCCGAGCGAGATACCGGATCCGTTGACGTTGAGCTTGTCCGGGTCGTTCCACCCCCAGCCGGCCAGCACGGCGAGGACCTGGACCGCGAACGCCTCGTTGAGCTCGATCAGGTCGATGTCGGGAAAAGCCAGGCCCGTTCGGGAAAATAGTTTCTCCACGGCCGGGACGGGGCCGATGCCCATGGTGGCCGGCTCGCAGCCCGCCGCCGCCCAGCCGACCAGGTAGCCGAGCGGCTCCAGGCCGAGCGGGGCGAGCCGGTCCTCGGCCACCACCAGGCACGCCGCGGCCGCGTCGTTCTGCTGGCTGGCGTTGCCCGCGGTGACCGTGCCACCCGGCATGATCGTGCGCAGCTTGGCCAGGCCCTCCGGCGTGGAGTCGGGCCGCACGCCCTCATCGCGGCTGATCGTCACGGGGTCGCCGCGCCGCTGCGGCGCCTGGACCGGGACTACCTCGTCGTCGAACAGGCCCGCGTCCCAGGCGGCCGCGGCCCGCTGGTGGCTGCGGGCGGCGTAGGCGTCCGCCTCGTCCCTGGTGATGCCGTACCGCGTGGCGAGGTTCTCCGCGGTCTCGATCATCCCGGAGATCTTGCCGAACCGCCATTCCGGCTGCGACCGCTCCCGGCCCCGGTCGATGCGGTCGTACAGGACCTGGTTCCCGGCCTTGGCGCCCCAGCGGACCGAGGTCGTGTAGTGCTCGGCGTTGCTCATCGACTCGGCCCCGCCGGCCAGCACCACGTCGGCGGCGCCGGTCTGGACCATCATCGCCGCGGTGACGACCGCCTGCAGCCCGCCGCCGCAGCGGCGGTCGATCTGCAGCCCGGGCACGCTGACCGGCAGCCCGGCGTGCAGCGCCGCCCACCGCCCGATGCAGGGCGTCTCGCCGTTGACGTAGGACTGGGCGAAGGAGACGTCGTCGACGATCTCCGGGTCGATCCCGGTCCGCTCGAGTACCGCCTTGATCGCGGTGGCGGCGAGCTCCTCGACGGGAACGGCCCGCAGGCTCCCGCCGAACGTGCCCACCGGGGTCCGCACCGGGGCGACGATCGCTGCCCTGCGATTAGTGGTCATCTCTGGTCCTCCGTTCAGTCTGCGGCCGCTGCTCCGAGCGCGGCCCGGTGGTCCGGGTGGGCGATCGCGATCATCCGCTCGCGCCGCCGGGCCAGGCTCAGCCCGCGCAGGTCGGCCACTCCATACTCGGTCACGATCACGCCGGCGTCAGCCCGTGACAGCCCGGCCGGGCCGCTCAGCCGGGCCACGATGCGGCTGGCGGTCCCGGTGGTTGACGGCAGGGCGGCGGACCGCCCTGCGGTCGAGGGAAGCGGTAGTCGCAGTGTTCCGGGCGAACCGCGGCCGTGGTCGAGATCCCGGAGAAGCAGCGGACGCCGCCGAGTCGCTGGCGCTGCCCGGCCAGCGCCTCGGTCAGCGTGAGCGGCTCGGCGCAGCCCTGGCCCCAGGCCACCAGGGCGCCCGGCCTGATGTACCGGCCCAGGTCGAGCTCGGCGGCGTCGCCAACCTCCTCGGTCACCCTCAGGTCCGTCATTCAGGCGCCGGCGTACCTGGCCTTGAGCTCACCCTTCATCAGCTTGCCCGCCTCGCTGCGCGGCAGGCTGTCGACGAAGCGGACGATTCTGGGCGCCTTGAAGGCGGCGATCTTCGACTTCACGAACGCGATGATCTCCTGCTCGAGTTCGGGTCCTGGGACGGCGCCGGGGGCGGGCTGGACGAACGCGGCCACCGACTCCCCCATCTCCGGGTCGGGCACGCCGATGACCGCGACGTCGTAGACGGCCGGGTGCAGCGCGAGCACGTTCTCGGTTTCCTGCGGGTAGATGTTGACGCCGCCGGAGATGATCGTGAACGCCTTGCGGTCGGTGAGGAACAGGAAGCCGTCCTCGTCGAGGTAGCCGATGTCGCCGAGGGTGGTCCAGTTGGGGTGGTCCCGGTGCTGGGCGGCCCGGGTCTTATCCGGGTCGTTGTGGTAGGCGAACGGGACCTCTTCGCTCTCGAAGTAGACGCCGCCGGTCTGGCCGGCCGGGAGTTCGGTCCCGTCGTCAGCGCAGATCCGCACCGTGCCGGAGATGGCGCGGCCGACGGTCCCCGGCTTGGTGAGCCAGGTGGCGCTGTCGATCGCCGTCATGCCGTTGCCCTCGGTGCCGGCGTAGTACTCGAACAGGACCGGGCCCCACCAGGCGACCATCTTCTGCTTGACCTCGACCGGGCACGGCGCCGCGGCGTGGATGGCGACCCGCAGGCTGGACACGTCGTAGCGGTCCCGGGTGTCCTGCGGCAGCTGCAGCATCCGGACGAACATGGTGGGCACGAACTGCGCGTGGGTGACGTGGTGGTCCTCGATAGTCGCCAGGACCTGTTCGGCGTCGAACCGCTTTGTCATCACCACAGTGCCGCCGAGGACCTGGATGGAGCCGCACCAGCGCAGCGGGGCCGCGTGGTAGATCGGCCCGGGCGAGAGGTAGACCGAGTCCTGATTGACGCCGAAGAACATGCTGGCCAGGCCGGCCAGGGCGTCACCGGGCTCGGTTACCTGGCGGTCGGGCAGCGACGGCCGGACCCCCTTGGGCCGGCCCGTGGTGCCCGAGGAGTACAGCATGGTAGAACCGTTCGGCTGATCGGCGAACGGCTCGTCCGACGCGGCGGCGATGGCGTCCTCGTAGCCGCCGTAGCCCTTCACCTGCCCGCCGAAGGCCAGCCTCAGCTTCACCCCGGTGGTCAGGCCCGCGATCGCCTCGGCGGCGGGCGCTTGCTCGGCCGACACGATCAGCGCGGTCGCGCCGCTGTCATTGACGATGTAGGCGATCTCGTCCGGCTTGAGGTGCCAGTTGACCGCGGTGATGTACAGGCCGGACCGCATCGCGGCCCAGTACACCTCGAAGGCGCGCAGGTTGTTCTCGGTCAGCAGGGCCACCACGTCGCCGGACCGCAGGCCCGCCTCGTTTAGCACGCGCGCCAGCTGGACCGAGCGCCGCTCGAGGTCACCATAGCTGAGCGTCTCGCCGGTGCCGGCCATGACCGCCGCGGGCCGGTCCGGCGCCTCGGCCGCGTACGTTCCTGGGTACATGGTCCTCCGCCGGGCCGCCACTCAAGGTCTGACTAATTGAGCCTAAACGCATCCGGGCCTCAGCCGTCAATGGGCCCCTTATGCTGCGGGCCGGTGGCAGGCCGATCTTTATGCTGAATCAACGATCCGCGAATCCTTTCTACTTCTGGGTAAAAGCTTGCTTTCCCAGACGGCGTCGCCGGGGTCGGCCAGCGCGCTGGCGGCAAGTGGCCAGTACCGGGCTGGAGCATCGGGAGCGCGGGGCAGGCGCGCCGCGGCGGGCAGGACGTGCGGAGGGCCGGGAAAAGCCGGGCGCCTATAATTCGACTCGTGCCTAGAAAACCGGAGGTGGCGGCGCCGGAGGACGCCGGTTCCAAGTCCGCGCGAACCAGGGAACGGATCCTCGATGCCGCCGCGCACGTGCTCAGCCGGAAAGGGTACGCGGGCACGCGACTGAGCGACGTCGCCGACCAGGCGGAGATCCAGGCGCCGGCCATCTACTACTACTTCCCGTCCCGCGATGACCTTATCGAAGAGGTCATGTGGACGGGCATCGCGCGCATGCGCGAGCACCTGGCCCGGGTCCTGGCCGCTATGCCGTCCGGTGCCGACCCCCTGGCCCGCATCGACGCGGCGGTCGAGGCGCACCTGCGGTACTGCCTGGAGATCTCGGACTACACCACCGCCTCGATCCGCAACGCGGGCCAGGTCCCGGAGAACATCGCGATCCGGTACACGGCCGAAGCGTCCCAGTACGGCGACATGTGGCGCAAGCTGCTGCAGGACGCGGAGAACGCCGGGCTGCTGCGGCCCGCCCTGGACCCGATGGCAGCCCGGATGATGGTGCTGGGCGCGCTCAACTGGGCCGCCGAGTGGTGGAACCCGCGCCGTGGCTCTCTCGACACCGTGGTACGGACGGCGCAGTCGCTGGTCAGGCACGGTCTCGCGGATCACCACGAGGGCGGCGGCGCCGGGGCTGCCGGGTCGGCGACGCGCAAGCCCCGGCCGCGCAAGCGACCCGCGTCCGGCTGACGTCCCGCGGAAACTCGCAGCAGAATCAGATGTTGAGCGTGGCCTGGTGGATCGCGGCGAAGCTGACGCGTTCTTGTTCCAGACGCACCGAAGGTCCCAGCGCATCCGCCACCAGGTGATGGTAGAGCTGCGCCTCCTCAGCGTCCAGGAGGTTCAGGGGCCCAGCCGACGGATTCGGCTCGGTCACCCATTGGGTGCGGTGCGCTAGCAGCGTGCCGCGGTCCATGAGCATGGATCGCGCGTGCGGGAACAGCCGCCGTAGCCGGTTCAGGATCGTGAACCCGTGGGTGTCGATGTCACCCCAGTAGACGAGGTCGAGTCCGGCCAGCCAGCCGAGCGGTTCGAGTACGGACACGGCGTATCCCGCGCCGAAGATCACCATGGCGTCCCCGGTGAGCGGGAAAGCCAGGTAGGTGATCTCGTTCTCGACCACGTAGACCCGCGTGATCCCGCGCGGCGCCGTCGCGAGCTCGTCCAGGCGGACGGTCATCTCGCTGAAGCCGCAGAACCCGGACCCGGTGAGGTCGGTACAGCGGAAGCGCACGTAGCCGGGCTTACGGCGGAACCCGTAGCGGGCGGAGAAATCGACGGCGGCCGCATCGACGCGATCCGGGTCAAGCTGGAGGTCGAGTAGCTGGGTGAGGACCCCGCGATGGCCTTCGATGAACTTGCTGTCGACACCAGGCACGTCCACCTGCCGCAGGTACATCCCGGGCCGTTGACGCTCATCAATCCAGCGAACAGTGCCGAGCACCTGCTCCCACACGGCTGACAGCTGGAGAGCCTTGATGGGGTGGCGGCCCAACCAGGGAACCAGCCGGAGGCAGCTGTCCCTGGTGGCTTCGGCCAGCTCGGTGAACCGGCGCACCTCGGGTAGCACACCGAGCAGTCCCCACGCCGCCTCGTAGCTGTCGATCCAGGCTCGGCCCGGGATGAGGTTAGATCCGACGTGCCGGCCGCCGACCTTCTTGTACTCGACCCGCAGTTCACTCGGCCGGGCCCGTTCCCACTCCCCCGCCCAGTCCTGGACTTCGCCGAAGCGGCCGCCGATCTCGCCTGGACTCGGGCCGCGCAGCGGGAAACCCAGCGGCTCCCAGTGGGCGCCGTCCGCGAACGCGGTCAGCAACGCTCCGGACTGCCATTTCCTGCGGAGCGCCGCGCGCACGTCGTCGGGCCGTGTCCAGGCCACGGGCGGCACCGCTAGCTCCCGGCCGCCGAGGGCACGGGCTCGCTGAGGACGATCACCTTCTCGTGCACGGACTGGGCGAGCCGCCGCGCCCGGTATTCCTCAACGGTCAGCGTGTACAGGCGCGAATACCGTTCGTCCGGGTTGTCGACGAAACCCACGACCGATATGTAGGGCTCGATCACGTGGATCTTCTGCAGCGGAGTCACGACAAGCAGTTGCAAGCCAAGCCGCCGGAACAGTTCGAGCCCGAACTGAGCGGACTTGTCAGGTCCCCGCCCGAACGCCTCGTCGATCACGGCCAGCCGGAAGGTCTTGGAGCGCCCGGTTCCCCGTTCCAGCTTGAACTGGTAGGCCAGGGATGCGGCCAGGATCGTGTAGGCGAGCTTTTCTTTCTGGCCACCGGATTTGCCGCCGGAATCGGCGTAATGCTCGTGCTCGGTATTGTCCTCACGCCAGCGCTCGGAGGCGGAGAAGATGAACCAGTTCCGCACGTCGGTGACGCGCCGTGTCCACCCCCGGTCGGATTCGGTCTGTCCTTCGCGGCCCCTGAAACGCTCGATAATCCGGCTGACCTGAAGAAACTTCTGCTCGGAGTACTGGTCGGAGACGTCACCGGAAACCGCGTCATCGGTACACGCGCGGAGGTCGGTGCGGAAATCGCGGATATCTGTGTCCTGCGTCGGCTGAGCCTCCAGCCGGATAAACCGGCCCGGGTTGTACTCAACGTCGGCCAGTGACTCGTTGATGACGTTTACCCGGCCCTTGATCAGCTCCGCCTGCTTGTTGAGCTGGGACTGGAATCCGGCGATGTCACGGATCGTGTTCTGGTTCAGGTACCGCTTGAACTGATCCTGGAACCTGGGGAGGTCGTCATCAACCAGGCGCGCGTAAAGCTCCCGGTACCCCGTGGCGGAGGCCAGCGAATCGTCGAGCTCGCTGGTTTCAACGTGGTACTGCCTGCGGAATTCACCCATCTTGGCGACAATCCTGTTGCCGAGGGTGTTTTGTCTCTTACGTGCGCTGTCAATCCTTGCCGTCAGCTCATCGCGCACCGCTACGGCCACCGTGTCACAGTCCGCGGGTTCACTTATTTTCAGCCGAACGAGCGGTGGTGCCTGCATCAGGTCAGCGATTCCCGCGAAGCAGGGGCGTGCCAATTCGCCTTCCGGCTCGGCGAGCACCCGCCGGGCCGTTTCCAGGGCCGAACGAGCCGACTCGATCTTGCTGTCCAGACCCCCGATGCTCTCGGTGGCTTTTCTCTGCTCTGCCTCGGCCGAGCTGATCTGCCCCTTGACCTTCCTTAGCTCGCGGTCCAGGCGCTGAAGCTCGGCGGATGCCTCCTCCAGGTCGCTTTTCTCGGCCTTCAGGTCCGCGATCTGGTTGACCAGCGGCTGCCAGTCGATCTCGGTGAAATCGGCCGTCTGGGTGAGCGCCGCCAGGATCTGCGCGCGATCGCTGGCCCGCGCCGCCTCGTCCTTGAGCGTCTTTTCCGTGGCGGCGAGCGTATTCAGCTGGTCCTGGATCACGCTGGCCCGCCGGAGCAGGGCGTTGATCTTGCGTTCGTTGGCCCAGCCGAGTACGTAGCCGGACCGGTCGTCGACACGGCGCCGGTCGTCCTTCTCGTGCCGACCGCCGGCCCCCTTGATCTGGCCCGCCTTGGTGATCGCCCGGGGCAGGCGGCGGAAGTCAGCCATGGTCTCGACGCACTCATAGGCGGCCCGGCTGGCCAGTTCGCGCTCGAGCCAGGGGCTGAACTCGGTGTCCTTGATGTCGAGCTTGCCGTAGAGCTGGCCGTCGCCCCGCCGGACATCTCCAGGTCGGGAGTCGGCCAGCACCCGATAGTAGACGAGCCTGCCGTTCAGGTGGTGAGTGTTGACCCACTCCGACGCCGCGGCGTAGTGCTCGTCGGGGATCAGGATCGACAAGGCGAAACCGTGCAGCAGCCGCTCGGCCGCACCTTCCCAATCGGACTCCTGAGCGCGAACCGCGATCAGCTCGCCGACGAAGGGCAGAGCGGACTCGGGCAGCCGCATTTCGGTGCACAATTGCTGGCGAATGCCCAGGTTGACCCGCGGGATGTTGCTCTTGCGCGACCGCAGGCTGCGTAGCTCTGCGTTGACCTCTTCGGCCTGCTCGCCCAGTTGCTTCTTCTCACCGCCCAGCTCTATCAGGCGATTCTGGACATCGACCTGAGCCTGCTGTACGTCAGAACGTGCCTCGGCGACCTGTCGCTGGCACACGGCGAAATGCTCGGCGGTGTGCACGGGATCCAGACTGACCTGGGCCAGCAGCCGGCCGAACCGATCGGCACTCGCCTGCCGCTGAGCCGAGGCGGACTCGGTCGCGGCGATCATGCGCTCGAGCTCGGCGATCCGGTTTCCGCCGTGCCCGGCTCGCTGCAGGTTGAGGCTGGTCTCCTTGTCCCGCAGCTCAGTCAGCCGGGCGTCGTACTGGTTGCGGGTGGCAAGCAGCACAGCCCGTTCGGTATCAAGGTTGTGAATGTGCCCGTCCAGGAGGCCGACCTTGGCCTCGGCGAAGAAGAATCGCGACGCCGACCGCTGTACCGTCGCCGCCTCGATGTCGTCCGTGATCTTGTCGTGCGTGTCGCAGTCAGCCAGTAGCGGCCCGAGCGCCAGGATCTGGGCCTGGGCGCGGCGGACGGCCTCGTGCGCGTTGGTCAAGTCCTCGAAATGCCCCATGATCTTCGCGGTCCAGGCGGCCGCGTCGAACGGTTCCAGCATGTGCTCGCGGACGAAGCCAGTGAGGTTACCGACGGACTTCATAGACACGGCCTGGTGGAACAGCTCTAGGGCTTGCTCGGATTCGACGCCGAGCCGGCGCCGGAAATCCCGGCCGTACTCGGGGAAACTGTCGTGCACACGGGCACCGGCCGTGCGCAGCCGTTTCTTCAGCGGAGCGATCTCCGTGCCGAAGTCGGAGAAATCCGCGGCGACGGACAAGTCCCGCTCCGCGATGACGAAGAACCGCTCCGGCTGGCCCTGATGACCGTCCTTCAGCCAGAACACCTGAGCCAGGGTTACCGCCGACTTGTAGCCCGCGTTGGTGAAAACGCCGAGGATTACCGAGAAGGCGGTCTCATCTCGCAGCGGCACCGGGCGCGAGGCGCCCGTGGTGTCGCTCCGCTCGCCCTTGTAGTAGCCGAGCACATAGGACCGCAGGCTGCGCTCCCTGGCTTCCGCGCCCGCGGCCTTGTTATAGGTGATGCGGTGAGCGGGCAGCAGGAGCGTCGTAATGGCGTCCACGATGGTGGACTTGCCTGACCCCGCATCGCCGGTGAGCAGGCAATCGTGGCCGCCGGGCTCGAAGCTCCACACCCGTTTGTCAAAAGTGCCCCAGTTGTACAGCTCAAGCCGGTCCAGCCGGAACCCGCTGGGCGGATCTGAGTCTGCCTCGCGCGACTGGAGCGCGGTCAGTGGGGCGCTGGTCACCCGGTCTCCCCCTCGCTGGCAGTTTCTTGTCCCGATAGCAAGAGGGCGTAGTCGGCCAGACGCCGTTCGAAGTCAGCAAGCCACTGACCGTCCACGAATGCCTTCAGGATCCGCCGCACCTCGTACACCTGCTCGGAACCCTTCACATGACGCAGGAAGCCCAGTTCGGCAGCCTTATGGATATAGGTGTCGATCTGGTCGGACAGTCGCGCCTCGTTGCTGCTGGCCGGCAGGAACAGCCGGACCATCTCGGCGATCTGCTCCCTGGTCAGCATCAGCCGCGTTTCGCTGCCCTGCGCGTCGAACTCGGCCAGCTTCTTGCGGAGCAGCGCCAGCAGCAGGCTCAGGTGGAAAGACAGCGAACGGCGCGGGATCAGCCGCGGCAGCGGTGAGTGGCCCTCCGCCTCGTCATCGTCGGGGCGCTGGCGCAGGAAGGCGTAGCCTTCCGCCTCATCGATGACAACCTGCAGCCCGATCACGGCGACGTGGTCGCGTACCTGGGCCTGCAGCTGCAAGAGGCTGCGCCAGGCCTTGTCGTGGTCGTCGCGGTAGACGACGCCCTTCATCAGCTGCGTGACAGCCACCGGCAGGTCGGGCTCGGTCACGGTCACCGGACTCATCGCTGCACCCCCATCGTGGCCGCCGCGCGCGCGAAGGTGACTCGGGGAATGGACACGATCCGGTCGCGTCCGTCCGCGTCACGCCATCTCATCTGCTCGGTGTGCTGTTCATCGAAAACCACCCGGAAGGCCTCGTCGGTAAGCGAGAGGTAGGCCACCAGTTCCGCCAGTCCGTGCCGCAACGGGTGCTCGCGTACCAGCTCGGCCAGCCCTACCTGAGAGTCGCGAAGCAGGGCCCGGAGCACGCCACGGCGCAGCGGAGCGGGATCCACATAGACCTGGCCGAACAGCGCGGCCAGGTCGGCTTCCTCATCGGCCGGCTGGATCGAGCTGCTGTCGATGGCCGCCTTGGCGACCGGTGCATACAGCGGGCGTTCCATCGGAAGCACAAGGTCGGGCGAGGCGGCATCCAGCTCGGTGGTGAACGGGATACGCTCTTCGCGCAGGCGCAGCGCATGCGATTCGATCTCGTGCAAGATGTCGATCACCCGGCGGTTTTCCGACCACACTTGATCATCGAGAAAGCGGCGGAGCTGCTCGGACAGCTGGCGCACCGTGGCCTGGGTGCGCTCGGCGGCGTCCAGCCAGTCATAGTGGATGTGCCGCAGGCGCGGATCGGCCTCGCTGATCTCGGTCAGCTGATGGACGCTTTCCAGCAGACGGTTCAGCTCATCCTGCCGGGCCTGCGAGAGCAGGAAATCGTAGAACGCCTGGAAGCTTCGGCCCTGGTCGGAATCGGCGATGGTCTCCCGGCTGCCCAGCACGTCATCGAGCAGCTCACCCTTGGCCCCGTGCCAGGTCGCGATCTTTTCTCGCAGGTTGCGGTCCAGTTTCCTGAAGTTCTCCTCTACCTCGCGGAAATCGGCGAGCAGTTCGCGGGCCGTAGCGGAGAACTGCTGATAGCGGTCCCGCAAAGCCGAGGCTTCGAGCATGTCAAGCTCGCCGGCCTGGACCCGTGCGATCTCATCGTCCAGCTCCTGCCGTCGGCGCCTTAGCTCGCTGAGGCGCTCATCGGGATCGGTCTCGGCGCCGAAGGCCATCTGCCGCAGCAGGAGGAACACCGTGTTCAGTCGTGACTCGGTACCCACGAACGAGCGCGCCTGCAGCCCGCGAACCCAGGCCAGTGCCTTCTCTACGGCAGGCGTCACATCGAAGTGGGGCTCATCAGAGCCCTCGGGATAGTACTTGCGCAGCCAGCCAGCCTCGGGTGCGGCCCAGTCGTCCAGATACGCCTTGGCCGGCTTCGGAAACGCGCGCTCGCCGAGCCGCTCGTTGAGTGCGTAGAGCTCGTCGTCCAGCCGGTTCACCAGCTCCGTGGCGGAGATGGACCGGATGTTCTCGGCGACGAACACCTGGTCAAGGAAGCTCAGCACCAGCGGCGCGTTCTCGGCGCGCAGTAGCCGCCATGCGGGGCTGTTCCCGCGCAGCCAGCTGATCTCGTCGAAGCCCACCACGGTCAGCCGTTCCCGATCCTGGCCATGGTGCCTCATCGTAGAGCCGGGGTCCGACATTACGTCATCGGGGTTTCGGCGCGGATTTTCTCGGTACGCGGATAGGCAGTCGAGACCGGCCGGGGGACGGTCAGGAAGGAACCCCCATGGTTCTGCAACCCGAAGAAGCCGGCCGCACGACGTCGGTGTCCGGAGACGAAGCCGGCCGCGGCAGGCAGATCCGCCTGGCCGCGGTGGCCAGCGTGATCGGAACCTCGATCGAGTGGTACGACTTCTTCCTCTACGGCACGGCCGCGGCCATCGTATTCCCCTCGGTCTTCTTCCCCGCCTCCAGCGCCTACGCGGGCACCCTGGAGTCGTTCGCCACCTACGCCGTCGGGTTCGCGGCCCGGCCAGTCGGGGCGGCGATCTTCGGCCACTGGGGAGCCCGGATCGGCCGCAAG
>Ga0210397_10002424_pt1 | contig 11749 bp, 9 predicted proteins | sample IncBWH2OmetaG_FD_160126 | JGI IMG/M metagenome (GOLD analysis project Ga0210397, IMG submission 160126) | Forest soil microbial communities from Barre Woods Harvard Forest LTER site, Petersham, Massachusetts, United States - Inc-BW-H-2-O ...
CGCCAGCAGGAGCAGCGGCAGGTCAGGCAGCGGCAGGTGCGCCAGCGCTGGCTGATCGGGCTCAGCGGGGTTCTCGTTTTGGCCCTGGTCGGCTCCCTACTCGCGGTGTTCCTCCCCAGCGGGAAGCCCAAGAAGCCGGCCGCCGCGGCGAGCAAGTCGCCGAGCGCCTCCGCCAGCGCGACCCCCACCGCCACGGCCGTGGCCGAGCCTGCACATCACTGCAGCTACACGTCGGCCGCCCCGGCGGCGAAGAAGGTGGGCCTCCCGCCGGCCGCGCCTGATTACACGGACAGCTACCAGGCCACGATCAACACCAACCAGGGCAAGATCACGTTCAACCTGCTGAATAGCAAGGCCACCTGCACCGTCAACTCGTTTGTCCACCTGGCGCAGGCGGGCTATTTCAACAACACCCAGTGCCACCGGGTGGTGACCAGCGGCATCTACGTGCTGCAGTGCGGCGATCCGTACGCGACCGCCTCCGCCAAGCTGAACTGCAGTGCGACCAGCAAGGTCGGTTCCGGCTCGCCGGGTTACGCTTTCGCCAATGAGAACCTCACGGGCGCCAAATACCCGGCGGGAACGGTGGCGATGGCTAACGGAGGCCCGAACACAAACGGCAGCCAGTTCTTCATCGTCTACAAGGACAGCACGTCGGGACTCAACGGCTCTTCCGGTCCGGCGTATACACCGTTTGCCACAGTGTCCTCCGGGCTCGGTATCGTCCAGAATGTGGCTAAGGGTGGATACTCGTGTCAGTACGCCCAATCCGGCGGCGGCGTTCCCAAGAAGAAGGTCATCATTGACAGTGTGACGATCAAGAAAGCCTGACACGAGCACGAAAACGCAGGAGGTTCGCCGTGACCACCGCCTACCATCCGTGGGGCCGGGTAGACGCCGACGGGACGGTCTATGTCCGTACCGCCGACGGCGAGCGGGTGATCGGCTCGTGGCAGGCTGGGAGTCCGGAGGAGGCAATTGCCTTCTTCGCGCGGAAGTACGAGGCGCTCGAGACAGAGGTCGTCCTGCTCGAGCAGCGGATCGCCACTACCGACATGGCTCCCGCCCAGGCCTCGGCCAGTGTCCAGCGACTGCTCCAGCACATTGCGGAGGCCAACGCGCTGGGGGACCTCGACGGGCTCCGGGCCCGGCTGGAGCGGCTGACCGAGGACGTCGGCCACCGCCGCGAGGAGGCCAAGGCGGCCCGGGAGCAGGCACGCGTGGCGGCCAGGGAGACCAAGGAGCGGATCGTCGCCGAGGCCGAGCAGATCGCCGCCGAGGCGACCCACTGGAAGAGCAGCGGCGAGCGGATGCGCGAGCTGCTCGAGGAGTGGAAGGCGGCGCCGCACGCCGAGCGGGCCGCCGAGGCGGTGCTGTGGAAGCGGCTGTCCGCGGCGCGCAACGCCTTCACCAAGCGGCGCAAGGCCTACTTCGCCAACCTCGAGGCCGAACGCGAGGACGTCAGGGCGCGCAAGGAGAAGCTGTGCACCGACGCCGAGGAGCTGTCCGGATCTACCGAGTGGGGTCCGACGGCCAGCGCCTTCCGCGAGCTGATGCGGCAATGGAAGGAAGCCGGGCGGGCGGACCGGGACTCCGAGGCCGAGTTGTGGAAGCGGTTCCGGGCGGCCCAGGACAAGTTCTTCACCGCCCGCGCCGAGGTGTTCTCGGCCAAGGACGCCGCGCTACGCGAGCACGCCGTGGCTAAGGAGCAGCTCCTTAGCCAGGCCCAGGCACTGCTCCCGGTGACCGATATCCGCGCGGCGAGGTCCGCGCTGCGAGGAATCCAGGAGAAATGGGAGCAGATCGGGGCGGTACCCAGGGACGCCCGTGAGCACCTGGAATCCGGGCTGCGGCGGGTCGAGGACGCGCTGCGCAAGGCGGAGGAAACCCAGTGGCGCCGCTCGAACCCTGAAGCGCTGGCCCGGGCCGAGGGCACGGTGGCCCAGCTGCGCTCGACTATCGCCCAGCTCGAGCAGCAGCTGGCCCGGGCGCGTGAACGCGGCGACGCGACGGCCGAGCGCACCGCCGAGGAAGCGCTGACCGCGCGCCGGGCCTGGCTCGAGGAAGCCGAGCACACGCTGGCAGAGTTCACCAGCTAGAGGTGCTGTGCTAGCCCGGGGATCCAACTCGCTGTTAGCTCGTTACGCGGTAGACGTCGTATACGCCGTCGATAGTGCGGACGGCGCGCAGCACGTGACCGAGGTGCTTGGGGTCACCCATCTCGAACGTGAACCGGCTGAAGGCGACCCGGTCCCGGCTGGTGGTCACGGTAGCGGACAGGATGTTCACGTGCTGGTCTGACAGCACCCTGGTCACGTCGGAGAGCAGCCGGGTCCGGTCCAGCGCCTCGACCTGGATGGCGACCAGGAAGACCGAGCCTTCGGTTGGCGCCCAGTGCACGTCGACCATCCGCTCGCGCTGGGTTTCGGTCAGGTGAATCAGGTTCACGCAGTCGACCCGGTGCACGGACACGCCGTGGCCATGGGTGACGAATCCGATGATTCCGTCGCCCGGCACCGGGGTGCAGCACCGGGACAGCCGCACCCACACGTCCGGCGCGCCGCTGACCTCGACGCCAGAGTCCCCGGACGTCCTCGGCTCCGGCGCCTTGGTCGGCAGCGTGGCCTCGGCTAGCTCCTCCTGCGCACCGTCGAGTCCGCCGACCGACCTGACTAGCTTCTCGACCACGGACTGGGCGCTGACCCGGCCTTCGCCGACCGCCGCGTACAGCGCGGAGACGTCGGCGTAGTGCAGCTCACGGGCCAAGGTGAGCAGGCTGTCGGCGGCGGCGATCCGGGCCAGCGGCAGGCCCTGCTTGCGCATGGCCTTGGCGATCTGGTCCTTGCCCGAGTCGACCGCCGCTTCCCGGCGCTCCTTGGAGAACCACTGCCTGATCTTGTTCCTGGCTCGCGGGCTCTGCACGAACTTGAGCCAGTCCCGGCTCGGCCCGGCGTCGGGCGTCTTGGAGGTGAAGATCTCGACCGTATCGCCGTTGTCCAGAGTCGACTCGAGCGCGACCAGGCGGCCATTGATCCGGGCGCCGACCGTGCGGTGCCCGACCTCGGTGTGGATGGCGTAGGCGAAGTCCACCGGGGTCGCGCCCTGCGGCAGGGCCACGACCTCGCCGCGCGGGGTGAATACGTAGACCTCGCCCGCGGCTAGGTCGAAGCGGAGCGACTCGAGGAACTCGGCCGGGTCCTCCGTCTCCCGCTGCCAGTCGACGAGCTGCCGCAGCCAAGCCATGTCCTGGGAGTCGTCCTTGGCGTCCTTGGCCCGGCGGAAGACCGTCTCTTCCTTGTACTTCCAGTGCGCCGCGACGCCGTACTCCGCCCGGCGGTGCATGTCCCAGGTTCGGATCTGCAGTTCCACCGACTTGCCGCCCGGCCCGATGACCGTCGTGTGCAGCGACTGGTACATGTTGAACTTCGGCATCGCGATGTAGTCCTTGAACCGTCCGGGGACGGGGTTCCACCGCGCGTGGATAATGCCGAGCGCCGCGTAGCAGTCCTTGACTGAATCGACCAGGACGCGGATGCCCACCAGGTCATAGATGTCGTCGAAGCCGACGTCCCTGGCGATCATCTTCTGGTAGATCGAGTAGTAGTGCTTGGGACGGCCGGTGACCTTCGGGTTGATCTTGGCCTCGCGCAGGTCGGCGCTGACGTCCTGGATCACTTCCTGCAGGAACGCCTCGCGCCGCGGCGCCCGGTTGGACACCAGCCGGACGATCTCGTCGAACCGCTTGGGGTACAGGGTCGCGAAGGCGAGGTCCTCGAGCTCCCACTTCACCGTGTTCATGCCGAGCCGGTGGGCGAGCGGCGCGAAGATCTCCAGGGTTTCCCTGGACTTGCGCTCCTGCTTCTCCCGGGGCAGGTAGCGCAGCGTCCGCATGTTGTGCAGCCGGTCGGCGAGCTTGATCACCAGCACCCGGATGTCGCGGGACATCGCGACCACCATCTTGCGGACGGTCTCCGCCTCGGCGGACTCGCCGTACTTGACCTTGTCCAGCTTCGTGACGCCGTCGACCAGCGTCGCGATGTCCTCGCCGAAATCGCTGCGCAGCTCGGTCAGCGTATAGGCAGTGTCCTCCACCGTGTCGTGCAGCAGCGCGGCGCAGAGCGTCTCGGTGTTCATGCCGAGCTCGGCCAGGATCGTCGCCACCGCGAGCGGGTGGGTAATGTACGGGTCGCCGCTGCGCCGTTTCTGGTCCCGGTGCCAGTGAGCAGCCGAGTCGTAGGCGCGCTCGATGAGCCGCATGTCGGCCTTCGGGTGCGTCGCACGCACGGTCTTGATCAGCGGCTCGAGGACCGGGTTGACGCCCCGCTGGGCGCCGAGCCGGGCGAGGCGCCGCCGGACTCCGACACCGGGCACCGCCGCGTCGGCGGCCTGGACCGGGGCGGCCGGTACCCGGGTCCGCTGGGCCCGGGCTGTCCCGATCCCAGTGCCCCGGGCTGGCTGTGGCGCCGTCTTCGGGTCCGGGGCGTCGTTGAGCACGCGCGGCTCCCGCACGTCCGCTGCCGCCGCCACCTCGGTCCGTTCCGCGTCCTGGGTCGAAGAGTTCGTGCCCTGCTGCGCGTCCGCCCGGGCAGCGTCAGCAGCCCTCGTGCCGGTCGTAACCACCTCACCGGCCACTCGCGCTCCTCACATCTGCCAAGCCATCAGTCTACTTGGACGACTTAAACACCAGATCAGGTACGCGCGATTCCCTAAACAGTTAGCAGGGCGCTGACCGGAAGGTCGGCCAGCTTGACCCGGCCGTTCAGGAAGGAGAGTTCGAGCAGCACGGCCAGCCCGGTCACCTGCGCGCCGGCCCGCTGCACCAGGTCGGCCGTGGCCCGGGCGGTGCCGCCGGTGGCCAGCACGTCATCGATGACGAGCACGCGCTCGCCCGGGGCGAAGGCGTCGGTCAGCACCTCGATGGTCGCGGTGCCATACTCCAGGTCGTACTCCTGGGCGAACGTGACCCCAGGCAGCTTGCCCTTCTTGCGGATCGGCACGAAGCCCACGCCGAGGCGGCACGCGACCGGGGCGGCGAAGATGAAACCGCGCGCCTCGATGCCGGCCACCTTGTCCACCGGCCCGTAGGTCTCGGCCAGCGCCTCGATCACCGCGGCGAACGCCTTGCCGTCGGCGAGCAGCGGCGTGATGTCCTTGAAAACCACCCCGGCCTGCGGGTAGTCCGGGACGTCGCGGACGAGGGTCGTGATAAGCCGGGTCAGCTCATCACCGGGCCCGGCCGATGAGGTCATCGGCTAGCGCCGCTTCTTCTTACCCGCCGGGCGGTGCCGGGGCGTACTGCCGCCCCCGCGGCGCGGCTGCTGCCGTGGGCCGGGCCGGACGGCGCCGGGCGTACCGCGGCTGGCCGGCGCGCCCGGGGCACGCGACGCGGTGGTGGTCAGCTCGTCGGCGGCCGGCTCGGACCCTTCGACCTCGTCGGCGAAGCCGATCTGGTCCTGCTCGTCCTCGGCGAGCTGCGCGGGCGATAGGTCGGTGCCCGTGCCGCCGGACCGGCTCCGGCCCGCGACCTCAGCCTTCGCCGCGGCCTTCTTGGCCGCGCGGCCTCCGGAGGCGCGTACCGCCACCCGCTTGGCCAGCGCCTGGTACTGCGGCTGGCGCTCCTTCAGGTCGGCCAGCACCGGGGTCGCGATGAAAATCGAGGAGTAGGTGCCGGACAGCATGCCGACGAACAGGACGAGCGCGAGTTCCTCGAGCTCGTTGTTGGCGCCGAGCAGGGCGATCGCCACGACCAGGATTCCGGTGACCGGCAGCAGCGCGATGATCGAGGTGTTGATCGATCTGACCAGGGTCTGGTTCAGCGCCAGGTTGGCCGCCTGGCTATAGGTGGTGCGGGCGCCGCCGAGCAGCCCGGCCGTGTTCTCCCGGACCTTGTCGAAGACCACCACGGTGTCGTACAGCGAGTAACCGAGGATGGTCAGCAGCCCGATGACGGTCGCGGGGCTAACCTGGAAACCGGCCAGCGCGTAGATTCCGGTGGCGATCACCAGGTCGTGCAGCAGCGCGATGAACGCCGCGACCGCCATCCTCAGCTCGAAGGCGATCGACAGGTAGATCACGATCACGACCAGGAACGCGATCAGCGCCTCAAGCGCCTTGCCCGAGATCTGGCTGCCCCAGCTCGGGCCGACGGTGGTGGCCGAGATATCTTCGGAGTTCACGCCGAGCTTGCCGGACAGCGTCTTCTCCAGCGCGACGGTCTGGGCCCCGGTGAGCGACTTCGTCTGGATCTGCCAGCCGTTCTGCTGGCCGTGGGTCTGCTGCACGATCGCGCCGCTGACGCCGCCGGACTCGACCGCGTTCTGCACCTGGCTGAGCGTGGTTGACGACGAGGGGAAGGTGAAGATCGCCCCGCCCTTGAAGTCGACGCTGAACGACAGGCCGCGGACCAGCACCGCGACGATGCTGATGAGCAGGATCAACCCGGAGACGGCGTACCACAGGCGCTTGCGGCCGACGAAGTCAAACGACACCTCGCCGCGGTAGAGCCGGCCGCCGAGCTGGCCGAGGGCCGACATCATGAACCCCCTGGGTTTCGGGACGCCGTACTACGGCTCGCGGGGTCAGGCCGGCGCCTGACCTGGTTGCGGCGGACCGAGGACCGCCATGGCGTCTTGGCGCCGAGCCGGGCTGGGTCCAGGCCGGACATCGGGTGGCCGTTGCCGAAGAACTTCGTCCCGGCCAGCAGGGTCACCATCGGCTTGGTGAACAGGAATACCACCACGATGTCGATCAGCACGGTCAGGCCGAGGGTGTAGGCGAAGCCCTTGACCTCGCCGATGGCGAAGTAGTACAGCAGCAGCGCGGCCAGGAACGACACCGTGTCGGACACCAGGATCGTGCGCCTGGCGCGTTTCCACCCGGACTCGACCGCCGGGCGCAGCTGTTTGCCCTCACGCACCTCGTCGCGCAATCGCTCGAAGTAGATGACGAACGAGTCGGCGGTAATGCCGATCGCCACGATCAGGCCAGCGATGCCGGCCAGTTCGAGGGTGAAGTTCTGGTACAGGGAGAGCAGCACTACCGCCAGGTAGGTGATGGTGCCGGCGATGAGCAGGCTGCAGACGGAGACGAGGCCGAGGCCGCGGTAGTAGAAGAAGGAGTACACCACCACGAGGAGCAGCCCGATGGCGGCCGCGATCAGGCCCGCGTCAAGCTGGTTCCGGCCCACCTGCGCCGATACCGAGGTGACGAACAGCGTCTTCAGGTCCAGCGGCACCGAGCCGAACTTCAGCTCGTTCTGCAGCTGGGTGGCCTCAGCCTGGGTGAAGCTGCCGGTGATCTGGGCGTTACCGCCGGCGATCGCTCCCTGGATCTGCGGTGACGACACCACATTGCCGTCCAGGGCGATCGCCACCTGGTTCAGGACCGCCGAGTTCTGGTCGCCGGACTGCCCGGCCGCGTAGTAGTTGTTGTACAAGCGCGAGGTAAGGGTGCTGAAGGCCGCGGCGCCCTGGCCGTTCAGCGTCAGGTTGACCTGCCACTGGTTGGAGGTCGTGGACAGGCCCGCACTCGCGGCAGTGACCTGGGTACCCCGGACCTTGGCTACGTCAAGCGCGAACTTGCCCCACTGTCCCTGCCCGGCGCTGCCGCAGGCCACCACCTGCACGTCCGGATCGTTGTAGGGCGTGGTGGTCACGTAGCCGACCTGCGCCTTCCAGGCCTGTGTGTCACCCGGCTTGCAGACCAGCTTGTTGAACTTCGCGAGCACGTCCTTGTGCACCAGGCTCGGGTCGCCGGCCGCGCCGTTGGTCGCGGGCGAACTCGGGCTGGCGCTGGCACTGGCGCTGGCCGAGGGGCTGGCGGTGGCCGAGCCGCTCGGTGACGCGGTGCCGCCCGCGGACGCGCTGGGCGAGGCGCTGGCACTGGCCGCCGGGAGGATCTTGGCCGAGGTCTTCGCCGTACTGGTGGAACTGGCGGACGGCGTCGCCGTCGCCGAGGGGCTCCCGGACACCGACGGCGTGGCGCTGGGCGAGGCGCTCGCGCTCGCCCCGGGAACCGGCGTGCTGGTCGCCCCGTAGGGCTCGTACAGCAGCACCTGGCGGAACATGAGCAGCGCCGTCGAGCTCACCAGCTCGATGGTCTGCTGCGAGCCCTTGCCGGGGACCGTCACGACCAGCAGGTTCGGCCCTTGCGGCTGGACCTGCGCGCCGGAGTTGCCGGTGCCGTTGACCCGCGACTCGATGACGCCGACGGCGGCGTTCATCTCATCGGTCGACGGCGCTTTCCCGGTCAGGGTCTGCGCCCGCAAGGTCACCTGGGTCCCGCTGGACAGGTCAAGACCGAGTCCTACCTTGAACCTGTGCTCCCACTGGCTCGGGGCGAACAGCTTCGGGCCGAGTATGCCCAGCAGCATGGCCACGATGAGGACCAGCAAAAGCACGAGGGCCCGTCCCGGATGCGGGCCGGTTTTAGATGGGGCTGCCACTTCTCCGCCTGTCTTAGATCCGCCGTTTCCCGTAAACCCTCATGCCGGACGGCGAATCAGTGCACGTTGTCCTTGTCGGACTTGGCCAGATCGTCGTGAGAGTCCGTGAGACCATCTTCAGCTGACTTAACGTCGTCGGAGTCCTCGGCGGTTCCATCAGCCGGTTCGTCCTGATCGTCCTCGTGGTAGTCGGAGGGCTCGGCGTCCTCGTAGGTCTCGGTCTCCTCGGCAGGCTGGACGACCTCCATGATGGCGCGCTTGAGGTAGCGGACCTCGACGCCGGGAGCAACCTCGAGCACGACGTCGTCGCCGTCCACCTCGGTCACCGTGGCGTACATGCCGGCCGTGGTGCGGACCCGGGCGCCGGGCGCAACCGTCCGCTGCTCCTGCTGGACCTTCTGCTGGCGGCGGCGCTGCGGCCTGATCATCAGGAAGTAGAAGCCGACGAAGACCAGAACGATCAGGATCGGGAACGTCAGCGAGCTGCCTGATGACTTGCTTGCCGCATCTGCGGCTGCGATAAACCCCATGACCGGGGATCCTTCCAGTTGGTTCTGCATGCATGGTCGTGACAGAGGCCGACGACCAACTGCCGAAGTTTAGCCGCGCTTTGACCGCGCACCAACCAGGCTACGAGTTTTTGCGAGCGATCGTGACCTCGGTGCGATCTTGCTCTGCCGACCCAATTCAGTCAAACACCGTTCAGTCAAACAAGGTAGGCAGTTCGCTAAGTGACGGGGGAGGCTCGAGTCCCAGATGAGCCCAGCCGGCCGCGGTGGCCACCCGGCCGCGCGGAGTCCGCGCCAGCAGCCCGCAGCGGACCAGGAACGGCTCGGCGACCACCTCGACGGTCTCCGCCTCCTCCCCCAGCGCCACCGCCAGCGTGGACAGGCCGACCGGGCCGCCGCCGAACCGGCGCACCACCGCGTCGAGTACCCCCCGGTCGAGCCGGTCCAGGCCCTGCTCGTCCACCTCGTAGATCTCCAGCGCGGTCCGGGCGATCTCCCGGGTGACCACTCCGTCGGCGCGCACCTCGGCGTAATCGCGGACCCGGCGCAGCAACCGGTTGGCGATCCTGGGCGTGCCGCGTGACCGGGTGGAGAGCTCAGCCGCGCCCTCGTCGGTGAGGGTCACCCCGAGCAGCCCGGCCGACCGGCGGATGATGACCTCGAGCTCGTCCGGCTGGTAGAAGTCCAGGTGCGCGGTGAAGCCGAACCTGTCCCGCAGCGGCGCCGGCAGCAGGCCAGCCCTCGTAGTGGCCCCGACCAGTGTGAACGGCGCGATATCGAGCGGGATCGCGGTCGCGCCGGGACCCTTGCCGATCACCACGTCGACCCGGAAGTCCTCCATCGCCAGGTAGAGCATCTCCTCGGCGGGCCGGGCCAGGCGGTGGATCTCGTCGATGAAGATTACCTCGCCCTCGCTGAGCGTGGACAGCACCGCGGCGAGGTCACCGGACCGTTCGATGGCCGGGCCGCTGGTGATGCGGAGCGGCGCACCGAGCTCGGCGGCCACGATCATCGCGATCGTGGTCTTGCCCAGGCCGGGCGGCCCGGCCAGCAGCACGTGGTCCGGCGGCCGGCCGCGCCGCAGGGCGCTGGTCAAGATCAGCGACAACTGCTCGCGCACCCGAGCCTGGCCGGTGAACTCGGTGAGCCGCTTGGGCCGCAGCGCGGTCTCGATGGCCCGCTCATCCGCGTCCGCGAGCGGCGACACGATGTCGTCATCCTGGACGCGCCGGGCGAGCTCGGCTTCCTCGGCCTGTCGCAGGGTCTCGTCCCCGGTCATCGCGCTACTGCCTGCTCAGCTTGCGCAGGGCGGCCCGCAGCACCGTGGCCACGTCCACCGCGTCGCCGCCGGAGCCGCCGATCACGCCTTCGTCCTCTAGTGCCACGATGGCCTGGTCCGCGTCCCTGGCCGGCCAGCCCAGGTTGATCAGGCCGGACTGCACCTGGTCGCGCCAGGAGGGGGCTCGCGGCGCCGCCCTGCTCGGTAGCCCCGCGCCGTCGTCGCCGGGCGGGCCGAGCCGGTCCTTCATCTCGAGCACGATCCGCTGCGCGCCCTTCTTACCGATCCCGGGGACCATGGTCAGCGCGTTCAGGTCCTCGGTCGAGACGGCGCGGCGCAGCGCGTCGGGTGCGTGCACCGCCAGCATGGCCAGCGCCAGCCTGGGCCCCACGCCGCTGGCCGTCTGCAGCAACTCGAAGACGTTCCGCTCGTCGTCGGAGACGAAGCCGAACAGGGTGAGCGAGTCCTCCCTGACCACCAGCGAGGTGGCGACCTGCGCGGACTCCCCCGGTCTGAGCGTGGCCAGGGTGCCGGGGGTGCACTGCACGCGCATCCCCACCCCGCCGACCTCGATGACGGCACCGTCCGGCGCGACGCCGGCCACCGTGCCGCGCAGATGCGCGATCATGACGCGCTCCCTCCTCGGCCAGTCAGGGCGGCCAGGCGCAGCCCAGCGCCGCCGCCACGCCAGATATGACAGATGGCCAGCGCCAGCGCGTCGGCGGCGTCGGCCGGGCGCGGCGGGTCGGTGACCCGGAGCAGCCGGGTCACCATCGCCGTGACCTGAGCCTTGTCCGCCCGTCCGTTGCCGGTTACGGCCGCCTTGACCTCGCTGGGGGTGTGCAGGGCCACCGGCAGCCCGCGCCGCGCGGCGCAGGCGATCGCGATCGCGCCGGCCTGCGCGGTGCCCATCACCGTGCGCACGTTCTGCTGGCTGAACACCCGCTCCACGGCCACCGCGTCGGGCCGGCACGCGTCCAGCCAGGCCTCGATCTCGGTCTCGATCGCGAGCAGCCGGGCCGCGATGTCCTCGTCGGCCGACGTCCTGATGACCCCGACCCTGATCATGGTCAGCGCCCGGCCCGGCGCGCCCTCGACCACGCCGACGCCGCACCTCGTCAGCCCGGGATCGACCCCCAGCACCCGGATCGGGTGCCGCGCATGTGACAAGCCCACCAGGTGCTCTCCATCTGTCAATCCGGGTCTGCCGGTCTGGGTCCGCGAACATCTGTTCGTGTCGAACTTACCGGCCCGGCGGCGGTACGGGGCGCAACGCCGGCGGCGTGTCCGTCAAAAGGCGTCGAGCATGTAAGGGGTAGCGGCGAAGGCGGCATCCAGGGCGGCGTCATCGGCCGCCGTCCCGTCGGCGGCCAGGCCCGCCTTCCGCAACGCGACGAGAGGGGTTCCGGCGTACAGCGCGGCCAGCCCGCGCGGGCCCAGCGTGACGGCTGTGCCAGCCGCGGCGGCGGGGGCGTCCGGGGCGGCGGCCGCGTCCGTGGCCAGCGGGTCGAGCGTGCC
>Ga0210397_10002429_pt1 | contig 11727 bp, 12 predicted proteins | sample IncBWH2OmetaG_FD_160126 | JGI IMG/M metagenome (GOLD analysis project Ga0210397, IMG submission 160126) | Forest soil microbial communities from Barre Woods Harvard Forest LTER site, Petersham, Massachusetts, United States - Inc-BW-H-2-O ...
GCGCGCCGAGACGGCCGGCAACTCGGCCTTGGCGCTCGTGACGAGTGCCATCGCGCGCTCGCGGGCCGTCTGAACAGCGCCCGTCGACGCGATCCGGTCACAGACCGAAGCGGCGGCGTCGGCGGTCCGGATTTCGGTCAGGTCGAGCGCGGCGAGTTGCGCATCGCGCCCACGGGCGATCAACAGCGGCAGCGTGATCGTGCCGTCGAGCAGGTCAGCACCGCGAGGCTTGCCGGTCCGCTCGGGCGGTCCGGAGACGTCGAGCACGTCATCGAGCAGCTGAAAGGCGGTCCCGATCTGTTCCCCGAAGGTGCCCAACGCCGCGACCGGACCGTCGCCCTCGATCGCGCCCAGCTCACACGCGGCGCGAAACAGGACCGCGGTCTTCAGCCGGCAGCGCTCCAGGTAACGCTCGATCGGCACGGCGCGCCAGGCGTCGGCGCGCTGCATCAGCTCGCCCGCGGCGAGCTCCGAGCTCGCGCGTGACAGCGCCCGAACCGACGCCAGGGACCTGGTAGCGACGAGCTCGGCGAATGCCCGTGAGAACAGCAGGTCGCCCGTCGCCGTGGCCAGGCGCCGGCCGCCCGATGCGAACACGGTCGGCCGCCCACGCCGGAGATCCGAGCCATCGAGCACGTCATCGTGAACGAGTGTCGCGGTGTGGACGAGCTCGACCGCGACCGCGGCGCGCAGCAGCCCGTCGGTCTCCGGCGGCGGCGCGCCGGCCGCGAGGAACACGAGCAGCGGCCGCAGGCGCTTGCCGCCGGCGGCGATCATGTCACCGGCGTGGCCTTGCAACACGGGGCCGTGGCTGGCGGCCGCCTGCGCCAGACGGAGCTCGAGCTGGTCCATCAAACGCGAGGCCGGCGCACCGCCGGCCTCGACAACGGCCTGTACCGCGCTGACCGCGCTCACCCCGCGACCTCGCCAACATGTAGCGCGATGATCCCGCCGGCGGTGAGCACATAACGGATCGACCGCAGGCCGCAGTCCCACATCACCGCGGCCAGCTCCCGCGGTGCCGGGAATCGTCTGACCGAGCTGGGCAGGTAGCTGTAGGCCTCCCGGTCACCGGCCAGGCGGCCGAGCGACGGCACGATCCGGTCAAACCACAGCTCCAGAAAGGTCGACAGAGGCGGCCGCGTCGGAGTGGTGATCTCGAGCACCACCACCAGTCCTCCAGGCCGTACGACCCTCCCCATTTCGCTCAATCCTCGCCTCAGATCCGAGAAGTTGCGCGCTCCGAAGCCTACCGTCGCCGCATCGAACTCGTCATCTCGGTATGGGAGCGAAAGCGCGTTGGCCTGCTCGAAGCGCAGCTCCACCTCGCGGGGCGCGACACCGACGGACTTATCGCGGGCCAGCTCGAGCATCCGCTCCGAGAAGTCCGCACCGACGACCGTCCCCCCGGGCGCGACCCGCTGCGCGAGCTCGAGCGCGAGGTCGCCGGTACCGGTCGCTACGTCGAGTACGCGGTCCCCGGGCTCCACCTGCGCGAGGTCGGCCGCCCGCCGGCGCCAATGATCGTCAAGGCCGGCCGTCATGACCCCGTTCATCCGGTCGTAGACGCCCGCGATCCGGTCGAACATGTCACGGACCTGGGGCTCGGCCAGCGTCCCGGACACGGGTTGCATGACACCGCCTGGCGAAGGTGCGCTCGCCGTCATCGCCAGTGTGCGCCGGCCCCTATTGCAGCTCGGCCAGGAAGTTGACGAGGTTGTTGAACTTCTGCGGATACTGCTTGGCGAGGCTCGCGAACGACGGCATCGGCGCCGTCGGGTTACGGAGCGTCGACGCGATCGCCTGCGGGCGCAGGAGCGAGCCGATGTGGGTCAGCGGCGGCCCGGGCCCGTTGTTGCCATTGGATCCGAGCACGTGACATGCCAGACAGCCGGACTGCCCGACGACCTCGGCGCCGGCCCTGAAGGTCGCCTTCTGAGCGACGGTCAGGTTCGCAGGGGGCGCCATGTCGACCGAGTTCGGCGAGCCGGTGTTGGCGCCCGAGTAGGTCAGGTAGGCCATGGCGAAGATCGTCGCCAATCCCGCCACCAGGGCCACCGGGCGGCGCTCGATCCGCCGCTCGGGACCGCGGTCATAGAACGGCAGCAGGAACAGCAGGATCATGCAGATCGTCGGCACCCCGATCGTCGCCATCGGGGTGAACTTGGGAACGTTCTTCATCACCCGGAGGACCTCGAACAGGAAGAAGAAGTACCAGTCGGGGCGCGGCACGTAGGTCGTCGTGGTCGGGTTGACCTTCGGACCCATCTCGGCACCGAACATCGCCGCCAGGAAGATGATCACGAACATCACGATGCACGCCATCACCGCGTCCTTGGTGACCGCGTACGGGAAGAACGGCTTGCCCTCGTTCTTCAGGATCGAGTATTCGCGGAGGTATTCCTCCTTCTCGGCTTGATTCACGCGGGGTTCACCCCGCTCGCCACGCCGGTCATACGCGGGACTCCCGCAACTCGGGCTCCTCCTCGGCCTTGATCCACGGCGGGGCGGAGATGCCGAGCTTGGTGATCAGGTACAGATGCGCCCCGATCAGGGCAGCGATCAGCCCCGGGATCAGCAACATGTGGATCGCGTAGAAGCGCGACAGCGTCGTCGCTCCGAACTCGGGGCCGCCGCGTAGGAAGTCAGATAGGTACGGACCGATCAAAGGCCCGCCCGAGTTGATGTTGACCCCGACGACGGACGCCCAGTACGACCGCTGGTCGAACGGCAGCAGGTAGCCGGTGAAGCCCATCATCAGCGTCAGGATCAGCAGCACTACGCCGATGATCCACGTGAGCTCGCGCGGATACTTGTAGGCGCCGAAGAAAAAGACGCGCCCCATGTGCAGGAAGATCAGGATGATCATCACCGACGCGCCCCACTTGTGCATTGCCCGGACGAGCTGGCCGAGGAACGCGTCGTCGGTGATGTAGCGGATCGACTCGTAGGCGCCGCCGTAGGCGTCAGGGCGGTAGAACATCGCCAAGAAGACGCCGGTCACGGCCTGGTTGAGGAACGCGAACATGGTCGCCGAGCCCAGCGTGTAGGCCCAGTTGATCCCGCGCGGGACCTTGCGGAACAGCATCCAGCGGACGCCGCCCGACAGCGAGGTGCGTTCGTCGATCCAGTCGACGACGGTCAGGCCGGCTTCGACGGTGGCCTCGCCGGGCGTCAGCGTGGCAGTGCCGTTGCCGTTCCCGTTGCCATTCTCGCCCGGGCGCCGGACGGGGGTCAGAATCTTGGGTGGAGAGGGAAGCTTGGGCATCAGGGGGTGGCGGCAGGTAGCGCCGGCAACTTCGAGGTGTCGAAGCGCGACGGGTACAGAAACTGGCCGATGCCGTCGAGCGGCTCGCCCGGGTCACGCGGGGCGAAGCGGTGCAGCTCGGAGTTGACCGAATAGCGCGGCCCCAGCTCGACGAGACCCGTGTTCGGGTTCAGGCGCGTGTAGAAGCGGTCGAGCGGCCGCACCGGCGGCCCACCGGCGACCATCCCGCGGAAGTCGTAGACGCCGCCGTGGCACGGGCAGATGAAGCGCTGGGCGGCCGCCACGTACCGCACCGGGCAACCGAGGTGCATGCAGCGGTCAGAGAGCGCCACGAAGTGGTTGAACTGATCCTCGGGCTCGGTATCGATCGCCGGGTTGCGCTTGCGAACGTACGCAATCGTGTTGCCGGCCTCCCCGATCCCCTGGACGATCTGGATCACGCGGGTGGCGTAGGTGGTTTCGACGAAATCGCTTGGTGGCCCGACGTCCTGCCAACTGAACGGCTCTCGGCTGAACACCGGGCCGAGCGCGAACCCGAGCGCCGGCAGCGTGAACGCCATCGCGGCGACGGCCCCGGCTCCGTTGGCGGACAGGACCATGAAACGCCGCCGCGACACGGTCTCACCCTCGAACGCTCCCGGGATCTGTCGACCGGCGGTGTATTTCGATTTCGCGGCTTTGTGTTTGTCTTCCACGTGCGCTCTAAATCAACGGCAGCTAAGGCGTATTGAACGACGACCGAAGCCTACCGTCAACAAAGAGGCGGGCGTCACGATCCCCCGCGGGACGCGACCTGGCCGAGCGCCCGCGACGCGCCCCGATCGCGCCGCCGGGCGAGCTCTTTTGCCGCCTCGTGTTCACTGCTCGTCCCCCATCCAATCGCGGCCGCGCCGGCGTTCCAGATCGCCGCGACGAGTTCATCCGCGGAGTCCGCCGCCGGGTCGGCGCGCGCCTGGGCCAACAGCGAGATCAGATCGGCAAGCTCGGCCACTGCCTCGAGATCGCCGAGCTCGGCCAGCCGCGAGAGCCCCATCGCATAGAGCTGATCTCCGAGCAGGAGCGCCAGATCGGGGTCGTGGTCATCGAGCACGCCGGAACGCCCGTAGTGAAGCAGCGAACCCTCGCGAATCATCTCGAGCAGCAGCTCGTATTCGCCTTCGTGACCCGCCGCGCGCGGACCACCGGCCGCGAGCTGCGCCGGTCCCGGCCGCTCGTCGCCGGCCGCATTCGCGACGCCGTCGCTGCGCAGGGCTGCCGCCGCGCTGGCGCCGCCTGTCCGCAGCTCCTGCGCCAGTGCCAACTTGCCATCGCGCGCACTCCTCACCGCTCCGCGACCTCCGCGAATGCCTCGTGCGCGGCCGCGACCGTGAGCGCGACCTCGTCGGAGCCGTGCGCCAACGATGGAAACCATGCCTCGAATTGAGACGGCGGCGGATATACGCCGCGTGCCAGAAGGGCGCGGCAGAAGACGGCGTAGGCGTCGGTGTCGCACAGCTTTGCCCCCGCGTAGGACCTAACCGGCGAGCCGGAGAAGAAGACCGTCAAAAGGCCGGGAACGCTCTGGACCTGGACCGCGCACCCAGCCTGCGCGGCCGCCTCGCCGAGACCAGCGGCGAGCGCCTGGGTGGTGGCCGCGAGCCGTCGGTAGGCCGCCCCATCGAGCTGGCGCAGCGTCGCCAGCGCGGCGGCGACCGCGAGCGGATTGCCCGACAGAGTTCCCGCCTGGTAGACGTCACCGGCCGGAGCGATCCGCTCCATCAGCTCGCGCGAGCCGCCGTAGGCGGCCGCCGGTAGCCCGCCGCCGACCACCTTGCCCATGATCGTCAGGTCGGGCACCACGCCGTAGAGCTCCTGTGCTCCCCCGCGCGCGACACGGAGGCCGGTGATCACCTCGTCGAAGATCAGCAGCGTGCCGTGCTCATCGGCCTGGCGGCGCAGTTGCTCGAGGAACCCATCGCGCGGTGCAACGACGCCCATGTTGGCCGGGATCGGCTCGAGCACGATCGCCGCCACCTCCTCCGACAGCGGCAGCTCGCCGTCGGCGTTCCACTCCGCGACCAGCGTTGCGGCGGCGGCACCGGCGGGAACGCCGGGGCTCGACGGGATCCCCTGGGTCGCGAGCCCGGAGCCGGCCTCGGCGAGCAGACCGTCGACGTGGCCGTGATAGGCGCCCGCGAACTTGACGATCTTCTCGCGGCCAGTCACCGCCCGCGCGAGCCGCAGAGCGCTCATCGTCGCCTCGGTGCCAGATGAGGTCATCCGCAGCATCTCTACCGACGGCATCCGAGCGCACACCTCGGCGGCCAGCTCGACCTCGGCGGCCGTCGGCGCGCCGAACGTGGTGCCGCGCTGCGCCGCGGCGGTGACGGCCGCCACCACCTTAGGGTTCGCGTGCCCGAGGATCAGTGGCCCCCACGAGCTCACCCAGTCGATGTACTCGTTGCCGTCGACGTCGGTGACCGTCGCCCCGGCGCCCGCGGCGATGAAGATCGGATCGCGGCCGATCGAGCCCATCGCGCGGACCGGGGAGTTGACGCCGCCGGGCATCACCCGGAGCGCCTGCTCATAAAGCTGCGAGGAGCGAGCCGTCCTGTGGTCGACGAGCTCGGTCACACGCCGGCGTGCTCGCGTTCCCAGTTGCGGTAGTCGTCCGTGAAATAGAGCAGCCGGATCTTCTTGAACTCCGTCGAGGAGTAGAGCGTGGTGCGCTCCTCGATCCCCGTGTCGGCGGCGATCGAGTCGAGGATCGCGTCGCACTCCTCCTTGGAGCGTCCGTGGGCCATCGTGAAGACCGAATACGGCCAGTCGGCGTAGGTTGGCCGCTGGTAGCAGTGCGAGATCCCCCGGAATGACGCCATCCGCGTCCCGAGGTCCATGATCCGCTCGTCCGGGACCTTCCAGACGCCCATCCCGTTGGCGCTGAAGCCTGCGCGACGGTGAAACAGGATCGCCGCGACGCGCCGCAGCAGACGGCGCTCCTGCATGCCCCGCAAGTGCTCGAGCAGCCGGTCTTCGGCGATTTGCAGCTCGGCTGCCGCGGGGGCGTACGGCTCCGCGATCACCGGCATGTCACCCTGGAGCGCGCGGATCACGGAGCGGTCGAAGTCATCGTAGGGCTGCGGCTCGGTCTCGGCCGGCGCCACCGCCTCGGCCGCGCGCGCCAGCGCCTCGGTCCCGGCCTCCATCTCGAGATCCATCCGGATCTTGAACAGCTTCAGCGTCGGCAGCTGGCGAACCGACTCAGCGCCCGCCAGCCCGGCGAGGACCTCGAGCGTCCGGTCGAGGCCGAGCGGCGAGTCGGGCTCGGTGGCGATCGTGAACCAGATGTTGAACTCGTGGTTTCGGAGGTAGTTGTGCGAGACCCCGGGATGCTCGTTGATGATCGTCGCCGCCCGCCACGGGTTCTCGGGATCGACCTTGGCGGCCACGAGCATCGACGAATAGCCGAGCGCGCGCGTGTCGAAGATCGGCGTCACCTGGCGGATGATCCGCTCGTCGAGCAGCCGCTGGACGCGGGTCATCGCCTCGTCCTCGGTGATCTCGGCAGCGGACGCGACGCTCGCATAGGGACGGCGAGCGATCGGGAAGCTGCCCTGCATCAGGTTCAGCAGCCGCTTGTCGAGCTCGTCGAGCGCGATCGCCGCGCCCTGTTTGCGGCTGCGCAGCTTAGGCCCATGGCGATTCCCGGTGCTTTGTTCTACTGAAGCCACTCCGCCGCCTCCTTGGCGTGGTAAGTGATCACGATGTCGGCGCCGGCGCGGCGTATCGCAGTCAGGACCTCGAGGACGGCCGCACGCTCATCAAGCTGGCCCGCGGCCGCCGCGCCCTTGACCATCGCGTACTCGCCGCTGACGTTGTAGGCGGCCAGCGGCATCGTCGTCGCATCCTTGACGCGGCGGATCACGTCAAGGTACGGGAGCGCCGGCTTGACCATCACGATGTCGGCGCCTTCCTCGACATCGAGCAGCGTCTCGCGGACGGCCTCGTTGGCATTCGCCGGGTCCATCTGGTAGCCACGGCGGTCGCCGAACGCCGGCGTCGAGTCAGCGGCCTCGCGGAACGGCCCGAAGAACGCCGAGGCGAACTTGGCCGAGTAGGCCATGATCGGCGTGTCGGTCAGGCCGTCGTCGTCGAGTGCCGCGCGAACGAAGCCGACGCGCCCGTCCATCATGTCGCTGGGGGCGATCACGTCGGCGCCCGCGCGGGCCTGGGAGACGGCGGCGCGGGCCAGGAGCTCGAGCGTCGCGTCGTTGTCGACCGAGCCATCGGGACGGAGGACCCCACAGTGGCCGTGGCTCGTGTACTCGCACAGACACAAGTCGCAGACCACGAGCAGGTCCGGGTGGGCTTCCTTGATCGCACGCGTGGCGAGTTGCACCACTCCTTCGTCATCCCACGCGCCCGAGCCTTCCTCGTCCTTGGACGCCGGCAGCCCGAACAGCAGCACGGCTGGGATCCCGAGCGCGTGGGCCTCGCCGGCCTCGGCGACCGCGTTGGCGATCGTGAGCCGGTCGATGCCGGGCATCGTGGGGATCGCCTCGCGCCGGTCAAGGCCGTGGGCCACGAACATCGGGTAGACGAGGTCCGCCGGCGCGACGCGCGTCTCGCGCACGAGACCCCGAAGTTCGCGGGTGGACCGGAGCCGGCGAAGGCGGGTCTGCGGAAAAGCCATGGTCTTCGGTCGAGAATACCGCCGCGCGATCGCGGCGCTCGGCACTGGGTTCGCCCCGCGGCCCACACGTCGTCAAACTGTCCCGCGTGGGCTACTCGCTGGATCGACTCGGGTGGCTGCAGTTCGAGCAGCTTTGCACGCGGCTGCTGGAGCTCGAGGGGAGCGTGCCAGGGGCATCCTGGGCCGGAGCCAGTGATCGCTGTCGAGCCGCTCTGATCGACGCGCCACTGGGGCCCCCGCTGCTCACGTACGCCATGCCCGGACCGGTTTTGGCGCATTGCGCCTGGGTCGCACCGGGAGGATTTGCGACCGCCGACTCGATGGTGCACCAGCTGGCCATGGAGCGGTCCGAGGACCTGCGCGCGGCGAGCTCGTATCTGCTGCTCAGCAATGCCGAGTTCGACCGGCCGCCGGCCTTGCCCGCCGGGACCGAACGCGTCCGCGTCGGCGTTCTCGGGACTCATGAGCTCGGGGCGCGGATCGACGCGCGTCCCGAGCTGCGCCAAGCGATGCCATCGCTGCTGGGGCTGCGAGCACTCGAGGAGTTGATCGAACCGACCGTGGAGCGTAGGTCATCCCTCGCTCGCGATGCGGCGCGCGAGCTGGCGACGGTATTCGTACCGACCCGCGCTCACGCCCGCGCGCTGGACGTGGTCGCCGAGCACCGCTTCGCCGTGCTCACCGGACCGCCCGAGATGGGTAAGACGGCGATCGCGCGGATGATCGCGCTGGCGCAGCAGACATGCGGATGGGAGGCACACGAGTGCACCTCTCCCGAAGCAGTGTTTCGCGCGTTCGATCCCCGCCGAGCTCAGGTCTTCATTGCCGATGACGCCTTCGGATCGACCGAGTACCGCGCCGACGCGGCCGAGCAGTGGGCGCGAGCGATCGAGCGCCTGCTGCGATCGCTCGACGAGCGACACTGGCTGATCTGGACCTCGCGGCCGGCTCCGCTGCGCGCAGCCCTGCGACGTCTGCACCGCGAACGCGGCGCCGAGCGCTTCCCGGCGCCCGCCAAGGTGCTGGTCGACGCGAGCGATCTCGACATCGCCGAGAAGACGTTGATCCTGTTTCGCCATGCCAAGGCCGCGCAACTCCCTCGTCGCGTCCGCTACGCAATCCGGACGCGCGGTCCGGAGATCGTCGCCAATCGCCACTTCACCCCGGAGCGGATCCGGCGACTGATCGCCCGCCTGCGTGACGGCGACGACGACGTAGGCCGAGCGACCGAGCGCGAGCTGACCACGGCCACCGACGCGATGGCGTCGTCGTTCTCGGCCCTCGGGCGCGAGCACCGTGACCTGCTCGTCGCGCTGCTCGACACACCACCCGGTCCGGTCCCGGAGCGCGAGCTGGTCGCGGCACTGCGCCGCCACCACGACGGGTCGCTCTCACACCAGCCGGCCGAGCTGGTGGACCGCCTCACCGATCACTTCCTCCGCGTGACGTGACGTGCGGGTCGAGTGGGTCCACCCAAGTTGGCGCGACCTGGTGATCGGTCGGCTCAGGAACGATCCCCGGGGCCGGCGCCAGTTCATCAGCCGCAGCGGCGTACATGGGGCCGTGCTCGCGCTCTCGACGGCGGGCGGCGCGGCCGGTGAGCGGCGGCTGCCGCTGATCGGGTCAGACGACGACTGGGACGCGCTGACCGACCGCCTCTACGGGCTGATCCCCGACCTCGAGCCGGCCGAGCTCGTCACGGTCCTGGCCGCGTTGTCTGAGACGATCGATGACCTTGGCGACAGCGAGGAGGCCGGCGAAGCCCAAGCGCTCGCGCGAGCCGTTCTGTCGCGCACGAGCAAGATGTGGGACGCCGCGCACGCGGCGATCCCGTTGCTCGCTCTCGATCCGTGGATGGGCGTCTGGAGTGTGCTCAGATCGCAGCCGCCGCTACCCGACCTGTCGATCACGTGGGTCGAGTTGGTGCCGACCCGGGCGCCGGCACTGGACGATCTCGCGACGTTGGAGCGCTTCACGGAGTGGCTGTCGATGTGCCGGCTGATGTCCGCCTACGGCGTGCGTCTGCACGACGAACTCGGGGTCGGATCAGACCACGCCGGCCTCATGTCGAGCCAGGTCGGCGTGATGAAAAGCTTTCAGGACGACGTCGATCAGCGGCGCAACACGCGCGGCGCGGAGTGGTTTGACGCGGCGACCTTGGACCTGGTGCTCCGCGCGCTGGATTCGATCGCGGTGCTCGCGCCGGAGCTCACTACCGCTTCGCAAGACATCAGCTTCACGCTGAGGATGGACACCTCCACGCCGCAGACGGGCAGTGTGACGGCACCGCCGCCGGCGCCCACCGACCCGTTCGACGTTCGCCGCGTGCTCGCCGATTTATGAAGCGAACGTTTCCCAGAGCGGCAGCCACGGCTGCACGCGGTGGGAGGCGATCAGACCGGCCTCGTTATACGGGTCGGAGGCAACAAAGGCCTCGACGTGATCGCGGTCGACGCCGCGGAAGATGATCAGGCCACCGGTGGGAGGGTCAAACGGTCCGGCGCCCACCACTCGGCCGGCTTCGCGTTCGGCCGCGATCTTCGCGCGGTGGGGGGCGCGATAGGGCTCGCGGCGCTCGGCCATGTCGGGCACGTACTCATAGAGCAGCAGCAGGACATCGTCGGCGGCCATCGGTGAGCGCAACCGTAGCGCGCCGCGCCGTCCGCGGCGCTACGCTTGATGGCAATGAGCAACCTAGATCGGCGTGGCGGATATACACCGCGTAGGGTGCGCGAGCAGCGCGCCTTCCGGCTCGTGCAGGTGGGCGGGGCGGCGGGCGCGGTCGGGGTGATCGGCCTCGTGTTCGCGATCGTTGGCGTGATCGGCTACACGCTGCCAGTCATCGCACTGATCGTCACGGTGATCTGCTTCTTCATGTTCCAGCGCGCGACCGCCAAGCGCTGACCGTTTAGACAACCGTCCGGAAGCGGCGCGGGCATCAGCGGTCTATGTGAGACTGCGCGCGCCATGGGGCCCCGTCGACGTGAGCAGTGAAGCGAGCGGCGTCCGCCGCCCAACGAGAGTTACCGGTGTCGTGGCCGTGGTGGCGGCGGTGCTCGCGCTGGCACCCGGGGGGGTGACGGCTGCAGCCAGCGCGCAGGGCAAGCCGACGGCGCACCGCACGCCGGCGACGCAGGGCACGCAGACGACGGCCGGAAAGCCGCCCGCGACGCACATGAAGAAGCCGACCAAGCCCGCGCTGCCGCCCGCGAAGACTCACGTGAGGGTGATCGTCACGACCGCCAACCTGCACCAGGCGCTTGCGCCCCAGGACCAGCTCCCGTTCTCCTCCACGCCGCCGCAGGTGCCGGTGGTGCAGGTCAGCGAAGCGACGCAGTATCAGCGGATGAAGGGCGTCGGTGGAGCGATGACCGACACGTCCGCATGGCTGATGTACGACCAGCTCGCGCCCGGCCTGCGCGCATTCCTGATGCGGCGCCTGTTCGGTCACAACGGCCTGCGGCTGCGCTTCATCCGGATCCCGATCGGAGCCTCGGACTTCACCGCGACGGGCGTGCCCTACACCTACGACGACGTTGCGCTCGGTGACACCGACCCGACGCTGGCCGACTTCTCGATTGCGCACGACGCGGCCTACGTGCTGCCGGCGCTCAAGCAGGCGCTTTCAGTCAATCCGCACGCGTGGGTTGTCGCGACGCCTTGGAGCCCGCCGGCATGGATGAAGACCAACGACCAGCTCGGGAATCCTCGCAACGATCCGGGGTTCCTGCGGGAGGTCGACTACGCGGCGATGGCGCAGTATCTGGTCAAGTTCCTGCAGGCGTAT
>Ga0210397_10002431_pt1 | contig 11721 bp, 12 predicted proteins | sample IncBWH2OmetaG_FD_160126 | JGI IMG/M metagenome (GOLD analysis project Ga0210397, IMG submission 160126) | Forest soil microbial communities from Barre Woods Harvard Forest LTER site, Petersham, Massachusetts, United States - Inc-BW-H-2-O ...
CATGACTGATAATTCTGGCTATGGAGGTGGTATTATTGCAACCTATCTATATGAAAAATTTGCCGCTTCGGTAACAGCAGGATATATTCATCCGTTGTTGTACAAGCAAAGCAATATTGATATTCAGTTTCAATCCGGCAATTCTTCGTATCTCGAATTATCCGCAGGGTATAGGCTTTGGCCATTGGAGTATGCTTCTTATTCAGATATTAACATAAATCTTTATTCGGAGTTTACATTCAAACAGTATGGAGCTGCACGTGTATCGCAATACGGACAGGTAATAGACTTTGCGCCATATGCATGGAATAATCCGTATACATACAATGAATTAAAAGCCGGTGGATATATTGACGGACGTTTCTCTGTTCAGTTTATCAGCAACTCCAACAGCCGTCTGGATGTTGGAGTTACTTTAGCATTAAAGAACCGTTCGTATACATATTGGTCACCTATGTTCTCTCTACAGTATCAGACCTATTTTTATCGTGCTAAAAAGAACCAAAAGAAAAAACCGCTGACACGATAATTGAATTATTACATCAAGTCTTCTTCTTTTTTGAGCTGCCAATCCAATACAAATGTTCCAAAAGGCAGGAGTGAAGCCACAAAGGCCCAGATTGCCCGTCCGGTTTTCCATTTCAGGTAGAATATGCCCAGAGCAATGGCTGTTATGAAAAGAAGAAACAATACGCCATGTGCCATACCTAAATATTTAATACCAAGATGCACGTCGATTGTTGTTGTTCTTTTCAGAATAGAAAGTGTTAGTAAGATCAAATAAGAAACGCCTTCTGCAACGGCTATGTATCGAATTGTTTTAGAAAGGTTTTTCAAAGATTGAGGATCGGTAGCTTGCATGGTTTATAATATCGTAGATTGTTGTATAAGATAGAAGTTATTTTGATGAACAGCTCTTAGTTTTTGTATGTTCAACACAATTTAGGCATTTTTTTATTCGAGTAATCAAATTCGTATATTGCTACTCGGGAAAACATACTTCTCAATTTCAATATCTATCCCAAATATGAATAGTAAGTCAATTTTAAAGAAAATAATTAAGGTATTTGCATTTTTTCTGGTGTTCTTGGCTATTCTATGTGGTATTTTTTTATGGATGGTTGCATTAAAAGAACCTGTTATTGTAAATCAGGCTTCTTATCAGGCTATAAAAAGAGATTCAATTAAAGATGGCTGGGTGTCCGGTAATAACTGGATTCATAAAAATGAATATGGTTTATATGAAATGTATGTTGAAGGAGCTCCGTATCAGCGCGGGTATGTAAACGGGTTATTGTCTCAGGAATTGGTTGTTCGTCAGGAAGATTATTTTGTTAATAGGCTAAATGCGTTGATTCCATCTTACTTTTATCAGTTCTTTTTAAAACAGATAGTGGTTTGGCTGAATAAAGATTTAGATGAAAATATTGCCGAAGAATACAAAGAGGAAATTTACGGTGTTTCCAGATTTGCTTCTCCCCAATACGATTATATAGCACCGGCTTATCAGCGAATGCTTAATTATCATGGGGCACATGATATAGGGCATGCCATGCAGAATATGAATCTGGTAGCTTGTTCATCGTATGGCGTGTGGAATGGTTATACTCCCGATAGCAGTTTGCTTATAGCACGAAATTTTGATTTTTATGCGGGGGATGATTTTGCAAAAGAAAAAATGATCCTGTTTATCAAACCGGATAGCGGATATAAATTAATGATGATCACGTGGGGAGGATTTACAGGAGTTACTTCAGGAATGAACGAACATGGGCTTACTGTTACGTTGAATGCAGCTCCTTCTGTATTACCTTCACATACAGCTACTCCTGTCTCCGTTATCTCAAGAGAAATTTTGCAGTACGCAAAGAATATTGATGAAGCATTTAGAATTGCATCTAAATCAAAATCATTTGTATCTGAATCTTTTCTGATTGGTTCAGCATTGGATCATAAAGCTGTGTTGATAGAGAAAACTCCGGATACCACTATTTTATATACCGCCCCAAAAGAACAGATATTAAGCACAAACCATTTTCAAAGTGATTTTTTTATGAAAGATCCAGTCAATATTAAACACATGGAGGAGAGTGCAACGGTTCATAGATATGACCGTTTACAACAATTGTTAAGTAGAGAGAAAACGTTTACACCTGCATCATCGGTTAACATATTGCGTAACAGATATGGATGGAACGATACCAATATCGGTCTTTCCAATGAGAATACGGTTAATCAGTTGGTGGCGCACCATTCAATTATATTTCAGCCTGAAAAAAAACTGATCTGGATCTCTACAAATCCCTATCAAATGGGTGCTTATCTGTGTTATGACTTCGATAAAATATTTGCTGAAGGTTTTAATGTCCGCGCACAATCGAATATATACGAGGTTGATAAAACCATTTCTTCCGATACCTTTTTAACGACAAATGATTATCAGAAATACGTGTATTACAAAGTAATTCTTCAAAAGCTGCAAGGGAGTTCATTTAAAACAACTCTTTCGGAATCTGAGCTACGGGCATTTGAAGCATCCAATCCGGAATATTTTGATACGCATTTGCACATTGCTCAATATTACATGGCACACGAGGCATATTCAAAGGCGTTGCCATATTTGAAAAAAGCACAATCGAAAACGATTCCCAGAAAAGAAGATAGAGATAAGATTGTGACCTTTATGGAGACTTGTAATAAGCATTTATGATCACGGGCATTGGTGTAGATATTGTGGACATAGAACGTATGCAGCAACGGATCGATGCAGCAACAGGTTTCAGAGAGCTGGTTTTTTCATATAATGAAATAAATTATTGTGAAGCGAAGGCGAATAAATATGAATCTTATGCGGCTCGGTTTGCAGCGAAGGAAGCGTTTCTAAAAGCTGCAGCTATAGGAATTGATTTCAGTATAAATTTGAAAGAAATAGAAATTGCGAACAGCGAAACCGGAAGGCCTTATTTTATTTTAAATAAATCAGCAAAAGAGTTCTTGCTTGAAAATATAGGTTACATTCCGGATATTCAGGTAAGTTTATCTCATAGCAAACAACAAGCAATTGCGTTTGTATTATTTAATAAAGAATAAATGAATAAATCTTTTGATACAGGAGATCAGATCGTTCAGAAACAAACTGAAGCCCTGAAAAAGCAGCTTGTTTATTTAGCTCAAAAGTCACCTTATTACAGCCGGATTTTTAGAGAGCATGCTGTTGATATTTCTGACATTCATTCATTAGAAGATTTGTCTAAGCTTCCATATACTTCTAAGGAAGACCTGAATCGATACTATCCTGAAATGTTATGTATTGAAGAAAAAAGTATTGCAGATACTGTAGTTACATCAGGTACCTTGGGCGAACCGATTCCTTTTCATTTATCTGAAAGTGATCTGGAACGTTTGGCACATAATGAATACTTGTCGCTTTCTATAGCAGGTGTTACAGCAGAGGATAAGGTTCAGCTTTCAGCAACAATGGACAAGCTCTTTATGGCTGGCATAGCGTATTATATGGGCTTACGCAAAATAGGAGCCGGTATCATACGTGTTGGACCCGGAGCGCCTGAGTTGCAATGGAGCACAATAAAACGTTTCTCTCCCACCGTATTTATCGGAGTTCCTTCTTTCATAATTAAATTACTGGATTATGCAGATGCCCATGGAATCAAGGCTTCAGAAACTTCTGTTAAGCGAATTATTTGTATTGGAGAAGCTATTCGAAACGAAGATTTAACCTATAATAATTTAGGCAAACGTATTTTAGAACGCTGGCCGGTTTCATTGCATTCGACATACGCATCTACAGAAATGAGTACGGCGTTTACAGAATGCGAAGCAGGAAAAGGCGGCCATCAGCTGCATGATCTGATTATTACAGAGTGCATCGACGAAAACGACCTGCCGGTAAAAGAAGGTGAAATAGGTGAATTGGTAATAACCACATTGGGCGTGGAGTCTATGCCGTTACTACGTTTTAAGACAGGCGACCTGTGTCGTTTTTACACACAGCCTTGTGCATGCGGTAGAAATACCAAACGAGTGGGACCTATTGTTGGCCGTAAAAAACAAATGATCAAATTTAAAGGCACAACCCTTTACCCGCCGGCATTGAGCGAAATATTAAATGAGATTTCCTGTATTCGATCCTATTATACGGAAGTATACCATAATGAGCTTGGTCTTGATGTGATTCGGGTGCATGTGGCATGTAAGGAAGAAAATGATGAAAACGATAAACTCATTAAGGATCATTTTAAAGCAAAGATTCGCGTTACACCCGAAGTTGTATATGAAAAATTTGAAACGATAGAAAAAATCCGCAATAGCTTGAATTTCAGGAAGCCGGTCGATTTTATGGATAATCGTAAATAGTGCGGTAACAGATATCAATTTAACAAATTAAAGGGCAGATAATGCCCTTTTTTCGTTAGAAATGGGATTGTTTATTCACAATATCTGCAAATGTGCCAACAAAACCTTACTTTTGTTGATTAAGTAATATTGAAAAATTTTAATGGCAACTATTGGAGACCAAATACTGACACTAAATCAATTAAAAGGATTTTTATATTCAAATGAGCTTCTTGAGATTAGTGAAAAAGCTATTGATCGTGTTAAAAGAAATCATCAATTCTTAATTGATTTTTCTACAGATAAAATTATCTATGGAATAAATACAGGTTTTGGTCCGATGGCTCAATACAGAGTGAGCGATGAAGATAGAAAAACGTTACAATACAATTTAATTCGCAGTCATTGTTCCGGTACGGGCAATGCGTTGGATCCGATATATGTTAAAGCGGCTATGATTGTTCGCTTGAATAGTTTTTTGATCGGTAAATCCGGTGTGCATGAAAGCCTGATCTTCTTGCTAAGAGATTTAATCAATAATAACATTACACCGGTGATATTTGAACACGGTGGCGTAGGAGCCAGTGGTGACTTGGTGCAGCTTGCACATCTTGGCCAGTGTTTGATCGGTGAAGGTTCCGTACATTATAACGGTAAAGTATGTGAGGCTGCAGATGCGTATGCACAGGCAGGCCTTAAACCAATAACTATCCATATCCGGGAAGGACTGGCGGTTATGAATGGTACTTCGTTCATGACGGGTATTGGTGTGGTAAATTTAATTCAGGCACAAAATCTTGTTGACTGGTCCATCAACGCAGCATCTTTAATCAATGAGTTGATTGCATCGTATGATGATTATTTTTCAGCAGAGTTGAATGACGTAAAATTACATTCCGGTCAGCGCACAGTTGCTGCAGAAATAAGAAAAAGATTAGAAGGGAGCACTTTGATCAAATCAAGAGCGACGCATTTATATAAAAAGGTAGATGAAATGTATTTCGAAGATAAAGTTCAGGAATACTATTCAATACGTTGTGTACCTCAGGTCGTAGGTCCGATTGCAGATACGATAGATTACGCTACTCAGGTTATTGAAAACGAAGTGAATTCAGTAAACGATAATCCGGTTGTAGATCAGGAAGCAAATAATATTTTCCATGGTGGTAATTTTCATGGAGACTACATTTCTCTTGAAATGGATAAAGTTAAAATTGCTATTACCAAACTTGCGATGCTGGCAGAGCGACAGGTGAATTATTTAATGAATAGTAAATTAAATAATATGCTGCCGCCTTTTTTAAATAAAGGTGTATTAGGTTTGAATTTTGGATTGCAGGGAATACAATTTACGGCAACTTCAACAGTAGCTGAATGTCAGACCTTATCAAACCCGATGTATGTGCATAGTATTCCCAATAACAACGACAACCAGGATATTGTTAGCATGGGTACAAATGCTGCATTGATCTGCAGTAAAGTAATTGAAAATGCGTATCAGGTCATGGCTATTGAATTGATGTCTATTACACAAGCAATAGATATTTTAAATCTTACAAATAGCTTATCCGTTCATAATTCGTCTGTGCTGGCAATAATACATACAGCATTTGTTCCATTTACAGAAGATCAACCAAAATATAAAGAAATTCAAAAGCTGTTAACCAAGCTCCGGATTTCTTCCTCACATACATTTGCTGCTCAACACAATTAGTAGTTATGTCTTCTAATAAGAAATACGCATTAGTTACCGGAGCGGCAAGAGGTATCGGGAAGGCAATTGCAGTTAAACTTGCTGCAGATGGATATCATGTATTGATTAATTATAAAGCAAATGACGCTGCAGCTGCAGAAACATTAGCTTCGATCAATGAACAGGGTTGGGAAGGTACGTTGCTTAAGTTTGATGTGTCTAACCGGGCAGAGGTTAATACCGTATTGGGTGATTGGTTAGAGCAACACAACGATTCGGTTATTGAAGTCCTTGTTAATAATGCAGGCATTCGTAATGATAATTTATTGATGTGGATGGAGCCCCAGGATTGGGACGGAGTTATTGATATCAACTTAACCGGATTTTATAACGTTACCAAAGTATTGATCAATCAGATGCTGCTAAACCGATATGGCAGAATCGTTAATATAGTTTCATTATCAGGTTTGAAAGGTGTAGCCGGGCAAATGAATTATTCGGCAGCAAAGGCAGGAGTAATCGGGGCAACCAAAGCATTGGCTCAAGAGGTTGGCAAACGCGGTATTACAGTTAATGCTGTAGCCCCGGGGTATATCAGAACCGACATGACTCAGGATATAAATGAAAAAGAAGCAAAAGCGCAGATTCCCGCAAACCGATTTGGTGAACCGGAAGAAGTTGCAGAACTGGTTTCATTTCTGGCGTCTAAAAAAGCTTCATATATCAGTGCTGAAGTCATTTCTATTAATGGAGGTTTATATTCTTAATCGTATAAATTTCCTGTAACAGATTGATTGTGTTTTAATATTCGTTCAAAACAAAAAAGTTGTTTAGGTAAAGTCGTTGTTGTGCTAGCCTGAAAGAAACCGTTAATTTAAAGTACATGGCAGCTTGGGATGGTAAATCGAAAGGATCAAAAACAGGCTATTCATTCTTCGTTTTTATATTAAGAAGATTGGGTGTATGGCCAACGTATATTGTTTTGTATCCTGCCGCATTTTATTTTTTCGTTCAATACAATCAAGCATGGAAATCCATTTATTCCTTTCTGCGTGTCCGTATGAAATTTTCTCCGGTGAAGGCTTTTTTCGGGGTATATAGAAACTTCTACATCTTCGGTCAGACACTTGTTGATAGAGTAATTGTAATGGCTGGTTATGGTAAGTTTACCTTTACATTTGATGGAGAAGAAAATCTGATCCGCATGGTTGATGAAGGAACGGGTGGACTGTTGATCAGCGCGCATTTAGGAAACTGGGAGATTGCAGGGCATTTGTTGTATCGTGTAAAAGCGAAGATTAACATTGTCATGTTTGAAGGTGAGCATGAAAAAGTGAAAGAATATTTAGATAGTGTTAAAGGAGAGAAGAATATCAATGTGATTGCGATAAAAGAAGATTTATCACACTTGTATGCCATTAACGATGCTTTTGAACGCAAAGAGTTGGTATGCATGCATGGTGATCGTTTTTTACCCGGGTCGCGTGTTGTTGAGGTTCCGTTTTTAGGAGAAAATGCTTGTTTGCCATGTGGCCCTTTACTCATGGCATCAAAGTATAATGTTCCTGTTTCATTTGTATTTGCAATGAAAGAACGTTCTACACATTATTATTTTAGTGCAACGCAGGGTACAGTGTATTCGCTCGACAGGGATAAACATACACAAGCGGAACAATTGAAAGCAGCATTGAATGTTTTTGTTCAGTTGATAGAAAAAAATATTAAAAAATATCCATATCAATGGTTCAATTATTATAATTTTTGGCAAACAGGAAAGTGATACGATGCAAACAAAAGAAACAAGATCCTCAATGAGGTTCTACCAGGAAGAAAAACATTCTGCAGTAGATGCAAAATTTGAAGCACAGAAAATTGCTTTTGCACCTTTTGTATTCCAGGCTTCAATGGCTCTAAGAGATTTGGGTATTCTGAAAATTATTGAAGATGCAGGTACTTCAGGGATCAGTCAGGAAGATATTGTAGCGCAGCTGACGCTATCAAATTATGGTGTTCGGGTACTTGTTGAAGCTGGCCTGGGTATGGGCTTGCTGGTTTTTAATGAAGGTAAATATTCGATTACACGTGTAGGTTATTACATATTGAACGATCCGATGACGATAGCAAATATGGATTTCGTACAGGATATCAACTATCAGGGCTTTTTTCATTTAAAGGAATCAATTGAAACAGGCAAGCCGAAAGGGTTAAAAGTAATCGGAGAACAATATGAAACGTTCTATCAGGCATTGTCTGAGTTACCTGAAAAAGAAAAACAAAGCTGGTTGGCATTCGATCATTTTTATTCAGACGATTCATTCAGCAGAGTTCTGCCGATTGTATTTAAATTCAATCCCGCGAAAATACTCGATGTTGGAGGAAATACAGGTAAGTGGTCTTTAAGTTGTGTACACCACAACAAAGATATACAGATGACCATTGCAGATTTGCCTCAGCAAATAAGAATGGCAAAAGAAAACATCAGTAAGTATGAAGAAGGCAATAGAATCTCATTTCATCCATTAGATATATTAAAACCAGAGTCTGTCTTGCCGGTTGGGTATGATATTGTGTGGATGAGCCAGTTTCTGGATTGTTTTTCAGAGGATGAGATTGTAAGCATTTTGAAAAAAGCATTATCTGCATTGAATGCTGATGGTAAATTAATTATCATGGAAACATTCTGGGACAGACAAAAGTTTGAAGCAGCTTCTTTCTGTTTGCAGCAAACGTCTCTCTATTTTACCTGTATTGCTAATGGTAACAGTCAAATGTATCATTCCGAAGTATTTATTCGCTGTGTAGAAAAAGCAGGGTTTGTAATCGAAGAAGATATTAATAATGTTGGTATCAGTCATACTGTATTGGTTTGCAAAAAGAAATAACGATGGTTGCTAACCTGCCTGATACAAATGTATTGCGTTACATTCCGCAACGGGCACCGATTGTTATGATTGGGGCTTTGGTACACGTAACAGAAAAAACAACAGATACAGAACTATTGGTACAAGCAAATGGTTTGTTTGTTCAGGATGGGTTTTTACATGAGGCTGGTTTGATAGAGAATATTGCTCAAACCGCAGCAGCAGGTGTAGGATATAAATGTGCAGTCAATAATGAACAGGTTCCGGTTGGTTTTATTGGAGCGGTTAAAAATCTGACTGTAGAATATCTGCCTAAAGTAGGTGAATTGCTGAGAACCCGTGTTGAAGTATTGGAAGAAATATTTGATATGACCTTAATAAAAGGCGAAAGCTTTGTAGATGGAAAAGTGGTTGCGAGCTGTGAAATGAAAATAGTATTGAAGAAATAAGTGATGGGTATATTAACGCATGAAGTGGAAGTTCCGGTACGATTCAGTGAAGTTGATTCTTTACTGATTGTATGGCACGGACATTATGTACGTTATTTTGAAGATGCACGCGAAGCTTTTGGTTTGAAATATGGGATTGGCTATCTGGATGTTCATAAAGCGGGTTACTCCATTCCTATTGTTAAAGTAAGCTGTGATTATAAACGTTCTTTAAAATATGGTGATACGGCTGTTGTTAAAGCAACGTATGTAGATTCAGACGCTGCTAAACTTATATTTACTTTCGTAATAAGAAATAAAGACACACAGGAAATTATTGCTACAGGTGAAACGATTCAGGTATTCCTTGATTCGAATAAGGAATTGAGTTTAACGATTCCACCTTTTTTACTTGAGTGGAAAAAAAGAAATGGTTTAGTCTAACGTGAAAAATCCTGTTTATATACTTGCTGATTCTGTTGTAACACCTTTAGGTACTTCAACTGCAGAGAATATGGAAAACTTGTATTCTGAAATTTCTGCAATAAAACACTATCAGCATCCTCAGATCGGTAATTTTTATGCATCAAAATTTGATGAAGGATATAAACCGCCAACAAAAAAAAATACAGATTCTTATACCAAGATAGAACGTCTGTTTATTGCTTCTGTTGAACAGGCAATAGAACAATTACCACTTGAGATAAATCAGTCCGATATCGTATTTGTTTTTGCATCTACCAAAGGAAATGTCGAGCATTTATCGGATCGTTCGTTTGATAGCAATCGCTTACGTATAGGCGTAATGGCAGATATTGTTACACAGTATTTCAACAATCTCAACAAACCGGTTGTTGTTTCGAATGCATGTATTTCCGGTTTACAGGCAATACAATATGCCTATCAGGCATTACAAAAAGGACAATATAAATATGCCATCGTTACAGGAGCAGATTGTTTTTCTGAATTTATACTATCGGGCTTTCATTCGTTTCAGGCATTGAGTCCTTTCGCCTGCAAACCTTTTGATAAAAACCGTTCGGGGCTCTCTCTTGGTGAGGGCTGCGGTACATTGATTCTTTCTTCTGTTAAACCTGAAGCAGACACTGTAGAAATTTTATCGGTTGTGTCTTCAAATGATGCGAACCATTTATCGGGACCATCCAGAACGGGCGAAGGCCTGTCTTCAGCTATCATAGGCGCTATACATGAAGCAGGAGTAGAAGCATCCGCTATAGACGTAATAGCAGCTCATGGGACAGCTACTATGTATAATGACGAGATGGAGTCGTTGGCCTTTGAGACTGCCGGAGTCACTCACGCACCGGTATATAGTATTAAAGGTAACATTGGACATACATTAGGTGCAGCCGGCATTATTGAAACTATTTATTTAGCAAACAGTATAAAGCAAAACAAACTGATCCCATCCATTGGTTATACAGAAGTTGGTACCAGCATTGCTTTAAATATTATAACCAAAGCTGCTGTTAAAAAACTACGTATAGGATTAAAAACAGCTTCGGGTTTTGGTGGAGGTAATACGGCCCTTATTTTAAAAGCACAAAAATGACATACAGCATTTCCCGGTTCTGTCGTATTAAAGTAGATTCTTCAAAATCTGAATGTGTTCATATACAAACAGATAGTATGAATGAAACACTTAAAAACGACTTAATGGACTTATATAAATATACTGCAATGGAGTATCCTAAATTTTTCAAAATGGATCAACTCTCTAAATATGGGATTCTGGCGATGGAATTCATGTGTAAAGGGTATGATTTTAAAGCTAAATATGGTGAAAATGAAATAGGTATCATTTTATCAAATGCTTCCGGCTCTTTAGATACAGATGTTGAATTTCAGAAAACTATCAACAATAAGGAGACTTTTTTCCCGAGTCCTGCTATATTTGTATATACACTCTCAAACATAGTTATGGGAGAGATTTGTATTAAGTACAAAATCAAGGGAGAAAACATGTTTTTTCTTTCTGAAACGCTTCAATCCGATTTATTGGAAAGCTATGTGTCCGATTTATTTGACAAAAAGAGTATTCGGTCTGCCATTGTAGGTTGGGTAGATTGTACACAAGGAAATCCGAATGTATTGTTAATGTTTGTGGAACAATCTCAGCAAACGGAAATACATGCATCAGCATTCAGTTCAAAACAAATAGAATTATTATATCAGTAGTATGAATAACTTAATTACCGAATTAAAAAAAGAAATTATTTCACAATTAAACCTTCAAGATATCAAACCCGAGGATATTAAGGATAATGCACCATTGTTTGTAGATGGTCTGGGACTTGACTCTATTGATGTATTGGAATTGATTGTTTTGCTTCAAAAAAAATACGGTATTAAAGTAAATGGTGCA
>Ga0210397_10002432_pt1 | contig 11718 bp, 15 predicted proteins | sample IncBWH2OmetaG_FD_160126 | JGI IMG/M metagenome (GOLD analysis project Ga0210397, IMG submission 160126) | Forest soil microbial communities from Barre Woods Harvard Forest LTER site, Petersham, Massachusetts, United States - Inc-BW-H-2-O ...
TACTGGACGAGCCTGGGCGGCACCGGCACACTCGCGCCGCAACACCTGGGCGCCGCGTGAACCTCCACGTGTTCTCTCGAAGCTGGGTGGAGTACTTCGCCGCCGCCATGCTCTGGCTGACCACGCTGGTCGACTGGACGTATGGCGCGTGGGGGCCGGCAGTAATCACTGCCGGTTGCGCTGGCATCGTTAGCGGGATCGCGTTCGCGCGCTGGGCAAGAGACCGAAGCCGATGACTTACCCGAGAGAAGAGCAACTCAACATGGACGGGATGACCTACGTCGAGAACATCCAGTGGCGACTGTTTCTAGACCTCGAAGGCGAACTGCCGGGGAAGCAAGTGCTGGTGTTGATGGACGATCACTACACCATCCTGGATGCCGCAACCTTCAAGGGAATGGCTGAACGGATCCTCAAACAGCTATGACCGCTCAGCGCAGGAGAATCGCCAGATCAGTCCCGCCGATGAGCACAGCTGTCTGAGCATCGATCTTGCCGGTCAGCCACAGCACCAGGCACGCGACGAGCAACAGCCCGGCGAGCAGTCCACCAATCCAGCCGCCGTAGACGACGGGGTACGTGCGTGTTTGTTGAACAGCCATGACTTTTCTCCCTCTAGCGGCTCGATGGCCGACTCTTGCCGAACCAGTAACTGATCACCAGCGTTGAAACCGCGACCACGCCACTGGCGACGTTCGGATCGCGGTACTCCACAAGGATGGCGAACGCGCCGCCCAGCACCAGCGCAGATAGCGCGAACTCGAAGCACAGGTGCACGAGGTCGTAGCGGTTGGCGAGCTTCGCCGCGAACTCAGAGGCTGTCTCGGCAGACTGGCGCGTTGTACCCGAGTGACCATTCGTGGGGATCTCACTCGGGTCCACCTCTAGCGGCGTGCTCGCCAAATCGGCTCCCTGACCACACCAAACCATGCTCCAAGCACGATGCCTGCCACGAGCGCGATGCCGGCAGCGTACTCAGGGTGCGTCAGCAGAAGCCACAGGGCGACAAACAACGTCCCGACCGACAGCAAGAACTGGCAGATCAGGCGCGTGATCGTCACTGACGCGTCTTCGTGCCAACCGTCCTCAGGAGGAGTGCTTTCCAAACAGGAACCCCATCGCACTGGAAACTACAACCAGTGCAGCTTTTGACGCCTCATCGGTTGCGGTTGGCGACAGCACAATCCAGGTCATCGCCGCGACCAGCGCGATGGCGACCACGGCCTGGATCGCGAGCTTGACGATCTCGACGTGCTGGTCGGTCACACAAGCCAGACCACCGAGAAGCCGCCCAGGGCGTTGAACTGGTCGCGCGAGAGGTGGTCGTTCACACCCTTGTAGCCCGGTGCGGAATTCGCCACCCAGATGCAGCCGCTGTCGACGCCGCGGATGCCGACCCAGTGATACCACTTGGCACCGCTGCACATCCCAGGCGTCTCGCTGGCGATCTGGTACGTGGTATCGAAGTCCAGCCACGCCTGCTCAGTGGGCATGCCGTAGTTGTTGAGCACCGCGCGCAACGCTGAGCCGTCCGCGTTCATCAGGCCGTACTGAGGGTTGATGTTGTTCGGGTAGCCGATCTCGTACACGGTCGACTCGCGGCTACCGTAGATGTCCGAGGGAACGATCAGGCCCGTCGAGCGCTGAAGCCAGTTGAGGCTACAGGCAGAACAGGTCCAGTCGTAAAGCTGCCCAGGCTGCGAGGTCCAGGGGTCGAAGAGCGGCTCATCTTCGGCCCCGTCACCGAAAGGGAGGCGATTGACCTTGTTGTCGTACTCGTAATACCAGTACTGAGCGTCTCTCGCGAGCGTCAGGCTCACTCGAGATCCCTCGTCAAGGATCACGTAGCGCTCGTCTGAACGGGCCTCGTCACCGTTGTCGGCGATTGCCTGGGCGACTCCGGGCCCCACGTTGTAGTCAGTCATGCAGGCACTCCGTTGACCCTCTCGGCTTCAACATGCGCTTGATTGCCCTGCCCATCGTCCACGACGAACACGCCCCCAGGCAGGTTCACAGACTTGACGGTGCCAGGGGCGTGGCCCATCGCTTCAGCCACCACAGCGCACAGTTGCTCGAACTGGCTGTACGCCATACGCAGACGCTCGAGAGATGCGGGCGGGATCGGTACTTCGCTCATCAGATTCCTTTCGCTTGGCAGCGCGCGTCGAGGTCGCGCAGGGCACCCCACAGCAGCGCGGCCATGTTGCTGTAGCTGACGCCAACCGCAGCCCCTTGATCGTCCAGGGCGGAAAACTCGGGGCTGTTGGCGTGCACGTCGTCGGCCATGAAACCGATGTCGGTGGGGGTGGGGGTCGGGTCGCTGGAATCGTCGCCGCCGGTATCGGGCGGGGTTAGCTGGTAGCTGTAGACCGGCACATTGCCGCGGATACGGGTCATGCAACTGGAGTCGGGGATGACTGTGGCGCCGGCCTTGAGCCGTGGGTCCGAGGTCTGGATCAACTGCTGGCACGTCACGTTGTGGCCCACGCCCAGGTCGGAAAAGACATAGGCGTGGGGACTCAGGAAAACCGTGTTTGCGCGGCTGATGTTCTCGCCCGGTGCGATAAGCTCGCCACCCCCAAAGCTGATCTGGCGCGGCACAGCCAGGGTGATGTCGCCCGCGAATGTGTTGGTCGCGGTGCCAGAGGCGACCACGTTGCTGACGTTCATGACGCCCGTCAACGTCATTGCGGTGAAGCCGCCAAGGATCAAGCCCGTGCCTGACAGTTGGAGGTAGACCGTGCGGTTCGCGTGGAAGTAGACGACGCCACCGTCGACTTGCACGTTGCCGTTTGTCTCCACCGCTCCAATGCCCGCGATGCCCTGCCAGAAATAGCCGCTCTGGTTGAAGGTGATCGACGGAGCGCTGATGGTGCCCTGGGCAGTGACGGTGTTGACGAGGATTCCCGCGTAGCTACCGTCGGTGTGCTGAAAGAAGTGATTACCGGCGGCGGTCGACCGATAGAAAATGTTGTTGCCGTCATTGGTGAGCATGATCTGAGTAGTCGTGCCGAGATACACGCTGCCCGTGTTGAGGGTGAGCGGGCCAGCCAGGGTGGTGGATGCATCCGCATTCAGCTTCAGGGCGGGGGTGGAGTTGATCCGAAGCTCGATGGTGTTGCCAATGACGAGAATGGAGCCGTAGCTCGTCGTGTCGTGGTTGTAGACCTGCACCACGCCACCCTGACCAGAGGACCAGTACATCTCCAGCCCGACCCCGGTACTCGGCAGAACCGGCGCGCCCGTGGTTCGGAAGTACCCGGCAATGTCGACAGGTGGACTCAACTTCGCACTGGTCACGCTGGCGTCAGCCAGATCGACCGTCGTGATCGAGCCGTCGGCGATCTTGGCACTGCTGATCGAACCGTCAGCGATCTGCCCGGCGCCGATGACCAGCGGACCGCCCTGATGCGCGCCGCCATGGTTGTGACCGGTGACGTTGTTGAACAGCGCATCCACCGTCCGTAGGCTGTTGGCGAGGTCCAGCGTCAGATAGTCAGCGTTGTCGTCCGAGTCGACAGCCGTCCGCAGATTGAGCTCAGTCGTAGAGCCGCTCATGGTCCCTCCTCAGAACCGCTTCAGCTGGACGATCTGCCAGCCCCGCAAGTCGCCGATGCGCGTGCCGCGCGTACGCCCGATAGTGCCGTACGTGGTCAGCACGCCAAACTCCGTCACCTGGCAGTCGATACCCCAGTTCTGACCACCGATTGCCGGGTGCGGGAGCATCCGCTCTGTGTAATCGAAGATCGCGCAATCGATGATGAGCTCGTCGGTCAACTCGAGCACGATGGTGCCCGGCGCACCCGCAGCCTGGAGCATGAGATCGCGCATTCGTCGACCGCTCTGGCGCGCGCTCGCCCCATCGCGCCGCGCCACGACATCGCGCGCGTCCACGGTAAACGTGAAGTCTCTGCGGAACGCAGGCACGAGACGCTCGTGGAACCCCACCCCCTCGAGGATGGGCGTCGAGGTCGTGTCCAGCGAGTTCACGTTGATCTTCACCTCGATGGCGCGACCGGCGACGCTGTTCGCCATGTCCTGCCGCTGTCCGTTGAAGCGATAGTTCGGGCCCGCGGGCAGGAAGTCGCCGAGGTAGTCCAGCACATCCGGTGGAGGCGTGCTGAGCGGCATGCCCGCGGTGCCGCGCAAGCGGTACTCGATACTCACCTGACCATCCACCGGGTAGTACGGACCGAAGATGGAGAAGCCGATGAACTGCTTATTGTCAGCCTGGAACTGGTCATGGTGGAGCGGCGCCACGATGTAGCCGCCATTGCTGTTGAATTCCGCACCGGAGTTGGGCGTGAGCGGGAACGGAACCAGCTTGATCCAGTCGTAGCCACCGTCCTCGAACCCGATATAGAGCCTCGCTTCGTAGGGCACGCTCGAGACCCACAGTGCTGTCGCTTTGCGGTCGACCCAGTGCGCGATGGCTCCGTCCCACTGGGTGCTGAAAGCGAAGTCTGTGCCCGCGTCGCCCTGCTTCGGTTGCCACGTGCCGTACGTCATCAGGTAACTGGTGAGGGTCTGCTCGTTGTAGATGACCCCGAACGCCAGCTGGCTGTTCCAGCCGCAGAACGCCTGCACCGGACCGCGGACCTCAGAGAGGTTCTCGAGCGCGCGTCCTGGTCCCGCGGGGGTGATCGTCGTTCCGTTTGCGCTGACGTCCAGCTGCCAGAACGCGCGACCTGCTCGAAACCACATGCTGCCCTGCCACGGCCACGCGGTACGTCCATTGTCGGGGTCGATGGTGTTCTCGAGGCCCGGATAGAGATCGACGTCCAGTCCTGCGGAATCGACGGTGAACACGTCACCGTCGGCTTTGAAGATGAGTAGCTGGTTGAGCGTCTGACGGATCGCGGTGATCTCCACCGACGGCGTACCGATCTGGATCGGGCCCGACCACGAGCCGGCGACCTTGGGGTCAGCTTCGCACTTGCGGATCTGGCAGGAGACGCGATCCGCCGCCCAGAGCTCGTCGCCGACAGTGACCAGAAAATTCGGGTGGAAGCCCGCGGGCAGCACGCACGCGGTCCACGCGGTTCCGTTCCACTCCTCGAGCAAGCCGTCGTCCCAGGCGACGTAGAGCCCATCGACCGGTGTGGCGTACCCGCCCGTGAACCGCACGGCGTCCATGGCGCGCTGGCCGGCGCGGAAGTGCCGCTGCGTCTGGCCCGTGCTCGTGTCGTCCGACCGCTCGTAGACGTACGAGCCTGCCAGGTAAAAGAGTTGAACCACACCACCGGTGCCCCTGGCCTCGACGAAGCGACGAATCATGCCAGTGTTGGGCACCTGAATGGGGTGCACCCGCGGACCCTGACCGAACAGCCCGCCGGTCACCCACAGGTCCATGGCGTAGTGGTAGCGGCGGTCGGTATGAGAGCTCTGCACGCTCTCGCCCATTCCGCCAGTCGGGCGGAACTCGAAGGTGTGCTCTTTGTAGACCGGTGCCGATCCGTAGTCGGTGATCTGCGGGACCGCGGTTGCGAGGTTCTGCTGCTTCTTACCAACCAGCATGCCTGTCTGGTTGGCGACCAGCATGAGCCCGTGTTGCGTCACGTCGGCAATCGTCTGCGACCGCAGATCCATGATCCGCTTTGGACGCAGTGAGTCGATAGTGAAGCCGCGGTAGTCACCGATGCGGTTGTGCAGGTTGGGCACCTGGGCGACGCTCATACGAACGTCCCACGGCCACGGCCTGCGCCGGCTACTGATCGTCGACACTCAGCCCATTCCCACCAGCCTGGAGATCGTCGTCATATCAACCCCATCGAGCGCAGTGTCGAGGTCGCCGATGCCAGATTTGATGGAGTCTTCCTGAGCCTGGGTGAAAAAGTACGGAGCGACTTTCAGATCGACCGTGATCAGCCAATCGTGGTCCTGGCCGATGGCATTCTTGTTGGCGATGAACCCGCGCAAGTGGGTGCCGACCAGACCGTTGACTTCGGCTGCGTTACGTGGCTGCGTCCCGATAGTCTCGGGTGGAGCAGTGGGGTCAGAGGGGATCATGCTGCAAGCTTCCTTTCGAGCGCGTCGAGCCGCGCATTGGTTTGCATCACGTATTGCTTGAGGGCCTCGAAGGTGATCGCGGAGATGCGGTCGTAGTCGAGGGCCATCACCTCACCAGCGTCGTCCAGGGCGACTACCTCGGGCACGGCAGGTTGCCAGTCGTCGGCCACGAAGCCCAGGCTGCGCTCACCCGTAGACAGGGCGATGTAGGTCACCGCGTGGAGTTGGTCGTCCATCACCACGCTCAGCGGATTGTCGAGGACACGGATGGCCGTCTTGGTGTTGCGTGCCGATGACACGGTGAACGCTGAGGCGAACACTGGCACATACGCACCAGCGGGGCTCTGGACGTAGATGCCACTTGCACGGGTGAAGACTGCGCCAGCGGTGGCGTAGAGCAGCAGGTTGGCTCCGTCGCTGGTGACCATCGTGTTCGAGTTCTGGAGGGTCAGGGTGCCGCCCGTAGCCGTGATATTCCTGGCAGTAGTGTCTGCTGCGCCGCCTGCGGTGAACTCGAAACTATGGTTGCCGCCAGCACCGCACCCGTAGCTGATGGATGCCCCGTTGGCTAGAAACCGGCGCGTCATGTCCGTGTACAGGTAGAACATGTTGGTCTCGACCACGACCGGCGAGATGCTGGCAAAGCGGTAATAGGTTCCGTCATAGCCGACGTAGTGGGACGAGTCGCCCAGGAACACGTAGCCCGTCGCAGGGGAACCGCCGCGACTGACGTTCAGGTCGCCTGGGACAGGCCAGCCACTTGCGCCCATACTGGGACCGGTGGAAAAGCTTGTCGCGTGGACGCTGCCGCTGAGATCGACTGTCAGGAGCGCGGGGAAGACAATCGGGTTGGACCCTGCCGGCACAGCCATGTACGTGATGCCTGAAGTGGAGGCAATCCACGCCGATGCTGGCGAGCCGACATTGAACCGATTCCAACTGGTGCCGTCCCAGTAAGCATTGCCGCACAAGTGTGAGCCACTGAGACTGGACACCATGACGTACTGATTCGGGGCCTCGATGCTCAGGGTGCTCGCAGAGTTGACCGGGGTCCTGAGTACTCCACCAGAGTTTCCGACCCAGACCGGGCCGACGGTGAACAGCGCCCCGTCGTCGCGGACGTAGAAGAGGTTGGCGCTGCCAGCCGGGTTGAGGTACTGGTAGCCGTAGGTGCTGCCCGCAGATCCCAGTGCCCTGCCACTCATCAGCACCGTGGGGGCGGGTGGGCCATTCAGGCCAACCGGACCAACCAACTGGCTGGTGCCCAGGTTGTAGAGACCGATGTTGTCAGAAGCCGCACCCGACTGCGCCGCGATGTACACGCCGTAGGCATTGGTGATGCCGCTCGCGCCCTGGTTCACGACGTTGAGGCCAGACATCGACGTGACGGTCGTGCCTGCCCCCAGCACCGGGTTGCTGGCGCGGAATGCCGCTGCCGAAGGGATGGTGAATGTCGCTGCTTGCGTCCAGAGTTGCGAGCGAACCCCGCTTGCGTTCGTGGTAACCGTTGAGTTGAATGTCGGCCCTGCGTAGATCCCGTCAGCGGATGGGCTGGTCAGGGAACTGCCGATGTTCAGTGCAGCCGAAGGCACCGTGCTCTGGAGCGACAGCAGATAGTTGGCACTCCCGACCCCACCGATAGCCAACTGCGGGTGGCCCCCGGTGGCGAACGCGTAGAGCACCTGCACGCCTCCGACAGCGAGCGCCAGTGCGCTGCCAGAGACCGAGAACATGCCTGTATTCGGTGTGCTGGCGAAGCTGTAGCTGGGCGCGCTTGCCAGCCCGTTGGGCGCCAGCAGCGGCCAGGTCACCCCGGTAGCGGGCGTCTGCCAGTTGGTGTTGTAGTCAGTGGCAGACAGTTTGGTGAGCACCTGCCCCGTGGCACCACCGAGAGGGATGCCCTGGCCTGGAGGCCCCTGGGCACCAGTGCCACCCTGCGGCCCCTGGGCGCCGGTATCACCCTTGGCACCTTGTGGGCCCGCCGGGCCTGGTACGGTCGAATCAGCACCCTGAGGGCCGGTGGGGCCTGTTGCGCCCGTGTTGCCCTGGGCACCCTGCGGACCTACGGGACCAGGCACTCCCTGATCACCCTGGTCACCCTTGACTCCCTGGTCGCCCTGAGGACCGGCTGGACCGACAGCACCCGGTGCACCGGTGATGCCCTGCGGACCCTGCGGACCCATCGGCCCTTCGGTGCCGCCGAGATTGCCGACGTACTGCCACTGGGCAGCATTGATCACGTTGCCGGTCAGACGGAAGTAGTCCTGTGAGACGCTGTTGAGCCACAGCGTGCCCAGCGACAGCGTGTAGTCCTGCGCCATCGGGTCGCGCTGGTAGATGACCCAGCCGGGCCCAGGCTCCCCGTCAGGCCCCATCGGCCCTTCGGGCCCTATCGGGCCTGGTAGCCCAGGTGGCCCCATCTTGCCTTCGGGCCCCACGGGGCCGGGCGGTCCCTGGCTCCAGCTAGGCGGGCCAGGAGTACCCGCGAGCAGGTTCTGGTTGACGCGCGGATCGATGCCTACCACGGTCCGTTCACCCATCCGCCGCCGGCGACGCCCATGCGGAAGACGCCTGAGAAGCCAGTCCTGGCTGAACGCTGCGGCCCGAACAGGTTCGCCAGTCGAGAGAACTCCTGCGCAGCCTGCGGCATCGTCGCCTGCAATCCACCAGCTGCCGCGGACTGCATGCGCGCAGGGAAGTGGTGCCACGCCTCGATGTGCCCCGCGGCAGCGGCGTAGTCGAGGTCGACCTCGAGCGTGTCCGTGTCGAGCACGGGACCGCTCACGGACTCGGCGCCATTGACCCAGGACCAGGCTGGGCGCCATGCGTCCACCCAGACCGCCATCGGTAGCGCCGTACCGAAGGTGCCGGTCAGCATCAGGTGACCACCGGTGGTGTACGTGTCGTACGGCGCGTCGCCGTACGGACCCAGCCAGCCGTAACGCACGCGCTGGACCTGCCAGGGGTCGGTCAGCCATGGCAACTGCACCGTCAGGTCGATACCACCGAACGGGGCTGTCGGCTGCACCTGGAGCGTCTCGGGCAGGAAGCAACGACGGAGCCCCGCCATGACCGCGACGCGGAGCTCCTGATCGGGATTGAGGTGATGGAACTCCGTCACCTCGCCGGCGACGGGGATGTTGCCCCACGGGCGATCAGGGAATACCCGCCCGCTCTCGGGGTCGTAGCTCGCGACCAGCCGCTGACGGTCCACGATATCGAAGGGCACCGGGTTGCCCTGCCAGTCGACGCCGCGCCTCAAGAGCCACAGGTTGGTGACCGAGTCGAGGTCGATCTCCGACCTGAGCTCTGGGTAGTAGACGTACGTGAACTGCGCTGTATTCGGAACCTGGCGGTCCGTGAAGAGCAGGTTGAACGGACCCACGCGCCGCGCGGTCTCCTGCTCTAACTGCGCCAGGGTGATGGTCATGCGGGCGGCAGAGTGTTGAAGGTCGCGTCAGGGCTGGTGACGCCACCGCTCAGGACGATGTAGTGGTAGAGCGTGCCCTCGGTAAGCCCCGTAAGCGCTACTGTGTGGCTCTTCGTGGGCGTGGGGTCCAGCGCGCTGCTAGTGCCCAGGGCCTCGTCCAGCCCGTAGTTGACCTGCGAGTCGGAGTCCAGATCAGTCGTCCACGCGATGCTGGCCTGCGTGCCGTCACTCGGACTCGGCGTCGCCACCACATCGGTGATCACCGGTGGCGTGGGCGGCACAGGCACGTCGACCTCGGCGGAAACGGTGATGCGCCCGGTCGACCGCCATTTCGCCAGCGTGTCTGGGTTGATCGTGGTCGAGTCGACGACCGTACCCGCGCCGTAGATGATCCACGGCTTCTCGGGATCCTGGGAATTCGCCAGGAACTGGGCGATGTTCTGGACGCCAGCCTCCTGCGCAGCCTCAAGCGGGTCCTTCGGCTGGTCGTAGTGGATCTCGCTCACTTCTTCTTGCTCCGCTTGGGCGGCTCGTCGTCCTCCTTGGTCTCTTCCTGGGGGCCCGGCTGCGACGCGCCAGGACTCAGCGGCGCCACGTCGTCGCGTCCGGTGACGTCGGTGTAGTGACCCGGCTGGTCAGCCAGGGATTGCTCTGTGGTGATGAGCGAGACCTTGCCCGCTGCGCGGTACGCCTCGGCGGTCTCCACGTCGACATCGAGCACCTCGCCAGCCGGGTGCTCTTTGCCGTCGCTGTCTGTGATCGGGACCAGCAGTCGAACCTCAGGCATCTACTTCTTGCCCTTCTTTGCAGGTGGAGCTTTCGCTTTGGGCGGCTTCGGTGGCTGATACGGGGCGAGTCCCGACATCAGGTCGGAGAGCCCTGGAGGCGGGCTCGACCTGACCGTGACCTTGGTGGTGCGTCTGGGGGTTGCCATTTACTTCTTGCCTTTCCTGGAGGGCAGCTTCGACTCTTTGACGCCTTTCAGCTTTTGCTGTGCATCCTTCGGGTCGAAGCCAGGAACCTGGCCCCCAGCCGCGGCGCCGAAGAATCTTGCTTGTGCCTTACTGACCGGCTTCTTGTACGGGCGCCCTCCGGGCATATCAGCCCTCGCCGCCTGTGGTCGCCTTTTGCTGAATCGCAAAAAATGGGTACCGCTGAGCAGCGGTGGGCTGCATGCGGTTGATGGGGTTCGGCACAGCCCATGCGAAGCGTGCGATGACACGGAGCGCAACCATGTCTTGCTGGAGGAGGTTGAAAATGATGGCGCCCGTATTGTCCGAGATGACGCCGGTGTCAAACATTTCCATCGAGATGTCTTCGCGGATGGCGAGCATGCTCTGGTCCCACTGACCGCCGATCATGCTGTAGCCCGTGGCGCCCGTCTGGAACTCCGTAAGGCCCGCGTTGTTGAAGACGATGGGCTCGCCGTAGAGACTGCCGGTGTTGATCGAGTTCTGCGGCCCAGTGTCGTCACCCAACATGACGAAGGCGCCGGTGGTGGTCCGCAAACCGCGGAGCTTGGCCTTGACCTGCTTGCGGGCCCAGAAGCCGCTCACGTCGTAGCCGTCGCTCTCCACCAGGCCCATCGCGACGTTGACGTCGGCGAGGAAGTCTGGCGTGTTGGCGCCAGCAACCACGAGGTTGCCCGCGGCCGCGGCCTGGGTGACGATGGCCGGCGGGAACGTGCTGGGGGCCTGGTTGCCGAAAAAGACGGCCTCGTCCAACGCGACGCCGAACGCCTCGGTCACCTTCGGCTTGACCTGGCTCCAGAAGTCATAGTCCAGGTCATCCAGGAGGGTTTTCGCCACCGGGATGATCACAGCCATCTCTTCTGCGTTCAGGTACACGTTGTCCCAGGCGAGGCTCGTGGTCTGCTTGAGGCCACGGTCGCGGGCGTCGAGTGAGGCACCCGTGAGCCAGTACGCGATGGGCAGTTGGGTGAGGACCGGGATCCTCTGCTGGGCCCTCTTCATCGTCACGTGCGGCATCAGTCGCATGGCGGCGGATTTCTCCTCCACCGACTGAACGATCTCACGCTGAACGTCTTCGGGGATAAGCGGGCCAGCACCTGGCGTGGCCCGGCTAGCGACTGAGTTGTACGGCACGGTTGGCGGTCCTTATGGACGCGCCAGCCTGTCTAGTGGCGCGCCCGAATCTGACTTCGGAGGAGATCCGAAACGGTCTTGTCGGCCGCAGAAGGAGCGCCTGACCCGACGAATTCGGGTTCGCTCATACCTCTGCGAAATTCATTCAGAACCTGCTTGCGGAAGGCTGGATTG
>Ga0210397_10002437_pt1 | contig 11702 bp, 24 predicted proteins | sample IncBWH2OmetaG_FD_160126 | JGI IMG/M metagenome (GOLD analysis project Ga0210397, IMG submission 160126) | Forest soil microbial communities from Barre Woods Harvard Forest LTER site, Petersham, Massachusetts, United States - Inc-BW-H-2-O ...
CGTAAGCGTTGTTACCACGACGATCCCCGCTGCCGTCGGCTTCGGCGCCGGGATGATGGTTGTGACTGCCGCGCGCGAGAACGGGTTGCGCGGTGAGGATGATCAGGACCAGGGCGACGACGATACGCATCAGGCGGCTTCAATCTCCAGTTCGTTCCAAACGAGTATCCGGTACACAGTCTTGGAATCGAGAAGGTTGAGTCCAAACTCATCCCCCAGACGGCCGCGCCAGAGGCCGCCAACCGTGCAGGGAAAACAGCACCAGCTAATAAATAAGATGACGATAGGAGGCCAGTTCCCTTGCAACGGGCTCCGACCGGACGTGGCGTGAGTGATGGGTGGTCACCAATCGTAAGGATCATGTCAGCCAGACACCGTAGAAACAGATGTTCACACTGGAAATCAGATCGGGGGGACCGGTTGACCGACCTGCTGATGCACGCGATCTCTCGGAACTGGACGGTGCCAGCATTGGTCGTTGTGCTTGTGGGCATGGCGATTGCGGCTTGGCTGCGGCCAAACTCCGACTGACGCCGATTTCATATGTCGCAAGAAAACCCCGACGTCCTCGGGGAAGAGGACGTCGGGCGAGTATGGCTGGAGAAACCAGGACTAGAACCTCAGCCCGACGCCGCATGCCGGGAAGCGCGACGCCGGGCCAGATCCCAGCCCCGAGAAGTCTATGCAAGTGGCGAGCCACACTGGCCGCTTTAGGGGTGCGCCGGCCCCCGCTTGGCGTTGGTGATTGAAGGCCGGCGCTGTCCACGCCCACCATTGGGTACAGGGCGGGCGCAGGTTTAGTCTAGCAAATCGTGGGCCGATGATGGACACGGCCGACCAGGCTGAAGGGGGTGTCGGCGGGCCGGGCCGCGCCGAGACCGGGGCGCAGGCTGTCCCGACCCAGCGGGGCAAGCCGGCGGAAAGAGAGCTGTCCCGTTTTTATTTGGAGGTCCGATGTGGGCTTGGACCGTTCAATGATGATATTTTCGGAGGAGCTATTTTTCGGATCGCCGAGGAACACGACGCGGCGCAAGAATGGATCAGCAACTCATTGCTCGAGGTATCTCCAAACGAGACCCTCGCCGGTGCTTCGCCTTCTCAGTCGGTTTCATCATTTTCGCGATCGGCTTTGTCGCGGGCCAGTCTCAAGTTGCGAAGCCGGCTCATGTTTTCGATGCGACGGGCTTCTTCGTCGAAGCGACTTTCGGGCGCCGGTTTGGATTTCTTGAAGATGGCTTCCGCGTCTGCTTTTGCGTTCATGAAGACACCAATTCGAAAAAACTTCGGCGCTCAGCGCACAATCGCTTCATGGCGCCCGATACGAGATAATAACCGATTCTATGACTCTCGTTGAACCGCCGGCCCGTCATTCTTCCACGAGAAACTTCTCGGATCTTCCGCAGTGAAGGCAGCGAAAGCTGATGAAGTCCGGCTTGGTCTCGCGGACCTCGTGTCCCGCGACCGCCATCTGGGAGCCGCAGCCGAGACAAACGGGATCTTCACCGGTGTCGAGCGGGTAGAGTAGAAACTCCTGGTCGCTCATGGCAACCTCCGGATTCGCCAACTGGACAAAGGACGAGGACCGCAAGGAATTTACGCCGTGCGGTCCTCATGGCTCCTGTCCGCTGGTCGCTGGATTCCGTCGCCGCTTAATTAATTGCGATGTGCCGCGCGCGTTCCAAATGTCGGCGCATCTTTGTTAGGCGGCATGACGCCTGTCTGTTGAGTGTTATTTTGACAAAGGTGTCGGCTATTCTGGGTCGAGGTTTTTACGCTAGTCAGTGGTCCATTTTGAACCTTCAGTCCCACCATGATGACCCAAGTCTGGGGCGAGTTGAGCCCCTACTCAAGAGGGAAATCATCATGAAAACCCATTACACCGTCGCATTTGCAATGCTCGCAGGGTTCGGCCTTGGCGCGATCGCGGTCCAGGGACTTCATGCTCAGGCTAATCCGCCGGCCTACTCAGTCGCTGAAATCGACATCACGGATCAGGCAGCGTATTCGGCCTATGTCCCAAAGGCTCAGGCGGCGATCAAGGCAGCCGGAGGCAAGATCCTTGCCGCCGGGGGCAAGATCACTAGCGTAGAAGGCGATCCGCCGAAATCTCGCGTTGTCATTCAACAGTGGGATAGTCTTGAAAAATACCAAGCGTACCGTAATTCAGCGGCGTTCAAGGAACTGCTGCCGACACGCGAGAAGGTAGCGAAATGGCGCACATTCGTCGTCGAGGCTGTGCCACAGTAGCCGCACGGGGCTTTAGGACACGGGACCGAAGCCCCGCACCCTGCTCTATCGTAGGGCCGCGATGACGCCCTAGGGGCGTTTGGGGCGTCCCGTCATTTGCCCCGAGCGATCCGCTCTATACCCACCATGGTGATTAGGTGGTGGGTTCCCACGTCCTTGCTGTAGTCTTCTTCAACCAGCCGCTCTTTGTGATGCGGTGGCACTTCGAACCTCGACCCGTCCTTGAGGTACCGAAGAGAGTCCACCATGCTATACGTGATATCTTCGAATGACCTGACCATTTGCCAGATATGCCGCCGGAACGCGCCGACTCCTAGCCGCCCCGGCTGCCATAATCAAACCGACCACTACCAGAAGCTGCGTGGTGTGCCGACCGGTCAGCGCCAGCGCATGGGTCGAGTCCGTAGCAACGCGGCCCGTCAGGAACTAAGTCTTCGTCCTGCTCTTGAATCCTCTTTCTGTTGCGTTGAGGATTTGTCATGAACAACGCCCGCGCGATCCGATACCGCAGGTTGGCCCTCGCCTCGGGGGACCAGGCCAACGCGGACCTGCTTCTTAAGCTCGCAGATGAATGCGATCGGGGGATGCTCTGCACCGCTGAATGGCTTTCGGTCCGGCCATCTCTCAAAAATGAGCAGCCGCCAAAAGCAGTAGACGCCAGGGTGCCGGTTGAGCGGGATCCATTTGGTGGCCAACGTTGAAAGAGTTAGCGCTGGACCGAGGCTCCGCGTTCAGCCGACGCGTTCGTAGTCGTGACGCCCAAGAGTTTTTCGAAGGAAAGCAACGGAGCCGCTTCCGAGGTCTGGCAGGGCTATTAGCATCTCGTCCGAGGCCTCGCGGATCTCGCCAACGGTTTTGAGTCGTTCGGCCGCCAAAACATTGCGTATTCGCGTGGGAAGGCGGATTCGGTCGATCGGAGTATCGTCCGGCAGGTCCGGCGTAGGGTCGAGCGGCTGGGTCATTGTGCAATGCTACAATGGCAAGCTTACACCAGCCTTACGGACGGCCCCGCACCAACTTCCCCTTTTACCTGCGCATAAAACGAGCACGTCTTCGCCGCCGGCGCGAGATCATTTCTCGAACACCATATCCGCATGCGAAACCGAGACAAATTCCAAGGATAAGACCGGTCGCTACGTCCATGATGTTAGCAAAACCACTGAGAGCGCCGTCACGTTCCCGACGAAACCATTATGCCGACTCGATGAAACCGCGCTGCAACAAAGGCCGGCTATAGCCCTCCGCCTGATCAACGTACCGGAGGCGAAGAGATGATGATAATCCGTCGAGACTGGACATCCAGAGAGGATGCTATCCTTCAGCAAGGGGCGCTTACGGGGCAGACCGCTGGCGAGATCGCTCGGTTGGTCGGCCGCACCATGTCTTCGGTTCTAACACGCGCCCGCAATCGTGAGATCAAGCTGAGACGGCGGTCAACATCCAAAAGCCTCTCAGCTCCCGCCCTAGTGGCCTGATCCCCAACAGCGCCAGCCGTCCTAAGGACACTCGCAATGGCGAATTAGGACACCGTATGTTGTCCGACATTTTTGAATGGATCCGCTCGGGCTGTCACTGGTGTTGCTACGCTGGTTTGCTCGCGTCGTTTGCACCCCAAAAGCCAAACTCGCGGGTAACGGTCCCGGTCTACTAGACCATCGGGACCGTTTCTTTTGACACTCGGGGATAAACGAAATGCCGAACAAGATGGCGCGGTATATTGAATGGCAAAGCGGCGGCCGACTTACCGGAAGGGCCGCCTATGCCATCGGAAGGCAAAATTTGCCTGAGCCTGTGGCCGGCGCTGAATGGCAGATCGACTCCCAATTCAGTGCCGCGGACGAAATCCTTCGCGACCCGTCCATCAAAGACATTTTCCAGGCCGTGATCGCAAATGGCGTCAAGGTCGTGATGCGGCGATGAGGAACCGATGACTCAAACACTGCTTGTGCTGTTCACGCGGGACCGAAGTCCCGCGCCACTTCCAACTGCCTTATGAAAGTTTCTTTTAGGAACCAAGGTGGGAACGTCGGTTCGCTACCACGATTGATCAATTGCGTTTTCTAAACCAGAAGGAGAAACGCGATGATCAATCTCAAACTCGTTGGAGCCGCCGTAGTCTTATCTATTGCGTTGCTCGGGCCTGCGATGGCAAACCACCCCGTACGTCCTCATCACTCCGCGATGAGCACCTACTGCGCGACGATTGAACCCGGAAATCCATACAGTCCCGTGTACGATTATGGGGGATGGAGCGGCTGGCGCGTCCGGGGTGGTTGGGACAGCCGCGGCGATGACGCTTGCGCCCGTAATCCGATGTTTTCGGAGGGAGCCACCTTCTAGGGCGCACACGCCCCAGAAATAGAAAAGCCGTCGCTGTGGTTGAGGTCAGCGACGGCTTTACGACGCGATCGTGTAAGCCGATTGAACCGGTGATTGCCGCCGCGCCGTGACCGCGCAGGTGCGCTATTTTTGGGGCCGAGTGTCCTTGGTGGCCAAGGGGCTGGGGCTAGCATCTGCGCGGGAACCAAAACGCCTTGCCGGGTTTTTAGATCGAGCCATGACAAATGCTGTGAGATACCGACACTATTTCGAAGACGCGCGAAAGCGTGCAGAGCAGTCAGCGGATCCGGTCGAGAAGCAAGCTTGGATGCGTATGGCCGAGAAGTGGCTCAAGCTTTTGGCTCTGGCCGATCAGCACGCTGGCCCAGCCGCCGAGGCTGCAATGAAAGAGGCCGCCCACTGAGGCGGCCTTACTGCTTGTCGAGTTCGGCCTTCAAGATCGGCGATTAGCGCCTTGAGGCCATCAAGCGCCTTCTGGTCCGTGATCAGACGCTCCAGATTTTTCAGGTGCCGTAGTTCTTCGTTAATATCGTCACGCCGGCTGCTCATGCAGAGACAATCAGCCCAGACCGCAGCGTTCCGTAAGCGGCCTTACTCTTTATCGGCAAGCCGTATTGAGGCGCGAACGGCCAGTCGGTCGTAGTCCTGAGCGACGCGCAACATCATTTGCTTGGTGACTTCATCATTCATCCGCTCAGCTAAAACGCGGGTTCGCTCCGCGCGCTGATGCCAGTGAACGGGATCATTAAAGAAGCGAGGAATCGTGACGTCGGCCAAGATGATGCAACGTGCCCGTAACGCGTCAGGTCCAGCTTAATCCAAATTAGGACACTCGGGGAAAGCAGATTAGGGCACTAGGCCTGTCCGAGATTTTAGAATGGAACCATTTGGGAGCTGCTAATCTGATTTGCCCGCGGCCCTTTCTGGTCCCTTATAGCCGTGCGCGGGCAATGGCGTAGTCGGCACTATCGCAGCCTTGAGCTACGCAGCGAGCCAATGTCCCCTGTGAATATCGAACTTTACCGCCCCTTCGTCCCGCATTTTCAATAACAGCGACTGGCAGTCCTCCTGATTCCTGATATTTACGCGCTTCATAATCTCGAAAGCCTTCAGAGGCTTTTCACGAAGAGCAACTAAGATTTTTTCTCGATCAGTCATCGGACTCCTGGAAATACCGTTGTGCTACTTCTTGCGCGAGCGCGAGCGAGCTTCCGCCGCTCGACAGTTAGCGCGATGCTGGCACCAATGATAATGAGAGCGAACGTCGCACTCAGGCTGCCTGGTGCAATGCAGTTGATGCAGGTGCCAACAAATGCCGGTGCTTCGTACACGGTAAGACCTTCCTTGAGAACCCTACCCCTTAGTTGGGGTGCAACGCACCCTAGTCAAGCCGTTATCTTTGGGCACGGGTGATTGACTCAACCCTCGCGCGAGGGGTGAGATAGGTCGGCTAAACAATCCGGCATGAGCGCCGTCATTGATTTGCCAGGGCAGTCGTCCATGAAGAAGCCGTTTGAACTCTCAGCTAACGTTGCCCTGGGTTTCGAAGAGGCGATAAGGAACATCAGTGTCCCGTCGCGCTATTCGCTTTCAGTCTTCACGCTCGAAATTAATGGAAAGCCTAAGCTTGCTTTTCAGGCGAAGCGGCATGCCGAGGCGGAACGATTAGGCCGAGACTGGGTATATTCCCACCGCGACCAGATCTCGAGCAAAGGACGTTATGGAACGGAGCTACCGCCGCTTATTGGCGTTCGAATGGCCTTAGCGGCAGAGCGCGCGGTCTTCGAAGCGGACAGCAACCATGAATTTTACGACGGCGTGAAAATTGTCAGACTGATCGAAGCTGCTGAACCCGAAAGCCGTGGCGGCTGATCGGGTTCGCCGCGCATTGATCCAAGCTGTGGAGTTGGTGTCAGAACATCCAACGACAGCCTTCGGCTTCGTCCCGCCCGCTCCCGTCAACGTCATCTGCCCGAACGCACTCGCCGCAGCTCCGACCGTCGCAGCCTGAGCGAAGAGGAGTGTGAGAATTTTTCGTCCAATAATCCGGCCCACGCCCGTTCGAGCCAAGAAATCTGCTAATACTGGCCTTTTTAGAAGGCCAGCAGCATGTCTGAGCCCGATATTTTGGACAGCAAGATCCGTGAGCTGAAGGAATGGCAACGGGTGGCTTGGCGACGGATTGCGGACCGATCGGCTACACCGTTTGAACGCCGCGAAATTCGAAACCACCTCAAAGAGAGCGATGAAGCGCTTCGTCACTATTTGCGGCTGATGTCGGAACATCTCCGACGCGAGGCCCGCACCGTGGAAAATACTGGAGACAGTCTTGCAAATATCCGTTTTCGCATTCTTGCACAGCATTGCGATCTCCGTTGACTTCAAACGCGACACGCAACACACGTCCGCCTAAAACTCGCCACGAATCGGCAGCCTTCTACGACTGCGCTGGTTCAACTGATCGCCCCGGCGGACTACCTCCGTCTCGCTTATCAACCTACCCCAGGCACACCAAGCGAGACGGAGCGTTGAATTGGGAAACGTTACGCAACACTTCGACTTCGAATGGCCCGGACAGCTTCACGATCCGGCCGTCGGGAAGTCCAAATCTGAACCCTACGCTTGCGCCAATCAGCGGCCCGTCCTGCTGAACTCCAGAAGAGTGCGACTTCCGCCTCGCTCCAGCCCCACCCGGTTGCAGGAGTGGGGCGGCTTTCCTTATGCAACGCTTACTTTCGAAAATTTCTGCGAGCCCCTCGATGGGTAACTTCCGATAAGCGTTCTTCTCGGAAGTCATCATTTCAGCGATGTTGCTCCTAGGGAGCTAATAATGCGTCACGCAGAAGCGCCCCCATTCCGCTCAAGATGAACCTCTCCCGCCCGAGTATTGGGAATCGATACTCACGGATCCTCGCGCCAATGCGAACGGTGTTCAGATGCGGCAGCGACGTCTCTCGGACACCCAGCGTCACATATTGCGCGTCTCCTGCCGTCGGTGCGAGCGCACGGTGGAAATTCAAACCGCCGACGCGGTCCGCCTCTATGGCGAAAGCGCGGTCTGGAAGGATGTCGCGCGGCGGATGCTTGATAACACCTGCCAGCAGCGGACCGGGCGCCACGAAGAGGACGGGCTGGCCGGCGTTTGAGAAGCCTTAGGTTGGTGTTCGCAAAAGTCGTTCGCCATTGCTCGCGCGATGCGGGCTCCCATCTCTTTCGGGCAAGCAACCCACTGTACTCAGGAGAATTTCATGGCCAAACTCGACGGGAAGATCGCTCTCATCAGCGGAGGCACCTCCGGTATAGGTGCAGAGACCGCCAAACTCTTTCAATCCGAAGGCGCGACGGTGGTCGTCACCGGCTCGAGCGAGCGCTCGGCAGACGCTGCCAAGTCATCGTTGCCCGGTATCGAGGTTTTGGTCTCGGACGCCGGCAGCGTGGCCGCTACAAAAGTCCTGGTCGACCAGATCAAGACCAAGCACGGCCGCATCGACGTTCTGTTCGTCAACGCCGGCATCGCAAAGTTTTCACCGATCACTCAGGTCGACGAAGCGTTTTATGATAGTCACTTCAACATCAACGTTAAGGGCGCGTTCTTCCTGATCAAGCACGCGATCCCGGTCATTCCGGACGGCGGCGCGATCATCCTGACCGCCTCAGTGGCCGGCGCGAACGGTGGCTTGGGTGGGAGTTCCGTCTACGGTTCGACCAAGGCGGCGCTGCGCTCGTTCGGCCGCACGATCGCCAAGGAGCTGACGCCGCGCGGCATCAGGGTCAACACCATCAGCCCGGGTCCAATCGTCACTCCAATACTTGATAAAGGAGGTCTCACAGTGGCTCAGAAGGACAACTTTATCGAAGGGGCCAAGACCCGCATTCCACTCGGTCGCACTGGCACCGTAGCCGAAGTCGCCGCGGCAGCCCTCTATCTCGCGGCCGATGCCACCTATACCACCGGCGCCGAACTTTTGGTCGACGGCGGCTTGATTGATCTATAGGTCCGTTGACCGTGCCTCAGCGGTTCTTTGTCCACGGCCAGAGACAGGTGTCCTAATCTGCCCTCCCGAGGGTCCCCACGTTCTCAAGACCACCAAACCTTGGTCACGTCGATCAAGCCTGTTTTCCAAATGAAAAGGAACGCAACAATCCCGAGTAGAAAGCCGTCTAACGGGCGGCCATATGCTGTGGCTCAACCAAAATATTCCATTGCGAACCACCCGGGCCCTTGCCGGCTTATCTTATGCGGAGGTCGCCAAGGAGACTATCGCTGCGATTGCCAAGGCCCTCGAGAAGGCCGGCGTCGAGTTTATCCCTGAGAATGGCGGCGGAGTTCCCGTAAGGCTGACTAAACGTGGCAGGAAGAAATAAAAGCACTCAGCGCCAACACGGTCCGATTCACCAATGGCCGCTCTCCCCGGAATTGTGTCTCGGCCAATCGGTATCGAGATAGAGGTAGACGCCCCGAGGCCGGTCCTGATTTTTCTGCGGATCCGGGCTGCTGTTGTCGCTCGTGCTGATGATCCATGGTTGCGACCTGAGTGTCGGACTGTAGGATTAGGGCCCACTGGCGGACCGGCGTGCTTTCAGCGGGCGCGATCCACCAGTTGGTCGCAACCGACCTCAGGGCGAAATCAAAGTGGCGTTGTTCCTTATCATTCTATTGGGTTACTTCCCTCTGCTTGTGATGATCGTGCGGGACGCGATCGACTTTGATCTGCGACAATCGAAAGCCAGCGCACCAACCAGGGATCTCGCTGATCGCGCTAAGCCTTCAATTCAAGAACGCCGCGAGACCGTCGCTCGATTGGTTGCCGAGGGGCACAGCACGCCCAAAGCTGCTGATACTCTTGGCGTCGGTCATGTCACGGTCACTCCGGATGCCACTATCTCATCGCAGACTGACAGCGTCGAGCCCTCCCCGGAGAGCAGCTGCGCCGTCGTCTTAGCTAAAACAGAAGATATTTCATTGACCTCCGCTGATGATGACGCGGCGGCCACAGAAGTATCGGCGACTGTTGAACACCAAGATGATGTTTTGCCAGCGGAGAACCTAGCTCCGGATCTGACTCTCGATGACGATGAAACACGTTTCGGCAATATGGATACTCCTGGCGCGAGGGATGCGATCGCTTCGGAGATCGAGCTCGAGATCTCGAAGGCCGTGAAGGCTGTTCCCGGATGCGAGGAATTCCGTGGTGTGATCATCGCTTTCGCCAGATCAAATTCACATTCAAATTGGGACGTGCGCGGGATCAGATTTGGAAAGGCGGAACGAGCGATTGCGAGCGATGCGATCGCGACTGCCGTCACGTGCCTCCAGCAAAAGTTCAAACTCGTGGAAGGGGAGTGATTTCAGGTAGCCAAGCCTCGCCGGAATGACTGGGTGTAAGTTAAATGGGGCCGACGTTGCGGCATGGTGCGCTAGAAGGTTGGAAGAGTGGTTTGAGGGTCTGCCAACTAGCCGCGGCCCGGAGTAAGACGCGCGGCGACAGTAGTCTCCCGGATAGATGGATACCGCCTGCTCCCCGATGATGCAGAAATGCGTCTTAAGATCGCTGCGAGGAAGTAATGGCGCATCGGCGCCCCGAGATTCCGAACCATAACGAGCGGCAACTTCTCCAGCAGTTGGAGGGCTCGGGCTGGGTGAAGGCAGCTACGCTACATTCGACGCCCGGATTTGTTGAAAAGCTGCTGACGAAGGGCTGGATAGAGAAAGGCGTTATTACTGGTCGCCTTTTCTATCGCATCACCGACCAGGGGTTAGCTGCGAAGAAGGTGCCCATTTGAAATTGTCGCCGCGCCGTAGCGGCGCCGATGCATTATTTCCGGCAAGCGCCGGATGGATTGCCGACTAGCGGTAGTCGAGGCGAGGCCGCAGATCCCATCCTGTAAGGCTGGCGTAAGCCCCCAATCGTAGCATCGTCTCCGGTGCCACGAAAAAAGGGGGTTTCAGATGAGAGCCATTGGCGCGGCGTGCGTCGCTGTCGGCGTCCTCTGGTTGACGGACGCTCTGCTGAACGACGGTCGATACAGCAAGATCATCGAAGGCGCGATCATGACTCTAATAGGAAAGTAAGTGGGACCGCCGCATGAAGGTCCCCAAACCTCTAGATCTTCCTGCCGCCGTCGCTCACGCCTTCGTCGAAGACGCGCTTGCGTACTTCGACGAGCCGGACCAGGTTAAGCGCGACGCCATTGCTGTAAAGCAGCTACATGCCCTCAAAGAGCATCAAGATCCGCGAGAAAAACCGCTCAGGCTCTCTGACGTAAGGAAGATGTTCGCCGAAATGCGCGAACCCCTGAGGCGATAAGGCAGCGGTTCAGCCGACCCTCAGATTTCCCGCAGATTCCTTGCCGCGGTCGCTGACGATCTCGTAGGACACCTTGGCACCCTCATTGAGGCTGCTCAGGCCTGCCTTCTCGACGGCCGAGATATGGACGAACACGTCCTTGCCACCGCCGTCGGGCTGAATAAATCCGTACCCCTTGGCCGCGTTAAACCACTTCACCATTCCAGTCGCCACGTCCGCACTCCCTTTGAAACGATCGGCCATTAGAGCCCTGAACGGCGGGACCGACAAGGAAAAAGCCGCCGAGCGCAGAGCCCCCCGCTGCTTCGTTTTAGCATCTGTAACAGATGCCGTGTGAGCTTTGGACACAGGTTGGAGCCGGGAGAAAGTTGCTGCTTTCTCTAGGCCTGCTTCCGTGTTAACACGGTTTTAATGAAACGTACAAGGAAACGCCGAGGGCCCGCCCCGACCGGCAAGGGGACACTTGTCGGCGTCCGCCTCCAGCCCGATCGGCTCGCTGCGGTCGACGCCTGGATAGCCAAGCAAAACGCGACGATGACACGTCCTGAAGCGATCCGGGCCATGCTGGATGCCGTGCTGGTCATTGTATCAAACGGTCCGAGCGAAAAGCCCAACGCACGCAAGCAAGCCGCGCGCGCATCCGAGATGGCTGCGCGGACGATCGAACGGAAACTAAACCCTGCTGTGCCCGAGGAGGAACGCGCTCAACGCCGGAGCCGGCTCACGAAGGGGCCTCCGGAGTTCAGAGAAGACCGCGTCGACCTGCCGAAGGCGAAAGCCAAATGAAGGATTGGAAATGGGCGGGAG
>Ga0210397_10002441_pt1 | contig 11695 bp, 10 predicted proteins | sample IncBWH2OmetaG_FD_160126 | JGI IMG/M metagenome (GOLD analysis project Ga0210397, IMG submission 160126) | Forest soil microbial communities from Barre Woods Harvard Forest LTER site, Petersham, Massachusetts, United States - Inc-BW-H-2-O ...
TGATACGCCGCGACCAGGGCGGCGAGCCGCTGGATACGGCCTGGATCGTCAGATCCGGCCTGCGCCGGGGCCGGGCCGGGTTCGGGCCGTCGCGGGATCTCGGTGATCCGGTAGGCGTCGAGTCCGCCGAGCGCGTCCCACGCTAACATCGCGTCGCTCCGCCCGTGTCCGCCGCGAGCACCACCCAACGCTGCCTAAGAATGCATCTACCGGATACAAATACCTTAGGCAGGCCAGACCTGGTTTGGGAAGGTGGCCCGCCGCCGGGCGGCGCGCCGGCTCCCCGGCCGCGGCTCATGGCCGCCGGTCGCTGCCCGCCTGGTCCCTGGCGGTCCACGGCGACCGGGCCTGATCGTACAGCGGGTACGGCTCGTATCCGGGCGGATAGCCGTACCGCCAGTCGGGGCGGCTGCTCTCCTCGTTGCCGGACGGCTCCCCGGCGGCCCGGCGCTCGGGCCGGGACGGGTGGGGATACGTGCGCCAGTCCCACGGGTCGTACCGGAGACGTCCGGCTTTGGCCCGGCGTGATTGCGCCTTGAGCTGCAGAAACGCGTATGCCCCGACGGCGAGCACCGCCACCGCGACCAGCGCGATGCGGCCTGCGGCCGAACCGCTTCCGTCGGTGTAACTCGCCGCCAGCCATGTCGATATCATCTGGCTCCTCGACCTTCCCCGCACGGGATCGGTACGAACCTTTGCCGACCACGCGGAAAGGCACTGACGTGGCCGGTGCCGCGGTCGCCATCAGTGATGAAGGCGGTTGTCCCGGCGGCCGCGCGCACTGGCCACTAACCCGGATACGAGGAGCCGACCGGACCCGTTCGGCCCCGGCGGAGGGCGTAAGTATCTCGTCACAAATCGTGCCGTCCCAGGATCCTGGTCAGGTAGGCGTTGCCGAACCTGCCGTCCGGATCGACCTCGGCGCGGACGCGGCGGAACTCGTCGAAGCGGGGATAGAGCGAGCGGAGCCGTCCGGAGTCGAGCGAATGCAGCTTGCCCCAGTGCGGCCGGCCGTCCACTGCGGCCACGATGGACTCGAACCGGTCGAAGTACTCCTGGTAGGGCAGCCCGGTGTACTGGTGGATGGCGACGTAGGCGGACTCCCGGCCGTAGCCGGTGGAGAGCCAGATGTCGTCGGCCGCCGCCACCCGCACCTCGACCGGGAACATGACCGGATCGTGCAGGCGGGGCACGGCACGGCGCAGTTCGGTGATCACCTGGCCCAGTGATTCACGTGGAACGGCGTACTCGGATTCGGCGAAGCGGACCCGCCGCGGGGTCACGAACACCCGGTGCGAGGTGTCGGTGTAGGTCCGGGTGGACAGCGCGGCCGAGGAGAACCTGTTCAGGGCGGGGATGAGCCGCGGGCGGGCCCGGCCGAGACGGCACAGGGCACCGAAGCCGACGTTCTCCGTCACCTCGAACTCCCAGAACCGGCGCCAGGCCGGCAGCGCCGGCGGAACCGGCGTACCGAGCACCGCGTCGTGGCCGGTCAGCCGGTTGTTCCGCTTGACCAGGGCCTGGCGGCCGTAGGGGAACCAGTAGAACTCGAAGTGGTCGTTGGCCGCGGCCAGCTCGTCGAATTGCTCGAGAACCTCGTCCACCGACTGCGGGCGCTCGTCGGCCAGCAGCCTGAACGACGGCACGCAGCGCAGCGTCACGGCGCTGATCACGCCGAGCGCGCCCAGGCCGACCCGCGCGGCCGCGAACAGCTCGGGCCGGCATGAGGCCGAACACGTCACCACCGACCCGTCCGCCAGGACCAGTTCCAAGGCCTCGACCTGGGTAGCGAGCCCTCCGAGCCGGGCCCCGGTGCCGTGCGTGCCGGTGCACAGCGCGCCGGCCAGCGTCTGCGCGTCGATGTCGCCGAGGTTGGCCATGGCCAGCCCGAGGCCGCTTAGCTCGGCGTTGAGCGCGCGCAGCGTCGTCCCGGACCGCGCGGTGACCAGGCCGCTCGCGGTATCCGCGGCGGTGATCCCGGTCCAGCCGGACATGTCCAGCGCCACGCCGGAGGTCGCCGCGACCGCGGTGAACGAGTGCCCGCTGCCGAGCGCCCGCACCGTCAGCCCGGCCGCGGCCGCGTCCTTGACCGCGGCGCAGATCTCGGCCTCGCTGCGCGGCCGGCTCCACCGGGCCGGGGTCGCCGTCGCGGTCCCGGCCCAGTTGCGCCATACGCGCCGGCCAGCGGACGGGTGGGCGGAAGGCTGGCTCCTCATTACTGGAGAGTATTCATATTTCACCAGCGCTGGTCTACTGTGCGAGCATGTCTGTCGATCAGGGCCGCCGGCTCGCCGGGCGTTCGGCACGGCCTTCCCCTGACGCCGCCCGCGAACGCTACGACCGGGCCACCGCCGACCTCGACCCGCCGCTGGCCCTAGTCGACCTGGGCGCGTTCGACCGGAACGCCGCCGACATGACGCGCCGGGCGGCGCTGGCCGGGAACGCGGGCCACCCGGTCCGGGTGGCGACCAAGTCGCTGCGCTGCCGCTTCCTGATCGAGCGCGCGCTGGCCACCCCGGGCTACCGCGGGGTGATGTGCTATTCGCTGGCCGAAGCCCTCTGGCTGCACGCCACCGGGACCAGCGACGACCTGCTGGTCGCCTACCCCACCGTGGACCGCGGGGCACTGCGGGCGCTGGCGGCGGACAGCCAGGCCAGACAGCACGTCACGATCATGACCGACTCGCAGGCGCACCTGGACGTGGTGGACCGCGCGCTGGGCGCCGGCCACCCGGAGATCCGGGTCTGCCTGGACCTGGACGTCTCCTGGCGCCCGCTGGCCCGGCAGCCGGCCGTGCACATCGGCACCCGGCGGTCTCCGCTGCACACCCCGGAGCAGGCGGCGGACTTCGCCCGGGCGATCACCCGGCGGCCCGGCTTCCGCCTGGTCGGCGTGATGGGGTACGAGGGCCAGATCGCGGGCCTGGGCGACGCGCCGCCCGGGCGTCCGGTCCGGGCCTGGATGATCAGGCTGATCCAGGGCCGCTCGATGCCTGAGCTGGTCCGGCGCCGGACCGAGGCGATCCGCCGGATCCAGGCCGTGGCCAGCCTGGAGTTCGTGAACGGGGGCGGCACCGGCAGCCTGGAGTCAACCGCCAGGGACACCTCGGTGACCGAGCTCACCGCGGGCTCCGGCCTGGTCGGCCCGACCCTGTTCGACGCGTACCGCCGGTTCAGCCCCGAGCCCGCCCTGCTCTTTGCCCTGCCGGTGGTGCGCCGGCCGGGTCCCGGCCTGGCCGCGCTGTTCTCCGGCGGCTACGTCGCCTCCGGCACCGGTACCCCGGACCGGCTGCCCCGCCCGTACCTGCCGGCCGGCCTCGGCCTCACCGGGGCCGAGGGTGCAGGCGAGGTGCAGACCCCGGTCCGCGGCCCGGCCGCGGACCAGTTGCAGGCCGGGGACCGGGTCTGGCTGCGCCACGCCAAGGCCGGCGAACTGGCCGAGCGCTTCCGCGAATACCACGTACTGCACGAGGACGGGCAGCTCAGCACCGTGCCCACGTACCGGGGCGAGGGCGAGTGCTTCGGCTGAGCTCCGGTGCGCCGGGCTAGCTGGAACGCCATGAAGCCCCGGATCCAGTGCGGTCGGCAGCAGCAGCCTGTGTCCTAGGACCCGGGAGCCAACCGCAATACCGAACGGTCGTATCAATCGCCTCTGGTCACTCTCTGTCCAACCGTGGCGACGCCGTCGCCGTCCTTATTGGTGCCGCGGCTCACCGAGCCGCTATTGGACTGTTGAGAGTTGAGGGGTTGAAGTCATGTTGATTGGGTCTAAGTTGTTTGCGCCCGGGCGCCGGGCCCGGCTCGGCTGGGGCCGACGGGTGGCGGCGGGGGCCGGGATCGCCTGTACTGCCTTCCTGCTTGCCGCTTGTAATGCCCAAGGCGACCCGTCCGTGGTGGTGACGGGCGCCCCGCACCCGGGTGTCGCCAGCTCGACCAGCGCCGCGGTCACGGCCAAGACCACGCCGCGCGTCTACCTGGCCGAGGGCCAGGACGTGCGGGGCCGCTTGCTGTACCGGCCGGCCTGTAAGTCGGGTTGTCCGCTGTCCGGCGACTCGACCGCGATCCTGGACACGATGACGTGGCCCACCTGGTCGGCCTCGAAGGCCGTCGGGACCGGCACGTACGAGCTGGACGGCTGCAACCCGGACTGCGCCGCCGGGCCGGTCTACAAGGTGCCCGCGGTGGTGACGCTGAGCAAGCCGGTCAAGGTGTGTTCCTCCGCCGGGACCCGCTGGGTCTGGAGCAGGGCCTCGTTCCGGTTCCCGCATGGCCTGCCCAAGGCCCTGCGGGGCAGCAACGCGCCGCTGAACCCATGGGTGTTCTCCTCGGTGAGCGCCGCCGCCCGGCACAGCTGTGCTGGCTAGGCCGGGCTAGCTAGCGATCTGATCGCAGATGGCACGCATGCCCCGGGCGAGTCCGGCGGCTGAGGGGGCTCGCCCCGGGTCGATCAGCCACTGCACCAGGACGCCGCTGACCAGCGCCTGGTGCAGTGAGCCGATCGCCCGCACCTTTTCATCGTCGGCGTCGTCCACCCCGTAGAGCAGCCGTGCCCACAGCTTCCTGCCGTCTTCCAGCCCGTCGGCCACGGCGGCACGCACCTCAGGGTCGCGCTGCGCCACGGTGAAGATGTCGAAGGTAGCGAGCCACACCTGGCTGCTGGCCTGGAACGAGTCGATGACCCGGGTCCAGAACTGCTCGAAGCGCTCCAGGGCGCTCTGCCCGGGATCCGGTTCGCCGATCGCCCGCGCCATCTCCGCGCCGAAGTCGTCCATGGCGGTGAGCACCGCCGCGTTGAGCAGCGCCCTGGTCGAGCCGTAGTGGTAGCCGATCGAGGCGAGGTTGGTACCCGAGGCCGCGACGATGTCCCGGGCGGTGGTGTGCGCGTAGCCCTTTTCCCGCAGACAGCGGACGGCACCGGCGAGCAGGTCTTCACGATGGCCCATGGCATGCATCCTAGCGAGGGATCTATACAAACGTACTATACAAGCGTCTTATACGTTTGTATGATACCAGCCATGACCAACATAGCCACGGGTAATCGAGCCCTGCGAAACCGACGCATCCTGATCTCCGGCGCGAGCGTGGCCGGTCCCTCCCTGGCCTGGTGGCTCGCCCGGCACGGGTTCCGCCCGACCGTGGTGGAACGCGCACCGCAGTTGCGCGGTGGCGGCTACGCGGTCGACTTCCGCGGCGCCGCCCACCTGTCTGTGCTGACCAAGATGGGCATCCTGGACCGGATCCGCGAGCGGCAGACACATCTGTCTGCCACCACCTACGTGGATGCGGACGGGCGCCGGGTGGCCAGCATGCCAGCCGGAATCTTCGCGGGCGACGTGGAGATCCTCCGCGGCGACCTGGGTCGCATCCTGTACGAGGCGACCAGGGACAGCACCGAGTACCTGTTCGGCGACTCGATCACCGGCCTGCACCAGGACGCCGGGGGCGTGCACGTCACCTTCCGCCGGGCCGCACCGCAGACCTTCGACCTGGTCATCGGGGCGGACGGACTGCACTCTGCCGTCCGCGAGCTGGCCTTCGGCGGCCGCCAGGACCCGGTCCGCGACCTCGGCCTGCACGTCTCCATCTTCGGCGTCCCTGATCGCTACGGCCTGGACCACGAGGGCCTGCTGTACAGCGTGCCCGGCCGGACCGCGGCGATCTTCAGCGCGCCGGGTACCGACGGGGTGGTGGCGCAGTTCTTCTTCACCGCCCCGGACGGCAAGGCCATCGAGTACGACTACCACGACACCACCCAGCAGCAGAAGATCCTGGCCGGCGCCTTCGAGGGCGTCGGCTGGCACGTGCCAGACCTACTCGGGCAGATGCCCGCGGCGACCGACTTCTACTTCGACTCGGTGAGCCAGGTGCGGCTGGACCGGTGGTCGTCCGGCCGGATCGCGCTGATCGGCGACGCGGGCTACGCTGCCGGGCCGGGCGGCAACGGCACCGGGACCGCGGTGGTGGCGGCCTACGTGCTGGCCGGGGAGCTGGCGGCGGCCGGCGGCGACTACCGCGGCGCGTTCGCCCGCTACGAGCACCTGCTCCGCGGTTACGTCGCGCGGGGCCAGAAGCAGGCCCTCGGTGGCCGGGACTTCCTCGCCCCGGCCACCGAGAAGAAGATCAGGCAGCGCGACCGGTTCTTCCGGATGCTGCCCTACCTGCCGACCAAGGGCCTGATCAGGTACCTGTCCACCCGAACCGCGACCGCCATCAAGCTGCCCGGATACCTGTAACGGTGCGGTACCGCCCGTCCCGGAGGGGACGCCACCTGTCCGCCTGGCTTGCGACGAGCCTTAGGGAGCCGTGCGCCTAAGCCCGGGTCGGCAGCATCTAAGGCGTCTTCGACCTGCGAATACTAGGAAATCGCCCGATCCGCGGCCCCCCGCCTTAGGCGCATCCTCGATATATAGGCACGTTCGTCCCGAGGAGACCGCGATGTACCCCAGCACCACCGTCAGCTACGACCTCGCCCAGGCCAGGATCGCCGACCTTCGTCACCAGGCCCGGCGCGATGGTCTCGCCCGCGCCGCGGCGCGCACCACCCGGCCGGACCGGACGCGAGTTCCGGGTCGCCTCCACCGGCCCGTCCGCCGGCACCGGGCCGCCCCCGCCGCTGGCTGACCCAGCTCAGCGAGCTCAGCCAGTTCGGCCACCGAGGAGTCACCATGTCATCCGTGCCGTGTGACTTTAGCGCCAGTGCGCTCAGCGGCAGTGCTCTTAGCACCGGGGCCGCCCGGGCCGATGCGCTGTTCGCATCGGCGCTGCAGCGCTCCGACGAACCCAGCCCCGGGCAGGTCCGGCGGGCGATCGCCGCGGCCGTCGCCGCCTACGGCGGCTCAGGCTGCGCGGCGCGAGTCGCGCAGGCCTTCGGCGAGCACCCCGAGACCGCCGTCACCCGGATGCGCTGGGCGCGCACGCTGGTCGCCCGTGCCATGCCCGCCACCTGCCTCGCCGCCTGAGCCGCCGCGCTCACCACACGGGGACTCATCACATGGGACCCGGCGCCGCCCTGGTCTCCACGACGGCGAAGGTGGCGGGGGGCATCGTGACCATGTCCTGCTTGATCGCGACCCCCGCGCTGGACGCGGCGAGCACGCCGGTGCCGCGCTGCCCGAGCGGCAGCCGGACCGCCTTTCCGCCGAGGTTCGCCGCGATCCTCAGCCGGCCCCGCCGGACCAGCAGCCAGCGCGCATCCTCATTGAAGTCCGCCTGCACCCGGTCCAGCCGCGGATCGGTCAGCTCGGGCCGGGCCCGGCGCAGCGCGATCATCTCCCGGTACCAGGCGTGCAGGCCGAGATACGGATCACGGTGCCGCTGCTCCCAGTCGAGCTTGGAGCGCAGGAAGGTGGCCTCGTCCTGGGGATCGGGCACGTCGGCAGCGGCCCAGCCGTGGCTGGCGAACTCGGCCTTGCGCCCCTCGGCGACGGCCTGGGCTAGCCAGGGCTCGATGTGGTCCGTGAAGTACTGCCACGGCGTATCCGCGCCCCACTCTTCGCCCATGAACAACATCGGGGTGTACGGCCCGGTCAGCACCAGGCCGGCGCCGACCTTGACCAGGTCCGGGGACAGCGAGGCGGCGATCCGGTCGCCGGTCGCCCGGTTCCCGATCTGGTCGTGGTTCTGCAGGTAGCCGAGGAAGCGGTGGGCCGGGACGCGGAACACGTCGACCTGCCGCCCGTGCCTGCGGCCGCGGAACGCGGACCAGCTACCGTCGTGGAAGAACACCCGGGTGTAGGTCTTGGCCAGCGCGGCCAGCGACCCGAAGTCGCAGTAGTAGCCCTGCCGCTCGCCGGTGATGGCGGCGTGCACCGCGTGGTGGAAGTCGTCGCTCCACTGCGCGGCCAGCCCGTAGCCGCCCGCCTCCCGGGAGGTGACCAGGCGGGGGTCGTTGGTGTCGGATTCGGCGATCAGGATCAGCTCGCGGTTGAGCAGGGCGGCCAGGGCGTGGACCTCGGTGGCCAGCTCCTCCAGGAAATGCAGGGCGCGGTGGTCCTCCAGCGCGTGCACCGCGTCGAGCCGCAGCCCGTCCAGGTGGTAGTCGCGCAGCCACATCAGCGCGTTGCCGATCAGGAACGCGCGTACCTCGTCGGATCCGGGCTGGTCCAGGTTGACCGCCGGGCCCCACGGCGTCACGTGCGCCTCGGTGAAGTAGGGCCCGAAGTCGCCCAGCCGGTTGCCGATCCCGACGTGGTTGTACACCACATCGAGCAGGACGGCCAGGCCGCGGTCGTGGCAGGCGTCCACGAACCGCTTGAGGCCGTCCGGCCCGCCGTACGGCTCGTGCACCGCCGACAGGTTGATCCCGTCGTAGCCCCAGCCGTGCCGCCCGGGGAACGCCGCGACCGGCATCAGCTCCACCGTGTGCACGCCGAGGTCGCGCAGGTGACCGAGCCGTCCGATGGCGGCGTCGAAAGTGCCGTCAGCGGTGAAGGTGCCGACGTGCATCTCGTAGATCACCGAGCCGTGCAGCGGGCCGCCACGCCAGCTACGGTCGGTCCAGCGAAAGGCGGAATGGTCGTAGGTGCGGCTCGGGCCCTTGATGCCGAACGGCTGGCGAAGGGAGCGCGGATCAGGCAGCAGCTCGCCATCATCCAGCCGGAACCCGTAGTCGATGCCGGCCGTCACGTGGGGCACGTCCGCGCTCCACCATCCGGTGCCGCCGTCAGCGCTCTCCTGGCCCATCGGGTAGCGCTGCCCGGCGACCTCGACGTCGACCCGGCCCGCGGCGGGGGCCCAGACGCTGAACGCGGTCACCGGATGCTGCCGTCGGCGCGCTCCTGGAGTTCGTTTTCCCAGACCCGGTCCGGGATGAGCAGTGCCACCGGGAGCCGTCTGGTCAGCTCGTCCAGGGGCGGCCGCAGGCCGGCGTGCCTGACCCCGGTGAACACGTCGCGCCAGTGCAGTTCGGGCAGCGGCAGTTCGGTGTCGGCCCAGCCGCCGCGCCGCCGCAGGCCAGCGGGCAGCCGGGTGACGACGGTGACCGCGTGGCCGCCGCGCAGGAAGGCGAACGCGTGCCCGGCGGCCGGTCCCTCGGCGGCCAGCGAGGTGTAGCTGTCGGCGAACCAGTCCGGGTGGTCGCGCCGCAGCCGCAGCGCCCGCGACGTCACCAGCAGCTTCTCCGCGTCCAGGCCGCCGCCGAAGGCCGTCTGGTCCGGGTTGGCGTCGAGCGCGGCCAGCAGCCGCTGGCGGCGCTGGTAGTCGACCGGCCTGCGGTTGTCCGGGTCGACCAGGGACAGGCCGGTCAGCTCACAGCCCTGGTATACGTCGGCCACGCCCGGCATGGTGAGCTGCACCAGCTTCGCGCCGAGGGTGTTCACCCGGGCGTCCGGCGCGATCCTGGCCACGAAGCCGGCGATCGCCGCGGTCAGTTCCGGGTCGCCGAGCACGGCGCCGGCCAGGCCGAGCACCGCGGACTCGTAGCCCAGCCGGCGCATCGTCCAGGACGTCCGCGTCTTGGCCTCGTGCATGGCCTTGCCGAGGTACTCGTCCAGCCGTTCCGGCCCGATCAGCCAGGCGCTCACCAGGGTCTGCCACATCAGGTATTCCAGGTCGGGTTCCGGGGCGCGCTCGGTGACCTCGGCCACGGCACCGTCGGCGAGCCACCGGGTCAGGCCGTGCCACTCGGCCGCCTGGTGACCCCAGTCCTGCGGCCACTCGGCCAGCACCGCCAGCCGGGCCCTGACGTCTTCCTGCCGCTTGGTGTCGTGCGTGGACAGCGTGGTCATGGTGCCCGGCCAGCGCCGGGCCAGCCGCCCGGCGGTGGCGTGGAACTCGGCCGGGCTGACGCCGAAGAGGTCAGGGTCACCGCCGACCTCGTTCAGCGCGGCCAGCCGGGACCAGCGGTAGAACGCGGTGTCCTCCACGCCCTTGGCCAGTACCGGCCCGGTGGTCTGGCCGAACCGGACGATCAGCTCGTCGCGGGCGGCCTGCTGGTCCGGGTCGGCGGTCACCTCGCCCAGGCCGAGGACCGCCGCGCGCACCGCGTCCAGGGCGGGATGCAGGTACTCGGCCAGCCGGTCCCGGGCCGCGGCCGCCGCCGCGGTGACCGCCGCCGCCGCGGCGGTGGACGGCGGCTCGCCCGGTGTCACGTAGGCCCGGTACACGCCGAACTCGGCCAGCACGGCGACCAGCACGTCGTACAGATCGCCGGCCGAGAACCCGTCCAGGGCCGGGTAGCCGGCCCGGGCGAACAGACGGGTCAGCCGGGCCAGCTCGGCGGCGAAGGTCCCGTTCGCGATGTCGTGCTTGGCGTCCCGCCCTACCTCGGCGAAGCTCTGCTTGCCGCCGGTGAAGCGGACGTACTCGTCGGTCAGCGGCACGTCCCCGGCGGGATCGATGAACAGGCCGCCGACCAGGGACAGGGCGTCGTATCCCGTGGTGCCCGCGCAGGGCCAGTCGGGCAGTTCCTCGCCGTGCGCCAGGATCTTCTCCACCACGATCCAGGCACCGCCGGTCTTGGCGGACAGCCGGGTCAGGTAGCCGCGCGGGTCGGCCAGCCCGTCGGGGTGGTCGACGCGCAACCCGTCGATCAGTCCCTCGTGCACCAGGCGCAGCAGCACCCGGTGGGTGGCGTCGAACACGTCCGGGTCCTCGACCCTGAGCGCGATGAGCGAGTCGATGTCGAAGAACCGCCGGTAGTTGAGCTGGGTGGCCGCGTCGTGCCAGTCGGTGAGCCGGTAGTGCTGCTGCGCCAGCAGCACGCCGAGGGGCAGGTCGGCCACGCCGTCACGGAGCGGGAGCACGTGGTCGAAGTAGCGAAGCACGGGCCCGCGGTGGGCGGCAGCGTTCTCCGGATTGCGGGGCGCGGTGTCGATGATGAGGTCGCCCAGGCACTCTTCCAGCGGCCCGGCCAGGATGGGCAGCAGCAGCTTGTCTTCCTGCGCCTCCCAGTCGATGTCGAACCAGTGCGCGAACTCCGACTTCCGGCCCTGGTAGAGCACCGACCACAGCTGCCGGTTGAGCGTTTCCGGGGTGGGCCGGGCCATGTGGTTGGGCACCACGTCGACGACCACCCCCAGACGGCGCCGGTGGAACTCGGCCACCATCTCGCGGAACGCGGGCTCCCCGCCGAGGTCCGTCGAGATCAGCGAGTGGTCGATGACGTCGTAACCGTGCGGCGAGCCGGGGTTGGCCTGCAAGATCGGCGACAGGTAGACGTGCGTCACGCCCAGCGTGGCCAGGTAGCCGGCCTGCTCGGCCGCCTGGCCGAACCCGAAGCTGTCCCTGAGCTGCAGCCGGTAGGTGGACACCGGGTGCTCGCGCCCGGTGAGCGGGCGGCCGGCGTGCCGGCCTGCGGGCTCAGCCACGGCGCAGCAACTGCACGGAGTGGTTGATCACGTTTATCGCGTCTCCCGGTTTGACGGGGTTCTCGTCTTCAAAATCCGTCGCGTGGACCGCCGTGTCCAGCACCTTGGACCAGCGGGGTCCGTAGCGGCGCGGCGGGATGACGAACCGGAGATCTTCCTCGCTGGCGTTGAACAGCAGCAGGAAGGAGTCGTCCTGGACCCGCTCGCCCCGCCGGTCCGGCTCGCTGATCGCCCGGCCGTTCAGGAACACGGTCAGCGACTTGGCGAACCCGGCGTCCCAGTCGTCGCCGGTCATCTCCTCACCGGCCAGGGTGAACCAGGCGATGTCGCCGAGCCGGTTGCGGCCGCCGCGGGCCGGCAGGCCGCGGAAGAACCGCCGACGGCGGAAC
>Ga0210397_10002442_pt1 | contig 11695 bp, 8 predicted proteins | sample IncBWH2OmetaG_FD_160126 | JGI IMG/M metagenome (GOLD analysis project Ga0210397, IMG submission 160126) | Forest soil microbial communities from Barre Woods Harvard Forest LTER site, Petersham, Massachusetts, United States - Inc-BW-H-2-O ...
GGTGGACAGCTCGGTCAGCCAGCCTTCGCCGGTGCCGACGATCTGCTCGGCCAGCGCCTTCTTCTCCTCGATCATGGCGTCGATCCGCTCCTCCAGGGTGCCGACGCAGACGAACTTGCGGACCTGTACGTTCCGGCGCTGGCCGATGCGGAACGCCCGGTCCGTGGCCTGGTCCTCCACGGCCGGGTTCCACCACCGGTCGACGTGGATCACGTGGCTGGCCGCGGTCAGGTTGAGCCCGGTGCCGCCGGCCTTCAGCGACAGCAGGAACAGGGCCGGCTCGTCGAGCTCGCCGAACGTCTCGACCATCGCGTCCCGCTGTTTCTTCGTCGTGCCGCCGTGCAGGAACAGCACCGGGCAGCCGAGCCTGGCCGCCAGGTGCGGCTGCAGCATCCGGCCGAACTCGGCGTACTGGGTGAAGCACAGCGCCTTGTCGCCCTCGGCCACGATCTCGTCGCAGATCTCCTCGAGCCGGGCCAGCTTGCCGGACCGGCCGGACAGCCGGGAGCCGTCGCCGAGCAGGTGGGCCGGGTGGTTGCACACCTGCTTGAGCTTGGCCATGGTGGCCAGCACCAGGCCGCGGCGGCTGATGTCGTCGCTGGCCTCCTCGATGCGGCTGAGCATGTCGGTGACCGTGGCCTGGTACAGGCTGGCCTGCTCGGCGGTGAGGTTGCACCAGACCTTCATCTCCTGCTTTTCCGGCAGGTCAGAGATGATCGTCTTGTCGGTCTTCAGGCGGCGGAGCATGAACGGCTGGGTGAGCCGCTTGAGCGCCTGCGCCGCCTCGGGCGAGCCGTGCCGCTCGATCGGGACCGCGTACCGCTCCCGGAACCGCTCGGCCGGCCCGAGCAGGCCCGGGTTGGTGAAGTCCATGATCGACCACAGCTCGGACAGCCGGTTCTCCACCGGCGTCCCGGTCAGCGCGATCCTGGCCGTGGCGGGCAGCGCGCGGACGGCCCGCGCCTGCCTGGTGGCGTGGTTCTTAATGTTCTGGGCCTCGTCGCAGACGACCCGGGCCCAGGTCACCTGGCCGAGCGCGGCCTGGTCCCTGGTGGCCACGCCGTAGGTGGTGATGACCAGGTCGGCGCCCTCGGTCAGCAGAGCGGCGAGCGACTCGCCGTCCAGTCGGTCCGCGCCGTGGTGCACGTGCACCCGGAGGTCGGGGGTGAACCGCGCCGCCTCACGCTGCCAGTTGCCGACCAGCGACATCGGGCACACCAGCAGCGTGGGGTGCCCCCCGGGCTGGCCGGCCACGAGGGACAGCAGCTGGATGGTCTTGCCCAGGCCCATGTCGTCGGCCAGGATGCCGCCGAGGCCGAGCTCGCCGAGGAAGGACAGCCAGGACAACCCGCGCTGCTGGTACGGGCGCAGCTCACCGGAAAAGCCGGCCGGGGTCGACATCGGCCGCAGCCGGTGGTCGACCTGGCCGGACAGCAGGTCGCCCAGCCAGCCGTCGGCGTCGACCCCGACCAGCGGGACCTCCTCGTCCGGGCCGCCGGCTCCCGTGCCCTCGAGTCCCAGGCCCATCCCGGCCGTCAGCGCGTCCGCGGCGGTCATCGTCCCGGCCTGGTTGCGTTCGAGGAACTTCAGCGCCGCCTTCAGGTGCGCGTCGTCCAGCTCGACCCACTGGCCGCGCAGCCGGACCAGCGGGACCTTCAGCCGGGCCAGCTCGGCCAGCTCGTCGGGATCGAGCGCCTGGTCGCCTACTGCCACGTCGTACCGGAAGTCCACCAGGTCACCCAGGCCGAATCTGGCTACCCCCGCCCCGGCGGGCGACGTGCCGGACGCGGTCCGGCTCCGCGTGGTCAGCTTCAGCCCGAGCCTGGCCTTGCGCACCCAGTCCGGCATCAGCACGCCGAATCCGGCGCCGGCCAGCAGCGGCCCGGTCTCCTTGAGGAACCGGAACGCGCCCGTGGTGTCCATCTCCACCAGGGCGGGCGCCGCCTCGCGCAGCGCGTCGTCGAGGTCGCCGAAGAGCCGGGCGGCGGCGCCCAGGCCGGCCAGCAGCTCCTCCACCGGGTCGCCGCCGGCCGCGAGCCCGGCGGCGAGGCCGGACCAGACGTCGGCGGCGGAGACCATCAGGCTCGGGTCGTCGGCGGATTGCAGCGCGAACTCGACCCGCCAGGGATCGGCCTCGGGAGCAGCGGGCTCGGCGAGCCGGAAGCAGGTCCGTACCGGGCCGGCCGGGATCTCGGCGCTATCCCGCCACGCGTCGAGCTCGGCGGCCAGCGCGGCCGCTTCCGCTTCGTCCTCCGGGGTCACCACGTCGACGCGGGCATCGGCCGTGGTCAGGGCCATCACGAACCGTTCGGCTAGCGGGAGCCGGGCTGGGATGCGGCCGCGCCGGACGGGCAGCAGCGGGGCGGTCAGCCGGGCCCGCGCGGCCGCGTCGGTCAGGGCGTCCAGAGAGCTGCCGAGCAGCGTTCCGGGTGCGTCGCCCACGACGGCCCGGCAGGACGGGGGCATGGCCGCGGCCAGGTCACGGGCGCGCTGCGCGTCGGCACCACCGAGCACCGGCCACCACCGCGCCGTATAAGCGTCGCCCTCGGCCTCGAGCACGGGCAGCACCCGGCCGCGGGCGGCCAGGCCGGCCGCGAACCGCGCCACCGCGGCCAGGTAGGTCAGCGACCCGCCGGCCATGGCCGCGTCGCCGGGCGGGCCGGAGCCGCCCCAGCCGGGTTCACACAGCAGTGCCAGCGCGGAGGCGGGGCCGAAGGCGAGCACGGGCACCCGCCAGCCCGCCAGCGACACCCGGCCGCGCCGGGCCGGAACCGGAGCTGCCAGAGCCAGCGGGGCTCCGGGTGCCTCTGGAGCTCCCGGGGCCTCCGGGCGGACGAGTTCCGGCGAGGCCAGCGGGCCGCCGCCGGCCGACGGCAGCCGCAGGGTCAGCTCGTCGTAGACGGCTTTGCGGACCGCGTCGCCCGCCGCCGTGCTGGCCGGCCCGGGCGGCCCGGGCGGCCCGGCTGAGGACGCCAGCAGGTCGGCCAGCTCGGCGGCCTGGCTGGCGAACGGATGCGGCCGTGGCAGGTGCACGCCTGGAGGCGCCGCCGCCGCCCGCGACGGCAGGTCCGGGTCCTCGGCCCACAGGCAGAGCGCGCCGTGCGCCCAGACCCCGTGGATAACCCGCATGACATGCTCCCGATCGCGCCTTCGCCCACGCTAACAAGCCGGTAGGACAATTACGCCGCGGTACGGCGTTCCCGGCCCTATTTGGGCGCTTCCTGCGCGGCCGTCGCGTTCGGGCCGGGCTTGGACCCGGCGTCCCCGGGGACGGCCGTCTCATCCTTCGGGGCGATCTTGCGGAACTGCTTGTTCATGGATCTGAGCAGGAAAACCAGGGCCACGCCAATGGCCGCGACCACCAGGAACCCGAGCACCCCGGGGGTGACGTCATTACCGGGCGGCGAGGACGCGGCGACGGCCGCCGCCAGCACGCCGAACGTCAAAGGCACACCCTCTCCCGGACGCCCGCGAACAGGTCGTCCTCGGGCAACTCGCTATCCACGACAGACCTAGCCAGATGATAGTCCTCCGTGGGCCACACGGCCTGCTGTACTTCCAGCGGGCAGCGGAACCAGAAGCCGTCCGGGTCGATCTGGGTGGCGTGCGCGAGCAGGGCCTGGTCCCTGACCGTGAAGTAGTCTCCGCACGGCACCCGGGTGGTGATCTCCGGCTCGCGCCAGTCGTCGCCGCGCTCCTTTTCCCGGTCGGCCCATTCCTCGAAGATCTTGGTGTACGGCGACTCCAGGCCGCGGCGGAGCATCTCCTCGTGCAGGGCCACGAACTTGGCCCCGTGGAAGGAGACGAAGTAGTACAGCTTGAGCGGCTGCCAGGGGTCGCCGGAATCCGGGTACGCGTCCGGGTCGGCGGCGGCCTCGAAGGCGGCCACGCTGACCTCATGGGTCATCACGTGGTCCGGGTGCGGGTACCCGCCCTTCTCGTCGTAGGTGAGCATGACGTGCGGCCGGAACTCCCGGATCGCGCGGACCAGCGGCTCGGCCGCCTCGGCCACCGGCGTGAGCGCGAAGCAGCCCTCCGGCAGCGGGGGCTTGGGGTCGCCCTCGGGCAGCCCGGAGTCGACGAACCCGAGAAAGCGCTGCTCCACCCCGAGGATCTCCCTGGCCCGCGCCATCTCGGCCCGCCGCACCGCGGCGATGTCCGCCTTGATCTCGGGCCGGTCCATGGCCGGGTTCAGGATGTCACCGCGCTCGCCGCCGGTCAGCGTGCAGACCAGGACCTGGACGCCCTCGCGGACGTAGCGCGCCATGGTCGCCGCGCCCTTGCTCGACTCGTCGTCCGGGTGCGCGTGCACGGCCATCAACCTGAGCTGGTCGGCTCCGCTGTCCAAACTTTCCAACGCTGATCTCCCTCGTTAACCCCTGCTGGCCCCCGCGGGGACGACTCGCGGAAACTTCTAGTCCCGAAACACCAGTTCGGCGGTGCGACATTCCCCGTTCCGGGTCAGTTGGCCCGGTACTCCCATTTGACTAGAACGCATTAGTCGCCGACCCTAGTTAGCCTGAGAGATTACCCCCGAGGACCGACCATGGTCCCGCGGACTGCAAGTCCTGCACAGTACCAAGGAGTGCCCGTGACTGAGACGCGCGACGACAGCGTCACCTGGATGAGCCAGGAGGCGTACGACCGGCTCAAGGCCGAACTTGACCACCTCTCTGGACCGGGACGCGTCGATATCGCGAAGAAGATCGAGGCGGCCCGAGACGAGGGCGACCTGAAGGAGAACGGCGGGTACCACGCGGCCAAGGACGAGCAGGGCCAGATCGAGGCGCGGATCATCGTCCTGCAGCACATCCTGGAGAACGCCCGCGTCGGCGGGCCGCCGCGCACCGACGGGGTGGTCGGCCCCGGCATGACGGTCACGATCAGGTTCGTCAAGGACGACGAGGAGGTGACGTTCCTGCTCGCCTCCCGCGAGGAAAGTGGCTCGCCGATCGACGTCTACTCGCCCCGCTCGCCGCTCGGCGCCGCCATATCGGGCAAGAAGGTCGGCGAGAAGGCCACCTACTCGCTGCCGAACGGCCGGGCCAACACGGTGGAGATCCTCGAGGCGGTCCCGTACGTGGGCACCTGAGGCCCCCAGATTTAACCCGAACGGGCCGTGGTGGCAGCCACCACGGCCCGTTCCGGCTGCTCCGGGCCGGAAGCCCGGTCAGGACACGAGTTCCGGCTCCTGGCTGGCGGCCTCGCCGGCTCCCGCCGCCGGCGTGCGGCCGCGCAGCGGCACTTCCTTGATGAACCAGGCCAGCGCGAAGATGACCACCGCCGCGGGGAGCGCCCAGATGAAGACGTGCTGGATAGCGTCCGCGATCGCGGCGAAGACGTCGTGCCTGACCAGCGCGGGCAGTGAGTTGACTGTGGCCGGGTTGAGCTGTCCCCCGCTGGCGCTGATGTGCACGCCGGGGCCGGCCGCGGCGCCGAGCGACTCCGTCAGCTGACGGGCGAAGAGGGCGCCGAACGCGGCCACGCCCAGCGACCCGCCGATCTGCTGGAAGAACATCCGGGCGCTGCTGGCTACGCCCATGTCCTTCTGCTGCACGCTGTTCTGCGCGATCAGCGAGACCATCTGCATGAGGAAGCCCATACCGAGGCCCAGGACCACGTAGTAGAGCGCCGATTCCAGCCGCGTCGTGCCGGTGTCCAGGCCGGACAGCAGGAACATGCCGACCGCCATGATGCCGCCGCCGAGGATGGGGAACACCTTGTACCGGCCGGTCTTGGTGGTCACCTGCCCAGCCACGATCGAGGTGACGGTCACGCCGAGCATCATCGGCGTCAGCGCCAGGCCGCTCACGGTCGGCGACTCGCCCTGTACTGTCTGCTGGAACAGCGGCAGGAACGTCATCGCGCCGAACATGGCCAGGCCGGTGAGGAAGGTCATGGCCATCGACAGGGAGAAGTTCCGGTTGCGGTAGACGTGCAGCGGCATCATCGGCTCGGCCGCCCGCATCTCGGTGACGTAGAACGCCACGCCGGCGGCCACGGTCAGCAGGGCGAGGCCGATGATCTGCGGCGAGCCCCACGCATACTGGGTCCCGCCCCAGGTGGCCAGCAGGATGAGCGCGGTCGCGGCCACGGCGAGCAGGGACCCGCCCAGGTAGTCGACCTTATGGCTGACCTTGTGCGCGGGCACGTGCAGGACGGCGAGCAGGTAGATCAGCGCCGCGCCGCCCAGCGGGATGTTGATGTAGAAGATCCAGCGCCACGAGAACGAGGTGGTGATGAACCCGCCGAGCAGCGGCCCGCCGATGGTGGCGAGCATCATGACCACCATCATGTAGCTCATGTACTTGCCGCGCTCGCGCGGCGCCACGATGTCGCCCAGCGTCGCCATCGCGCCCACCATCAGGCCGCCGGCCCCCAGGCCCTGGATGGCGCGGAAGGCGATCAGCTGGTCCATAGACTGCGACAGGCCGGACAGCGCCGACCCCGCCAGGAAGATGAGGATCGCGGCGACGAAGAACTTCTTCCGCCCGTACATGTCGCCGAGCTTGCCGTAGAACGGCGTGGTGATCGTGGACGCGAGGATGTAGGCCGTCACCACCCAGGACAGGTGCGCGACCCCGCCCAGGTCGCCGACGATCCGCGGCAGCGCGGTGCTCACGATGAGGTTGTCGAGCATGGCCAGCAGGATCGCCATCAGCAGCCCGGGCAGCACGATCATCACCTCGCGCGGGGGCAGGAACTGCCCGCCCGCTCCGCTCGCGCTGGCCGGTCCGCTACCCTGCCCCGATCCGGTGCCTGGACTAGCCGTTGATTCCGCCACCCGCTACTCCTCTTTCCGCCGTCTTCCCGTCCGCGTCCGGCTGGCGTCGTTGACTTACCGGCCGGCAAGTCAATATGCTAGAACCGTAACTAACCGGCCGTCAAGTAAAAATAGGGCGGCACAGGCTCCGCCTAGGGATGGCGAAACGGACATGGAACACACGGCGCCCACGCCGCGGACCGATACCAGGTCCCGCGTGCAGAAGGTGGCGCTCGAGCTGTTCGCTGAGCAGGGGTACGAGAAGACGTCCCTGCGCGAGATCGCCGAGCGCCTGGGCGTGACCAAGGCCGCGCTCTACTACCACTTCAAGTCCAAGGAAGACATCGTCCACAGCTTCACCGACGACTACTTCGCCGAGCTCGACGCGCTCCTGGACTGGGCCAAGGATCAGCCGCGCGGCGAAGCGAGACGCTACGAGCTGCTGGACCGCTACGTGGGTGTCGTGCTGGCCAGCAACGAGGTCTTCCGCTTCCTCGAGCAGAACCGGGCTTCGGTACAGTCCATGGAGGCGGGCAAGGAGCGGTTCGCCCGAGTCCGCGTCCGGCTCAACGCGCTCGTCGATGTGCTGGTAGGTCCGGAAGCCCCGCTGCGCGACCGGGTGCGAGCCACCACCGCCGTGCTCTCCGTAGGCGCGACCTGCATGTTCTTCCTGCAGGAAGTGGACGACCGGGACAAGCTCCGGGCCATCGTCCTGGAGATGGCCACCGACCTGATCAGCTAGCCCGCGTTCAGGCTCTGCCGTGCTTACTTGGCCGTCAGCGAGTAATGGGAGACTGAGAATGTCTCCGGCGCACCACCGGTAGAGCAGATCTCAAAGCCGAAGTCGATCTGACTGACCGCCGCACCGGAGGACACAATCCGCCGGGACTGCAGGTCCCGCAGCATAGGCAGGATGTCTATGGTGCCGGACTGCGTGTTGGCATTCCTGGACCAGATGATTTCATCGCTGCCGTCCCGCAGTAGTGTCCACTTCTGGGCGCCGAAGGTGGCGGTGCCGATCTGGTCGGCGCCGCCGGTCCCTCTGTTGGCGTTATCTACCCAGATCATGATCTCGGTCGGACCGGACGTACCCGAGAGCCAGATGTCGTAGGCGGCCTCGGCGTTCGTGCCAGGGACTGCGTTCATGTTCTCAGCGAAGGTGCTTTCCAGTTGCTTCAGCCGACTGAGCGGAGTATCGCTCATCGTGTCGCCGTTGTTCCATCCGCCGCCGCTCCAGTTGTTGAACAACTGCTGGGTATTGGGGTAGCTCAGTACCGCTGTGTTGCGGGCTGGCGCCTTGGCCCGGACATACCATGTGCCGGGGTTAGCGGCAATAAGGGTCTGCGTCATGCCCGTCCCGCCGGCCGCCCACATGTTGTTAGCGACATAGGTGTTGTAACCATTGGTATTGGTGATCTTCGAGTAGTCGAAGGGACCGATCACTCCGTCCAAAGCCGATGTTGACCGACCTGTCGGTAGACGCGTCGGGGTCGGTGCAGACGTCGGGGTCGATGCAGACGTCGAGGTTGGGGTCCGGGTTGAGGTTGAGGTTGGGGTTGGGGTTGATGCGGCGCCGCCGCCACAAGCTGCGAGCCCAGCCGTCAGCGCCAAGGCGGCCGTCCGGGCGAGCCAGATCGCAGCTACGCTCCTCCTACGTGGGAGAGAACCGCCGTTTGCCCTAGCTATGCCTGCCATTGATGCTGACATCCCCCGATCTGCGTGTTTCCGCTCATTCTGCTTAGCCGGCAAGCCAGGATCACGCAACACGTCCTATGAGTCAGTAGTTTGGGTCGCGTGTGGCAAGCGCGCATCGGAGCGCACCAGCGGGAGCACCCTGTAGGGGACCTGCGTGGCCAACGAGATGACGGTGGCGGAGCGGACCACGCCGTCGGTGGAGACGATCGCGTCGAGCACGCGCTGCAAGTCCGCGTTGCTCCGGGCGACCACCCGGCAGAGCATGTCGCCTGCGCCGGTGATCGTATGCAGTTCAAGCACCTCCGGGATCTCAGCTAGTCGTTCGGCCACCGGGTCATGGCCGCCAGCTTGGCGGATCTCGAGGGTGATGAACGCAGTCACCTCGTAGCCTAGGGCGGCCGGAGCAACATCAGGCCCGTACCCGGTGATTACGCCGCGGTCCTGCAGCCGTTCCAGGCGGGCCTGCACAGTGCCGCGGGCGACCCGGAGGCGCCGGGAGGCCTCGAGTACGCCCACCCTAGGCTCGGCAGCGAGCAGTTCGATCAGGGCCGCGTCCAGACGATCCACACGCCCGGGCGAAGTAGTAGTAGTCATGGTGTACAGAGGTACCATCACTCCTTCGGAATTAATAGACAGATTGGCTAGTAAAAACGCTCGCAGTTGCGCAGTTTGGAAGCTGCTGCGCATCCTGACGTCATGACTAGACCAGCGCAGGACGGACCCCTCGGCTTTCCCGTCGTGGGCATGGACGCCGTGGTGTTCGCGGTCGGCAACGCGAAGCAGGCGGCGCATTACTACTCGACCGCGTTCGGCATGCGGCGGACCGCCTACCGCGGCCCGGAAACCGGCTACCCCGACGAGGCGGTGCACGTGCTGGAGTCGGGCGGCGCCCGATTCGTCTTCCGCGGCCCGGCACGGGCCCGGACCCGGCTCGGCCGGCAGGTCGCCGCGCACGGCGACGGGGTCACGGACCTGGCCCTCGAGGTCAGCTCGGCCGAGGAGGCCTACGACTACGCGGTCGCGCACGGCGCGCACGGCCTGGAGGCGCCGCATCTGCTCGAGGACGACTACGGCAAGGTCGTGGTGGCCGCCATCGCCACCTTCGGCGAGACCCGGCACACCCTGGTGGAGCGGTCCGGCTACTCGGGTCCCTACCTGCCCGGGTTCGTCCCGGCCGAGCCGGTCGTGGCACTAGGCCAGCGCGCCTTCTTCACCGAGATCGACCACTGCGTCGGCAACGTCGAGCTCGGCAAGATGGACGAGTGGGTGGACTTCTACCACCGGGTGATGGGCTTCACCAACATGAAGGAGTTCGTCGGCGACGACATCGCCACCGAGTACTCGGCGCTGATGAGCAAGGTCGTCGCGGACGGGACCCGGAAGGTGAAGTTCCCGCTGAACGAGCCGGCCGTCGGTAAGCGCAAGTCGCAGATCGACGAGTACCTGGAGTTCTATGGCGGTCCCGGGGTTCAGCACATCGCGGTGGCCACCGACGACATCGTGGCGAGCGTCCGCGCCATGCGCGCGGCCGGGGTGGAGTTCCTGGCGACCCCGGGGGGCTACTACGACGAGCTCGGCTCGTGGGTCGGCGAGACCCGGGTGCATGTCGACGAACTGCGTGAGCTGGGCATCCTGGCCGACCGGGACGAGGACGGCTATCTGCTGCAGATCTTCACCCAGCCCGTGCAGGACCGGCCTACGGTTTTCTTCGAGCTGATCGAGCGGCACGGCTCGCAGGGGTTCGGCAAGGGTAACTTCAAGGCGCTGTTCGAGGCGATCGAGCGAGAGCAGGCCCGGCGCGGCAACCTGTGATCTTCAGCGGCCTTCGTTCCCAGCTTGGGCAAACTCCTGCCAGGCGAGGTCGAGGCTGTGCCGCGAGGCTAGGGTCCTGGGGTGATCAGCCCCGAACAGCCGCTCGCACGCCGCCAGGTTCTCCTCGAACAAGGGGATGGCATCGGCGGCCCGGCCGGTAGTCCGGTAGGCGCTGGCGAGATTGTTCCGCGACGCGAGGGTTCTGGAATCGTCGGCACCGAATAGCCGCTCCCGGGCGGCAAGCACCTGCTCGACGAGCGGGACGGCGTCGGCGACCCGGCCGGTCTCCCGGTACGCTCGGGCCAGGTCGTTACGCGCCCGTATGGTGTCCGGGTCGTCGGGGCCCAGCAGACGATCGAGGTCCGCGGTGAGCGGCTCGCCGATCGCGATGGCGTGCGGCATGGCGTCACCCAGCTCGACCAGGTGATTGAGCGCGAGGGATCGAAGCCGCGTCAGCATCGTGGGTACCTGCTCGCCGGCGTCATCCGCGGCCGTTCCCGCGTTTTCCGCCAGCGCCGCGACCTGGGCGAGCATTTCCATGACCGCCGCGTGGTCCGGATGCTTCGCGAGCTCCGCGACGGACTCTTCCACGGCGGAGGCGGCCACCCGGCACACCGGCACGAGGCGTCCCTGCCGGGCTAGCCCGGCTCGGATTACTTGCGCCGCGAGGCGGTGCACGCTGACGGCCTGGCCATCAAGGCTGAAACCTAGCAGTGACCGCTCGTTCAGCCGTTCCAGCGCCTGATCCACCATGGACGCGCCGACCCGGCGACCGCCGCCGAGCAGCGTGCCCGCCTGCCCGGCGGAACGCAGCAGGTCGCGGTGGACCACGGCCGGCGACAGCATGGCCACGAGTTCCATCAGCCCGATGCTCACGCCCAATCGGTCGGCGTAGGACGCGGCCTCCATGGCCAGCAGCACCGTCTCCGCCACGCCCGGTGGCGACGACTGCTCCTCCTCGTCCTCCCGGACCAGATGATCCTCGGCCGACAGCGCCCGCAACTTCGCCAGGTACCCCGCGTAACCCACATGCTGCTTAGCGATCATCCCCGCCGCCTGATCCAGGGCCAGCGGCAGATACCCCAGCTGGACGGCCAGGGCCAGGGCACCATCCTCGTCGGCCAGGCCGGTCCGCCCGCCTAGCAAGGCCAGTGCCTCATCGGCGCTGAACACGTCGACCGGGACGCTCGTTCCCAGCTCCGCAATTGGCTCACGGACCGCGGTGATCAGGACCCGGGCCTCCCCGGCGGCCGGTACGAACGGCCGTATCAGACCAAGATCCTCCACGTCATCGAAGACCAGCAGGCGAAAGCTCCCGTCAGCCTCCAGCCAATCCCGGACCGCCTGGCCCGCGTCGGCCGGGTCCGGCCGGGAACCTCCGGCCGATAGCCCGGCTGCTTCGGCCACCGCGACCAGCCCGGCCCG
>Ga0210397_10002443_pt1 | contig 11693 bp, 9 predicted proteins | sample IncBWH2OmetaG_FD_160126 | JGI IMG/M metagenome (GOLD analysis project Ga0210397, IMG submission 160126) | Forest soil microbial communities from Barre Woods Harvard Forest LTER site, Petersham, Massachusetts, United States - Inc-BW-H-2-O ...
CCTAACGGGAAGGCCTCGGCCGACAGGTCGGCGTCGGTGATGGACTGCAGGAGCCGCCGGGCGTTCGGCCCCATCACCGGGATCATCGCCAGGACCTGGCTGATGTCGGTGACGGTGGCGAACTCGTCCGGGCCGATGTGCCGTTCCAGCCAGTCCCGGTCGCGGCCCAGGGTGGCGGGGCCGGAGAGCACCAGGAACCGGGCCTCGTCCAGCCGGGTCACGGTGACGTCGGCCTCGATCCCGCCGTGCGGGTTCAGCCACTGCGTGTAGACGATGCGGCCCGGCTCGGCCGCCACGTCGCCCGCGCTGACCCGCTGCAGCACGGCGGCCGCGTCCCGGCCCTGCACCAGGAGCTTGCCGAACGAGGAGGTGTCGAACATGCCGACGGCCTCGCGGACGGCGCGGTGCTCGGCCGCCGAGTGCTCGAACCAGTTCTGGCGGCCGAACGAGTACTCGTACTCGCGCTTGACGCCGGCCGGGGCGTACCAGTTGGCGCGCTCCCAGCCCAGCAGCTCGCCGAAGACCGCCCCGGCCGCGGTCACCCGGTCGTGCAGCGGGCTACGGCGCAGCCCGCGGACGCTGGAGCGCTGCTGGTAGGGCCAGTGGATCTCGTAGGCGAGGTCCAGGGTCTCGGTGACGCGCTGCTCGAGGAAGCGCCGGTTGGTCTCGTGCGGGGCGGCCCGGCGCGGATCGGTCTCGGGCAGGTCGACCGGCGAGCGCCCGTCCACGATCCAGTCGGCCAGGACCGAGCCGGCCCCCGGGCCGGACAGGAAGCCGACCGAGTTGAACCCGGCGGCGACGAAGAGGTTGCGCACCCCGGGCGCCTCGCCGAGATGGTAGAGGCCGTCCGGGGTGAAGCTCTCCGGCCCGCAGAAATGCAGCCGGATGCCGGTCTCGGCCAGGACCGGCAGCCGCTTTATGATCTGCTCGTAGAACGGCCCGAGGTGGTCCCAGTCCTCGGGCAGCCGGGTGAACTCGGCGTCGGCGGGAATGCCGCGGGAAGACCACGGATAACTGCCCGGCTCGAAGAAGCCGACCATGAGCCCGGCGCCCTCGTTCTTCACGTACGCGTAGTCCGGGGCCGTCTTGATCGTGGGCAGGCCGGGCGGCAGGCCGGGGATGGCCTCGGTGACGACGTAGTAGTGCGCCAGCGCCTGGAGCGGGACGCCGACGCCGGCCAGCGCGCCGAACTCGCGTCCCCACATACCGGGAGCCGCCACCACGTACTCGGCTTCGATGTCCCCGTGCTCGGTGCTGACGCCGGCCACCCGCCCGTCCCGGCGGATGACCCCGGTCACCGCGGTGTTCTCGACGATCCGCACGCCGTGCTGCCGGGCGCCCGCGGCCAGGGCCATCGTGGTGTCGGTGGCGTTGCCGCGCCCGTCGTCCGGGTAGTAGACCGCGCCGGCGAGGTCGCCCGGATACAGCGGGGGGAACAATTCGGCCGCCTGCTCCGCGGAGATGGCCTCGGCGGTGATCCCGTTGGCCCGGGCGGCCGAGGCCTGCCGGAGCAGTTCCTCCAGGCGTTCGGCGCCGTCGGCCAGGTGCAGCGTCCCGGTCCGCTCGAACCCGGTGGCGAAGCCGGTCTCCTCCTCCAGCGAATGGAAGACCCGCAGGCTCCGCCGGACGATCTCCCGGGTCCCGTACGTCGGCCTGGCCTGGGTGATCAGGCCGGCCGCGTGCCAGGTGGTGCCGGAGGTCAGCCGCTTGCGCTCCACCAGCACCACGTCGGTCCAGCCTCGCTTGGCCAGGTGGTAAGCGGTACTGCAGCCGACCACGCCGCCTCCGACCACGACGACCCGGGCCCGCGCGGGCAGCTCATGCGCGTCATTCACTACGGCAGCGTAAGGACGCCCGTCCTAGCTGGTCAATCGGTGCTACGTCAGGGGCTTCCGCCCATCTGGCTCATCACCTCGTCGCGGGAGATGTTGAACCGGTCGGTGAACTTGATGAGCTCTTCTGTGGAAACCGGATCGGGCAGCTCCCGTTCCGCCTCCTCGGCCGCCTCCGTGTAACCCAGGCGACGCAGCGTGTGAATGAACCACTGCCTGTCCTGTGCCAATGGATTCACCTTTCGGTTGCTGCTCCCCTAGTCGAGCCTAACCAGAGGGACTGACCGGGGAAGATTGGGCCATGATGCTCCTGTCAGATGCCGAACGGGACCGGCTGCTCGTCTTCCTCACCGCGGAACTCGCCCGGGCAAGGCGGCGTCGCGGCCTGCGGCTGAATGTGGTGGAAGCGACGGCGCTGGTCGCGGACGCGGTGTGCGAGGCGGCCAGGGACGGCGGGCGCCTGGCGGACGCGATCGAGGCGGGCCGTTCGGTGCTGGCCGAGCCGGACCTGCTGCCGGGGGTGGTCCGCGCCGTCCCCGAGGTCCGGGTGGAGGCGACCTTCGACGACGGCACCCGGCTGGCCGTGGTGCGCGACCCGTTCCGCGCCGGGGTCGCCGAGGTGCCCGAGCCGGCCGGGATGGCCGGGTCCGTGGTGGTGGAGGTGACCAACACGGCGGCCGTCCCGATCTCGGTGACCAGCCACTTCCACTTCTTCGAAGCCAATCCCCGGCTGCGCTTCGACCGGGCGGCGGCGTACGGCATGCACCTGGCCGTCGCCGCGGGCGCGGCGGTACGGTTCGAGCCGGGCGGCACCCGCCAGGTCGGGCTGGTCCGCATCGGCGGGCGGCGGGTGGTGATCGGGTTCGCCGGCCTGGTCGACGGGCCGCTGGACGCGCCCGGGGCGCGGGAGCGGGCCCTGGAGAAGGCCAGGGCCTGCGGATACGCCGACACGGGCCAGCCATGACCAGCACAGCCGTCAACGGGCCGACCGCCGGGGACCTGATCGAGCTGGCCGACACCGGGCTCGTGATCCGGGTCGAGGCGGACGCGCAGCAGGCCGGCGACGAGTTCCGCACCGGTTTCGGCAAGACGGCGCGGGACGGGATGCACCTGCGCGCGGCCACCGCGTCGCAGACCTGCGACGTCGTGGTGACCAACGTGACCCTGCTCGACCCGGTGACCGGCATCCGCACCGTATCGATCGGCGTGCGGGAGGGGCGGATCAGCGCGATCGGGCGGGCCGGGAACCCGGACACGCTGGACGGGGTGGACGTGGTGGTGGGCACCGGCAGCACGATCGTCCCCGGCGACGGCCTGCTCGCCACGCCGGGCGCGGTCGACACCCACGTGCACCTGCTCTCCCCGCGCGTCCTGGAGGCGGCGCTGTCGTCCGGCGTGACCACCGTGATCGGCCAGGAGATCGGCCCGGTGTGGGGAGTCGGGCTGAATTCGCCGTGGCTGCTCCGCCGGGCGTTCGGCGCCTTCGATCAGTGGCCGGTGAACGTCGGCTTCCTGGCCCGCGGGTCCTCCTCCCACCCCGGGCCCTTGATAGAAGGGCTGGCCGCGGGCGGCGCCTGCGGCTTCAAGGTGCACGAGGACCTCGGCGCGCATCCGCGCTGCCTGGACACCGCGCTGACGGTGGCCGACGAGTACGACGTTCAGGTGGCGCTGCACACCGACGGGCTCAACGAGGCCGGCGGCGTGGACGACACGCTCGCGGTGGCCGCCGGCCGGGTGTTCCACGCCTTCCACGTCGAGGGCTGCGGCGGCGGGCACGCGCCGAACGTGCTCGAACTGGCCGGCCGCCCGGACGTCGTCACGTCCTCGACCAACCCGACGCTGCCGTTCGGCCGGGACGCGGTGGCCGAGCACCTGGACATGATCGCGCTGGTGCACGGGCTGGACCCGGAGCGCGACGCCGCGCTGGCCCGGGACCGGATCCGGGCCGGCACGATGGCGGCCGAAGGACCCCTGCACGACCTCGGCGTCATCCCGATCACGTCATCGGACGCGCAGGGCATGGGACGGGCGGGGGAAACAGTACGCCGAACGTTCGGCATGGCTGCCCTAATGAAGCAAGCAGAGCTGAAGCGGGTGGCTGGTTCTTCTGGCGTCGATGACAACGAGCGGGTGCTGCGGTACCTGGCCAAGCTGACCATCAACCCGGCGGTGGCGCACGGGCTGGCGCACGAGGTCGGCTCGGTCGAGGTGGGCAAGATGGCCGACATCGTGCTATGGGACCCGGCGTGGTTCGGGGCCAAGCCGACACTGGTGCTCAAGGCGGGCGTGCCGGCCTGGGGCGCGACCGGCGACCCGAACGCCGCCATCGACACCGCCGAGCCGCTCGTGCTCGGCCCGCAGTTCGGCGGCTGCGGCGCCACTCCGGCCGAGATCTCGGTGATGTTCGTGGCCCAGGCCGCGATCGATTCCGGCGCGAGGCTGCCCGGCGTGCGCCGCCGGGTGCCGGTGCGCGGGACCCGGCGGCTGGGGCCCGGGTCGATGACCCGGCACGGGCGGCTGGGCCGGGTCCGGGTCGAGCCCGGTACCGGCCGCACCACCCTCGACGGCGACCTGCTGGCCGCGTCTGCGGCCGAGTCGGTGCCACTCTCGCGGCTGTACTTCCTGTGATCGCGGTCCCAGGAAGGCGGGCGCGGCCTGGACGGCGATGCCGGCGCCCACCAGGAGCGCGGCCCCCAGCAGCTGCGCCGGGGCCGGCTGCTGGCCGAGCATGACCGCGGCGAGCAGGGTGGCGGCGAGCGGTTCGCACAGCGACAGCACCGCGGTCTGAGTGGCCCCGATGCGCCGCAGGCCAGCCAGGAACAGCAGCGGGGCGGCCGCGCCGGCCAGGACACCCTCGAGCAGGAGCAGCGTGGTGAGCCGGAGATCGGTGACCGGCACCAGCACGGTCGCCCGCCCGGTCACGGCCGTCAGTGCGCCGAGCCCGGCCGCCGCGGTCGCCACGATCAGGAACGTCGCCGCGCCGTCGCCGATCTCACCCCACCCGTCGCGGCCGAGCAGGATATAAGCGGCGTGCAGGACGGCAGCCAGCAGGGCTAGGAGCAGCCCGGCGGCGGGGACCGAGACCAGCGGATCCGGCCGGATCAGCAACACCAGCCCGATGACGGCCACGGTGGCCATGCCCATGCCCGCGGCGGGGCCGACCACGCCCGGCGCACGCCGCCGCGAGCCGGCCTCCCAGGCCGCGACCAGCAGCGGGTAGCAGCCGAAGGTGGCCACCGCGACGGCCACCGGTAGCCGGGCGAAGGCCTGGAACAACGCCAGGTTGAGGCCCAGTCCGGCCACGGCCGCCAGCACCAGCCGGATGACGGCGGGCCGGCGCATCCGCCGGACCGCGGCGAGGGAGTCCGACCGCGGCCGGGTGACCAAGAAGCCGCCGAGTACCACCGCCCCGGCCAGGGCCCGCCAGAACCCGAACGCGGCCGGGTCCAGGCCCTGCTGGTATGCGGCCCGTGCCATCGGCCCGTCCAGCGCGAACGCGAGGGCCGACGCCACGACCAGCGCAGCTCCGACCGCGGCCGACCTCTGCATGGTGATGCCCCCCGTCGCTCCCCTGCCCGCTAGATCGGAGGGGCAGGTGCACAGAGGTGATACGCACGACAGCGGCGAACCGGTTCTCTACGGGGCGGCGATGATCTCCCGGTGCAGGTCCAGCAGCGCCGGGACGTCGCCCCGGTCGACGCGGCCCATCCCGCATTCGGTGCAGATACCCCAGGCGCGGGGGCCGCCCGGGCTGGCGGCCAGGGCGGCGTCGATCAGGCGCACCTGATCGGCGGTCGTCCCCGCCTCCTGCTCGGCCGGGTGGTACGGCACCAGCGCGAAGTTCAGCTCGGTGTCCGGATCCGCGGCCAGCCCGGCCAGCGGCGCGAAGTAGCTCTCGTCGCGCTGGTACTGCGGCACGGTGAAGGAGACGAAGCTCACCCGCCTCAGGGCCGCCGCGGTGACCGCGTTCAGCACCCGGACCTGCAAGGCCAGCGACGCGGGCTGCATGAAATGCTGGTGGCCGTAGTCCCCGTAACAGAAGTGCAGCCCGGCGGGGATCTCGGCGGGCACCTGGTCCACGCACCGGACCAGGGCGGCGATGATCGCGTCGAAAGCCTGCGCGCCGCCCGGCCCGAAGGCCTCCTCCAGGACGCCGAACTCCACCGCGACATCCCACTGCACGGCCACCTCGTCGGCCGGGATCGCGGCCAGCAGCCGGTCCAGGTCGGCGAACATCGCCCGCTCGTACGAGTCCAGCAGCGCCTGCTGCTGCTCCGGGACGATGTAGCCGCTGATCGAGGCCAGCGGCGTCGGGTACTCGACCTGGAAGCGGACCCCGGCCGGAATCACGCCGTCGGCGCGCAGCCCGGCGAAGACCCGGTACGACTCCAGGTAGGCGTCGGCGTAGCCGATCTCCGGCCAGGTCACCTGGCCCGGATCGGCCCCTTCGGCCAGCCGGAGCCGCGGTAGCTGTTCATACTCCCCGTCCGCCTCGCCGACCGGCCGGTCCGGCACCAGCCACGGGAGCTGGAGGAACTTCTGCAGCTGGAAGAAGATCCAGTTGCCCCGGTCCCCGGTCTCGCCGTCCGGGATGCGCCGCAGCCCGGACGGGACCCGCGAGGCGATCTCGCGCATCACCGACTCGGCGTCGGCGAGGTTGACGCTACCGTTGAAATGGACATGATCCGCAGGCATGACCCCTCCCGTCCCACGACTCCACCGAGTCACCGTGCTGCCCAGCCTCGCAGCCCGGCCTCAGCTGTGTAAATACCGATCAGAGCATGCGGGCCAGGAGTTTCAGGGCGTTGCCGCTGAGGATCTGATGGATGTGGGCCGTCGGGAGGCCGCGGGCGGCCAGCAGGCCGGTCAGCTCGTCGAGCTGATCGTAACTGGTCAGGACCGGACGGTAGTTTCCGTCCAGGTCGGTGCCGAGGGCCACGTGGTCCGGGCCGGCCGCCTCGGCCAGCCGGATGATCTCGGTGCCGAAATCGGCGAGGGTGCGGCTGGTGATTCCGCAGGGCCAGGCGCCGACCAGGCCGCCGGCCGCGGTCACCGCGGCCGCGTGCTGCGCGCTCATCAGCCGGGGGTGGGTGGTATCTGAGTCGCCGAGCTGGCCGTGCGAGATGATCACCGGCTGGCTGGATGCCTCCAGCACGGCCATGGTCGTGGCGAAGCTGGCGTGGGCGCAGTCGACCACGATGCCCAGCCGGTTGCACTCGGCGACCACCTCGCGGCCGAACCGGCTCAGGCCCGCGTGCACCGGCTTCTCGGTCTGCACGTCGCCGATGTCGCTGACCCGGTAGTGGACCAGAGTGAGCACGGTGAGGCCGGCCGCGCGGGCCTCCTCGAGCCGGCTCAGGTCGCCCTCGAGGAAGTCGCCGCCCTCGCAGCCGAGCAGGACCGCGGTGCGCCCGTCGCCGATGGACCGGTTCAGGTCGGCCGCTGACGTGGCTATCTCGGCGCCGGCTTCGGCCACGGCCTGGCGGATTCCCGCCAGCTGGCGCTGGGTGTCCGCGTACGCCTCGCCGGCGCGGAAGTCGCGGTACGCGCGCAGCCCGGTCGCGGGGTCGGGCCGCAGGACCGCAAAGTCGGCCACGGCCGCCAGGACCAGCGCGGTCATGCCCGCGGCCTGGGCGGAGCGCACCGCGTCGGCGACCGCCGGCGCGCCCAGCGCCGCCACCGCGGAATGCCCGGCCGGCAGGCCGGCCAGGAAACACCGCCCAGCGTGGCTGTGCAGATCAACCCGGGGTTTCATGACGTTTCATCTGGTCCGGCGGGGCTACGGCGCGGTGGCCTGGACGAGCCAGACGGCGGCGTCTAGGTGCACGCCGTCGGCGTCGGAAAAGGGGGTGAGCGCGGCGCGGACCGACGCGAGTGCGCGCTCCGCGGTGGCGGCGCCGGCTCCGGCGAGCATGGTCCGGCCCTGCGTCGCGGTGCGCAGGAACTCGACCGCGTCGTCGACGCTCCCGCCGCCGCCGACCAGGATCGACGCGTGCTCCGACGTGATCTCGACGTCGCGCCATCCGGCCGCGGCCAGGATCGGACGGAGCCGCTCGGGGTCGGCGAACGCGAACATGCCGGGGCCGTCGGCGGGGACGGGGGCGGGGGGCGGCAGGTGCTCGGCCAGGGCGGCGCCGGGGACCAGCATCCACTGGTTGGCGGCCAGCGGCTGCCAGCAGGCGAAGATCAGCCGGCCGCCGGGCCGGGCCGCGGACCTGATGTTGGCGAAGGCGGCGACCGGGTCGGCGAAGAACATCACCCCGAAGCGGGAGATGACGGTGTCGAAGCTGGCCGGCTCGAGCGGCTCCACCTGCGCGTCGCCCTGCCGGAACGCCGCGTTGCCCAGGCCGGCCGCCTCCGCGTCAGCCTGGGCCCGGGCCAGCATCGGACCGGACAGGTCCAGGCCGAGGGCCCGGCCCGGCGCGACGAGCCGGGCGGCGGCCAGCGTGGTACCGCCGCAGCCGCAGCCCACGTCGAGCACGTTCCCGCCGGGCCGCAGGGCAGCGGCATCGAGGATCAGGGCGGTGAACGGCGCGTGCATCCGGTCGTAGCGCGCCTGGTTGGCGACCCAGTGGGCGACGCCCGGGCCGGTGTTCCAGTGCTCGGCCTGCTCGGTGTTCGCGATGCTCATCTATCGTCCCCTTGCCGGTGGATCCTGCCCGCGGCGTCCGCGAACGCGCCCACGCGTACCTCGTCGAGCGCGGCCCGGAGCCGGTCGCCGTCCCTGGCGGTACCGGCCCGTTCGGCCAGCGCCCCGCCGAGCCGGTCCGCCAGCGTGCTGGCCGCGCCCTGCAGCAGCATAGGCCGGCCGCGCCGGAGCCGGTCGGGTAGCTCGCCCGCCCGGCCGGCGGCCGCGATCGGCTCCCAGATGCGCTCGACGATCAGGTCGGCCAGCTTGCCCGCCAGCGTATCGAGGTCGCCTACGAGCACCTCGATGAGGTCGAGCGCCTCGTCGAGGGGAACACCGACCCGGACCCAGTCGGCCACCAGGCCGAGCAGCGCGGGGCTCCGAACGCCGAAGTGGTCCTCGCCGTCCGGGCGCACCAGCCCGATCCGGCCGGCCCGGGCGAGCGTGGCCTCGTCCAGGGCCGGAAGCCGCTGGATCAGCTCCGCCCGGGTCAGCCACAGCGGCGTCTCGTCCAGCGCCGCCTGGCTCTCGTCGACGCCGAGCACGGTGACCAGGTCCGTTCCGTTCTCCCAGGCCGCGAGCAGGTCGCGGATCCCGGCCAGCGAGTAGCCACGGCGCTGCAGGCGGATGATCAGCCGCAGGCGCTGGATGTGCTGGTCGCCGTACAGGCCCAGCCGTCCGCGCCGTTCGGGCGGTGGCAGCAGGCGCATCGTGTGGTACTCGCGGATGGTGCGGACCGGAAGCTGAACCCGCCGGGCCAGGTCATCGATGGTCAGCGGTTCATCAGTCTCCGCCGCGCTCGTCATGTCTAGACAGTACCAAAGAACACTGTTACGGTAAATACCGTGACGGTTGACACTGACATAGCAGGGCGGCTGATCGGGGTGCTGCGGAGCGCCGCCAGCACTCCGGGGCTGGAGTACGAGCGACGGCCCGAGCCGATGCAGGGCGGGTTCTGGGCCGAGCTCTTCTCCTTCTCACTGGCGAATCCGCCGGCCGGCTGGCCGGCCGAGCTGGTCGCCCGGCTGATGCCGGATCCTGGCTCGGCGCGCAAGGAGACGATCGTGCAGCGCGCGGTGGCCGCCGCGGGCTTCCCGACTCCGCCAGTGCGCGCGGCCGGCGGCCCGGACGACGGCCTCGGCCTGGCCTTCATGGTCATGGACCGGGCGCGGGGCGGGCCGGCGCTGTCCGGCCTTGACGGGCTGTCCCCGGCGTCCGTGCCGCGGCTGCTGCGCCAGATTCCGGACCTGCTGGCCACCTCGATGGCACGGCTGCACGCGCTCGATCCCGACCTGGTGCGCGGTGAGCTGGAACAGGTCCGCGACGTCCCGGTGACGGTACCGGGCCTGCTCGCGGCGCTAGCGCGGTTCGCCAGCGAATTCGGCCGAACGGACCTGGTAGATGCGGCCCGCTGGCTTGCAGATCACCCGCCTGGGCCGGCCCCGGACGTTATCTGCCACGGCGACCTGCACCCGTTCAACCTGCTCGCGGACGGCGACCGGGTGACCGTGCTGGACTGGAGCACCGCGCTGCTCGCGCCGCGGGCGCACGACGTCGGGTTCACCTCGCTGCAGCTCAGCGAGCCGGCCCTGCGCGTGCCGGGCTGGCAGCGGCCGCTGGTCCGGGCGTTCGGCCGGGTGCTGGCCCGGCGGTTCGTCCGCGGCTACCTGCGGCAGGCTGGGGTCACGGTCGGGCCCGGCGAGCTGAGGTGGCACCAGGCCGTCGTCTGCCTGCGCGCGCTGGTCGAAGTGGCTAGCTGGGTACACGCGGGCACGGACGGGGCGCATACCGGGCATCCGTGGCTGATCAACGGGCCGGTCTTCGCCCGGCGGGTCGCGCGCCTGACCGGAGCTCCGGTCCGGGCCCGTTAGGCGGCGGGTCCGGCCGTGACCGCGGGCTGGTCGAGTTCGGCGGCGATCTCGGCGATGCGGGCGCGGAGCCAGGCGTGCGCCGGGTCCATGGTGCGGCGCGGGTTCCACCACAGCATCTCGGTGATCGGGGGCAGGTCCATGGGCGGCTCGAGGAACCGCACGTCGGCGGTGCGGCGCAGGTGGCCGGCCGCCCGCTCGGGCACCACGGCGACCAGGTCGGTGCCCTGCAGCAGGAACGGCGCGAGCAGGAAACTCTCCACCGTGAACTCGATCCGGCGCGACACCCCGGCCTGGGCCAGGTAGGTGTCGACGATCGAGACCGGGTGCCCGCGCACCGCGGAGTAGACCAGGTGCCCGAGCCGCAGGTACGTCTCCATCGTGATCACGTCGCCGACCTCGGTGGTGCCCGCCCAGACGCAGCAGATCCAGCGGTCGGCGAACAGCCGCAGGCTGGGCAGCGTGACCTCGGGCATGATCTCGACCGGCTCGATGACCAGGTCGGCGTCGCCGTCGCGGAGCAGGCGGACCGGATCCGGGGCGCGTGGCAGCACCTGGATGGTCAGGCCCGGAGCGGCCGCGGCCAGCCGCCGCACCAGCGGGCCGATGAGCATGAGCAGGCTGTAGTCGGAGCAGCTCACCGTGAACGTGGCGGGGTCGGTGACGGGGTCGAAGCCGGGCCGGTCGTCCAGGGCGTGCTGGATCAGGCTGAGCGCATCGGCCACCGGCTGGCGGAGCGATTCGGCGCGCGGGGTCGGGACCAGCGTCAGGCCCTCCCGCACCAGCAGCGGGTCGCCGAACAGCTTGCGCAGCCGGGCGAGCGTGTTGCTCATCCCGGGCTGGCTCAGCCCGACCCGTTCGGCCGCCCGGGTGACGCTGCGCTCGGCGAGCAGCGCGTCGAGGGCCACCAGAAGGTTGAGATCGACGCCCGCGAGGCTCATTTACCACTTCTAGCAGGATTTATTGCTGCCAGCAATGATTTACATTCACAGGTTCCGATTGCCGAATGTTGGCTGCGTACCTAGCATCGCAACCACCACACGGAGGTTTTGCGATGGACCGCGGAGCCAGCGAGGATGTGCCCGTATTGATCGTCGGCGGCAGCCTGGTCGGCCTGTCGGCCGCCCTGTTCCTGCGCCATCACGGAGTCGGTGTGCTGGCGGTCGAGCGGCACGCGGGCACCGCGATCAACGCCCGGGCCGGCCACTTCCACCTCCGCACGGTGGAGATCCTGCGCTCGGCCGGGCTCGAGGACGCGGTCCGGCGCAAATCCGAGGAGCAGTACCCGCCGGACGGCGGGATCAACAACGTCGAGTCGCTGGCCGGCCGGGAGATCGCGAACTACTTCCCGAACCTCAACGCCGG